>Ga0224555_1000003_pt1 | contig 302798 bp, 269 predicted proteins | sample 714S23034metaG_FD_180687 | JGI IMG/M metagenome (GOLD analysis project Ga0224555, IMG submission 180687) | Peat soil microbial communities from Stordalen Mire, Sweden - 717 S2 30-34 | ecosystem: Environmental > Terrestrial > Soil > Wetlands > Peat | place: Sweden: Norrbotten County, Stordalen...
TCCCTGCCCGCAATCATAGGCCGTCAAAAGCTTGCATCGAAGATCATTTGAATAGGCCTTTGCCATCTTCTTTATCGCGAAGGCCAGAGCAATTACAGTGTACACCTATTAGTGATATGCTCTAAAGGCCGGTGGGCACACCTCTTCCGCAGTTCTTCTTCAATCCTGCTGATATGTTTTCTATGCCTCTTGCCCCCAGCGTACTGCTACGATAGCTCTGGAATCCCCCTCAAGGAGATCAGCTTGCGCCAAACCCTTCAGCCGCCGGAAATAACCCAAACCACACACAGCCGGCCGGAGATAGCCTGCTTGACAGCTCCCTCTTGCAGAATATACGTTCGCATTGATAACTTAATATGCATTCCTTCGATGTCCATTTTTACTCGATTTCGCTGTAACCTCCAGCGCCTGATATTCATCAGGCACACCCATACCCTGTCGATCGCTCCCTGGCTGCTGCTGTTGGCGCCTGTCTTCTTCCCGCTGCATAGCCTGGCACTTGGACAGCCCCGTTATGTGGAGACCATCCCGGACTCGAACAGCTTCCGGCTGGTGCATCAGAAAACCGCGGCGAAGCTCTACGTAGATGGCGGCGACTATCCCGGCGTGGTGCGCGCGGCCCGTGATCTGCAGGCGGACATCTTCCGGGTAAGTGGGTGTAACGCGCTGCTTGACGAGGACGGGAAGTCTCTCTCCGGAGACGTGGTTCTTATCGGCACCATCGGCAAAAGCAAAATCATCGACCGGCTCATTCGCGAGCGGAAGATCGATGTGAGCCAGATCGAGGGCAAGTGGGAATCGACGCTGATTCAGGTGGTTTCCCATCCCTTGCCGGGCGTGGTCCGCGGCCTGGTGATCGCGGGCAGCGATAAGCGCGGGACAATTTATGGGATTTACGATCTCTCCGAGCAGATCGGGGTTTCGCCCTGGTACTGGTGGGCGGATGTTCCCGTAGAACATAAGGATGCGCTGTATGTGAAGGCGGGGCGCTGGGTGCAAGGTGAACCGGCCGTCAAGTATCGCGGCATTTTTCTCAATGACGAGGCTCCATCGCTCACCGGCTGGGCCAAGGAAAAATTCGGCGGACTCAATCACCAGTTTTACGAGAAGGTCTTTGAGTTATTGCTCCGCCTGAAAGCCAACTTCCTGTGGCCGGCGATGTGGGACAATGCGTTCAACGAAGACGATCCTTTGAACCCTGAACTCGCTGACGAGTATGGCATTGTGATGGGTACTTCGCACCACGAGCCGATGCTGCGCGCGCAGCAGGAATGGAAGCGGCATGGCACGGGGCCGTGGGATTACGCGGCCAATGCCAAGACCCTCGATGCATTCTGGGAGGAAGGAATCGAGCGCAACAAGAATTACGAAAGCGTGATAACACTCGGCATGAGGGGCGATGGAGATATGCCGATGGCCGAGAGTGAAAACATCGCTCTGCTGGAAAAGATTGTCGCCGATCAGCGGTCTATCATCGCCCGCCACCAGACTCCCACTCTTGCATCCGATCCCCAGGTCTGGGCACTGTACAAGGAGGTGCAGGGTTATTACGAGAAAGGCATGCGCGTGCCGGACGATATTACTCTGCTGTGGTGTGACGATAACTGGGGAAACATACGCAGGCTGCCCACCGCGGATGAAAGAAAGCGCGGCGGCGGCGCGGGAATCTACTACCACTTCGACTACGTCGGCGATCCGCGCTCCTATAAGTGGCTCAATACTAACCCCATTGCCAAGGTTTGGGAGCAAATGAATCTTGCCTCCGCCTACGGGGCCAACCGCATCTGGATCGTGAATGTGGGCGACCTGAAGCCGATGGAGTTTCCGATTGAGTTCTTCCTCAATCTGGCTCGGGATCCGAACCGCTGGGGCAAGGACCACCTTCAGGAATTTACAGAACTCTGGGCCGGGCGCGAATTCGGTCCGGAGTATGCGGCGGAAATTGCGGATATTGTCACGAAGTACACGCAATACAATGGGCGGCGCAAGCCGGAACTGCTGGAGCCGGATACCTTCAGCCAGGTGAATTACCGGGAAGCGGACCGGGTCTATTCCGAATGGACGTCGCTCACCGAGCGGGCCGAACGGGTCTATCAGAAGCTTCCACAGGACAAGCGCGATGCCTTTTTCGAATTAGCATTATATCCAACGAAAGCCTCGGCCATTGTGAACGAGTTATACATTACAGCCGGCAAGAACCATTTGTATGCCGCGCAAGGCAGGATTGGCGCAAACGATCTAGCCCAGGAGGCGCGGGCTCTTTTTGCGGCGGACGCCGCTCTTACTGATGAGTATAACCACACGCTCGCGCACGGCAAATGGGACCACATGATGGACCAGACGCATATCGGGTATACCTTCTGGAACGAGCCGCCGCTCAATGCTATGCCAGCCGTCACGGAGGTGCAACCAGTTTCCGGGCCGAGGATGGCAGTGGCCGTCGAAGGATTGCCGTTTGCCAGCTCGCGCGACGTTGGATTTCTGGCGCTGCCTGCTTTCGATGTTTATAACCGGCAAACTCAGTTCATCGAGGCGTTCAATCGCGGGACTGCGCCTTTTGATTTTTCCGCGAGCGCGGATCGGCCATGGATCAAGCTAAGTGAAACGCATGGAAGCGTCGCAAAGGAAGAAAGGCTGCTTGTCAGCATTGACTGGGCCGGAGTCTCCGAGGGCACAAATAACGGCACGATTACTCTCACGCAGAAAGACGGCACAGCGTTTCATATCCGCGTGCGAGCACTGAATCCGCCTGTGCCTGCGAGAGATTCCTTGCAGGGGTTTGTCGAAGGCAGCCACTACGTTTCAATCGAGGCGGAGCACTTTACCGCGCAAACGGGCGCTGGCGGAGTTCATTGGGATAAGATCCCCGGCTTTGGCGAAACGCTCTCCGGAATGACTGTTTTCCCGGTAACAGCGCCGAGCGCGGAACCTCCGCAGCCCGCGCCGGTTCTTGCATACAAGATGTACTTATTTGAGGGAGGCGCGTTCAATGTGGAAGCCATCCTGGCGCCAACGCTGGATTTTGTGCCCGGCCGCGGACTTAGGTTTGCAATCTCCTTCGACGATCAACAGCCGCAAATGGTCGATGCTTTGGCGCATAACTCAGAAAAGGAATGGGAGCAGGCGGTCAGCGACGGCGTCCGCAAGGTCACCTCCACGCTCAAAGTGGACGGACCGGGTTATCATACGCTGAAATTCCGGATGGTCGATCCCGGCGTAGTGCTGGAAAAGCTGGTGGTCAGTCAGGGCCGTTTGCCGGAGAGCTATCTGGGACCGCCAGAGAGTTATCGAAGCCCCGCGCCGGCCGGAAAGTAAAGATTATTCTTTTTCCCTCTGGATCGAGTTATTCCGCAGCCTTTAGGGCCACTCTGAACAAGTTTATTTTCCCTTTGATTCCGCGAGTTGAAGTTTCTGGCCGCGTGGTTGACTTCATGCTTGCCGGTTGACTCCACTTGCGAATAATGTTTGTCAAGAACAGCAGCATCTCCGGCTATCCGCTATTCCCCGCTTTCAATAGGGAGAAGCACCTACAGGTTCATCACGCAAGGAAACCGTTGCGGGCACGATAACGTACTGTTCGTCTCGTCATCATTTATGCTGCCAGCTACCTTCATCGCCAGTCATCATCTCGAAGATGGGCTTGCCGCTCCCAACTCCAGCAGCAGCGGGCTGGGGTGGAAGTCACAAGAAGAACGGCTTGCGGCGACCGGCCCCATTCGATTTGAGTCAAATGATAGTAGAATTCATTTGCTGGAGGGTCATGAAAAAGATTGCGCTGGTTTTTCTGTTTCTCTCTGTGATCGCTGGCGGCGCCGAGACAGGGAAGACGGTCTCTGCAAAGCCGTTATCAGCTCCGGTGATGGACGCCAAGTTTGTCAACGTGCAGAAGGCTTGCAACCCTGAGACTATTTGCTCCTCGATGGATGATCGTATCGGGACGCCGATCCTGAACCACGCGCCTGCCCCATGGGTTGAAGTAGCGCAATTGGCGGGTACGCCACCGATGAGCCCACAGCGCGCGGTTACGCCACCCAACCCATCGAGCAGCGGCAAAACGGGACCGCGTTACGATGTGACTTCCTCCGCCTTTGGCGCATTGGGCAACGGGAAGACAGACGATACAGTAGCAATCCAGGCGGCCTTTGCCGCCTGCGGAAACACCTATAACAACCCGCCCGCGAATACACAGCAGAACAGCGGCATCATCGAGTTTCCCGGCGGCCGCAACTATCTCGTTTCCCGCACCATCAATACTTACAACTGCCAGATCGAAGGCACGACAGGCAACATCCAGGGTTCGTATTCGCCGCCCAAAATCCTGTGGAACGGGCCGGCCGCGGGCGTCGCCGCGCAGATTACCGGCTTCAGCATCACATCAAACAGGGTCGCCTTCGCCGCCGCCAACAGCCTCTCTGCCGGACAGTTCGTGGAGATCGAAGGGCTGTCAGCAGGCTTTTATCTGAACCGGGCTATTTTGCAAGTCTCTTCAACCGGCCTCTCCGCCATGCGCTTTGAAGCAACGCTTCCCTTCGGCTGGGCCAATGTGAGCGCCACGGCCGACTCCGGCGCAGCCACCACGGTCAACGTAATGTTTGCGCTTCCCTCCAACGCCCGCTATCAGCAGTCCATAAGCAACATTGCGCTGACAATCAAGTCAACTAAGTCGGCGAACACCTACGATGTGGGATTCTACTTCGGCTCTCGCGTGGACACCGGCACCCACATCACGAACACCTGGGTTGCCGGAGCCAACAAGTACAGCTTTTACTTCTCCAGTGGCGGCATCAACGTGGATTTCGACAAGGGCTGGAGGTCGGACAGCGCGGGGGTTGCCGGAATCTATTGGAGAACTGCCGGGGCCGATTCGTTCGGAGTGGCGAATGGCACCGTAGACAATGCCCGCGGCGCATATGGCTCGACCAGCAGCGGAGCCGCCGTGATGCTGGACAACGCGGCCTGTGTCGCCAATTTGAATGTCCATTTCACTTCAAGGAATGTCAAGGTTGAGGTCAATACCACGCTGACTCCGGGGCTGGGCGTCTTTACACTGTATGATTGCCCCGCGAATGCCAACGGGGAACAGTTCTTCCTGGACTTTGAGAGCACCTGGGTGGCTCCTGGATCGCAAAGCAGAACGCCCAATTTCCCTTCGTTCGTGATGTCGCCGGCGAACGACAAGGCGCTCAATCTGAGTGTCCTGAATAGCCAATTCCCCAACGGCACACTGGGGAATGCCACAACGCGCTGGGTAGGTTTGCCGGAGCTGTTGAGGCATGACGTTCTTGGAGCCAGTGGGTTTATCCCCATGTTGAGCTATGCGCCATCGCTCAACAGCGGCGGCGAGGGACCGGCGGCAAGCAGGTCGCCGATTCAACTGCTGGGCGATGTCAATATCAGCCAGCTCTGGCAATACGGCATTCCCGCTTCAGATCTTTTGTACGCGGACACCTCCTTTGCGGCGCTGCCCAATGCGACAACCTTGTTTGCCGGCCAGATTCTAGCGCCCCCTGCCTATTGGAGCGGAAACAACGGCAAGCGGTTTGCGCTTGACGTTGTCTATCAGACGGGCACGACCGGCACGCCGAACGGCGGTAACACGGCTTGCTTCGGAACGATGCACACTATGGTGCTTACCTGCACCAGCGCGACCGACCTTTCGGCCGGGCAGCGCATCACCATCGGAACCGATGCAAACAAGACAATCAATTTCGTGGATGCGACGAATCCGAGCGCGGTGCGGGTGATGCTAACGAGCAATCTCGGGGCATCGTATTCTCAGCAGACGCTCACTTTTTCCGCGCCATTGCTGGCCCCGGAGATGCAGATGCCCACCAAGTCGCCAGGCGCGCCAACCTCTTTGACCTGGGCGCAAGGGGACACGGAGCAGAACTCCGCTGCGGCGGCAAACGGAGTCGCGGCCTGGGTAAACGTAGCTTCCGGCGCGCCGGGATCGTGGGCCGGAATTCCCCTGGGCGACGCCAACGGCAAGATTGCCGCTTCGCAACTAGCCAGTTCAAGCACCGTGGGATCGGGAAGCGTTGTGCTGGCGAATCAGCCAACAGTCAACGGATTGACCGGCACGGGCGCCACGACATTGACCGATCTGACGATCAAGGGAAGGTGCATCGGATGCACGGGCGCCAGCGTCCGCACAGCACAGGCCTTCTGCGCGGGAACGGCAAGCTCATCCAGCACGATTCTTCTCTTCGGCGCGGGAAGCTCGCAAACCGCCTGCGCACAAGCGCCCGGGCCGCACACTTTGCAACAGGTCATCGCGGCCACAGGCGGCGTCTTGAGCAACCTTGCGGTGCGTTGCGGACATCTGGGGTCGCAACCCGCCAGCGGGAGATTCACGGTGTGGAATCTGCCCTCTGGAAGCGCGATGTTGAATGCTTTATCAGGAACCAACACAGGGCTTGCCGTCACGATAGGAAACTCCGCCGCGAATGCCAACATGACCCTCCTCGACACCACGCATACCTTTGCTTACGCGGCGGGAGATATGCTGCGCATTCAGTTCACCACAGAGGCCAATGAGACGCTGGGAGATTGCACAGCCAGCTTCAATTACTAGAAAGCGCGGCAAGCGTCAATTGCCTCGCCAAGCACGGCGGCGACTTCTTCCTGCTGGCTCATCGTGATGCGGTTGAAGAAAGGCAGAGCCAGTGTGCGCCGCGCGATAGACTCGGTGAGGCGCAGCGTGGCCGCGCCCGTGCTGGAATGCGTGCGCCAAGCCGGTTGCAGACGGATGGGGTCAAAGTAGCGTCCGGTTGCGATGCCGCGCCGGGCGAGGGCGGTTTGCACCTGGTCCCGGTCAACCTCTTCCGGCAGTCGGACTACATAGACGAACCAACTGATGATGCGGTGGGGAAGGATGAGCGGCGGAAGCTCCAATCCCGCAATTCCCTTGAGCAGCGCGTCGTAGCGTTCGGCAGCGGCACGGCGCAGAGCGAGGATCTCATCGATGCGGCTGAGTTGCACGCGGCCCAGCGCGCAGGCCAGTTCGGAGAGGCGGTAGTTGTAGCCCACCTCGCCGTGGTCGAGCCAATTGCTGGTGGAATTGCGCCCCTGATTACGCAAGCTGCGCAGCCGGCTGGCGTGGCCTGGATCGCGCGCCAGCACGGCGCCGCCTTCGCCGGTGGTGATTTGCTTGTTGGGATAAAAGCCGAAGACGGCCAGGTCGCCGAAGCTGCCGGCGCGCTTGCCTTGGTACTCGGCGCCGATGGCCTCGCAGGCGTCCTCAATGATGAAAAGACTGTGACGGCAGGCGATGGCCTGTAGCGCATCCATTTCGGCTGGGACGCCGAAGGTGTGAACGACCAGAAGAGCGCGGGTGCGCGGCGAGACGGCCCGCTCGATGGCCGCCGGATCAAGGTTGAGGGTGACCGGATCGATCTCCGCAAAGACCGGCGTGGCGCGCACCTGCAGGATAGCGTTGGCAACGGCGACGAACGCGAAGGAGGGCACGATGACCTCATCGCCCTCGCCGATGCCCAGAGTGAGCAATGCCAGATGCAGACCGGCGGTGCCGGAGCTGACCGCAACGGCGTCGGGCACGGAGTGGTAGGCGGCAAGGGCGGCTTCAAAGGCGCTCAGCTCGGGGCCGAGGCTCAGTTGCGGCGTGCGCAGCACGGCGGTGACGGCGTCGATCTCGGCCTGGGTAATGTCGGGCGAGGAGAGCGGCACCTGTGGTGCGGCAGCCACCTGCGGTGGGGCAGCCGCCTTCGGCTGGTCCGCGCCAACAAAAAGGCGCGGATTGGAGTTTTGCCGGAGATTCAAGTCAGAATTCATAGTCGTTTGTGGATTCACTGGTCAGCGGAGTTGGCTGCTTGATGAGCATCCCGTCCAACGGAATTGTCGTCAGGACGCGGGCGATGGTGGTGGCCGCGCTTCCATCGCCATAGGGGTTGATCATGCCGCTGAGCGAATCTCGGAATTCCGGAGAAAGTGCTTGCGTGATGGCGCTGAGAATTGCGGTGGTTTCGGGTGGCGCGTCGATCACGTTGCGGGCGCGCTCGCGGCCCTGCTGGCGCATTCCGACGTTAACTGTGGGCAGAGCGAAGGAGGCTGCTTCCATAATGCCGCTGGAGGAGTTGCCCACCATTGCGTCCACATTACCCAAGAGGCTCCAGTAAGTGACGGCGTCGAGGTTGACGAAGATGTGCGTTCGCGGGCGCGTGGCTGCCAGAGCCCGCGTGCGCTCAATCAGCGCGAGGCTCCCCGCGTCGGCATTGGGATAGACGAAGAGAAGCTGGCCGGGGGCTTGAGCGAGGGCGGCGAAGAGCGAGCCAGCCTCCGCGTTGGTGTCGCGCAGGATGGTGACCGGGTGCCATGCGGCCAACAGCGCGGGCGGGGTGAGCGCGCGACCAAGCTTTGCTTCGAGCTCTTGACGGCTCAACAGCGCGGAGCGCCGCAGGTGATCGAGCGAAGGCGCTCCGGCATGATGAACGCGCCAAGGTTCCTCGCCCATCGCGATGACGCGGCGGCGCGCGGTTGGGGTCGAGGTGAAGTGGATGTGCGCCAGCTTGGTGAGAGCGTTGCGCACCTGGTCGTCAATCGCTCCCTGGCTCACCTCGCCGCCTTCGATGTGGGCGATGGGAATCCTGAGCGCAACCGCAACCGACGCGGGCGCGAGCATCTCATAGCGGTCGGCGATCAGCAACAGCAGGTCGGGACGCCATGCGGTGAGCGCGTCGGCCAGGCCGAGGATGGCGATGCCGATGGTCTTGGCCATGCCGGTGTCGGTATCCGAGCTGAGCAGGCACTCGATGCGCGCGAGAATCGGAAATCCATCGCGCTCTATTTCCTTGATTGCGTTGCCGAACTCCGGCGCCAGATGCGCGCCCAGCGCGAAGACGCCCAGCTCCACGCCAGGATGCGCGGCCAGTTCGCGCAGCGGCCAGTAAAGGTGGCTATAGTCGGCGCGCGAGGTGGTCACCACGCCGATGCGGCGCTTACGGTCTTCGGTGGACGGAGTCACAGGAGAAGTATAAATTGCATGGGCCTATTGCGCCGGCTGCGGCGCGGGCTGGGCTGGGCATTCAGTGAGCTGATACCAGGCGGCGTGCAGCCGGCCCTGATGCAGGCCGAGACAGATTGAATCGCCGGCTTGCTTGTTGCTGTAGAGGCTGGAGGAGACACTGATCTTACTTGGCTCCTCGACCGGCCCCCAGGGGGCGAGATCAAGGAAATACGCGGTGGCTTTGGGGTTTGTGTGCTTGCCGGTGACAGAAACGATGTAGGTTGTGGGCTTGGATGTGTCGGCCAGAGAATTTACAACGACGGCGAGGCCGAAGCTGTAAGGTAGCGAGGCGAGGAGCACGGGGGCGAGAGCGAAAGCCAGAGAGGTATTCTTGATGGCTGGGCTATAGAGCATTGCGAAGTAGACGAGCGCAACCGGAACAGCAAGAAGAAATAGGGGCTTCATTGAGACAAATTCGAAAATCCTAACGCTGAGGGCCAATCCAATGCCTGCGATCAATAAAGCAAAGCCCACATCGGCGCGCGGATCGGCATTTTCCTTGAAGAATGCATAGAGCATCGGGGAGTGCTGCATCAGCAGCAGCATGGACATGGGCGTGAGCGCAAGAACGATGGCCGAGGGCATGCCATAGGCCGCGGGGGAGAAGTTAAAACCGAAGGCGGCGGCTAGGGCAACGATGAGCGCGGCGATATTCAGTGTCTTTGCCAGTTTCAGGACGCGCAGCCGCTCTTTGGGAGTCGAGCCCAACTTTGCGTCCTGCGAGATTTTGGCCAGCATTGCGTCGTGATCTCGCGCCTCCAGTTCCGCATCGCGCGCATCCAGGTCCGTGAGCTGCCGCAACCAGGCGCGGTAGTAGTCGTCGGTATCAAAGTAATCCGGGAAAAAAATCTCGCCACGGCCTTTCTTCAGGAAAAGCTGCTTGCTGGTTGTGCCACGTATGCTGGGGGTGCGGTAGCCCTCGACCTCGCTGAGGTCGGCGCATTTTGCGCTGAAAAGTCCGCGCACCTCGATGCGCGTTCCGTCCAGGACCAGACGAAGGCGGAACACGGCGGCCAGCAGGCAAAGGCCGAGCAGCGCAAAGGGAGCGAGCCCCACCATGAATAGGGAACGACCAAAGCTGTCACCAACAGTCAAAGCGAAGAAAACCACAGGTGCGGCCAAGGCCCCACCCAGCAGCACGTAAAACCCTCTTTTCCAGCTCTTCAGTCGATACTCGTGGCGGGTTGCGCCCATTTGCTGGAACGAATTCATTGAGTACTCCGTTCCCAGCCTTTATATCACAGGAATCGTTCGATGCGGATTGAATGGGTGAGAGTACGGTTGGGGATCATGGTATTCCATCCTTTTCGCAAAGAACGCGAAAAGCATGGGGCACCCGGCGGGAGACTGAACCATTGGGCGGATGCGGCTCCATTGGCCATTCGCTTACACTATAAGGTTCCGCGGCATTTGGGTTGGCAGCTTTCCGGCCGCTTTGAGGATGAGATTGATGAGAATGACCGGCTCGTTGGCTCTAGTTTTTTTTGTTGCATTCATGGCGGGAGCGCAGACGCGCTTTGATGCCGAAGCGGTGCGGCTGAACAATCGCGGCGTGGCGCAGATGAGCCAGCAGGCCATTGAGCGCGCGGCTGCGTCGTTTGCCGAGGCCTTCCATAAGGATCCCAGGCTGGCGCAGGCAGCCATCAACGAGGGCATTGCGCTGATGGCGCAGCAAAAGCTGGACGAGGCAAAGAAGGCCTTGCAGGCAGCCCTCGCTTTGGACCCAGGCAACGCGCAGGCGTGGTACAACCTGGGCCTTGCCCAGCACGCGGGCAATGAATTGGAGCCGGCGCTGGCCAGCTTTCAGCAAGCGGCGAAGATTGATCCCAGGGATGCGGACTCCTATTACTTCGAGGGCGTCTGCTACCAAGAGCTGAAGCAGTTCGACAAGGCCATCGAAATACTGCGCAAGGCGCTGAAGATCAATCCGCCGCACGCCTCGTCGGAGTTTGCGCTGGCGCGCGCCTTGCAGCGTTCCGGCAACACTGCCGAGGCCAAGGAGCACTTCAAGTGCTTCCAGCATTTGACCAGCACCAAGATCGGAGCGCCCATCGGGCTCTCGTATGGCGAGCAAGGGCACTACTCCACCGTCACGCCAGTCGAGGAGCATGAGGCCGGAAACAAAGCGATGATTCCGGTGAAGCTGGTGGCACAGCCTATGGTTTCCCAGGTCCGAAAATCCGGACCTGGGGCACCCGCAGCTTTTACGACCACAGGCGGTGCTTGCATGATGGACGTGACCGACACGGGGAGCATGGACCTGGTGCTGATGCAGTCCGGCGCGCAGGCGATTCGCGTGCTGCACAGCAAGGGCAATGGAGGCTATGAAGAGTTTGACGCGGCGGCGGCTGGGTTGAAGGCCACGGGTAGCGCCGTGGCTTGCGCTGTGGGCGATTACGACGGCGATGGATTGAATGATCTGTCCGTTGCAATGGATGATGCAGTGCTGCTCTTCCGCAATCTGGGCCACGGAAAGTTTCAGGACGTGACGGCGGAGGCTGGGCTGAAGCCGATGAACCGGCCTACCGGAATCACGTTTATCGATTATGACCACGACGGTGATCTGGATCTTCTTTTGACTGGTTCTCCTTTGAAAGAAGGTGGCACGCCGAATGTTATGTGGCGCAACAACGGCAACAAGACCTTTACCGAGTGGACGGAGCCGACGGGATTGGGCGGGAGCGGAACGACGAGCGCGCCGATTCTCACCGACTTCAACAATGATCGCGCGGTCGATATTGCTGTGAGCGGCGATGGGCCTGCGCCGTTGATTTTTGTGAATCCGCGTGAGGGAAAGTATCCGAGTCAGCCGCTCTACGAGAATGCGAAGCTGCCGCCCACCGTCGGCATCACAGTGCTCGACTACAACAAGGACGGCTGGATGGACATTGCGGTCACGCACGCGGGCGCGCCGGGACTTACGCTGTGGCGCAACGTTGCGGGGCCGGAAAACATTGGCCGGCGGTTTGAAAGAGTGGAACTCCCGCTGCAAGGCGCGCTACGCGGATGGGGCGTGACGGCAATCGACATTGACAACGACGGCTGGATCGATCTGGCGGCGATTGTGGAGACCAAGGCCGGTCCGTGCGTGAAGGTCTTCCGCAATCGTGGCGACGGAACATTCGAGGATGTGAGCCATGCGCTGGGGCTGGACGATGTGAAGCTCTCTGCGCCTCGCGGGTTGATTGCTGTCGATGACAACGGCGCGGCGGATCTGATTGTGACGCAGGTGAACGCGCCGCCGGTGCTGTTGCGCAACGTGGGCGGCAACAAGAATCACTCTGTGCGCCTCGACCTGACCGGCTTTGCCGACAACAAGACGGCTATCGGTGCAAAGGTTGAAGTCTTTGCCAACGGCCACTGGCAGAAGTGGGAGCTGGCCGGAGCATCGGGCTATCAGACGCAAGGGCCGCCGCAGATTCTCGTTGGCCTGGGCGATGCGGAAGGCATTGACCTGCTGCGCATTCTCTGGCCCACGGGCGTGCTGCAAGACGAGATAGATCTGCCGCGCCAGCCGGTGATTGCGATGAAAGAGGTTGACCGGCGGGGCAGTTCGTGTCCGGTTCTCTTTGCGTGGAATGGGCACAAGTACAAGATGGTGACGGATGTGATTGGCGCGGCGGTCGTGGGTCATTGGTTCACGCCCACGCGGCGCAATACGCCCAACCCCGGCGAATGGATCAAGGTTGATGGCGCGCATTTTGCGCCTGTCAACGGCAAGCTGAGCCTGCGCTTCATGGAGCCGATGGAGGAGGTCAACTACATCGATCAGTTGCGGCTGGTTGCGGTCGATCATCCGGAAAATGTCGAGGTCAACCCTGACGAGCGCTTCCTCGACGATCCGCCGTTTGCTTCGGGGCGCGTGGTAGCTTCAGAGGGCGCGCGGCTGCCTGTGGGCGCGTGGGATGGAGAGGGGCACGACGTGCTCGATCTGTTGAGCCGGCGCGATCATCAATTCGCCATCGGCTTCACGCCGCTGCCTTACGATGGCTTTGCGAATCTTCACACGCTGACGCTGGACCTGGGTGCAGTGAAGCAAGACGCTCCGCTGCGGCTGTTGATGACCGGCTACGTGAATTACTTCAGCGCGACTTCGCTTTATGCGGCGTGGAAAGCGGGCATCAAGCCGATCTCGCCTTACGCTGAGGCGCTTGTGCCCGATGGGGCAAATTGGATCTGGCAGCGCATCGCCGACGATGTGGGTTTCCCCGCTGGCCTGGAGCGCACGATTGTTGTGGACCTCAGCGGCAAGTTGCCCGCTGGAGCGCGGCGCATTCGGCTCGTCACCAATCTCGAAATCTATTGGGACCAGGCGCTCATCGATCAAAGCACCGGCGCGGAAGCAAGAACAGCTGAGCTGCCGCTCGCGCTGGCCACACTGCACTTCCGCGGCTACCCTACACAAATAGAAGGCGCAAGCCCCGGCGATCTCGACTACGATTATGACCGCGTGAGTTTGACAGGGCCCTTCCAGCATCAGCGCGGCAACTACACGCGCATGGGCGACGTGACGTTGCTAGTGAAGAGCATCGACGACCGCTATGTGATCTTCGGAAGCGGCGAGGAGATTGCGGCGGAGTTCGATGCGACGAAGCTGCCCGCGCTCGCTCCGCATTGGAAGCGCGACTACTTCTTCTACGCCAATGGATTCGTCAAGGATATGGATTGGTGGGATGCATCGCCGTTCACGGTGGCGCAACTGCCTTTCCATGCGATGAGCGCCTATCCTTATCCTGACTCTGAGGAATATCCGCAGGACGCGCAGTCCCTGGAGTACCAGTTGAATTGGAATGATCGCTTCGACTCGGGCGAGCCGGTGCGCTCGTATCGGTTTAACTATTCAATCATGCCATCCACTCCAGCAGAAGATACGGCGGCGCGGCCATGAATTCGCTTGTGTTGCAGTCGGCCACGAGGCAGTTGGAGCTATTGCACACACGTGAGGTTTCAGTCACCGAGCTGGCAGAGGCGCACATTCGGCAGATCGAACGGTTGAATCCGCAGTTGAATGCATTCGCTGATTTCGACGCGGAGCGTGTGCGCGCGCAGGCGCGGCGGCTGGATGAACAAACTGAGCCGCGCGGGCCGCTGCATGGGCTTCCCGTTACGGTGAAGTCGTCGATTGCGACAGCAGGGTACAAGTGCGAGATCGGCAGCCTGCTGCATCAGAATGACGTGCCGCGTGAGGATGCAGTCGTCGTCGCGCGGCTCCGTGCGGCGGGCGCGTTGATTCTGGGCACCACCAACTGCCCGGAGTTTCTGATGGCTTACGAGACCGCGAATCTGCTGCATGGGCGCACGCTGAATCCGTGGGATTTCGAGCGCACGCCGGGCGGATCGAGCGGCGGCGAGTCAGCGGCCATTGCGGCGGGGCTTTCAGCAGCCGGCCTCGGCAGCGATAGCGGCGGCTCTGTGCGTGTGCCCGCGCACTTCACCGGCATCTGCTCGTTCAAGCCCACGCCGGGGCGCATTCCCGGCCGCGGACACTTGCCTCCGTGCGTCGGACCCTTCTCAACGCTGGGCGCGATTGGGCCGATGGCGCGCACCATGGCCGATGTTGCGCTGATGTTTCGCACACTTAGCGGCCAGGACCCGCACGATCCGGTGAGCCCTCCGATTGAGTTGCGCGAGCCGAGTCTCAATGAATTGCGTACGAATACCATTGGCTTCTTCGAGGATGATGATCTGGTTCCAGTGACGCCGGAGACGCGGGCCGCAGTGCAAGCTGCCGCGGCTGCGCTGCGCGATGCGGGCTTTCGCGTCGAGCCCTTCCGCCCGCGCACGCTGGAGCTGCTGCGCCAGTTGTGGTGGAAGTTTTTTGTGCAGTGCGGGGCGATGTTTTATGCGCCGGCGATTCGCGGAAGGGAGCATCAATTGAGTCCAATTTTCAGCGAGTTTCTCAGCTTCTCCGAGGCTCTGCCGCCGTTGACGGCCCAGCAGTTGCTGGACGCATGGGCGGAGCTGGATCTGATTCGCGCAAAGACTCTCGAAGAGATGAGCGCGCATCCAGTGCTGCTGTGCCCCGTGGCCAGCATTCCCGCCTTCCGTCACGGCGAGCGCGAATGGATCATCGAGGGGCGCGCGGTGGATTACCTCGACGCCGTGCGCCACACGCAGTGGTTCAACGCGCTCGCCAGCCCGGCGGCGGTGGTTCCCGTGGGCCGCTCGCCGGAGGGTTTGCCGATCGGCGTGCAGATTATTGCGCGGCCCTTTCAGGATGAGACCGCGCTGGGCATTGCAGCCATTGTGGATGCGGCCTTTGGCTATCGGCCGCCTCCCATCGCTTTGCCATAAATACTATAGTTTGCTATTCAGTAGCTGAGCTGTTCCCTGTTCCCTATTCCCGTTTCCCTGCACTCCGCGTCTCCACCTTTCGATGGAGGCACGGCCTGGGCGATTCCAGTAGCCTTAAGTTTCCCCAGAACGGAGCGCGCAAGGTGCGTGAAGATTGGTGCGAGCGATTTGCTGAAAGCCCCGATTGCCTGAAGAGCGCGCGGCGCGTGCAGACGATAGTGCCGGTGCTGGATTTGGAGATCGGCGGCGGTGAGTTTATCACCATGGCTGGGCCCTGCTCGGTTGAGACGGAGTTCCAGTTGATGGCGACGGCCAATCATGTGCGCCGCGCCGGAGCGCGCATCCTTCGCGGGGGTGCATTCAAGCCGCGCAGTTCTCCTTATGCGTTTCAAGGTCTAGGCCTGGAAGGGCTGAAGATGCTCTCTCGCGCGCGCGAAGAGAGCGGCCTGGCCATCGTGACGGAAGTCCTCTCGGAAGAGGACGCGCCGATGGTCGCCGAATACGCCGACATTTTGCAGATCGGCACGCGCAACATGGAAAACTATGCGCTGCTGGAAGCGGCGGCGCACACGGGCCGGCCGGTGCTGCTGAAGCGCGGCATGGCCGCCACGATTGCCGATTGGCTGCGTTCCGCGCAGTTGATTCTCGACCATGGCAACCCGAACGTGATCCTTTGCGAGCGCGGCATCCGCACCTTTGAGACAGCGATGCGCAACACCTTCGACGTCTCCGCCATTGCGCTGCTCAAGCAAGTCTCTCATCTTCCGGTGATCGCCGATCCCAGCCACGCGGCAGGGCATAGCGATCTGGTACCCGCGCTGGCGCGCATTGCGGTGGCCGCGGGCGCCGATGGCGTGATCGTGGAAGTGCATCCCAACCCTGCCAAAGCGTGGAGCGATGGCGGCCAGTCGCTGGACTTTGCGGGATTCGACGATATGATGGCCGATATTGAGCCATGGCTGGCGCTGCGCGGCCGTGAACATTCGCGACGCCGTCCGGGAGTTGCGCGGCGCGAGGCGGCTCCAGTGCGGTTCATGGAGGCGGTGCGATGAGTTCCGCTCCCAGAGTGCTGGCGATGGTTGCGTCAGCCGCACTCCTGATCCCGGTCTGCGGGTTTGCGCCCAACGCGGCGCAGAGTTCCGATGCGAAGATCGGCGCGGACATCATCGTCACAGCCGCGCCCGCTTACGAGCCGCTTGCGGCGCTGCGCGGAGCAGAGCGGTTCCCCAAGGGCGCGCAACTACTGATCGTGCATGAGGGCAACGCGGAGCCGCTGATGATGGGCTTTGCGGCTTCCGCGGACGCCAACGTTTCCTTTGACGGCAAGACGGTGCTCTTCGCGGGCAAGCAGGCAGCGAGCGACCCGTGGCAGATTTGGGAATTGACGCTGGCGGATCGCTCGGTGCGCAAGGTGATTGCCACCGCTACCGATGCCGAGCGCCCGCTCTATCTGCCCGGCGGACGGATGGTCTGGGCGCAGCGCGCGCCGTGGGGATTTCAACTACAGTCCGCGGAGGACGGTCATCTGCCGGGATACACGTTCTTGAATCCTACAGCGGGTCCAGGAGTGTTGCCGCTCACCTACACACAGGCCAGCGCCTTCCCCGCGGATGTGCTCGCGGACGGGCGCATTCTCTTTGAAGCCGGCTTCCCTCTCGGCACAGGCGCGACGCCCGAACTATTTCTGGTCTACGCCGACGGCTCGGGCGTCGAATCCTACCGCTGCGATCATGGCAGGGCGCGTTGGGGTGGAAGGCAGTTGGCCTCGGGCGACGTGATCTTCACGCACGGCGCTTCACTGGCGCGCTTCACTTCACCGCTGGCGCATGAGGAGTTGATCGCGGCTCCCCATGCGGAGTACGCGGGCGCTATTGCCGAGACAGCCTCGGGTGCATGGCTGGTGAGCGCGCGGGTCGCGGCGGGAACTCCTTATGCGTTGAAGCTGTGGAAGCCCGGCGTTGCCGCGCTGCAAACACTGCTGGCAGTAAGCGGCAAGGATATTATCGAGCCGGTTCTGATTGCGCCGCGCTCGACGCCCAAGCGTCATCCCTCAGGGCTGCACGATTGGAGCTACGCCAATATGCTTGCGCTTGATGCGCGCCAGTCGCGCATGGGCGACCTCAAAGCGGCGCCGGCTTCAGTGCGCCTGGAGATGCAGGACGCTCAAGGCCGCACAATCGTGATGGGCACGGCGCCGGTCGAGAGCGATGGTTCTTTTTTTGTGAAGACCCTTGCCGACAAGCCGATTCGTTTTGCGCTGCTGGATGAGAAAGGCGCGGTGATGCGACAGGAGCACGGATGGTTTTGGATTCGCCGCGGCGAACAGCGCATCTGCGTGGGCTGCCATGTGGGACCGGAGCGCGCGTCGGAGAATCGCGTGCCCGCCGTGTTGCTGCGCACGACCACGCCGGTTGATCTGACAGGCGCGGCGCAGACAGAAGCAGTACAGCAGAAATCGCCGGGAGGCAACTGAGATGAATTATCGCTTTCTACTTTTATTCAGCGCTATCTCGTTAGCCGCGGCGCAAACTGCTCCGCCGCCCCCCGTGCAGCACGCACCCGCCGTGCAAGCGCCGTCTGCCGCGCCGCAGGCGCCTGTCATTCGTTTTGAAGACGCCAGCAATAAAGCGGGCATCAACTTTACGCACAGCTTCGGCTCGCGGCAGTTGGGATCGCTGCTTGAAGGCACCGGCGCAGGTTGCATCTGGTTCGACTACAACAACTCCGGCCTGGAATCACTCTATGTGGTCAACGGGCGTCCGCTGGACGACTCGATGCATCCGTATCCTCTCAAAGATAAGCCCGCAACGCCGCCGCACAATCATCTTTATCGCAACAACGGAAACGGCACCTTTACCGATGTGACGGAGCAGGCCGGCCTCAATCCGGATATGTACGGGGTCGCCGTGACAGCGGCCGACTATGACAACGACGGCTTTGTCGATCTGCTGGTCACCGGATACGGCAAGACGATTCTCTATCACAACGACGGCAACGGCCACTTCACCGATGTGACCAAGAAGGCCGGGATCAATGTGGACGGCTGGGCGATCAGTTCCACCTGGCTCGATTACGACAAGGATGGATGCGTCGATCTTTTCGTAGGCCGCTACGTGAAGTTCGATCCCAAGTATCGCGCCTTTTACGCGGCGGACAACTACCCCGGTCCGCTGGATTATGAGGGCGAAACCAACAAGCTCTATCACAACAACTGCGACGGAACCTTTACGGACGTGACCGAGAAGTCGGGCATCGGCGCTTACGTGAGCCGCACCATGGGCGTGACCGCGGCGGACTTCGACAACGACGGCTGGGATGACATTTACGTTGCCAATGACCGCACGGAAAATTTTCTCTTTCACAATAAACACGATGGAACTTTTGAAGAAATTGCGAACGATACAGGCACGGCCTACGGTCAGAATGGAGAATCCACTTCCTCGATGGGCCCTGTCTTTGCGGATTTTGAAGGCCGCGGCGTGCTCGACCTTTGGGTGACGGATGGCCACTATAACCGCCTGCTGCACAACACCGGCAAGATGAGCTTTGAGGATATGGGCGCGTCCAACGGCGTTTCGCAGACCAACGGGCAATACGTGAGCTGGGGCACCGGCGTCTACGACTTCGACAACGATGGCCTGCTCGACATTCTCATCTTTCACGGTGGGCTCATTCATCTGATTCCGCAGGAGCACACGCTCTTTCGCGGACTGGGCGGCGGCAAGTTCGCCGATGTTTCGCGCGAGGCCGGGCCGGTGATGAGTGAGCGGACGACGGCGCGCGGCGCCTGCTTTGCCGACTACGAAAACGACGGCAAGGTCGATGCGTTCGTCGTCAATCTGGGCGGCAAGGGAACGCTGCTGCGCAATGTCTCCACGGATACCGGCCACTGGATCGAACTCAAGCTCGTGGGCACAAAAAGCAATCGCGACGGCATCGGCGCGCGCGTTGAAGTCTTCGCCGCCGGCAAGCGGCAGACCGCGGAGCGCGTGGCCGGCTCCGGCTATCTCTCGCAGGACGACGGCCGCTTGCACTTCGGGCTGGGCGCGGCAACCACCATCGACAAGCTCCTCATTCACTGGCCCAGCGGGATCGAACAGACGCTGGCGGCGCAGCAGGTTGACCGTGTTCTCACCGTACAGGAGCCGGGAGAAAGGAAGCCGAAGTGAGCGTGCGCTTCCAAGTTGCGGTGGGTACAGGGCTCGCGACGCTCGCTCTGGCGCTGCTGGCCGTTGCGCTCCACTCCGCATTTTTGATCGATCATCCGGTGCGCGCCGCCGAGGCCGATGATGCGAACTACGCTTCGCCGCTGGAGGTTCTGCTCTCGTCCGATGGCGCGCGCCTCTACGTGCTCTGCCAGCAGAGCGAAGAGGTGAGGGTGCTGGATGCGGCCACGTATGCGGTGATCAAGACCATCGCCGTGGGCAAAGTGCCGCGCGGCTTTTCTTTATCGCCTGACGGCGCGCGGCTGTTTGTGACCAACTCGTGGGACGATACGCTTTCGGTGATCGACACGCGGACGCTGGCCGTGACGGCTACGTGGCCGGTGGGCGCGGAGCCGTCGAGCGTGGTCGAGGATCGCGCGGGCAAGCGGCTCTTCGTGGCGAATCGCATCTCCAACGATGTGGCTGTGCTCGATGCTCAGACCGGCGCGGAAGAGAAGCGTTTGCTTGCTGGACGCGGTTCGAGTTATCTGACGCTCTCTCCGGATGGAAGCCGCATCTACGCGACGCACGTGTATCCGAATCCGCCGCGTGTGCGGACCGAGCTGGATAATCGCACCGCGCCGGAGTCGGAGATTACCGTAATCGATACGACGCGCGCGGTGGTGGTTGATCGCATGCCGCTCGACCGCATCGCCGGCGTCTTTCATCTCGCCTTCTCTTCCGATGGCCGTCTGGGCGCAGTGGCCGAATATCACCCCAAAAACCTAGTGCCATTGGCTCACCTGGAACACGGCGGCGCCTTTGCTTACACGCTGACGATTTTTGGCGCGGATGTGGGCAAGACTTCCATCGAGGTTCCACTGGATGAGTTGGAGCGCTACGCTTCGCAGCCCTTCGGCGTGGCCATCGCGCCGGACAAGTCGCGCATCTACGTCACCATCGGCGGCTCGGAGTGCGTGATCGTCATCGATATACCGCGCCTGATGCGCTTCATCCAATCGCGTCCGCGCCCGCAGTCGGGTTCCTTTGCTTACGATCTTTCCGCCAGCGCCAACTACGTGGTTGCCCGCATCCCGGTTGGACACAACCCGCGCGGCCTGGCGCTGAGCCGCGACGGCCGCAGGCTGTTCGTCGCCAATCGCCTGGAAGATACGATCAGCGTGATCGACACGCGCGGCAATCGCGTTGCCGCGACGATCAAGCTGGACGGGCCGAAGACCATCTCCGCGCAGCGCCACGGCGAACAGACCTTCTATACGGCGCGCCAGTCTTTTCAGGGGCAGATCGGCTGCGCCAGTTGCCACATTGATTCCACATTCGATGGCCTCACATGGGATCTGGAGCCGGACGGCTTCGGACGCGACATTGTGGACAACAAAATGCTTGAGGGCGTGAAGGGTACCGAGCCTTACAAGTGGAACGGCGGCAATCCCAACATACCGACCGAGTGTGGCCCGCGAACTGAAAAATACTTCTGGCGTTCGGAGAATTATGACAGCCTTACGCTTGCCGACCTGACGATCTACATCCGCAATATGCCGACGCGTCCCAACCGCTGGAAGCTGCCCGGACGCGAGATGACTCCGGCGCAGGAGCGTGGCAGGGCATTGTTCACACGCGACACAGACAAGTTTGGCAAGCCGATTATCGAATACAACCGCTGCTCCTATTGCCACAGCGGGCCTAAGGGAACGAACCAGAAATTGTTTGACGTTGGGACGCGCAAGCCCACCGACAATTCGGGGCTTCTGAAGTCGCCGCCATTGACCGAAATTGCGCTCACCTCGCCCTATCTGCATGACGGGTCAGCGCGCACGCTCGAAGAGATTTGGACCGTCTATAACCCCGAAGACAAGCACGGCCGCACCAACGACCTGACCAAGGATGAACTCAACGACCTGATCGAATACTTGAGGACGCGATGAAAAAGCTGGCATTGAAGACGCTCTTGATTTGCGCAATGATCGCGGCCATTGTGCCGTTGGCGAATGCCGCGCAACCGCCATCATCCGGAGCGCAAAAAGCTCATGCCGCGCAAGCGGCGTCTGCCGCACCGCAGGTGCCGGCTTCTGCCGCATTGCAGGTGATGCCGCGCTTTCGCTTTGAGAACTTCACCACCGCCAACGGCCTGCCCGACAATCACGTCTATTCGGTGCTGGTGGATGGAGAGCGCATCTGGGCGGGCACGGACAACGGCCTGGCAGTTTATGAGAATCATGCGTGGAAGACTTACACAACGAAGGACGGCCTGGCGCATCGCGCCGTGCTTTCGCTGGCGCTGGACAAGCGCACCGGCGATGTGTGGGCCGGCACCATGGGCGGCCTCAGCCGCATCTCCGGCGGGCGCATCGACAGCTTCACGCAGTTGAACTCCGGGCTGAGCAATGATGTGGTCTACGGCGTCAGCGTGGAAGGCGAGAACGTGTGGGTGGCCACGGCGGCGGGCGGCTGCCGCCTGAATACCCGCACCGGCCAGTGGACGCTCTATAACGAGCGCAACACGCCTATGAACGAGATCTGGGTCTACGGCGTCTCCGCCACGCCCACCAAGGTTTATTACGCGGTGTGGGGCAGCGGGCTTCTCGAATACACGCAGAAGACCGAGCGCTGGGACAAGTACGACGATCCTGACGGCGAGAACGAGATCGTGCTCTTCAAGGATCAGGGCTTGATTCACGAGATTGTCACTTCTGTCAGCTTTGTAGACAATATCGTCTGGGCGGCAACTTACTTCGGCGGCAGCCGCTATGACGGCCGCTACTGGCACAATTATCTGACCAAGGACAGCGGACTTCCCTCGAACTTTATCAACACTCTAAAGGGCGTGGATGCAACTCATTGCTGGTTCGGAACCGACAAGGGGCTGGCATACTACGACGGCGTGAACTGGGCCGTCTATCGTCCGTCGTTGAAGGACGGCAAGCCGGAGATGACGGTGCGCGACGCGCAAGGCAACGTAAAGCCGGTGGCTGTCACTACAGCGCCGGCTCACAACTATGTTCTCGGCATCGACTTCCAAGGCAGCGACATCTGGGTCGCTACGGCCAAGGGGCTGAGCCATGGAATTCATCAACCATAAAAGAAACGGAGTCAACATCATGAATGCATTTGCTGAAATTCTGGAGACCATCGCGCAGACGCCCGCGCACACACCGATTGAACGGCGCGCCGTCACCAACCACGGCGTTCTGAACGAGGCCTTCCACTACTCCAAGCCGAGTTCGTTCTCGCGCGGCATACGGATCGACCTGAACGGCATCGCCGTTCTGATCATCTCCGGCACCGCCTCGATTGACGAAAACGGCGTCACCGTTCACGTCGGCGATTTCCCCGCTCAATTGCAGCGCACCTTCGCCAACATTACCGGCCTGCTGGAGAGCGAAGGCGCATCGTGGAAGGATATCGTGAAGACCAGTTGCTATCTGCGCGACATCGACCGCGACTACGATGTTTTCAACAAGATTCGCACGGCGTTTTACAAGGAGCAAGGGCTTGATCCGGTGCCTGCTTCCATTGGCATTCAGGCGCATCTCTGCCGCCCCGATCTGCTGGTTGAGATCGAGGCGCTGGCCATCTTCCATACGGACAAGGCATCTGCCGGCAAGGAGTAGTCGTCATGCGCAAGGGATGGTTGTTGGCAGTGGTCTGCGCAATCGCACTGAGCGGCGCGGAGCAGCTCGGCGCTCAGGATGCGAGTTCGTATACGAAGCAGGATTCGGCGCTGGCCGCGGAGCAGAACGCGAGTCCGGTTGCGGTGACGGGCCAAGGAACGTGCGCCTGTGGCGCGCATCCACCGGGTCCGCCGAGAGATCGCGTGGTCACGCCTTATGCCGGCGAGCCTGCCGATTTGAGCCCGTACGCCAAGTTTGCGGCGCCCTACGACCTCAACTACATCCATCCCAACATTTACTCCGGCGCGGGACGCGACATTCCAGAGCCGAAAGATGTGAAGGAAGTTCGCATCGGCTTCTTTGGACCTGTCGCGCCGAACCCGGAATCGGTCTTCGGTTTGCGCATGATGCACGGCGCGCAGTTGGCCGTTGAAGAGGCGAACGCCCACGGAGGCTACGGGGGCAAGCCTTTCAAACTGATGCCGCACAACGACTACGACAACTGGCAGGCGAATGCGGTCTATGGCGAGGACCGGCCCACCGACCCCGCCATCTGGGGATCGGCCTCGAATGAAGCGGTCAAGATGATCTACGATGACCAGGACTGGGCGATCTTCGGGTCGATCAGCTCCGAGTCCACGCACATTGCTTTGCGCGTGGCTCTGCGCGCGGAGATTCCCATCGTCAACTCAGCCTCCACCGATCCCACGATTCCCGAGACATACATTCCCTGGTTCTTCACTGACCTGCAGGATGATCGCGTGCAGTGCCTCACGCTGGCGCGCCGCATCTTCACCGAACTCGGCATGAAGCGCGTGGCGATCCTCAGGGTGAACAGCCGCTATGGGCGCTTTGGCGTGATCAAACTCCGCGATGCGTCGCGCAGGCTGGGCCACCCGATCGTCATCGAGCAAAAATATCTTCCCGGCGATACGGACTTTACCAAGCAGTTGCAGGTGATTCGCTCCTCGCGCGCCGACGCCATCTTGCTCTGGGCCGATGAGACACAGGCGGCGGGAATCCTGAAGCAGATGCGCGCCGCGGGGATGAAGCAGCGCGTCTTCGGCGCTTATCGCACGCTGGGACCAACGCTGCTGGCCGAAGCGGGAGACGCGGCCGAGGGCTTCGAGGCCGTCTTCCCCTACGATCCCACACGCAACGACCCGCGCTGGCTCGACTTCAACAAACGCTTTGAGACGCGCTTCCACGAGAAGCCTGAGCAGTTTGCTTCGCTGGCTTATGACGCGATGAACGCGCTGCTGGATTCGATCTGCAAGGCGGGCTTGAACCGCGCGCGCATTCACGATGCGCTGGCCAACATTGAAGAGTACGACGGCGTCACCGGGCACATGGTCTTCGATCCCAATCAGAAGAATGTCGCTCCCATGTACCTGGGCACGGTGCATAACGGCGCGATCACTTATCGCGTCGCCACCATGGAGAAGACTCCTCAAGTCCCACAAGTCCCTGCCGCGCCAGCGGCGTCTGCCGCACCGCAGGTGCCCGCGCAAGCAGCGCCCGCCACACCGCAGGTGCCCTATGCGCGCGTCGGCGAGGATGGCGTGAATTATGCCGGGCCGCACCGCGCGGACCTGGCTGGGCCAATCCGCGTGGTGCTCTTTGGACCGCGCGCGATGGAAGTCGCGCAGTCGCCGGAGGTGCAAGCTGAGCTTGCATCGAGCGCGGCCAACGGAAAGCCGTGGACGCTGCTGCCCGTCGCGAGCGATCAGAATTGGGGCGCGGCCTCAACGCAACTGGTTCACGCGCTGATGGACGAGCACGCTCTCGCAATCGTGGCGCTGGATCGCGACTCGGCTCACCTGGCCGAGCAACTGGCGCTCAAGGCATTCGTCCCGGTGGTAGCGCTGAGCAGCGACAAGAAGCTGACTTCGACAAACATTCCGTGGATCTTCCGGCTGCCGCCGGAAACCACTCCGGCGTCGGCGCTGCACCTGCTGGAAGCGGCTGCCGTTCGCAGCGGGGATAATCCGGAGCGGCTCAGAAACGTGCTGGCTTCGGGGGAGACGGTCTCCGGAGTTGCCTTTCTACAGACCGGCGAGCCGCGCTGAGACGATGAACTTCTATTCCTCGCCCAACTCGTAGGGAATGCCGAAGCGGCCAATCTGAATCAATGCCTTGTCGGCGGGAGGCCAGATGTGCAGGCTCTCCACGCGACTTGACCCGGCGATGCGATGCGCCTCCGCAGTGCCCACCAGCGCGCCCGTCGCAGCCACGTAGAAGTGCACGCTCAGCTCATCCCCGGCGTGCGCGCGCGTCCATCCAAAAACATACTCTCCGGGCTTGAGCGCGACACCGCCGATGCGGATTGGCGCCTGCACAATCAGATAGTGCGAATACTTGCCTTCCGCGGAGTACCCGGCCGTCAGCAGCACCACACCGGCGATGGTGTGGCCCCGGCCATTCACGATGCCTGAGGCGGTGCGCATCTCCGTCTCGATGTGCTCCTTTTCCACTTGTGCGCGCGCCGGCAACAGCGAGGCAAGCTCCGCATCGGTGGCTTGCCGCCAGATTGATTTTTGCGCCTGTGAATGCGGGCAAATCAGCAGTAAAAAAAGTGCGAACAGAATGGTTTTTTTCATAGCTTCGGCTTTCTCAGGGATTCGAGGGTGACAATGCCGCGCTGGAGTGCGGCCGTTGCCGCCTGCGTCCTGTCGGTCACGCCCAGCTTGCTCAGCAGGTTGTTGATGTGGGTCTTCACGGTGGCCTCTGAAATCTCCAACTCGGTGGCGATATCCTTGTTACTCTTGCCGCGCACAATCTGCTCCAGCACGTCGAACTCGCGCGGCGTCAACTCCTCGGTGCCCATGCGCTCGGCCAGCCGCTGCGCAATCGCTGGCGGAATATGCGATTTGCCCGCATGAACCGCACGGATGGCCGCGATCAACTCTTCCGAGGTCATGCCCTTCAGCAGATAGGCGCGCGCGCCGGCTTGCAACGCGCGATAGATGTCCTCGTCGCCGTCGTAGGTAGTGAGCACGATGAAGCGCGCATGCGGCGTCTCCATGCGAATGCGCTCGATGACCTCGACGCCGCTCAGCCGCGGCAGCCGCAGGTCGATCAATGCAATATCCGGCTGATGCTTGCGAAACTGCGCGATGGCCTCCACGCCGTCGGCAGCCTCGCCCACCACTTCCAGGCCATCCACTACGTTCAGCAGCGCAACCAGTCCCTGGCGCACCACGTGGTGGTCTTCCACAACCAGCACGCGAATCGATTCCTTCGTCACTGTTGCTCCTTAAGTGTCTTGCATAAATTCTGGGTGCCCCATCCTTCCGTGTATTTTGCGGAAGGGTGGAAAACCACAAACCTTAACCTGGGTGCCCCATCCTCGCCGCGTTTTTGTTTTTGCGGCTAGGGTGGGAAACCACAAACTTCAACCGCTTTGCGTCTCTCTCGGCGCCGCAGTCCGCAGCCGGACCGTGGTTCCAACTCCCGGCTCGCTGGTTACCTCAAGCGTTCCACCAATCGACGCCGCGCGCTCTCTCATTCCGGTCAATCCATAGTGGCCCGGCGTGGATTTCATCTCTTCGCTCGCCGCAAACCCGCGCCCATCGTCGCGAACTTCAAGCGCGATCTCTTCCTGCCCGTACTCCAACTGAACAAACAAATGCCGCGCCCCGGCGTGCTTCTTCACATTATGAATGGCTTCCTGAGCCACGCGCAGAAATTCGCGCTCCGTCTCTGGAGGTAAAGGCCGGTACGCACCAAAGAGACTAAAGCTGGCCTCCAATCCATGACCGCCATCGGCCTCGACGATGCGGCGCAGGCGCACCGGCAGCGTGGTCTCGCCCGAATCCTGAGAGCGCAGCGCCCAGATCGATTGCCGCGCGTCGGCGAGGCCCTCGCGCACATAGCCGCGAGTCTGGTCGAGATGCTTTGCAGCGGCCTCCGGCTTGTGGTGGCGCAGCAGCTCGCTGAGCACCTCCAACTGCACCGAGACGCCCACATAGCCCTGGGCCAGCGTGTCGTGAATCTCGCGCGCGATGCGATTGCGCTCGCCCAGCACGGCGCGGAACTCGCCTTCAGCCCGGCGCAGCCGCAGACGCAGCAACAGTACCACGACTCCCACCACGGCCGCCAGCAGCAGCGCATAGAACCAGATGGTCTGATAGAAGTGCGGACGCAACTCAAAGGCGAGCGCCGCGCCTTCGGTATTCCAGAGGCCGTCGTTGTTGGCCGCCTGCACGCGAAAGGTGTAGCGCCCCGGCGGAATATTCGTGTAGTAAGCGGAGCGGCGCGCGCCGGCCTCGGTCCAGCCGCGGTCGAAGCCCTCCAGCATATAGCGGTAGCGCACCTTCTGCGGCGCGGTAAAACTCAATCCCGCGTAGTCGAATTGGAAGTGCACGTGGCCGGCCTCAACGTGCAACAAAGAATCCGTTGCACGAAGTACCACATCGTCCACGGCAAAGCGCTCCAACTCCACCGGCGGCGGAACCGTGTTCACCGGGAAGTGCGCCGGGTCCACCTCCACCAGCCCCTTGGGCGTGGCAAACCACAAGTGGCCGTCGCGCGAGCGCCACGCCGATGGATGGCTATTGGTGGCCGTCTCCCGGCTGCGCAGCCCATCGGCGGCGCCGAACTCGATCCAATGCGAGCATCCGGCCCCATGCATCCCAGCGCCCTTCCCATCGCAATCGCAGCGTGCGATTCCGTTGCCGGTGGCGAACCACAGATGGCCGCCGCCGTCGTCGAGAATCGCGTGAATGCTGCTCTTGTTCAAGCCTCCGCTATCCTGCGCGGCGAAGCGCTGCCTATCCCACAAGTTCCAACCGTGTTCCTGCGTGCCGATCAGCAGCGTTCCATTCGCGCGTGGCAGCAGCGCCGTAATCACGTTGCTGGAAAGCCCGTTCGCGGTCGTGAAATTGGCAATCTTGCCGCCGCTCAGCCGTGAGAGTCCGGCCAGAGTGGCCACCCACAGTTCGCCATGGGAGTCCCGCGCCATTGCGCCCACCAGATCGCTGCCCAGCCCGTTGGCCTGCGTAAACGTCTCCATGCGCGCGCTGGAAGGCGTTCCGGCATTCAATCCCATCCAGTGCGTCAGCCCGCGCCGCGTGCCAATCCACAGCGAGCCATCGGCGTCGGCCAGCAGCGAACGGATAAAATCGTCGGGCAAACCGTCCGAAGAGGTGAAGGATTCGATCTTGCCCGCGCGAATCCGGTTCAATCCGTCCGGCGTCCCCACCCAAAGGTCGCCTTTGGGCGCGGCGGCGAGCGAGAGAATCACGTCGCTCAGCAGACCGTCGCGAACGGTGTAATTCTTGATTGAGCCATTCATTGGGTGCCCCACCCTCGCCACGCTCTTGTCTTTGTGGCTAGGGTGGGTTTCAACTTCCAAATTGCTCTGGGCACGCATCGCATTCAACCCGCTGCCATTTGTCCCCACCCAAAGCGTGCCCGCGCCGTCCTCCACCACAGCGGTCGTTGCATCGGAACTCAGCCCCTCCCGCGCGCCGAGGGTGCGGAAGCGCTGATCACGCAGAATGTGCAGCCCGCCGGTCTCGGTCCCCACCCACAGATTGCCTTCGTGGTCCTCCATCAGCGCCAACACCGACGCGCTCGCCAGCGGATCGGTGACCGGCAGCCGTTGCACCTTGCCCGCAACCCACCGCGCCAAGCCGCCATTGGTGCCAATCCAAAGGCTGCCCTCGCGGTCGAAAAGAAGCGCCTGTATCCGGCTGCCAGGAAGCTCTTTGCCGGTGGTGAAGCGGTCGAGAGCGTTGTCACCTCGTATTTTGTCCCCGTCCAGCATCGCAACGGTATTTTTGTCAGCGGAGGCCACCTTTCCGCGGAAAGTCTGAATGAATTCAATTGGCCCTGCCGAAATCCATGGGAACATCCCAGCCTGTGGCTGGGTCAATGTCATGTTCTGATCCCCCAGGAAAATCGACACTCTGTCTTGCGTCCCAACCCACAACTCCCCCCGACCGTCTGATATGACCGTGGCGATCGCGTTGGCTGGAAAACCCGTCTTCGAAGTGGCGTCAACAAATCGTCCATCTTCGTTCAGCCTTGCCAGTTCCTGATCCGTCCACACCCAGAGAGAACCATTCTTAGACTCTACGAGCGCCCGAATCCCATTTCCCGGCAACCCATCCTTTGTCGAGAACGCCGTGACCACCCCGTCCTTCCACCGCGCCAGCCCCTCGCTGGTCCCAATCCACAACGCCCCGTCGCGCGTCTCCAGCAAACAGCGCACATCGCTCCCCGGCAGCGCCGGTGTTGAATTCTTGTCGAAGACCTGAAACCCGTTGCCGTTAAAGCGGACCAGTCCCACCTCGGTCCCCAGCCACACAAAGCCGTTCCGCGTCTGAACCAGCGCCTGTACGGTATTCTGCGGCAGCCCGTTCTCCATCCCCCACGACTGACGGCCATAGTTGGCCAGCGGCGTGGAAGGCTCCAGCGCCAGGCCGGGAAGTCCGCAGCCCAACAGCAATGCGGTTGCCAGTAGGCCGCGCAGCGCCGCCGCGCGAGGATCGCCGCCAGCCAGTGGCGAGCGCCGGCCGGCCTCCTCCGCTGCATCCATCGAGTTGGCGTGATGATGGGCCACGAGATTGGGGATGAGTTCCCTCAAATGTCTTCAATCTGCGCAAGAGCTGCGCACTTCCACAGTAATTGGTTGATGCGGAAATGCACAGGGACATTAGCAGACTATCGCACAAATCCCGGCGCCGCTCTCCACCAATTGATGGACTCCAGCCTCATTCGTTTGGCTCAAGACACAGTCTCGGCCTGCCGGTACTCTGTGATTGTCTCCTGTATTGGTCTTGCAAAGTGTGACTTTCGGGTGGCTGCCTACTCATGGGGCAGCCACCCGATTCTTTTGTGGGCCGCAGAATCAGGGCTTGCTCGGCTTCACCGGCGCCGCCGCCGTACCCGCCTCCGCGCACGGCTTGCCGCCGCACAGCGCGCTGGTAATCCCCTGGCCCTCGGTAATCGTATAAATGCGGTCCACCGCGGGCAGCTTCACCATCTCCTTTGCGCCTGAGGGCCAGTGAATCTCCGCCGTTCCCGCATCGGTCGCGTCATTCAGCCCGAAGTGAACCCGCAGATCGTTACTGGAGAGATAGCTTCCGCCGCTCAGCACGTCTCCACGCTGGCGCATCCCGTTCGCCGCCAGATAGACAGTCGCTCCAACCGCGTCGCGGGGGCTCTTAGGCCCTCCAATCAGCTTGAGTTCAACCCAGTTATGGTGGTCAGGATTCACGTTGCGCAGCAGCACCGGAACCCCGTCCATATTATTGATGATTACATCGATTTTTCCGTCGTTGAAGATATCGCCGAATGCGGCGCCGCGGCCCACGCTGACCACGGCAAGCCCGGTACCTTCGACTGGCGGAATCAGTTCAAACTTGCCATTCTTCAGGTTGTGGTAGAGCAGCGGGCGCTGGGCGTAACTGCTCCCCCAATCCGGGTGCTTGTCCACCTCCGGATAGACGTGGCCATTGATGATGAGCAAGTCCTTCCACCCATCATTGTCATAGTCAAGGAATCCATCGGCGAAACCGACAAATGGAATCGAGGACTCCGCGATGCCTGCCTGATAACTCACATCAGTGAAAAAACCTTGCCCGTCATTCTGGAAAAGCACATTGTAGTCGTCGGCAAAACTGGTATTCACCAAAGAAAGATGGCCGTTGTTTTCGTAGTCTCCCGCCGCAATGCCCATATTGGAGATCTCGCGCCCGTCGCTGTTGAGCGCGTATCCGCTTTCGTAACTCTGATCCTCGAAGGTTCCATCGCCCTTGTTCATATACAGATAGTTAGGCGTGGAATCATTCGCCACCAGCAGGTCCGGCTTGCCATCCCCGTTCACGTCCACAAACAAAGCGCCGAGGCCGTAGTATCCGTTGGGATCGTCCACCCCCAGCTTCTTGCTGACATCTGTAAAAGTTCCGTCGCCATTGTTATGAAAAAGATGGTCCTGTTCGCCCTTCAGGCCGCGCGGGCCGCACATCGTCTGCACCCCGCGGTACTGGCAGAAAGCATAACCGACCGCCTTCGACCCGGAAACCGGAGGATCGTTAAGGTCAATTTTCGCGTATCCTGCCACAAAAAGGTCCAGCCGCCCATCCCCATCGTAGTCGCCGAAGGTGGCGCCGGTAGACCATGTGCCTACAGTAACTCCAGCCTTCTCCCCAACATCCGTAAAGGTGCCGTCGTGATTATTGTGATACAGGCGGTTCTCTCCATAATTAGTCACATATAAGTCCGGCCAGCCGTCGTTGTCATAATCGCCAACCGTGCACCCATATCCCCAGCGGCCATTGGCGACGCCTGCCTTCTCTGTAACATCGGTAAAAGTCCCATCGTGATTGTTGTGAAACAGAGCCGCGTGCGGCGGAGTTGCTTTGCCCGCAAGCACATCATAAGTCGAGCCGTTCACCAGATAGATGTCCAGCCAGCCGTCATTGTCATAGTCCAGCAGACAAACACCTGGGCCTTTGGCCTCCAGGATGAGGCGCTTTTCAGGAGTGCCTGCCTTGTGATGCCAGATCGTAAGCCCGGCTGCCTTGGCAACATCCATGAAAATGATCGGCCCGGTTTTAACAAAGCCGCCGGCGGTGATGGGGCGATGCTGGCTATCGAACTCCGCCTTCTGCGGACCGGCATTGGCCATTCCGCCCTGGTCCATTCCGCTCACGGGCGGCTGCATCCCGTGTTGCTGCCCTTGCGGTGAAGTCTGTGCAGGCAAAGCCGATATATAATAAAGAAGCGTAGATGCGGCGAGCGCGGCTAATAATCCAGTCCTGTAAGACAAATGAGAGTCCTCCATCGCCTAAAGTATATCGCAACCGGCGCTATTTCCGGTGCGCTCCGCTATTTCTTCGCCTTATCCCGGCAAGAGCGCAGGTAAGAGATCAGATCTGCAAGCTCCGTCTCCTGCAATGTATCTCCGAAGGGCGGCATCAGCCTGCTGCCTCCTGTGATCTGCCGGCGCATCTGATCATTTTTCAACCTTCGACCCACGCCCGAGAGATCAGGCCCTTTGTGCCCACCCGCATTGCGGATACTATGGCAATGCGAGCATCCGCTAGCAGCGAAAACAGACGCTCCGAGCGCCCTCTGGCTGCGCGAAGAGGCAAAGCCCGTGGAAGAGCAAACCATGAGAATAACTAGGACTAACATGCTGAACCTCATGGAGAAACCGCCTCCCCGCCCACGGCCGTATGCGCCGTCAAGTCGCTGTGCGTGTGCCACGGAACGCTCTCTGATGTAATCTCCGGATGCTTGCGCAGGAATTCCAGCGCATACGTGCTTGCCGTGGGATCGTCCTTTTGATCCGCAAAAGCACTTGCCTCGCGCGCGGCTTGCTCCTTCATGCCCAGCCGGCGATAAACAATGGAGAGAATGTAATGCGCCGCAAGGTCATCGGGATCGATTGTCTGAAGCATCTCGTATTCGCTTCGCGCCTTCTCATACTTATGCTGCTGATAGAGAGAAAAGCCGAGTTCGCGGTGCGCGTCGCGCGACCTGGGAAACTGCGCTGTAACTTCGCGTAGATCGCTGATCGCGGCCTCCAAATGCCCTTGAGTGCGTTCGACCAGCGCCATGTAATAGAGCGCGCGGGCATTGTGCGGAGAGAGCTGGAGAGCCTTCTCCAGGCTGCCGCGCGCCGCGTCGTACCGTTCCCACTGAAAGTTTGCGATGGCGAAATTGGTGAATGCGTCCGCATAATCGGGACGCAGTTCGGTAACTCGCGCAAAGGCGCGCGCGCTCTCGCCATACTGCTGCGCGTCCAGCAGTCCGATGCCATAGTTATTCCAGCGCATCCAGTCCTTGTTATCCTGCGGATCAGGCGCTGCGGCCGTGTTAGCGCCCAGCGCCAGAGTGCGCGTCCGCGCGGCCACTTCAGCCACGGGCATTTGATCGTGCTTGCCAACGGCATAATCGATAAAATGCTGATTGAAGTGGCGATAGTTGACCTTGGCGGTAACAGTAATCGGCCCGACGGCATCGGCAGGCACTCTAAATTCGTAGCGCACAATCTGCGAGCGGCCTGATTGGATGGTGTTGTTATAGGCAACAACCCTGGTATCCCAGACCTGGTGAAGGTCGTTCAATCCGCCATTCTTGTTGACCAAACGATTGGTGAAGCTATGCGCGCGAGGGTCGAGCGAACCATCTGCTCGCAATGCGCCGGAGTGCATCAGCGTGCGGCCGGTCGCGTCCATTGCCTCAAACTCCACCCAGCTTTCGTAAAAGTCGCGCTGCTCCGGAACATAACTATGGCCGATGCCTTTGTTTTGAATAACAACGGAGACGGTCAGCACGTCGCCTGCGGCAATTTCAAAAGGCTGGCTACCGAGCGGCGCGATGATCTTCGCACCGTTGCGCTCGATTCCGAAGATGTCCACATTGAAGACTCCGTTGCGCAGAAAGGCAAGTGTCTTCTCCATCTGCGCATCGTAGCCGTAATACTTTGCCAAGACAGTGTTAGCGCCGAGCCAACGATGCGACGCCAGTTTGCCGTCCTTGGCTCCATAGTCCGGCAACTGAATCTCTTCCGGCTTCATGTGGCAAGTCTGGCACTTCGAAACTTGGTCTTTGACGTAGAAAGGAAGTGGGGACTCTTTCGCAAAGGAGGATAACTGCCACTCGTCGTAAAGAAAAAAGGCCCGCTGCCACTTATAATCATCCAGAATCTTCGGCAGCGCGGCTTTGTGGCAGGCGGAACAGAATTCGCTGGAGCGATAGAAGTCCTTCATGACAGCCTTGGAGTGCCGATCAAGGTGAGCCAGTATCTCCTTATCGGAGACCTCGCCATAGATTGGCTTGCCATTTTCATCCACCATCACAGCCGGCTGGCCCAGAACATAACTGCCCGTGCCGCGCGTATCGACCTTCTGAATGGAATGGCACGCCGAACAAGTAATGCCATCCTCGTCAAACTTGCGATCCACCGGAGAGTCCTTGGTTAGCGCACCTGAAACCAAAGCCGTGGGGTTGTGACAGCCTTCGCAGTGACGGGTAAACTCTACTCCCTTTTCTTTCCTGAGCACGTTAACGTTCTTGACGTACCAGGGAGCGCGGAAAGCATTTGCATGCGCACTTTGACGCCATTCCGCGTGCGCTTCCTGATGGCAATGGCCACAATACTTTGCCGCGGAAAAGCTTTTTGCATTGATAAACTCACCTGTATCCGTGGCCGCGTTTGATGGCAGAAACGGTTTATCATTCCCAAAGAGATAGCCATAATGCTCGCTGGTCGCCTGCGAATAAGCTGTTCGCTGCGCGGCGGTTGTATCATCGCCGGCCGCAAAGGCTAGATCAGCCCGCCATGCCATAAAGCCGCTGGCCACGGCGGCCGCAAGCATAAGCCCGCTGACCATGTGAAGAGTGCGATGGCTCCGGAGCGCTGCTGCGATTGAAATTGGATCGATTCTCATGGGTTCTGACCTCCGGCATTCAATGGGATAACTCTCCACGGGAAGATGGAGATGAAATCATTGCCGATGCTATTTATGGTTTCGTTCCCTGGCCTTCTTTGAGGGTTATGATGCGGTCAATCTGCGGAGCCGGAAAATGCTCCGTCGCGCCGCTGGGCCAATGCACTTCTATTTTATCGATAACTGTCGCATCGCCCAGCCCAAAGTGCAATCGCGGATCGCTCGTGGAAGCATAACTTCCTCCGGAGAGCACATCGCCGCGCTGGCGCATTTTGCTGGCGGTAAGATAAACGGTTGCGCCTACGGCGTCCCTCGGACTCTTCGCCCCGCCGATCAGCTTGAACTCGATCCAGTGGTGCTTGTCGGGTGAGACGTTGCGCAGCAGCGCCGGCGCGCCATCCATCACATTGATCACCACGTCGAGCTTGCCGTCATTGAAAAGGTCTCCCACTGCCAGGCCGCGGCCCACATAAGTCTGCGCCAGAGCTGTTCCCTCCACCGCCGGCATCAATTCGAACTTCTTGCCATCGATGTTATGAAAGAGCAGCGGGCGCTGGGCGAAGCTGGTTCCCCAAGGCTCTTTATCGACGATTGGGTAGACGTGCCCGTTGGCGACAATCAGATCCTTCCAGCCATCGTTGTCGTAATCAAAGAAGGCGTCGCCCCAGCCGAGGAAAGGAACTGTTGGCTCGGCGATTCCTAGCTGGTAGCTAATATCCGTGAAGTTAGCATCTCCATCGTTGCGGTACAGCGGATCGTAATCGTCGCTGAAGGTGGTGTGGAACAGATCGACCAAGCCATTATTCAAGTAGTCGCCGGCGGCGATGCCCATCGTGGCAGTTTCCCGTCCGTTTTCGTTGAGAGCATAGCCGGAGGCGTAGCTTATATCCTCAAAGGTTCCACCGCCCTTGTTGAGATAGAGGTAATTCGGGGTCGAGTCATTACCCACCAGCAGGTCGGGCCGGCCATCGTTATTCACATCGACGAAGAGCGAAGTCAGGCCATAGTAGCCATTCTTGTCGGCGACGCCCGCCTTTTCGCTGACATCCGTAAAGGTACCATCGCCGTTGTTATGAAAAAGATGATCCGGCTCGCCTTGCAGGCCTCGCGGCCCGCACATCACATTTTCGCCGCGAAACTGGCAGAAACTATAAGCAACGCCCTTGTCGCCCGAGGCAGGCGGATTCGCAAAATCATAGTGAACGTAGCCGGGAACAAACAGGTCCAGCCTGCCATCTCCGTCATAGTCTCCCCAGGTAGCTCCAGTTGACCAGTTACCTAGAGCAACGCCGGCTTTTTCGGCCACATCGGTAAATGTTCCATCATGATTATTGTGATAGAGCCTGTTCTTGCCGAAGTTAGTAACATAGATATCCGGCCAGCCGTCGTTGTCGTAATCGGCAACCGCGCACCCGAATCCCCAGCGGCCGTTGGCCACACCGGCCTTATCCGTCACATTAGTGAATGTGCCGTCGTGATTGTTATGAAAGAGCGCGGCCTTGGGAGGAGACACCTTGCCACTCTCGGCGTCATAAGTGGAACCGTTCACAAGATAGATGTCGAGCCAGCCGTCATTGTCATAATCCAAAAGGCATACGCCCGATCCATTGGCCTCGATGATGAATTTCTTTTCCGGCGTGCCCATGACGTGCTTCCACGCAGTCAAACCGGCCTGGCTGGCAATGTCTTTGAAGAGGACGGGGCCTTCTTTGACGAAACCGCCAGCGGTGATCGGCCGGTGCTCGGAGTCGAGGACCGCGGCGTGGGCGCCTCCGGTGTTGACACCCCCAACTGCGGAGGGCTGTCCACCCTCGCGGGGCTTGTCGGACTGTGTATCGGCGGTGTGCGAGTCCGGCGTGGTAGACTGCGCAACCAAACCGCGCGAAGCCGCGGCCAGCGCGATGCAGATCATCATCGCGGCAAGTTTACAAAATGAACTCCGGCTGACAATGCGTTGAAATTCTCCATCCCTTAAGACAAACGTTCTGCGATGCGGGGACGGAGAAGGCGAGAGTTGCTGGGGAATCAGCAAGATCATCGGGCCTCCACGGGCTGGAACGTCCTAACAATACTAGATGCGGCGTCCTGTCGAACTCAACCCATAGGTGGAGGCTGCTCAACGCGACGCTGCTCCAATGGAGCGCAGCGCCGGGCTTCAGTCAGGGGAGCGCTAGGCAGAAGAAAGTTGCACCATGGGAGGAAGGCCGGCGTGAGCCCCAGGAAAAGATTTTCTATTGAGAAACAGTCAGCCAAGCACGTCACGTCAAGCTCAGTGAGCCGCTTCCAGCGCCAAGTTTCGTCAGGTAATTCCGTCGCTGCCGCTTGCCTTTTGCGATCAACCAACAGGTCTTCAGCGCGGCTGGCCTGAGGAAGGGCCGGGGGCTTCCCCGTGCGATTGGCCCGCGTCAGGCGAACTCCTCTTTTTGCCACGGGTTCGGAGCATATACTCTGTCTGGCAGTTGGAACATCGCCAAGGATAGTAACCGAACAATGGAGCCAGCCACTTGCGCAGGAAACCTCTCCTGGTCATCCGGCGCATTCGATGGCTTTCGCATCTCGCACAAATCATTTGTATTCACTCCGGCAGGTGATTCAGTGAGCGTACAGCTAACAATACTACAACCAATCGTGCCAACGTGCCAAAATGTTCATGAAATATAAAAATATTCGCTGCTCAATGGCCTTGATTGTGGTTCCGGCATCGATGGGGCAGTTCACAGGGACTGTCGATGACCTCTCCCACCCTGCATTCAGTCTTGACGCGCCCCTTGCTTCTCTGCTTTACTTCAATCAACGTCATGCCCACTTCCGGCGCTAACGCGAACGTCACTTTGGTCCAGCGCACCGCAGCGCCGAGGCCTTCCATGCGAATTATCGGCCCCAATGCGCGCGCGGGAACGGAAGCCTGACGAACCGGAAAGCTGGAATGCAGCACCCAGGCCACCACCCGCAAGCGCGGCTGGTGGTTTTTTCATCTCCAGCCCCGCTTCAAGTTGCTTTTCATCCCGCATTTGTCTCAACCAAGGAGGCACATTTTGGAATCCGTCACTCTGACCACCATCCAGGCGGCGCGCGCGCGCATCGGCGAAGCCATCTACTTCTCACCCTGCCAGCTCTCCAGCGACCTGTCGGAGTTGACCGGCCTGCCGTTGCACCTGAAGCTGGAAAATCTGCAACGCACCGGGTCCTTCAAGGAGCGCGGCGCGCTGAACAAGCTGCTCACCCTCAGCCAGGCCGAGCGGGAGCGCGGCGTCGTCACCGCCAGCGCTGGCAACCACGCACAGGGCGTCGCCTTCCACGCCGCGGCCCTGGGCATTCGCGCTCAGATTGTGATGCCGCTGGCCACGCCGCAGATCAAAGTCGCGGCCACGCGCGGCTTCGGCGCGGATGTTGTCCTGCACGGTTCCAATTACGACGAGGCCTGCGAGGAGGCGCTGCGCCGCCGCCTCGAAGAGGGCCGCACCTTCATCCATCCCTTCGACGACGCGGAGATCATCAATGGCCAGGGCACCATCGGCCTGGAACTGCTGGAGCAGGTGCCCGACCTGGAAGCCGTGGTCGTGCCCATCGGCGGCGGCGGCCTGATCAGCGGCGTGGCCTGCGCGCTCAAGGAGACCAACCCCAGGATTCGCGTGATCGGCGTCGAGCCGGAGAAGCTGCCCTCGATGCTGCGCGCCCGCGAGGCCGGCGCTCCGGTCACCCTCAACGCCGAAGCCACTGTCGCCGACGGCATCGCCGTTCGCCGCGCCGGCGACCTGACCCTCCCCCTGGTCTCCCGCTACGTCGATGAGATCGTCACCGTGGACGACGAGGAGATCGCCAGCGCCATTCTCATGCTGCTGGAGCACGAAAAGACTCTGGCCGAGGGCGCGGGCGCGGCCGCCCTGGCCGCTCTGCTTCAGTCCAAGACCAATCTTAGATCCCGCCGCACCGTGGTCCTGGTCTCGGGCGGCAACATCGACGTCACGCTGCTGGCCAAAATCATCGAGCGCGGCCTGGTCAAGGACGGTCGCCTGCTGCGCATCCGCGTTAACCTCCATGACCGCCCCGGCGCGCTGCTTGGCCTGATTCAGATTCTGGCCCGCGAACGCGCCAACATCGTCGAGGTCATCCACAACCGCGCCTACTACGGCGTCAGCCTGGGCGAAACCGTGATCGACGTAACCCTGGAAACCCGCGGCGCGGCCCACATTGCAGCTCTGGGCCACGCGCTGCGCGAAGCCGGCTTCAGCTTCGAGCGCATTCAGTAGGAGTCCTCATGTACTCACCCAAAATCAATCAGATCGCCGACCGCGCCGTTCTCATCGAGGCCATGCAGGCGTATTCCTTCGCCATACTCTTCGGCCCGCAATCGACTCCGGAATCCCTGGCGCCGCTGGCAGCCACGCATCTGCCGCTTGTGGTCAAAGATGAAGGTCCGCACGGCCTGCTCGAAGGCCACTTCGCCCGCGCCAATCGCCACTGGCAGGCCCTCGCCGGACAAGAGACGCTGGCCGTCTTTGCTGGCCCGCACAGCTACGTCTCGCCCGCGCTCTACGCCGATCCGCTCTCGGTTCCTACCTGGAACTACATCGCCGTCCACGCCTACGGAACCTTGGAACTGGTGGAGGATGAGGCGGGCAAGGAGGCCCTGCTGGCTGGCCTGATCCGCGCCCACGAGCCGGCCTTCGCGGAGAAATGGCGCGACCTGCCCGGCGATTTCCGTCGCTCGATGCTCGCCGGGATCGTCGGCTTTCGCATCGCCATCGAGCGCATCGAAGGCAAGTTCAAGCTCAGCCAGAACCGCGACGAAGCCGAGCGCAACAACGTCCACGCCGCCCACGCCGCCGGAACCGCCGACCAGCAGGCCCTGGCCTCATGGATGAAGCGGCTGGAAATGAATGGTATCTGTATACCGCAATTGCGGTATACAGATACCGGAGACCGGAGATGATGCAGCCAGGCCATGTTGCCGATGTGATGGGGGAGTGGAGATTCGCTGTTCTCGTGGTTCCTTCTCTTGTCACCCAAGGCCGAGAAGACAATATCCTGCTCAATCCCGCCCACCCGGAGTTCGCGCGCATCACGCACACCCCGCCGGAGCCGGTCGTGTGGGATAAAAGGCTCATACGCAGGTGAGACCTGTGAGATTGAATCTTGCGAATGCGACTAGATCTCTGACCGTCTGGTGATGTACCGGTAAAAAGTGTAACGCTGGCCTCCTGGCCGGCTGTCGCGTGGACCTCCCGGTCCACGCCGGACTCTACACAAATAGGAAAAATGCTTAAGGCAGCAACCGCAGCGTGTGGCGGGTCTGCGCGGCGACGGCTTCCGGGCTGAAGGGCAGCGCGAAGGTTGTGCCGTTGTACCAGTCCTTCCACTGGTCGCGGTAGTAGGGCGAATAGGGGTTGCCGCTCTCGCCCAGCACAATGTTCTCCGTGGAGCCGTCGATGTTGCTCCAGTCCATGGTGAAGCGCTGCGAGGGGCCGAAGTCGCGGCCTACCTGTTTCACGGTGGTCGTGTCGCCACTCAACGGCTGCTCGCCGGTTCTGGCCATGCGCCCGATCAGCGGCAGATAAACAGCCAGCGGGTGCTCGACATCGACGACGTGCCAGCTTCCGTAGCTCCAGCGAGCCACGTCGGCGGGAGCCTTGCCCTGCTCCATGCCTTTGCGCACGGCGTCCGTCAAGAGCGCGTCCCAGTTTTTGTAAGTCGGCGGAAGCCAGTCTGCGCTGGCGTGCATCACGATCTCTTCCTCGGCGAAGTTGGATTCTGACCAGTGATATTCCTTGGCTTCGGCGCCCAGCTTGGGCTCAAGAATCAGCGGCCAGAGGGCACGGCGGCCTTGGGTGACAATGGAGGCGGCAGCGGAGTCGGTGGTCAGCCGGCCGTCCCAGGAGCGCATCAGGTCGGCGGCCTTGCGGAGGCGGTCGTCGGCGCTGGGGGTGTGGTCGATGGCGTAGGCAAAGCGATGGCCCAGCTCCTGATCCACTTCGCTGTAAACGTCGGTCTGCACGGCGAGCATATCGGCGGGGGTAAGCCCGTCGCGGCCTTCGAGGGATTTGTAGATGCGTTCGACGCGGTAGGGCTCGACCCATTCGAGCGAAAGCCGGTAGGGCGACGCGGCGGTGGTGACACGGGAGTTGGCGGTGGCCAAAAAACCGGAGGGCGGATCGACGGCGCTGGGCATCGCATCGAAGGGGATGAAGCCCTGCCACTCATGAGAAGTGTCCTGAATCGGCGCACCGGCAAGCCCCGCGGGACGCAGCGGTAGCCGCCCGACGGCGTAATAAGCGATGTGCCCCTGATCGTCGGAGTAGACCACATTCTGCGTGGGCCAGCACCAATCGCCCAGCGCCGCGGAAAACTCCGTCCAGTCCGACGCCACGTTCATCGCGTAAAACGGCATCGAGTTCAGAGCCCGGTCGTAGAGCGTCCACTTCAGCGCGATGGCGCGCGTCTCGTGGTCGAGGAGCGGGTTCATCAGCGGCCCATGGGCGGTCGATTGCACGCCCAGCAGCAGATCCTTGCCGCCGCGCACTTTGATGACTTCATGGTCCACCACCAGCGGCTTCCAGACCGCGTCATTATCCTCATAATTCCCCTTTCCGTCGAGCTTCTCGACATACAAATCCTGCACGTCGGCGTAGAGCGCGGTGAAACCCCAGGCCACGTGCTCGTTGTGGCCGGCGATGATGTAAGGCATTCCCGGCGCGGTGACTCCGGCGGCGTGGTAGCCCGGAGCGCGCAGATCCGCCATGTACCAGACAGAGGGCGCGGCGAGGGGTAAATGCATATCGTTCGACAGCAGCGGCTTGCTGCTGGCCGTATGCTTTCCGGCGATGACCCAGTTGTTGGAGCCGGGCGCGCAACCGTCGCAGGTGGGCAGGCCCAGCAATTGGCGCAGTTCTTCAGGCGCGGCGCCGGCCGGGTGCCCCACTCTCGCCGCGTCTTTGTCTTTGCGGCTAGGGTGGGATACCTCGAAGCCCAACCGGTCGTGCCCACCGGGCTTTAAGACCGCCGTGCTGCGGTCATCCTCATCCTCGTCGTCCGTAGACGGAGGCGGCGCGGGCCGCGGCTGGCTCAGGTCCACCTGCACGCCGGTGGGCGGATGGTCGCGCCACGAGCCGACCGGATAGAGGTCGGCCTCCAGTTTGGGGTTGTTCAGATTGTTCAGCTTGGCGGCGATGCGCTCGCGGCTCAACTTGGTCTCCCAATGCGTGTCCAGCATTTGCACCATTCCCAAGCCGACCGAGACCGAGTCCGCGCCGCTCCAGGGCTGAGGGCGATAGCCGAGCAGCCGGAACTCCGGCGGCAGCGTGGCCTGATGCTGCGCGATGAAAAGATTCACGCCGCGCGCGTAATCGTCAAGGCGAGCGCGGTCGGCGGCGGGCAGGTTGGCGTAGATGCGCCGGGCCGTATTCCGGATTTGCAAAACCCGTTGCGTCCGGTCGTGCTTGAGTTGCGAGGAGCCGAAGATCTCCGCCAGCTCGCCATTGGCGTTGCGGCGAAGGAGGTCCATCTGCCAGAGCCGGTCCTGCGCCGTCACGTAGCCCTGCGCCACAAAGAGATCGTCCTGAGTCGCCGCGTCGATGTGAGGCACGCCGTGCGCGTCGCGGCGGACGGTCACCGGTGCAGAGAGCCCGGCCACGTGCAGATCGCCATCCAGCGCCGGCAGCGCGGCGACCGTCGCCGAGCGCAGCCACAGCACGCCCGCTGATGCGGCCAGGATCAGCAGCGCCAGCAGGCCGCCCGCCGACCAGAGTAGAATCCGCGGCCAGCGGCGTTTGCGAGGCACAACAGGAGTGGCGAGCGTTTGTTCAGTGGATGCGGAATCAGGCATGGGCAACTTCAGGATAACGCCGCGACAACCGCGAACCGGATAAAATGGTTCTATCAAGCGATTTGCTGGTTCCAGTCTTCTATTTTCGAACCATCAAAGATCTGTCATCCTGAGCGGAGCGCAGCGGAGTCGAAGGACCTGCGGTTGTTCTTCTCATTTGAGTTCTAAACTCCGAGGTCCTCATGCAATTCCTGATTTTAGGCAAGGGAAAAACCGGCAGCCTGGTCGCCGAGATCGCCCGCGAGCGCGGCCATGCGATGCGCGCACTCGACATCGACGAGAATCGCGACGCCTCCGCTCTCACTGCCGCTTCTCTGGACGGCGTCGACGCGGTCATCGACTTCACCGCTCCCGAAGCTGCCGTCGAGAACATGACTGCTGTGCTGGGCTGCGGGGGGCGCATCGTCGTCGGAACAACCGGCTGGTACGCGCACCTGGATGCGATGAAGGCGCTCGCCCGTGAGCGCGGAGGCGCGCTGCTATACGGGACCAATTTTTCCATCGGCGTGCAAAAGCTCTTCCGCCTCTCCGCTGACCTTGCGAAGCTGGACGGCTATACCTTCTCCATCGCCGAGACGCACCACGTCACCAAGCTGGACGCTCCGAGCGGCACGGCCATCACGCTGCGCCAGATCATCGAGGCCGCGCACCCGGGAGCAAAGGTCGAGGTCGTCTCTCATCGTGTGGGCGACGCTATGGGTGAACACATTGTGACCGCACTTGGCGCAAACGATACTCTCGAATTGCGCCATGAAATTCAAAGCCGCCGCTGCCTGGCCGAGGGCGCTGTGCGCGGAGCCGAGTGGCTGGCCGGCAAACAGGGCGCGTGGGATTTCCGCGAAATCTTCGACCAGTTATAACCGGCCTTCAAAAAATCAAGAATCTCCGAGGCATACCGACGTGTATCAGAAATTGCAGAAGCGATTTGATCAGCATCTTCGCAGTGTTCTGGCGGCTAAGTACGACTTACAGCTTGATAGTATTCCGCTGGAGATTCCCCCCGATCTGAAGTTTGGCGAACTGGCCACGCCCATCGCCTTCGAGCTGGCGCGCAAGCTGCGCAAAGCGCCCAAAATCATTGCGCAGGAGATAGTGGCCGCGCTCGCCGGGCTGGAGGGCTTTGCCGGTTTCGAGGTTGCCGGGGCGGGCTACATCAATGCGCGGCTGAACCGGGCCGCTGGGGTGCGTGCGACTGCCGCGATGGAGGCGGGGATCCATGCGGCAACGGGAATCCATGCATTGGTCGAGCACACTAGCATCAATCCCAACAAGGCCGCGCACATCGGCCACCTGCGCAACGCGATTCTCGGAGATACATTTGTGCGCCTGCTGCGCGCCGCCGGGCAAAAGGTGGATGTGCAGAATTACATCGATAACACCGGCGTGCAGGTAGCCGATGTGGTGGTGGGATTTCTGCATCTGGAAGGCAAGTCGCTGGCGGACGCGCGCCTGTTGCTTTCAGAGCTGAAAACTAAGGGACAACGCATCGACTATTACTGCTGGGATTTATATGCGCGGACCTCGCAGTGGTACACCAGCGGCAGCGCCGAAGAGAATGAAGCGCGGAAGAAGCTGCGCTATGTTACGCTGCACGAGCTGGAGCGCGGCGGCAGTGAGACGGCGGAGATCGCGGAGTTAATTTCCACGGCGGTCTTGCGGCGGCATCTGGAAACCATGCTGCGGCTCGACATCGAGTATGACTTTCTGCCGCGCGAGAGCGAAATTCTGCATCTGAAGTTCTGGGAAGCGGCCTTCGAGAAACTAAAACAAAAGGGCGTGCTCTACTACGAAAACGAGGGCAAGAACAAAGGCTGCTGGGTGATGACGCGGCCCGGCGCGGAGATCGCCGAGGGCGATCTTAACGAAGATGCAAAAGTTATCGTTCGCTCGAATGGCACGGTCACGTATGTCGGCAAGGATATTGCTTATCACTTATGGAAGTTTGGCCTGCTGGGAAAGGACTTTGGTTATAAGCCGTTCTTTTCCTACCCCGGCCACGAATGTTGGATTTCAACGGAAAAGGGCGAGGAGCCCCATCCGCAGTTTGGCGGGGCGCAGGCGATTTATAACGTGATCGACGCGCGCCAGAGCGACCCGCAGGCCAATGTGATTCAGGCGCTGCGCGGGATGGGATACACCGATCAGGCGGACCGTTATACGCACTTCAGTTATGAGATGGTGGCGCTGACGCCGCGCTGCGCGGTTGAGCTGGGCTATGACATTTCCGAAGAGGACTTGAAGCGCCCTTACATCGAAGTGAGCGGGCGCAAGGGCTTCGGCGTCAAGGCCGACGACCTGATCGACAAACTCATCGCCGCCACGCGCGCCGAGGTGGACGCGCGCCAGACCGGCGGCGCGGAAGCAGAAGCCGCCCGGCCGCGCATCGCCGAGCAGATCGCCATCGGCGCGCTGCGCTACTTCATGCTCAAGTTCACGCGCAACTCGGTCATCGCCTTCGACTTCAAGGATGCGCTGAGCTTTGAAGGCGAGACCGGCCCTTACATTCAGTACGCGGTGGTGCGGGCGAGGAATATCTTCCGTAAGGCGGCGACGACGCCGAAAGCGGTGTTAGCGGAGTTCTCGGAGTTAGCGGGCTTTGACACCTACCTTGAAGGCGATGCCGCGGAAGACATCTGGGCGCTGTGGCTGCGGGCCGCGCGGCGGACGCTGGTGCTGGAGCAGTGCATTGCAACCTCCGAGCCGGCCCATCTGGCCAAGCATGCCTTCCAGTTAGCCCAGGAGTTCAATAACTTCTATCACAAGCACCACATTCTCACCGAAGAAAACCCGGCGCGGAAGACATTCCTGCTGGCGACGGCGGCGGTTGCGCTGCGAGAGTTAGTACTGGCGCTGAGTTGGCTGGGCATCGAAAGCCCGGAGGCGATGTAAGCACCTGCGGTGCGGCCAATCGCTCACTATTCGTTCGCAGAAGGTTCGTAGATTCCCAGATCCCAAAATCGGGAACTTGGGCGCCCTGGGCACCTGGCACCGCAGGTTCTTCGACTCCGCTGCGCTTCGCTCAGAATGACAGAAGTTGGGGTTCTTGGTATCCCACCCGAGCCGCAAAAACAAAGACGCGGCGAGGGTGGGGCACCCAGGCTTGTTGGTTTGGTTTACTTCACCGTAATCTCCGCCACGAGCGGGGTGTTCTCGCTGGAGTCGCCAACGCGCACGACAAACTTGCCGGGATCGATCGTCCACTTGTGGGCGGCTTCGTCCCAATAGCTGAAGGCGCGGGCATCCAGATTCAGAGTCACGCGCCTGGTCTCGCCGGGAGCCAGCCGTACCTTCGCAAAGCCCTTCAGTTCGCGCTCCGGGCGCTTGACGGTGGAAGAAGGGTCGGAGACGTAAAGCTGGGCCACTTCCGCGCCGCCCACGCTGCCGGTGTTGGTCACGTCGAAGCTGACCGGGACCGTCGAGCCGGAAGCGGCCGTCGTTGGCGCTTGCAGATGGGCGAAGCCGAAGGTGGTATAGCTCAGGCCGAAGCCGAAGGGGAAGAGCGGGTGCTTGCCGGTGGTCGTCCAATAGCGATAGCCGACCATCAGCTTGTCCTCGTACTTCACGTGCGGGATGACGTAATCGACCGCTGGGTGGCCGGTTTCGGTTACGTGCAGCGAGGTGTCCGCGCCCTTGATCGGATAGTAGAGGCTGGCCGAGGGGCTCTCCTCCCAACTGCGCTCTAAGCTCACCGGCAGCTTGCCTTCGGGGTTGTGCTGTCCGAAGAGAATCTGGCCGACGGCTGTACCGCCCTCCTGGCCGAGATAATAGAGGTGCAGCAGAGCGGGAACCTTGTCCAGCCAGCCGCGCGTATCCATGGCTCCGCCGCCGGTGAGGGTGACGATGGTGCGCGGATTGACGGCCGCGAGGCTCTCGATCAGCGCGTCCTGGCCCCAGGGCAGCGCGAAGGTGCGGTCATGGCCCTCACCCTCGGACTGCGTATTGAAGCCGGCGGCGACGACCACCACGTCGGCCTTGGCGGCCATCTCCTTGGCTTCGGCGGGGATCAGCTCCGGCAGATAGGCAACGCCCAGGCCGAAGCGCGGCGATATGGTGCGAGGCGAAAGCTCGGCTACCACACTGGCGGTCTCTCCGGCTGCAAGTTCGACGGCGGCCGACTGCGGAACCTGGCCCTCGGCGCGCTCCTGGTGGAGAACCTCTTTGCCGTTCACCAGCACCTTGAATCCGTTTCCGCCCCAACCCGAGGCGGCAGCCAGAACCAGATACTTGCCGGCCTTCTCTGCCTTGTAGTGAGCGGTGTAACGAATGCTGTGCGGCGTTGCGGCCTCGGACTCCCAGCCAGTCTCACTCCAATTGGCGAATCCCTGCTCGGTTGAGGATTGCGGCGTTCCGGTGAAGTCCTTGCTGGGGTAATCGTCCACCTGGATGGCGCCCTCCCAGCGGGTTCTCCAGAAGATCTCACCCAGTTCGGGCAGGCCGCGGCTGTAAAGCACGGTGACGTTGGGTCCAGCCAGGTTGGCGATGCCGGTCACGATGCTGACCGGCTCGAAGGCATCTGCCTGGGAAGAGCCGCCGCCGCCGGGGACCGCCGGCCAGGCGTTGGGGCCGATCACGGCGATGGTCTTCACTTTGGCGGGTTCGAGCGGCAGCGCATGGCCCTCGTTCTTCAGCAGAGTGATGCTCTCCAGCGCGCCGTTCAGGGCGACGGCGCGATCCGCCACCGAGTAGGTCGAGTCGGCCGGATCGAATTGCGGCCTGTCGAGGAAGCCATAGCGCAGCGCAGTGCGCAGCAGCCGCAGCACCTTGTCGTCGATGGTGGACTCTTTCACCGAGCCATTCTTGACAGCGGCCAGCAGCGTTGCGGCGTTCATGAAGCGGGCGCTGGGCATCTCCAGATCAAGGCCGTTGTTGGCTGCGGCCACGCCGTCATAGGTCGCGTCCCAGTCGGACATCAGAATGCTCTGGAAGCCCCATTCGCCCTTGAGCACCTTCAGATTGAGAAACTCGTTCTGGGTGGCGTGCGAACCGTTGATCAGGTTGTAGGAGTCCATCACCGCGTCCACGTGGCCCTTGGTGACGGCGGCTTCGAAGGCGGGCAGATAGATCTCGCGCATCGTCCGCTCGTCCACCTCCACGTCCACATTGTGCCGGTTGTACTCCTGATTGTTCAGGGCATAGTGCTTGACTGTGGCGATGACGCCCTGTGATTGCACGCCCTCGATGTAGGGAACCACCAGCTCGGAATTCAGATAAGGATCTTCGGAGAGGTATTCGAAGTTGCGGCCTCCCACCGAGGAGCGGGCGATGTTCACGCCCGGTCCGAGCAGGAAGTTGACGCCGCGGGCGCGGGCATCCTTGCCCAGGCCCTCGCCCAGGCTGCGGGCGAAGTCTTGATCCCAGGTGGCGGCCAGCGCAACCCCGCCGGCATAGGCGGTCGTCGGTCCCCAGGTGCGCACGCCGACGGAAGCGTCGGACATCTTGAAGCGCGGCAGGTCGATCGAAGGCACCGCTTGGGTGAACATTCCGTCCACACCGCCCAGCAGCTTGATCTTTTCTTCCAGCGTGAGCCTGGCCACCAGGGCATGGGCCTTGGCCTCAATCGCGGGTGAATCCGGCGCGGGCGCCTGCGCGGAGGCGCCAAACGCGCCACAGAGAAACATCGCGAACAAGCCCGCGATTCCCAAAGAATAACTGCATATAGTGAGGTTTTTTGCGTTTGTCATCACACGAAAATCCTATCGTATTGAGCATCCCGGCGTACACCCGTTTGACCGTGACCGCTCACAGAACGGGCATCTGTGGCGCGCTTTCGGCCCTCCTTGAAGCTGTCTTGTGATACGAGTCACAGCTTGGGGTGAATGGTGTCACTGCCGTTGCTCCTTCCGTGGGCGCAGACTCGGTATCCAATAGGCGAGTAACCCAAAGGGCGCTGCTGTGCGCAAGGAGGCATCCATGAGCTTTGCCAGCGGTTTGAAGACCATCGTCGTGGCCACGGAGCTGACTGGCCGCTCGGAAGCGGCTCTGGAGTATGCCCGCAAGCTGGCCGCGGCCTATGGCGCGCGGATTGTGCTCGCTCATGGCATCGATCCCATGGAATATGCCGAGGTGGATTCGGTTCCCGGCCGGGTTCTGAAGTTACTTCCCGAGGAAGCGCACGCGGTGCTGGACAAATTGTCCGGCGAGCTCCTGCGCGAGGGCATCCCCAGCCACTCCGAGCTACGCCAGGGCGCGGTGGCGCAGATGCTTCTGGATGTCGTCCGGCAATACCAGGCCGGGCTGATCGTGATCGGCACCAAGGGCATGGAGGGCGCCGGCCCGGTCATTGTGGGCGCCATCGCCGAGCAGCTCGTGCGGCTGGCGCCGTGCCCAGTGCTGGCGGTAGCCGCGGATTGGAATGCGGGGGCCTTTCGCCCCACGCCGGGCGGGCCGGTGCTGCTGGCCATGGAGCGCAACGAAGCTGCCGCAGCGGCCATGGCGACAGCCAGTTCGCTGGCGCGTGTCTTCGAGCGCCCCTTGCTGCTGCTTCATGCGCGCACGCTGGCCGAGGCTGCGGAGAATCCGGACCCCTGCGCCGCCACTCTGGAGGAGTTTGGCGTTGAGCCGCAAGGAGCGTTTCCGGTGCACTGCATCGTCAAGGACGGCAACCCGGCCGACGCCATTGTCGAGGGAATCGCCGAGAATCATCCCTGTATTCTGGTAGCCGGCGTCAAGCGCTTGAGCGGCACGCCGGGGCCGCATGGCACCGCCTTCGCCCTGCTTGCCCGCTCGCGTGTGCCGGTTCTCTGCGTGCCGCCGGAATAAAAACCGGACTGGGTGCGCAAATGATGGGTGCCCCACCCTCGCCGCGTTCTTGTTTTTGCGGCTAGGGTGGGAAACATCGAACCTCAATCAGCCCTGTTCCTGAGGAGCGGTGATCCGTCCATGGAATTCGGTTCCTCTCAAACTCGCATCACCAAAAGCCTTCGCCCGCCAGCGGCCGGCAAAAGGGGTACCGCCTCGACCCGCCGCGACAGCAGTGCGAATGCAAAAGGAGATGGAAGCATGCAACGTGAGTCCAAGTCCAGGCGAATCGAGGCCGTCCGCGCGCATCCCGTGGCCGAGCTGCTGGAGTGCCCCGCGCCCATCGGTCTGCTGCTGAACGGCTCGGCCCGGAGCCTCGGTTTTGCCGCCGGGCAGATCGTCTTTCGCCAGTCCGAGGAGTGCCGGGGACTCTACCTGGTCGTCTCGGGCCGGTTCCAGCGCCAGACCGAGCGGCTTCAGACGCAGTTGACGCTTTCCCCGGCACGCGCCGGAGACCTGCTGGAACTGGCGGCTGCCCTGGGGGATCTCCAGCATACCTACACGCTCACCGCGCAGACCGCCGGTTCAATGCTGATGCTGCCCATCGAAGCGCTCAGAGAGGCGTTTCAAAGCTATTCCCCGTTGCGGATGCATTTGTTGGAGGAACAGGCCCGCGAGGTTTCCCGCGCCTATTACACCTGCTGCCTTTCCCGCGCCGTGAGTTCTCGGCCCGGAAGCCCCGCGGCCTGATTGGCTGTGGGGTGACAATTTGCAACCAGCGTAATCTCCGCGCCGGTACCTTTTCGGGGCTGTGGCAGAGATTCAGGGAAAATCCCTGCCTTGCATCCCGCCCAAGTGCGCTATACTCAGTTTGCACGCCAGCGAGCTCATGGCAACATTTCATCCCCATCACCCCCCGGAAGATTGCGTGAATTGTGAACATCGCCATTTGAGGATGTTCTGCAATCTCACCCCCGAAGCCCTCGCCGACTATGACGGCATCGGCATCATGATGAGCCATGCCCGCGGCGCCAAGCTCTTTTCCGAGGGCGACCCGGCGCGTAACGTCTTTGTGATCTGCTTCGGACAGGTAAAAATCTCCTCCACTTCGCGCGACGGCAAGACCATGATCCTCAAAATCGCCGGCCCCGGCGACGTGATGGGCCTGAGCGCGGTGCTGGCCAATGTTCCCCACGAGGTCACCGCCGAGGCCATCGAACCCTGCCAGGTGAAGACCGTGCGCAAGCAGGATTTTATCGACTTCCTCGGCCGTCACGGCATCGCATCCATGCATGCCGCGCAGTCGCTCTCCGGCGAATACCTGACCGTCTTCCACGACGCCAAGCGGCTGGCGCTCTCCGGCTCGGCCGCCGGACGCCTCGCCCGCCTGCTGCTCGACTGGGGCCGCAACTCCAACAACAACAACGGCAAGCACGAAATCCGCTTTACCATGGCTCTGACCCACGAGGAGATCGCCAACATGGCCGGCACCTCGCGCGAGACCGTCACCCGGCTGCTCAACCAGTTCCGCCGCGACCAGTGGATCACCATCAAAGGCTCCAGCATGACCATCACCAAGCCCGACCAGCTCGAACGCCTGACCGCGTAAATCCCTTCCTCAGGAATCTCCCCCCGCACATTGCTGCGATTGTTTCAGTACGAAAATACTGACATTCTGGAACCATTTGCAAAATTCTATGGAGACTGCAAGAAGCGTCAGGGCACGACTTCAGTCGTGCCGCTAGTTCAGCAAAAAGATGTTGGGCTTTAGCTCCTGCGTCTCTTCGTTTTCAGTAGTTTGCAATTCCGCAGCGGCTAAAACCGGAATCGGAATGGGCCATTTGCGGCACGACTAAAGTCGTGCCCTGACGCTTATCAGCTAACTGAAGACAATTTTGCCAGAGGCTCTCCGTATACAAGACAATGTGAGTCCCTCACCGGCGTCCGAGTTTCTCCAGCGCATCGCAGGCCGCGCGCAAGCCGTCCTCGCCGGCCAGTTGCTTCCCCACGCTCTCGGCCCGCTGGGCCAGTAGTGGGTCGGCGAGCATCGCCTTCAGCCGCCGCGCCACCCGCCACGGCGTATAGCTGCCGCGCTGGATCACCTGTGCCACCTGCAGCCGCTTCATGCGCCGGGCGTTATCCGGCTGGTCGTGCGAGAAGGGAATGATGAGCATCGGCTTGCCGGCGCGCAGGCATTGCGCCGTCGTCCCCACGCCGCCCTGATGCACCACCATCGCCGCGCGCGAAAACAGCTCGGAGTAGGGCGCATACTCGGCCACGCAGACCGACTCCGGCAGCGCCGTCTTCAACTGGTTGCGCGGGTCGGTTCCAATCAACAGCACCGCACGAATGCCCAGCCGGATGGCCGCCTCCGCCGAAACTTCGTAGAAATCTCCCGCGGCCAGCACCGCAGCCGAGCCCAGCGTGAAGACCACCGGCGGCGGGCCCGCGGCCAGAAACTTCTCCAGATTCGCTGGCAGCTCCTGGTTGCCCGCGTCGGCGTCGTAGTAGCAGAAGCCGGTGATCAGCGTATGCGCAGGCCAGTCTTTTTGCTCCTCGCCCAGCACGCTGGAGAAGAGGGCCAGCACCAGCGACGGCGAGTGCTTGGCGTCGAAGAGAGGATGCGCGCCTTTGGGCAGCCCCAGTTCGCGGCGCAACGCGTAGATCGGCTCCGGCCACTTGCGGCTGACAAGCCGCGTGACTTGTTTGATGATCCGCCCGAAGCCCGGAATTGTCTGATCGGCGCGCGCCAGCCATGGGTAACCCGGCAGCGCTGGCGGATCGAAGGCGGAAAAAAACGAAAGCGGCGCCAGCACGTAGCTGGCCCAGGGAATCCCCGTCACCTCGGCCACCAAAGGGCCGGCGTAGTTCAGCTCGCCCAGCAGCAGCAGATCGGCGCGCTCCGGCTTGGTGGCCGCATCAAGCAGGTCGTCGTAGGTCTGGCGCAGCACCGGAAAGAGAAAATCCCGCAGCCCGTGCTCGGTGCCGTGCTTGATGTCGTAGATCATCTCCACCAGGAGGGTGTTGGTGGGATCGATGTCTGGCCGGACGGCGTGAAATTCCAACCCCAGCGGCCGAATCTTTGGCTCGTAGACCGCCGGAAGCGCCATGACCGGCACGTGGCCCCGCCGCTTCAGTTCCAGGGCAAGGGCGATCAGCGGATTGGTGTCGCCATAGGTGCCGATATTCGAGAGAACAATGCGCAAGGTGAAGTCCCCGGGCCGTTAGTGGGCGGCTATTCTGAGGTTAACGCATCGCAGGCGGGGTTGGCCGCGCCGAGTCTTCCGTACTGCTACCGGAGATGCTATTCTTCCCCTGTTGTACCAGGAGCCTTTCCATGTCCATGCTGCGCACGCTTCGCCTTGTTGCCCGGTCCTTCGCGGCCGCGGCCTTGCTCTGCGGCCTTGTGACCGCCGTTCGTCCCGTCTCCGCGCAGCAGCCATACAAAGTCATTGACCGCTGGAAGATCGGCGGCGAAGGCGGATGGGATGACCTGACCGCCGATGGGCAGGCTCACCGCCTCTATCTCACCCACGGCCCGCGCGTCGATGCCGTCGATACGCAAACGGGAAAACTCATCGGCTCCATCACCGGCCTGCACGGCACGCACGGCGTCGCCCTCGACAATGCGGGTAAATTCGGCTACATCTCCGACGGCGGCGCCAACGCGGTCGTCGTCTTCGACCGCGCCACGCTGGCCACGGTGGCCACCATCCCCGCCGGAACCGGCCCCGATGCCATCATTTTCGAGCCGGCCACGCAGACCGTCTGGGCCTTCAATGGCCGCAGCAAGGACGTAACCGTGATCTCCGCCGCGACGAATAAGGTGGTCGCCACCATTCCCCTCCCGGGCAAGCCCGAGTTCGCCGCCGTCGATGGCAAGGGCACTGTCTTTGACAACATCGAAGACAAAAGCGAAATCGTCCGCCTCGACGCACGCTCCCTCAAGCTCACCGCCGAATGGCCGGCAGGCTGCGAATCGCCCAGCGGCCTGGGCTTCGACGCCGCCGGCGCGCGCCTCTTTCCCGTCTGCGACGGCAACAAGATGGGCGTGCTCGACTCCAACACCGGTAAGTTGCTTGCCACAGCCGCCATCGGCAAAGGCCCCGACGGCGCCGGTTGGGACGCCGCCCACAAACTGGCCTTCGCCTCTTGCGGCGAGGGAGTCCTCTCGGTGATCGACGCTGGCGCTGCCGGTTATCCCACCCTGCAAACGCTGCCCACGCAGCGCGGCGCGCGCACCATGACCGTTGACGCCGCCTCCGGCCGCCTCTATCTGCCCACCGCCGAATTCGGCCCCGCTCCCGCGCCCACGCCGGAGAATCCCCGCGCCCGTCCGCCCATCGTCCCCGGCAGCTTTACCATCCTGGTCGTTGGCCGCTAAACAAACGTCAAGAATCACATCCCATTTGGGTGCCCCATCCTTTCCGCTTCCTTTTGCGGAAAGGGTGGGAAACCATGAACCTCATCTCGCTCCGGTAAAAACCCACTCACGCCGCACGAGGCACAACCTGCCTGAGCGCCGGACTCGCCGCCGCCCGCCGCAGATCGTACTCGTTCTGCAAATTCAGCCAGAACTGCGCCGGAAGTTTGAAATAGATCCCCAGCCGCAGCGCCGTGTCGGCGGAGATCGCTCGCTTCCCGCGCACAATATCCCCCACGCGAGGCGCAGGAACAGCCAGATCCTTGGCCAGCCGGTACGCCGTTAGCCCCAGCGGCTCCATGAACTCCGTCAGCAGAATCTCTCCCGGATGAATCAAAGCGGCATTTTCAGGCATCGTGAACCCCCTCGGCACTAAAATCAGTGATAATCCACTACTTCCACGTCGTGCGCATTTCCGTCGCGCCAGACAAAACAAATGCGGTACCGGTCGTTGATGCGGATACTGTGCTGGCCTTCCCTGTCTCCGCGCAGGCTTTCCAGACGGTTGCCGGGAGGCACGAACAGGTTTTCCAGCCGCGGCGCGGCGTTCAAGATGTACAGTTTCTTCAAACCCTGCCGGTTGAGTTGGGAGGGCAGGCGCTTGCACCAGCCCGTCGTCCACAATCTTTCGGTATCCGCATCCCGGAATCCGGCAATCATGGCTCATAGTAACGCAATGCGTATAGAAACGCAATGCATACTGTCCGCATCCCAGCTCACATCCTTGCGGGCCGGAAGTTGCCAACGGTTGTTCTTCGATACAAAAAACTACTTGCGAAAGGCAGGGCTGGCGGAGGATGATTTTATTGCCTTTTAATGAAAGTGTTGGTGGTTTTGAATCGTAAGGAGATGACCCGTGCGCAAGTACATTCTCGCAATAGTATTTTTGGCGATCAGCCCCATGCTCTACGCCCAACTGGAGCTCAACAATGCCGCTGTGATCAAGATGGTCAAGGCCGGCCTGTCGGACGATCTGATTATCACCACCGTCAATGTGATGCCGGGAAGCTATGACACCACTCCGGATGGGCTGATTGCGCTCAAGAGCGCCGGCGCCAGCGACAAAGTGGTGGGAGCGATCGTAAGCAAAGCCGCTGCTGCTGCTCCTCCGCCGCCGACGCCCGCTGCCCCCACTCCGCCGCCTCCACCTCCGGCTCCAGGACCCACGCCAGCGCCCGTTGCCCCCACGCCGCCACCGCCCCCCGCGCCAGCGCCCATAGCACCCGCGCCGCTTCCGCCGCCCACGCCAGCTCCCACTCCAGCGCCTCCACCGCCACCGATGCCCGTTGTGCCCGCGCCTCCTCCGCCGCCGCCCGCGGCTGCCGTGCCCGCTCTTCCGCCCGGCATCGACTTAGTGGGCGTTTATTATCAGGACAACAGCGGCGCATGGAAGCCAATCGCCCCGGAGATTGTGACCGCAAAGTCCATGGGCTTTGCCGTTGGGGATAGTAAGGTTGGCTCCATCAAAGGCCATATTCTCGGCGCGAAGGCCCATTTGAGCGCACCCCTTCCTGTCACGCTCGCCGTCTACGTGCCCGAGGGCCGCACCATCGGCGAGTACCGGCTTATGCGGCTGCTGGTCAAATCCAGCGAGCGTGAGTTCCACATCTCCTCCAGCCTGATCTCCAAGGAGAGCAATGACAATGAGATCGACAAGGACGCGGTGATGATTACCTCGGAAAAGATCGCGCCGCGCGTCTACCAGATCACGCTGAACCCCGGCATCGGAAGGGGCGAGTATGGGTTGCTCGCGCCCAAGCCGCGCGACGGCTCCGAGGGCAGCAACTGGAAGATCTATTGCCTCAGCGCAAGCTATTAGGACCAGCCGGTAGCACATTGAGCCAGGCGTGATTGTCCCAATAGCGCAGGTCAGTAAACCGCAGGGCCACTCCGGAAACGGGGCTGGCCCTGTAGCTTTTTTGCCGTTCGAAAAAAACTACTTGCAAAAAGGCGGGGGTTGGGTGGATGATGCTAATGCCATTCTTGAACAGCTTTGGCGGTTTTGAATCGTGAGGAGAAGACTCGTGCGCAAGGGCAGTCTCGCAGTTTGATCTCTGGCGGTCTGTTCCCGATGGTTGTTTGGCATGGCGCACAGGAACTGGATCATCAGATTGAAAGGTGGAATTATGAGGAGAATTCTGGCACTTTTGCTATGTGTTTTATTTCCGATGAGCGCCTTTGCTAGCGAAGACGGCTACAAGATCATTTACGACGGCGGCTCCATACCGAATGTCAAGGCCGGAACCGATATGAGGCTTATTATCGACGGCAGTAACATCCGGATCAAGAAAGGCGACACGGAGATTGTGGTCATTCCTGCCTCAGCGGTGACGGAAATCAGCTATGGACAAGATGTTCACCGGCGTGTGGGGGCAGCGATCGGCATTGGAGTATTCACCTTGGGCATCGGAGCTTTGATGTTGTTAGCCAAATCGAAGAAGCATTTCGTAGGACTCACTTGGGACGACGGCGGCAAAAAGGGAGGGCTCGCACTCCAGGCCGATAAGAGCGACTATCGGGGCCTGTTGGCCGGGCTCGAAGGTATTACCGGCAAAAAAGCAGTCGACTCAGACACCATGACGGTTAAGAACTAAGGCAAGAAGGCCGCGAGACAGCCCGCCCGGAGTGATAGGGTAATTCTGACGGCCTTTCATGAACAGACGCACACGCAGAACGCTCTGGATTGTGGCCGCGGTGCTGGTTGTCCTGGCCGCGGCGGTCTTCCTGCGCTCCAAGGCTCCTCCGGAGGCCGCGCGCCTGCTGCCCGAGTCCGACGGCATCCTCTACATCAACCTCAAGCCGGTGCGCTCCTTCTTTCACAAAGATCTGAAGCCGCCTCAGCACGTCGCCGAGTACCAGCAGTTCATCGACGCGGTTGGGATCGATCCGGAGCACGACCTGGACGAGGCGGCCATCGCGCTGCATCGCATGGCGGACCCCAACGGACCCAACGGCCCGGTGGCCTATTCGATGGTGCTGGTGGGCAAAATTACCGGCAAGCGCCTGAACGCATGGCTCGACAGCCACGCCGCCAGCCGCGAGTCCTACGCCGGCCACACCATCTATAGCATCCCCTCCGAAGGCCGGACCGTGCGGGTGGCGCAGATCGGCTACGACATGGTCGCCGTCTCCAACACGCCAACACCCGAGCAGATTCACTCCATGCTCGACCGGCACTCGACCGCGGCGTGGCCCTTTGCCGGCTCCACGCTGCTGCGCCAGCACTACCACGAGGTGCCGCTGCTCTCGCTGGCCTGGGGCGTGGGCCAGATCGGCCTGCCCTTCAATGAGAGCGGAGCCATCAGCATCCTCGGCCTCTCGCTGCCGCTGGAAGCCGACTCGACGATCATCGCCAGCTTCGGCTGGACCGGCTCTCTGAGAATCGAGGAGATCGCACCCAGCGAGGCGGTGGCTGCCCGCCAGGCCGCGGCGCTGCAAATGCTGGTCATGCTGGCCCGCGGATTTACTGTCCAGTTGAACGGCAACGCGGAAAACAACAGCCTGAAAGAGCTGCTGAAGACCGCCGAAATCACTCGGAAGCACGACCGGGTGGTGGTCACGGCCTCGGTCTCGCGCTCGCTCTTCAGCGGCCTGGATGCGACCCCAAAGGGATCGGCTGATTCCTCTTCCGGCCTGGATGCGACCCCAAAGGGATCGGCTGATTCCTCTTCCGGCCCGGATGCATCCAAGTAGACAGCAACGGAAGCGGTTTGCATCTCTCTGCCCGCTCCAGCGTACCCATCACAGTACCGCCATCCCCACGGAGGTTTTATGAGTCGTCCCTATCCGTTCTCCAGGGCTGCTGCCCTTGCCTGCACCCTCGGCTTCCTGGCCTTCCTTGTCCTCCAGATTGTCGAAAGGCCGGCAAGCGCCACGCACCAGCAACCCAATCAGCAATCTGTTCTGACCGGCCAGGCTGCCTTCACCGATGCGGCGCACGAGTCGCCCGGCATCCGCCGCCACCTCACGGTAGCTGACCTGTCCGCCCCGGCTCCGCAAGAGTCGGTAGACAATGGGCCGGCGATTGTTCCCCGGCCCGCCAACGTACTGCCCATTGCGCCCAAAGGCTTCAAAGTGGAGCTGTATGCCACCGGCCTCGATAATCCGCGGCTAATCCGCACCGCGCCCAACGGCGACCTCTTCCTGGCTGAGAGCGAGACCGGCAAGATCAAGGTCTTTCGCGGCGTGGGCGCGGACGGCAAGGCTGCCCAGCTCTCGGTCTTCGCCGAGGGCCTGCACCAGCCCTTCGGCATCGCCTTTTACCCCGCCGGTCCGCACCCCGCCTGGGTCTACATCGGCAACACCGACGGCATCGTTCGCTTCCCTTATAAGAACGGCGACCTGACAGCGGCTGGCCCCTCGCAGCACATTGCCGACCTGCCCGGCGGCGGACGGCTGCGCGGCGGCGGCCACTGGACGCGCGACGTGGTCTTCTCCAGGGACGGGACGAAACTCTTTGCCTCGGTCGGCTCCCACTCCAACGTGGACGACTCCGATACCCATCCCGAGGAGTTCCATCGCGCCGACGTGCTGGAGTTCACGCCCGAGGGCAACTTCGTCAAGATCTACGCCAGCGGCCTGCGCAACTGTGTGGGTGAAGCCATCAACCCCGTCACCGGCGAGCTATGGTGCTCGACGAATGAAAGGGATGGCCTGGGCAACAACTACCCGCCCGACTACATCACCCACGTGCGGGAGGACGGCTTCTACGGCTGGCCCTGGTTTTTATACGGCGGTCCTGGCGGCGGCATTCAGGATCCGCGCCACCCCGGCAAGCATCCCGAACTGCAAGCCAAGGTCATCACCCCGGACATCCTGGTGAATCCTCATTTTGCCTCGCTGGAAATGCTCTTCTACTCGGGGTCTCAGTTCCCTGCCGAGTACAAGGGCGAGGGATTCGCCGCGGAACATGGCTCCTGGAACCGCGCCAAACGAGGCGGCTACGAGGTGATCCGCCTGCCCATGAAGAACGGCCATGCCACCGGCGAGTACGAAGACTTTCTCACCGGTTTCGTTCTTCCCGATGGCACAGTCTGGGGCCGGCCGGTAGGCGTCGCCCAGGCCAACGACGGCTCGCTGTTCGTCTCTGACGACGGCTCGCGCTCCATCTGGCACGTGAGTTATGTGGGGAAGAAGTAAAGCGGGATCAGCGGAGTTAGTAAACTAGCTGGCAAAGTTGGTAGGCACAATGATGCGAGTGGAGACATACTAACTCCGCGAACTCCGCTCAGAAATCTCTAGTTTGCTTGCGCGGCAGCATTGCCGGGATCGCTGAAGGCGATCTGCTCATAGGTAGTGCGCAGATACTTGTGTGGATTGACCGGGACATTGTGGACGCGCACCTCGTAATGCAGGTGCGGACCGGTGGCGCGGCCCGAATGGCCGACGTAGCCGATCACCTGGCCGCGAATCACATGCTGGCCGGGCACAACCGCCATCGCGGAGAGATGACCATAGACCGTCAGCACGTCATGGCCATGATCGAGGATAATTTCGCGGCCGTAGCCGCCATTCATCGCAGCGTCGGTCACGTTGCCGTCGGCGGCGGCGCGCACTGGCGTGCCGTCGGGCGCTTCAATGTCGAGGCCGGAGTGGAAGGCTCCTTCGCCGTTGATCGGATCTTCACGCTCACCGAAGCTGGAACCCACGCGCCCCTCGACAGGCCACAGGGACGGCGCGTCGGCCAGTTCCGTCCAATCGCCGGCAAAATTGGTTGAGAGGCCGCTCTCCAGGGCGCGAGTGATGCGGCCCGACATGGCCTGGCTCCGCAGCGCGTAAAACTGGTCGATGGATACCTTGACCTGCTGCTGGTCCGGATCGTCGGTCAAGGCCAGGCTGGCGGGCGTTGGCTCCGCCGCGGCGGTGGCGGCCGGCGCGGACTTGGCCAGCCGGTCCTGCCGCAATCCGTAAAGCTCGGTCACTTCACTGGCCAGAGCGCCCAGCGAGGCCACCTGCACATTGCGGTCATGCGCAATCTGCGCCATCTGCTTATAGTTCTTGCTCAGGTTCTCTTTGTCTTGGCGGAGCTGATTGAAGCTTTCGGTCTTGAGCAGCATACGGGTGTAGGAGCCGGCCAGCCCCACGATGGTAAAGGTTCCCACCAGCGCGGCGGCCACAAATCCATATACATACTTAAGCGGCAGAGGAATCTTGCTTATCTCGCCGTTCTCATCTCTGGCGACAAATAGAATGTAATAGCGCTTGCGAAGCATTTTCGCCTTTCATCCCTGCCGTAAGCAGGGCCGCAATTCGCTGTGTACTCAATCAAAGCCAAGGCAACGGAGCCGTTCGACTCCCAAAACAACGCATCTCACTCCAACGGGCGCACTTCTGAATGTTTGTTAAGATTAGCAAACCGGCCCTTGTCCAGTCAACGGAATTCTCCTCAACACACAGCCAATATAGTCGCAGAATTGGTGCAAAAATGCCCATTTTGATGCTCCTCCCGCAACATTCTGTACCACTTTGACCTATTCTCGTGAAGTGAACATGAAACGGACCAATTCAGGAATTAACGCCGGACGAGGCGAACGCGCCCTGCTCGTCGAGATCCGCAAACGGGCAGCCCGCTCTTCGGGCGGCGGCCTTCGGCTGGGCATCGGCGATGACTGCGCCCTGCTGGCTCCGCGCCGGGGCGAGGAAGTGGCCGTGACGACGGATTTGTCGATTGCCGGCCGTCACTTCCGCCTCGACTGGCACCCGCCGGAAGCCGTCGGCCATCGCGCCCTGGCGCGCGGCTTGAGCGACCTGGCCGCCATGGGCGCTCGTCCCGTAGCCGCCTTTCTTTCGCTGGGTTTACCGCGCGAACTGACCATCGCTTCGGGCCGCCGGCGCTCCTGGGTCCAGCGCTTCCTTGACGGCCTTCTGGCCCTGGCCGAGACCCACCATACCCCGCTGGCCGGCGGAGATCTGGCCGAATCTCCCATAGTCGTCGCCGACATTGTTCTAGTCGGCGCCGTTCCCCAAGGCCACGCGCTGCTCCGCTCCGGCGCGCGCCCCGGCGATCTGCTCTACGTCACCGGCGCTCTCGGCGGAGCCGCCGCCGGACTCGCACGCCTGGCCGAGTTGGCCCAGGCCCAGCCTGACGCGCCTAACCCGCCCTTCATCCCCAAAAAGCTGAAAGCGTTGCTCGCCCCGCACCTCTATCCGCAGCCGCGCATCCGTCAGGGCCTCTGGCTCCAGCGCCACGGCATGGCCTCCGCCGCCCTCGACCTGAGCGACGGCCTCTCCACCGACCTCGCTCATCTCTGCGAGGAGTCCGGCGTCGCCGCCGAGGTCGATGCGGCCCTGCTGCCCATCCACGCAGCCGCAACCCTCGCCCAGGCCCTCCATGGCGGCGAAGACTACGAACTGCTCTTTACCGCACCCGTCAGCGCCCGCCTGCCCCGCTCCATCGCCGGCGTCCCGGTCACGCGGATCGGCCGCATCCTCAAAGCCCGCCCCCGCCAGCCCAACCTCACCCTCCTCACACCGCAAGGCCCCCAGCTTCTCGAACCGCACGGATGGGAGCATTTCTGCTAACTCCGGCAGGGCGTAATCCAGGTCAAAGAGCCTTACCTGTCAACGTCACCGGTGGGCCTGAGTCAGAAAATCTGCAAGATGCGACCCGGACCTTTCCTGCCCCGTCAATCGATCTTGACCGGATTCGCCCTTTAATTCTACTGTCGATCATCGATGCATCAAAGACGGCCTGGTGCTCGGCCTTGGCGTTCCCAGTGTCCGCAACCGCCTTAATCGGTTCGTGAGAGTCTAACCAGCATGAAAGACATCTTCTGGATCAGCGGTAATCCGCCCGCAGCGCTGGCCATTGTGCTCTGCCCGCCAGGCGGCCGTGGACTGCGCGACGAGCTGCTCGTGATGAAGCGCGCGGGCATCGACACTCTGGTTTCGCTCCTGGAAGAGCAGGAAACCCACCTGTTTGGCCTCTCGGAAGAAGGTCATCTTGCCGGGCAGGTCGGGATGCGCTTCCTCTCCTTCCCCCTGCCCGATGCTCATCTTCCGCCGGACCGGGCTACTTTCCGCGCTTTTGCGCAAGGGCTGGCGAATCGTCTCCGCGCCGGGGAAGCTGTTGGCGTCCATTGCCGGGGAAGCATCGGTCGATCCGCCGTGACGGCGGCCTGCGCGCTGATTCATCTGGGCTGGACGCCCCATGCGGCTCTGGCTGCCATTACGGCCGCTCGCGGCCTTACCGTGCCCGACACGCAGGAGCAGGAAGACTGGATTCTGCGCTACAAGGCGCTGCCGTAAGGCGCTACCAGATGCGCTCGACACCATAGCGATCGAAGACCGCGTCGATGCTGATCAGCGGTACTCCGAGTTCCAGAGACTGTGCGGCAAGAAGACGGTCAAAGGGATCACGATGGTAAAACGGTAGTAATCCTGAGCGAATGGCGTGGAGAGGATGAATCTGTAGTAAGGTGAATTCCTCTTCGTGGAGCACCCGCAAGAAATCCGTGGCCAGCAGATGCGGCGGCATCTTTCCGGAATTCATCTTGATTGCGATCTCCCACGGGATGACGGCGGAGATCAGGATTTCATTGGCTGGGTCTTCGATGAGACGGCGTCCCTGCCGACCGAGTCGATCCGGGCAATCGAGCGCCCAGATGGCCGTATGGGTATCCAGCAATAGCTTCACGCGGCAGGCTCGCCCAGCACCTTCGCGTCGGCCAGGATGTCAAAGCCGTATTCTCGCAGCTCTTCGTCAGTTTCCAGCGGCTTGAAGACGTCGTCGGAGTACTGGCACAGTCCCGCATATTTTCCTAGAGCCCGCCTCCGCTTGGCGGGTTGCTCCACCAGCACCAGCCGCACGGCCGGCTTGGCGTCGCGCGCGATCTCGACGATTTTGCCCTCTTCGGCCTCCTGCAAAAGCTGGTCGAGTTGGCTCTTCGCTTGCTGGACGGTGTATGCCATGGAACAAGTATGAGTAGACTGACGAGCAAAGTCAAGATTGCTCCCGCACCGGCAGTATCGAATCATAGGCCGCGTAGATGCCTTCGAAGACCGAGTCCCAACTCATCGTCAGCGCATAACTCCGTGCCGCGAGGCGCATCTCCGTGTGGCGCGCCGGGTCGGCTAATACTTCGGCTATTGCTGCGGCAAACTCTTCATCGCGGACAATCCGTCCAGTAACTCCATCGCGCACAATCGTTGCCGGGCCTCCGTCGGGAGTTACGATAGCCGGCACGCCACTGGCCAGAGCCTCCAGAACCACGTTGCCGAAGGTGTCGGTATGCGAGGGGAAGACGAAGATGTCCATGCGCGCGTAAGCCTCTGCCAGCGGTTCGCCCTTCAGCACTCCGGTAAACTCGGCGCGCGGCAGGCGCTCGCGCAGCCAAGCCTCCTCGTTGCCATGGCCTACGATGAGGAAGCGGAAGTTAGTAACTCCCATCCGTTCCAGCTCTTGCTGCACCGCGGTCAGCAGGGCGACATTCTTCTCCACCGACAGCCGCCCCACAAAGCCCAGAACGGCTTCGCCGTCTTCACTCTTTCGCCTGCGCTTCGCCGGATTAAAAAGCTCAGCGTCCACGCCGCGCGGCATCAGGCGGCAGGGCCGGCCCGTCGTCCGCTCCAGCAGCGCGCACAGTTCCGGGTTGGGCGCAAAGAGAACCTGCGCCATGGAGTAGAAGCGCGCCGCCACGGCCATCGAAAGATCCTCGATCTTCTGCCCGGTCGCCGCAGATTGGCGCGGAGGCAGCAGGCGCAGAAACCACTCCGAGCGCCGCGCCGCGTACTCATGCACATTGGTATGCCAACTGGCGGCCAGAGGCAGCCTCAGGTGGTGCGCCAGCCACGCGCCCAGCATCCCCACCTCGCTGGGGCCGGTGATGTGAATCAGGTCGGGCTGAAAGCGCTTCAGCACTTCGCCGATCAGCGGCATGTGGCGCAGAAACGCGGGATCGAAGCGCAGGTCTTTTTCCAGCGCAAAGGAGAGAAAGCCACGTGGCAGCTCCAGCGTCCACACGCTGCCGTCTTCGGTGACGGCCTGCGCGCGGTCACCGGCGCGAACGCAGAGAAAAGGCAGGCCCCGCCGCCGCGCAAAAGCCTCAAAGTGGCGGCTGGTGTGCGCCACCCCGTTCACCTCATGGAAGGAGTCGGGGAAGTAGGCCACGCGGGGCGGGGTTAGCGGAGTTAACGGTGCTGGCGGAGTTAGCACGCTTTCATCCCGCCGTCCTGGTTCTAGAGGCATTCATTCCCTCAGAAGCTAAAGCCCCGCCGATTATGCTGCCATGCTGTACGGGCTGAAGCCCGTACCCTTTGAATCGGCTCAATGGCCATTTGTACAGCAGACGACGTGAGCGCATAACTCCGCCAACCCCGCTACGCCCGTCCTACTCGCCCAGCGCCAGCCGCAACTGGCGCGATTCGCTCCACGCCAGCCGCAACCCGCCAGAGAGCGGAGCCACGCCCATCAACTGCACCATGCCCAGCATCCAGCTCATCGCCCGCGGCGGCCTCCCGTTGGGCCACAACTCGCTCAGCGGCCGGAGGACGCCCTGGGCATCGGGATGATAGACGCGCTCGTCCCATGTGCGCGAGCCTTGCGGAAACTCCGGGTAGTGGCGGATGGCATCGATGGTCGATTGCAGGAGGCGGTGCTTCCACGGCTGGGCGTACTGCGGCATAAAGAGCAGATCGCTCTTACCCTCCCGCCGCACCTCATGCACGAATTCGGTAAAGCTCGATGCGTTGCTCAGGTTGAGGTTGGCGTTCGGCTCCACGCCGTGCCGGTCGCCGCCGCTAATCAGCAGCATATTCCACTGCTCCGCCAGCCGCCGCACCGCGCGGTTCTCGTCCCAATTGCGCAGCCCGTTCAGCTCCAGCGCGTGCAGATAGTTGCCGTTGACGAGCAGGAATTCGTTGACCAGTAACTCGTGCCGCTCCTTGCCGATCAGGTACAAATCCCACAATGGATGGTTGAAGACCACCAGCACATTCGGCTCCTCGTCGAGAGCGCGCAGAATCTCCGTCAGCCGCGTGTCACTGGGGGTTGCAGTGTAATCAGCCAGCGTCGCCATCCACTCATTCGCCCGTGCGCTAGGCAGGTTATGCACGCCCAGGTGGAAGGATTGCTCGCCATACGGAGCGCTCCACTCCACCGAAACCGGAATCTGCCGCGCGCTCGGAACGGTGCGCAGCAGCATCGGCGCGTTGATGGTGTCATGGTCGGTGAGGGAGACCATCGGCGCAAGATCCAGCTTTTCGATCTGGCGGGTTTCCAGGTCGAAGGCCAGCTTGGGAGTCATCGGAGGCGTCCAGTAGCTGGCCGCGTAGTTGACGCGCACCCCGTGCATCCGCTCCGAGCGATGCTCCAGCCGTGCGAGCAGCGGACGAATCATCGGGTACTGATTGCCCAGGTTCGCCAGAAAATCCAGCGTCTCGTGCGACTGGTTGGTGTGGCTGTGCAGCGAGACGCCGGTCCGAAAGCCTTGCGAGGCCTTTTTGTCACGCCACAGGTACGAGATCGTCGAGCTGGCCATATCGGCTCCTTGACTGCGAAGACGCACATGAATTCCGAAGGGGAATCGGAATCTCTGCAACAAGTTTGCCGATTTGATATAAACGCTGGATGAATGTGGCACTAATAACGGTTCAATTAGCGAAGGAATCAAGAAAGTCACTGAAAGCTGGAAATCATGGGAAACTGATGCGTACGGTTGAGTTTTGACTATGCATTTTCATCACTTGAGTTCCATAACGCGGTATGATTCCTCCATGCGGAAATTGCTCGCCATCTTCTGCCTTGCATTAAGTTGCTCTCTGGCGTTTGCCGCGAATGGCCCCACCATCACGAAGGCCATCACGGACGGCAAAGGAGTCTTGCATATCCTGTCCGCCGATGGGCGCGACCACACTATACGACTTATGAAATGGCAATCCGGCTTTGGGGACGTACAGATCGCGCCAGACGGTAAAACCGTCGGCTGGCTTGTCGAACATATGCTCACGCCTCTCGAAGGCGGCACGAGTTACTCTTATGCAGTCGCACCGGAACTGCAAATTTGGCGAGGCGGGCGTGTGATCCTTCGATCCGGCTTAGGTCTGGGAATCCAAAAGTGGATGTTTCTCAAAGACGGCAACGAAGTCGCATTTCACCGTGCCCCACCGCACGGCCAGGAATTTTACGAATGCACTCTCCTTGACGTGAACACCGGGAAAGAGCTTGCCCATTGGTCGCTGGACCGCAAGGACTATGTGGTCCCGGATTGGGCTAAGCCGCTGTTGGCGGATGACCCTCCGCCTGGCCCTGATGAGATTCACTGGTGGGTTCCTGATAGTCCGACGCGGGCGAAAAGCGCCCCGCAACCGAAGCCGTAATTCTCGCTCTGGCTCCGCCTATTTGCTCGTCTTGGCCATCTCCGGCCCCAGAAAATCCTCCACCGTCCAGCCGGCCATTAGATCCTCGCCCTGGATCATCTCTTGGCTCTCTGCCAGCGTGCCCGCGGCTGCCTCGGCCAGCAGATAGTTCTCCGTCAAGCCTTTGCGCAGCAACTCGAAGGCCTGTTCCGGAGAGTCGGCAAACTGAAAAAGCTCGATGTCCTTGGGCGAGATGGCCCCGGTATCCACCAGCACGTCCAGGTTGAAGACCTTCTTCCAGTATTCCGAGCCGTAGACGACCACAGTGATCTTCTTGGCCAACTTGTGGGTCTGCGCCAGGGTGAGAATCTCGAACATCTCGTCCAGCGTGCCGAAGCCGCCGGGAAAGACCACCAGCGCCTTGGCCAGGTACGCGAACCACAGCTTGCGCATGAAAAAGTAATGAAACTCAAAATTGAGCGAAGGCGTGATGTAGGGGTTGGGGTGCTGCTCGAAGGGAAGGCGGATGTTCATCCCGATGGTCTTGCCGCTGGCCTCGTGCGCGCCGCGGTTGGCCGCCTCCATGATCCCCGGCCCGCCGCCCGAAGTAACCACAAAGCGGTGCCGCCGCGAGGGAATCCGCCGCGCCCACTTCGTGAGCATCCCCGCCAACTGCCGCGCGTCTTCGTAATAGCGAGCCATCTTCACCGCGGCCTCGGCGCGCTTGAGTTGCAACTCCGTCGCCTGGCCCGCGGCGATCTCGGGAACGCTGGCCGGCTGTTCATTGCTGGGCGCTGGCTGCACGGAGCCGGTGTTTGCCAGCAGTTCCAACTCATGGCCGGCCTCCTCGCGCCCGCGAAAGCGCGCCGAGCCGAAGAAGACCACCGTGTCCTGAATCTGCTCGCGCCGGAAGCGCGCCAGCGGCTCCATGTACTCGGAGACGATGCGGATCAGCCGCCCGTCGGCGCTGTTCAAAAACTCCGAGTTCTCGTAAGCCAGCGGCGCTGATTCCAGCGGCGGCGGCGGTGCCCCGTTGACCGGAATCACCGCGGCCGGTACGGAGGCTGTTCCCTGTTCCCTATTCCCTATTCCCTGTTCGCTCATGCGTCTATCCATCCCGATGGCGGAGCGCGTCCTGAAACGCAATCCACAGATTCAATAGCCCCAGCCCCGACACAAGGCCGCGCACCGCCCCGTGGGCCGCAAAATTCCCCAGCGCGGGAAAGTACATAAACAAAGGGTTTTGGTCCCAGAACATCCTTGACCACGGCGCATAGCAGATCGCCATGCCGATGTACATCCTCAGCAACACGCGCAGGAACAGCTCGGCCCGCACCAGCCAGCGCGGAATCCGCTGCGGCGTGTGTCCTGAGCCCTTCGACGCCGGCTGATCTGCTGGCAGGATACCGGATGCAGACCCAGGCGCGGGAGCCGGGCTCGGGGCAAAGGAAAGCGACGTCTGTTCCGGCTGCTGGGACATTCTGGTTATTCGCCCGCCGTCCCCGATTCCCGCCCAATCACAGGCATACGGCACAGGCCTCTCCACCGGCCCGGCTCAGAGACGCCGTACTCAAACGGTAACACAGCAGCCGCCGTGGCAGTGGGAGCGCCCGCCGCCTCAAGTCGCGCCCTCAACTGTCGAATTCGACATCGATGCCTTTCACGGCGAAGTTCTCCAGTTTTTCGCGCGTATCCAACAGGTTTGTAGTAACATAATTGTATGAGGACGCGCTTTGAGTGGGACCCCGCCAAAGCAGCCGCCAACCTGCGCAAGCACGGCGTGAGCTTTGAGACTGCCACGCGCGTCTTCGCAGATCCTTATGCGCTCTTTGAGCAGGATCGCATGGTGGATGGCGAGAGCCGTTGGCAGGCCGTAGGGGTTGTTGACGGGTGCGTGATGCTGATGGCCACTCATGCCGTGGATGAGCGGGACGGCGTTGAAGTCATCCGCATCATTTCGGCGCGGCGCGCCAACCGACAGGAAAGGAGGCGTTATGAAGAAGAAAATGGTTCAATATGAGATCGACCTTGCCCATCCGCCAGCCTTGACAGAGGCTCAGAGGGCGGAGATCGCCATCCTAAAGGCCATGCCGGAGAGCGAAATCGACTATTCCGATATTCCCCCGCTCGGCGACGCCTTCTGGAAGAACGCGGTGCGCAATCCCTTCTACCGGCCCACCAAGAGTTCCACAACCGTGCGGATCGACTCCGATGTGCTGCATTGGCTGCGCGCGCAGGGCAGGGGCTATCAGTCGCGCATCAACGCCATCCTGCGCCGCGAGATGCTGGATTCTCTGCAATCGGCGAGCACGAACGCATTTTCAACCAAACCATAGGACGAAGCCGCTCTCGGTCTCCACTCCTCAATGCGCCGCAGCCGACTCCGTCTGGCACGTCCTGACACACGCCGCCTACGGCAAAGGAGGATGGAAATCATGAGCACTCTCGCGGTCACCCCGGCCTATTCCGCACTGCTGGTCCGGTTTCCTCCCCGCGTCATCCGCTCCGATGAGCAGAACGAGGGCTATATTCAGGCTCTCTATGAACTCGAAGAGCGCCAGGATGCCTGGACCTCCGATGAGGCCGAACTGGCGGATCTGTTCACGCTCCTGATTGAAGGCTACGAGGAGAAGCACTACCAGTTGCCCAAGTCCTCGCCCCTGGCAATGCTGCGGTTTCTGATGGAGCAGCACGGATTGAAGCAAAAGGATCTGGTGGATATCTTCGGCACGCCCAGCATCGTCTCGGAGGTGCTCAACGGCAAGCGCGAACTGAGCAAAGAACACATCCGCCGCTTGAGCGCACGCTTCCATCTCTCTCCGGAACTGTTCTTCTAGGAATACGACTAAATTTGATGGATCGTGATGCCTCAGCCCGCATCCCTTGCGCCGAATTCGAGATCGTCAAAGCGCCGCCACTTATAAATGGCAATCGACAGGATCCAGCTCCCGGCAAAGAGTCCGATGATGCAGTAGCCCAGCATGCCGAAGTTCTCATTGAGCTTGCCGACCCAGTTCCACATTCCGCCCGTCAGGTGAAACTCGCTCACCAGCAGCCCCAGCGCCTCAATCCCGCCCACCGCCAGCGCGACCACCACCGAGACCGAAGTGATCGTAATGTTGTAGTAGAGCTTGCGGATCGGCTTCACGAAGGCCCAGCCGTATGCGCCCAGCATCAGAACATTGTCGGTCGCGTCGATCAGCGACATTCCCGCGGCGAAGAGCACCGGGAAGACCAGCACCGACGAGAGCGAGAGTCCTTTGGAGGCTTCGGCGGCGCTCAGGCCGAGCAGGCCAATCTCGGTCGCGGTATCGAAGCCCAGGCCAAAGAGAAAGCCCAGCGGATACATATGCCAACTGGACTGAATCAGGTTGAACATGGGGCGAAACAAGCGCGAGAGAAAACCGCGATTGCCCAGCAGCAGATCGAAGTCTTCATCCACATATGGCTCTCCGCGCCGCACTCGCTGGAAGCTGCGATAGACCGAATGAAGCACGATCATGTTGACGATGGCAATCGCAAAGAGAAAGAGAGTCGACACCAGCGTGCCGATCACGCCGCCAATCTCTCTCACGCCGTCGATGCGGTGCTGCAAGGCGAGCGCTGCGCCGGCGATGGCGATCGATCCCACGATGACGATGGTGGAGTGTCCCAGAGAGAACATCAGTCCCACGGCCACCGGCCGCTTGCCTTGCTGCATCAGCTTGCGCGTGACGTTGTCGATGGCCGCAATGTGATCCGCGTCGACGGCATGGCGCAGTCCAAAACTGTACGCCAGAAACGCCGTGCCCAGCAGCACCGGAAAGCGATGAAACGCGATGAATGCCCAGCCCCAGGCCGCCAGATTGAAGGCGATCAGCAGCGCATACAGAGCGATGACCTTGGCTTTGGTGCTGCCCGGCTCGACCTTTCGCAATGCCCGCAATAAGAAGGTCATCGTGTTCCTCTTGGGTGGCGTGCAACGATCAGATGAGGGCTGGAAAATCCAGTAGCACGTATTCTAAAAATGTATCACACAGGCCGCCGCCTTGCTCTTTTGTCAGCCGTCACCGAACCAGCGCGAAGCTGAGGGCCAGGGCAAGCGTCGTCAGCAGAACAATCACCGGCGCTGCCCACAGGCCGAGCATCACCAGCCTTCCTGTGTGTACCTCTTCTCCATCCCGCCGCGCAAACGCCAGCACCAGCATCGTTGCCAGCGAGCCGAACGGCATGATCATCGGACCAGCGTCCGCGCCAATCAGCGCGGCCAGGACCGTGCCCATATGCGCATGCGAGCGCAACAGCACGCTGCGCGCAATCAACGCCGCCGGAAGATTGTTCATGATGTTCGAGGCGAAAGCCGTTGTGCCCGCGGCGGCGAGGAACTTTTCCGTCGACCCCTGTCTCATGCTCGCAAGCCAGCCGGACTCGTAGCCGATGATGCCCAGATTCTCCAGCCCCTGCACCGCGACGAAAAGTCCGATGACAAATGGAAATATGTGCCACGAGAGTTCGCCCACCGCGCGGGCGTGTACGCGCCCGGCCGCAACGCCGGCGATCACCAGCACTGCGCAGCCCGCGAAGGCGAACACGTAAGGCTCAAGCCCCATCAGCGGCGCAAGAAAATAGCCGACGAGCACGACGGCGAGGACGGCTATGCAAACCATGAAGTAAGCCTGATGCGGAACCACGCTCGCCGGCTCCGGCAGCGACTCCCCTTCGAAGCGTCGCGGCAGCTCGCTGCGAAAGTGCCAGCGCAGCACGGCAAATGTGGTGGCGAGCGCGACCAGTTGCGGCGCGATCATTCTTGCCGCGAAGGCCGCAAAGGTCTGTTGGAAGGCATCCGCGAAAAGCAGGTTGGTGAGATTGCTGATGGGCAGCGCCAGCGAACCCACGTTGGCGACAAACGCGCACAGCACCACGTACGGCGCCGCCGGAACCTTGAGCCGCTTGACCAATGCAAGCAGCACCGGCGTCAGCATCACCGCCGTGGTGTCCAGCGACAGAATCGCCGTAATGATCGCGCCGGCAACAAACGCATTTCGATAAAGCGAGTGCGCGTCTCCCTTGGCAACGCGCGCGCAGCGAATCGCGGCCCACTCGAAGAAGCCGCTCTTGCCGACGAGCAGCGACAGCGCAAGAAGCGAGAGAAGAAAGAGAAGCGCGTTCTTGCCGGCAAGAATCGCGCCCAGCGCATCGCGCGGCGTGACCAGGCCGAGAGCGAGCATGGCCGCTGCTCCGAGCATCGTCCACCACGCCTCGTTCCAGCGGCGCGGACGCACCACCACCAGCGCGAGCATAGCCGCGAAAACAGCGAGCGTGATTACGATGCGCGTCATGCTCGTCCTGCATTTTCCAATCGCGCGTTGCGTGTCTCCGGCAGGAAAAAATACAAAATAAGAATCTGCCCCACTCCCGACTGCACATCGGCGAGAAGAAAATTCAGCCAATCCAGTCCGCGCAACGTCCCCCGCGAAGGGGAGGCTTTGGTCTCGATCAATGCGTCGGGCTCGCGCTCTCTCTTCATGGCTGGCGTACCACCATCCTATGGATTTGCGGCCCCTTTCAACGGTCACAATTGCACATTCCTGAATCGGAACGGATGCATTTCTCTGCCGATGACGCGGGCCAACGAATCTCCCATCGCCATCATCCGACCCGTGATCGTTTATCCTGATGTATGGAGTTCCCCACCCCATCGGAGCGCTCGTCGCCCATCAACAATCCGTCTGGCCCCGTCGCGCTCTGGAAGCCCCGCGTCAACCCCTGGATCATTGCCGCAACTGTGGCGCTGGCCGCCTTCATGGAGGTTCTCGACACCTCCATCGCCAACGTGGCCCTGCCCCATATTGCCGGCTCGCTGGGCGCGTCCATCAACCAGGGCACGTGGGTGCTGACCAGCTACCTGGTCTCGAACGCCATCGTCCTGCCCATCGGCGCATGGGCTTCCAGCGTGATGGGCCGCCGCAACTTCTTTCTGTTTTGCATTGTGATTTTTACGGTCGCCAGCTTTCTCTGCGGCGCTGCGCCGTCGCTGCCCATGCTGCTTGTCTGCCGCGTGCTGCAAGGAGCCGGCGGCGGCGGAATGCAGCCCATGGCCCAGGCCATCATGGCCGACAGCTTCGAGCCGCAGAAGCGCGGCCAGGCCTTTGCCCTTTACGGCCTGGTCGCCGTCCTCGCGCCCTCCATCGGCCCCACCCTCGGCGGCTGGATCACCGATAATTATTCCTGGCGCTGGATCTTCTTCATCAACATTCCCGTCGGCATTCTGGCCTTCTTTCTGGTCAGCCGCCTGGTCGATGATCCGCCGTGGATCAAGGCCGACCGCTCGCGCCTGTTCCACATGGACTACGTCGGCCTCAGCTTCCTCGCCCTCGCCATGGGCGGCTTGCAGATCATGCTCGACAAGGGCGAAGAAAATGCCTGGTTCGCCTCCGGCTTCATCCGCCTCTTCGCCTTCCTCTTTGTCGGCGGCATGATCGCTCTGGTCTGGTGGGAGTTGCGCCACAAGAATCCCATCATCAACCTGAGGCTCTTCCGCTATAAAAACTTCGCCATCTGCTGTTTTTTGATGGCGCTGGTGGGCGGCGTGCTCAACGCCAACACCGTCTTGCAGCCGCAGTTCATGCAGCAGTTGCTGGGCTGGAACGCAACCACCGCCGGACTGGCGCTGACTGCGGGCGGCGTGGTGCTGCTCTTTGTCATGCCCATCGCCGGCTACGCCACCGGCAAGATTGCCGCGCGCTATCTCGCGGTGGTTGGCTTCATACTATTTGTCATCACCTTCCGCTACGCGGCTGATGTGACCACGCTCGACATGACCTTTGCCTCCGCGTCCTGGCTGCGCGTCATCCAGATGATGCCCATTCCCTTCTGCTTCATCTCCATCACCACGGCGGCCTACGTGGGCATGCCCAGGGAAGAGAGCAACCAGGTGGCGGGCCTGATCAACTTCGTGCGCAACATCGGTGGCAGCATCCTGATCGCCGTCACCAACGCGCAGGTGACCAGCCGCGCGCTGTGGCATCAGCAGCATTTGCAAAGCGCGATGCAGTCAGCCAGCAGCGCCTTCCAGCAGCACACGCAGGCGCTCACGGGCTTCTTCGGCTCGGAGTTCGGCGCGCCCAATGGCCAGGGAATGGCGCTGGCCACCATCTACAACCAGCTCAATCAGCAGGCGCAGATGCAGGCTTACCAGGATGTGTACATGGAGCTGTCGTGGATGTCGGTGGGCCTGGTGGCGCTGGCCTTCTTGCTCAGCAGGAACAAGCCCGGCGCGGAAGCTGGCGGGGCGGCAATGCACTAAAAGCAGGGAACAGGGATCAGCACGACGCCGCCCGCCTGTTCTAAACTTGAAGCAGCAATCAATGTTTCGCGCAACATCCGGGGCGAGAGGATCGTCTATGTTGCTTAGAGGAGAATACGCAATGGCGCTGATGAAGACATCCAATCCGGCACTGAACGGGAATACCTTCGAGAACCTTCCGCGAACGCAGTACGGCGGCGTGATCGACGAGACCGCCCGCATGACGCTGACCGGCACGGTGAACAAGACCGGCATTCTGCTGCTCTGCGCCATCGCATCCGCCTACTGGATCTGGCATCAATTCAGCCTGTCGCGCGATATGGCGGATGTGACGCCGTGGATGATGGGCGGCTTGATCGGCGGATTGGTCTTCGCCATGATCACCATCTTCAAGAAAGAGTGGTCCCCGGTGACCGCGCCCATTTACGCGCTGCTGGAGGGCCTGGTGCTGGGCGGCTTGTCGGCTCTCATGGAACTGCGCTATCCGGGCATCGCCATCCAGGCCGTGGGCCTGACCTTCGGCACGCTCCTGGTGCTGCTGCTCGCCTATCGCTCCGGCCTGATCCCGGTCACGCAGAAGCTCCGCATGGGCATTGTCGCGGCCACCGGCGGGATCATGGTTTTTTATCTGCTGGAAATGGTGCTGGGCTTCTTCGGCATCACCTTCACTTCCATCAACGGCGGCGGCTTCATCGGCATCGCGTTCAGCCTCTTTGTCGTCGCCATCGCGGCCCTGAATCTGGTGCTCGATTTCGACTTCATCGAGCGAGGCGTCCAGTACGGCGCTCCCAAGTACATGGAGTGGTACGGCGCCTTCGGCATTATCGTCACGCTGGTCTGGCTCTATCTGGAAATCCTGATCCTGCTCTCCAAACTGCGCAGCAGAAACTAGAAGCGGCATCACAATAATGCCCCAGCTTCCATGACCGGAAGCTGGGGCATTGTTGCAAGAACACATTGAGAGGCGGCGGCCCGCTACTGCGCGGGACCGGCGCAGGCTATTGGACGTTGACAGTTGGCTCCTCGATCTCGCCGTTGATTCCTCCAACAGAGGCTTCGAGTTCCATAAAGACCACCGGATCGCCATTGCAGGTGGAAGGAACGGTAATCGTCCCCGAGGTCGGGAAGCCCGCGCCTGCCGGTACAATCGTCGTGCCGCCGATTTCGCATTGGTACGTCGATGAAGTTTGGGGCCATGAGGTGTAAGTTTCCGCCCCAAGGTACGTATACGCGATGGGGAAGGTTGTAGGCAGCGTCCACGTTACCGTGATCGGCTGGCCCAGGGTGTAATCGGCCAACGAGCCGCTGGTAGGAGAGGTGATGGAGATCGACTCCGAGGTGGATGCATTGCTGATCCACGTGTAGTCGACCACCGGTCCAGACGCGGGAGTCAGGGCGAGAGTGAAGACCGTGCCGGCGGGAATGATATTGTTTCCCAGATCGGTCCAACCGTCGTCGAATTTGCGAAGATACACGTCAAGAGTTGTAGTGGGAGTTGGTTGAAATTCAAGATCCTCGATGTTCCATTCAGATAGTGAAGTTCCATTCCAACCGGTGACTCCAGAGGGATCCGTGATCGTCACACCGGTCAAGACGCCGTCCGGCGCTTCCACGTTGCCTCCGATTGCCACGCCGCTTCCGCCGCTGCCGCCGCAGGAGGCGACCGAGCAGCCCTGGTGGACGCGATTCGAGATCTGGAAACCGACCCACGCGATCCGCTTGTCTCCGCCGATCAGCCATGTGCCGTTTACATTCTCAAACCAGAATTCATTGCTTACAAACGAACCGGAGCTGGACGGCAGGTTAGCGATGATATCCGCGCTGCCGTTCGTCAGATTGATGCTATTGACGGCCGCAATCTGCGCGGTCGGAAAGGTTACTCCGCGATAATAGGTGGCCATCGCTGCTGCGTACTGGGTCTGGTTCAGGCTGTCCTGCAATAGGTCCGAGGCCAGATAAGGCGTCAGTTCCGCGGCGGTCAGCGCGCTGCCGTTGGTGTTCGCCGTGTTGAAGAGTCCCGTCAGCGTGGCAAGGATGCTGTTGAGCGCGGTCTTCTGCGAAGTCAGCGTGGGAACAACGGTGGTGTTTGTGCTCGTGCTGGTGCCGTTGGAATTGGTCGTCGACGTCGCCACGGTCATCGTCCCGGCCGTAGTGTTGTAGGTGATGGTGGAGGTCTGCGTCGTCGGATTGCTCGTGTTGATTGCGCTGTCGGTGATCGTCACCACTCCCGTGCTGCTGTTCACCGTGGTGTAATCCAATACCTGATCGAGCCCCGCGCCGTTGGCGGTGAAAGGAGTCGAAATCAGGTTGAAGGTCGAGGTGTTGATTCCGGCTTTGGTGAGCCACAACTGCGCCATATTGCTTACTGCGCTGGCGAGGATCTGCACGCTAACGGGAGCCGGAGCGGGGTTGGAGGCTGGCGCCGCAAAAGCCGTGGCGGCCGTAATGCCTTGCGCTCCATACCACGAGCGCACCATCAGATCTGTGAATGTGTCGGTGTTGATGGTGGTAGTATTCAGGGCATTCGCACTCACGCTGTAAAGATTGCCGGAAGACGCCTGAACCAGAATCAGAAACGGCGGTGTGAATCCGGTTGTGCTCAGCGTGTAGCTTCCGTCGCTGGCAGTGGTCGCGGTGCTCGAATGCCCCGCGCTATCCTTGAGGGTAATCGTGGCGCCGGCAATTGGCGATCCCACCGCAGCCGTACCGGTCACCGAGGTGACAGGCGCCGTCACAGTCAAGGTATCGTTGGCGCTGGTTATGCCGCCGGCTGCCGCCGTGATCTGCGTGCTTCCAGCGCTTACACCCGTCGCCAGACCGCTGCTGCTGATCGTCGCCACGCCGGTTGCGCTGCTCGCCCAGGTGAAGGTCAATCCAATAATCGTGTTTCCGCCGCTGTCCTTGGCTGTCGCCGTGAACTGCTGCGTCGCATTCGCCGCAATCGATGGTGAAGTGGGAGCCACGGTGATCGTCGCCACCACAGGCGCCGTCACCGTCAGGGTATCGTTGCCGCTGGTCACGCCGCCGGTAGCCGCAGTGATCTGCGTGGTTCCAGCGCTTACTCCAGCCGCCAAGCCGCTGCTGCTGATCGTCGCCACGCCGGTTACGCTGCTCGCCCAGGTGAAGGTCACGCCGCTAATTACATTTCCGCTGCTGTCTTCAGCTATTGCGGTGAACTGCTGCGTCCCAAAGACCCCGATGGACGGCGTGGCCGGAGTCACGGTAATGGTTGCCACTGTTGCTGGGGGCTTCGACCCTCCGCCTCCGCCGCAACTGGAAAGAAGACCGCTTGTGACGATGGACAATCCAAGAAGTAGAGCCATAAAAGCGCCATGCTTCAGGGAAAATCTAGGAACGAAATCAATTCGGTTCATGATTACCTCCATAAAACATAGATTTGTTGTTTTGAAACTCGCACCACATTAAAAATCAACCCCATCCGCTTTGTCAATTTCTATTCCAATGCGAGGATCTTCAAAGCGATTATGATGGAGGGATGCGGCGATACCGTTATATGGAACTGTTTCTCCGCTCGCGCGTCTAATTGTCTGTAGGGGCGAAGCGCGTAGATTCATGGAACGGGCCGCGCACGCCTCGAAGGGAGATTCACATGAAGATTCCAGGACTCGCCATCTGTGTGGCCGTGACAATGCTGTTCGCCGCCGCGCCGGGATTTTCCCAGAGTGAGAGTGAACAAGGACAGGGACAGGCCGTGGTGACGGTCCTGCCAAAGCACGAAGGCGCGTTGCCGCCGAGCGTCACCCGACAGGATCTGTCGGTCAAGGTGAATGGGAAACAGGCGCGTGTCACCTCCTGGAAACTCATCCAGAGCCCGGAGAACAGCCTCGAACTGGTGCTGCTGATCGACGGCTCGGCCCGCAGCGCCCTGGGAGGCCAATTCGAATACATTGAGCGTTTCGTGAAGAGCCTTCCGCCGAATACCAAGGCCGCGATCGCGTATATGCAGAACGGGAGCGCCATTTTTGCCGGCCCGCTCTCCACGGACCACGCTGAGGTGTTGCGCGGGCTTCATCTGCCCGCGGGCTCGGCCGGCTCCAGCGCCAGCCCCTATTTCTGCCTCTCCGACCTGGCAAAACACTGGCCATCCGCCGATCGCGAGGCACGCCGCGAAGTGGTGATGGTCTCCGACGGCGTCGATCCCTACTATATGGAATTCAATCCCGATGACCCGTATCTCAAAACCGCAATCAACGATTCCGTCCGCGCCGGGCTGGTCGTCTACTCGATCTATTGGGAGAGCCGGGGCACCGGCAGCAACGGCTTCTACGAAAACAACGCCGGCCAGAATTACCTTGTCGAAGTTACGCAAGCGACCGGCGGAAATAGCTACTGGATGGGAATGGGCAATCCGGTCTCCTTCCAGCCCTACTTCGACGAACTCACCCGTCGCTTCCAGAATCAGTACGAACTCGGATTTGCGAGCGGCTTGAACGGAAAGCCCCAGGTCGAAACTCTGAAACTCAAGCTCAGCGCTCCGGGCGCGGAAATCAACTCGCCTGGGCAGGTCATGGTCTACCCCGCTACCTCTGCGCAGAAATAGGATTTCGAGCAGGTCATCTCCCGGCGGCGAACCAGAACAGTAAGAAGACGGGCCGTATCCGCAAAAAATGCTCCGTGCCCCATCCTTTCGCGTTCTTTGCGAAAGGGTGGGATACCACGAACCTCAACCGGCCCTGTCCGTTGCCCGCACTACCCCTTCGCGAACATCTGCTTGATCCCGCGCAGCGCCTGCCGTGTCCGCTCTTCGTTTTCGATCAGCGAGAAACGCACGTGCCCATCGCCGTAGTCGCCAAAGCCGAGCCCCGGCGAGACGGCGGTCCTGGCTTCGGAGAGCATGAGTTTCGCGAACTCCAGCGAACCCAGCTTCCGGTACTGCTCCGGTATCTGCGCCCAGACGAACATCGTCGCCTTCGGCGAAGCCACCGGCCAGCCCAGCGCATTCATGCCTTCAACCAGCACGTCGCGGCGCTTGCGGTATTTCTCGCAAATCTCATGCACGCACTCCTGCGGGCCTTCCAGAGCGGCAATCGACGCAACCTGTATAGGAGTAAAAGTCCCGTAGTCGAAGTAGCTCTTCAGCCTTGCCAGCGCGCCCACCAGCTTCTGGTTGCCCACCATGAAGCCGATGCGCCAGCCGGGCATGTTGTAGCTCTTCGACATCGTGAAGAACTCGACGGCCACGTCTTTCGCGCCGGGAACCTCCAGCACGCTGGGCGGCTTGTAGCCGTCGAAGGCGATGTCGGCGTAGGCCAGATCCTGGATGAGGTAGAAGCCGTACTCTTTGGCCAGCTCGACGAGCCGCGCCAGAAACGGCAGGTCAACACACTCTGTTGTAGGGTTCGACGGGAAGTTGACGATCAGCGCCTTGGGCCGCGGCACCATGCGCGGGATCAGATCCTCAAGCTGCGCCAGGAACTGCTCGCGGTCATGCACCGGCACGCTGACCACATGCGCCCCGGCGATCACCGGGCCGTAGATGTGAATCGGGTAGCTGGGATTGGGCACCAGCACCGTGTCGCGCGAGTCGAGAATCGCCAGGCACAGGTGCGCGATCCCCTCCTTTGAGCCGATAGTGACGATGGCCTCGCTCTCCGGGTCCAGATCGACGTTGTAGCGCGTCTTGTACCAGTTGCAGATCGCCCGGCGCAGGCGCGGAATGCCGCGCGAGACCGAGTAGCGGTGCGTCGCGGGCTTCAGCGCCGCCTCCACCAGCTTGTCCACGATGTGCTTGGGCGTGGATCCGTCCGGGTTGCCCATGCCGAAGTCGATGATGTCCTCGCCGCGCTGGCGGGCGGACTTCTTCATGGCGTCGGTGATGTTGAAGACGTAAGGCGGCAGGCGCTGGATTCTGCTGAACTCTTCCATCTATCAAGTTTAAGGCAAAAGGGGCGGAATGCGCAGCGCGGGCTGGCAGGAAGCGGTTGCCATAAAGGGTATGGGCTTCAGCCCGTACCCTTGTATTGGCTCTCATCGGCGGTGCCATTGGCAAACGCAAGCGCCTGCTCAAGCCTGCGGAGGATGCCTTCGCCAACCTGCTCATGATGCTGACCTCCGGCTTTTGTGTGTGCGGCCACTCAGAATTCAACCTCGGCGAGGATGTGAGAGCACCAGACAGCTTTCTTCGTCGCTGGCAAGAAATGCCTGAATGCGCTCGGCGGTGTTGCGCAGAACAAAATCGGCGCACGTAGTGGTGCAATTGCCGATACGCAGCCAGATGACTTTAGGAGCACCGCCGAGCAAGGAACTTCTCTGAGAATAATCGGAATCTTTGGAGACAATGACGAGGCCGTTATCCCTGGCATACTGCCAGATTTCGATATCCGAAGCTCCACGCAGTCCGCAATCTGTGACGTGAAGGGAGCCGGGGTAAACGTCGGAGAAGGCACTCGCCAGCCGCAGCGCCAAGTTCTCGTCGAACAGGAGCCTCACAGCGGGACGAACTCGAATCTGCGCTCGGCGTCGGCGGCGAAGGCCAGACAGGCGCGGATGTCAATATCGGTGAGGTCGGGGAAGTCAGCCAGAATCTCATCCGGACTCATGCCGCCGGCCAAATAATCCAGCACATCGTAGACGGTGATGCGCAGGCCGCGAATACAGGCCTTGCCGCTGCGCTTGCCGGGTTCGATGGTGATGATTTGCGAATAGTCCATGCGCTTTCCGCCGCCTGCCGCAATGGATCTAGTATAGGCGCGGCAGGATTTGAATGCAATGGGCTTCGTTCCGCCCCTCCAGAGCTGAAGCCCGTTGTTTTATAAGGCTTTTTCGGTACGACTGAAGTCGTGCCCTGATACAATACGACTGATTCAGGTTCGTGGTTCCCATTCTTCGGCAAAGATCGCGAGAGGATGGGGCACCTGTAAGAGATCGGGGCCACCAGCCGAGACTAGATTTGGCAAGAGAACTGATCGGGCAACTGGGCTGGAGGGGGACGATGGTCCACCGAGTGGTAGTTCTGAGCGCGCTCTTGCTGGCGGCCGCGGCCTGCACTATACCGGTGTGGGCCGCCGGACAAAAGGCGCAGCCTCCGACAACAACCCCCACCCCCAAAGCGCAGCTTCCGAAAATCACCCAGAAAGTGACTTTCCAAGGCTCCTGCAAGGCCAATGTCATTGAAAATGACGGCAAACAGGTGATACCGGCCTCAATGCTCCCAGGGGAGAAATTCGCGTTAGCCCAACGCTTGATGGCCGAAAATCCAAATTGGACATTGGGCGATGGTGGCACCATCTGGAAATCGCAACTGCTTTCTTGTAATTCGGTTCTGATCATCGAATTGGACGATTACAAAACGCATACCGTGATACAGTTTCTCAACGGCTCCAAGATACCTGTCCTCGCATTTGAAGGCCCGCTTGCGCTCCAGCAAGTTGGGTCTACCGATGTGATCGCCACAAATATCCTTTTGCCGGATGGAAAAGTAATCTCGGTCCCCCAGCCGGCCATTCAGGGTCCCCACTGCGAAATTTACTCGTCACAGCCTGACTTTCAACAGCACTCATACAAAGATGGACCAAGGTTGGCAGCCGAAGCTAAAGCTACCTGGGCAAGCCACCTCATGACCATTTGGTGCGGTGCGGGGATGACATACTCTGACAATGGACACATCACCAAAATAAATGTGGACTTCAAGGTTATGCCCCCGCCGCCGTCATTCTATACCGATACCCCCGCGAAGCCGCCACCATCGTGGCTACTGGCTCCCCACTGACCTTTGCGGCGCAGTCGAGCAAGGCGTTCATCGATCTCCGCTTCCCTGAAATCTTCTGTGCGGCGGAGTCCGGCCTTTCATTCGGGTTTCAAGACGTCAAATATCACCCATCCGTCTACCTCTCGTGTCACTCTAAAATGGGTGTTTAATTGGCCATCAATCAGCACACCACCACGACCATCGACAATCCTTACATCTGTAAAACCTTGGAGATCCCTTGTGGTTCCACCAAACCAACGTATTGTCGATGGAAGACGACCTGAGCTTTGCCTGCCATCAACACCGCGAAGAACGATATCTGGCTGATGTGTTATTTCTATAGTCTGCGCCGAAAATCTTTTGGGCTTGTTGCCGGCTGGGGTATTGCTAATAAGTGTTATTTCAACGGTATTTTGCATGGCTTATTTTACTCTGATTCTGCCGGACGGGTCAAGACCGATGGGGATCGAAAAGGATAGACCACCTGACTGCCACGAAAGACAACCGCAGGTCCTTCGCTACGCTCCGGTCGCTCAGGATGATAGTGTATAGGTGATTAAAAGTTCGGGGTGGGCGATAATTCATCGCCCACCCCGAGTTGTTGCTTTTCCGCCGAAGGCGGGTTTGCCTGGACGGCCAGTCTTACTTTTTGTCTTCGACGTCCACATACTCGGCGTCGATTACGCCTTCGTCTTTCTTGGCTTCGGCAGCGGGTTCGGTTGCTCCCGGAGCCGCTCCGGCTGCCTCGGTTTGCGCCGCAGTCGCCTTGTAGACAATCTCGGCGAGCTTGTGGCTGGCGTGGGTCAGCTTCTCGTGCTGGGCCTTCAGCTCCTTCGAGGTTGGCGTGCCTTCCAGCAGCTTCTTCGACTCGGCCAGAACCGTTTCGACTTCGGCCTTTACCGGAGCGGCCTCGGCGCCGGAGATCTTATCGCCGGAGTCCTTCAGCATCTTGTCGATGTTATAGACCATGCTATCGAGCGAGTTACGCGAGTCGATCTCCTCGCGCTTCTCCTTGTCTTCGGAGGAATGCGCCTCGGCTTCCTTGGCCATGCGCTCCACCTCTTCCTTGCTCAAACCCGAGCTGGAAGTGATGGTGATGCGCGTATCCTTGCCGGTGGCGTTGTCCTTGGCCGTCACATTGAGGATGCCGTTGGCGTCAATATCAAACGTCACCTCAATCTGCGGAATGCCGCGCGGAGCCGGCATGATGCCGCCCAGCTTGAATTTGCCCAGAGTGCGGTTCTGCGCCGCCAGCGGGCGCTCGCCCTGCAGCACGTGGACTTCGACTTCCGTCTGCGAATCCGCCGCCGTGGAAAACGTCTCGGTCTTCTTGGTGGGGATGGTGGTGTTGCGCTGGATCATCGGCGTGGCCACGCCGCCCAGCGTCTCGATGGCCAGCGTCAGCGGCGTCACGTCCAACAGCAGAAGGTCCTTGACCTCGCCGCCCAGCACGCCGGCCTGCACCGCCGCGCCAATCGCCACCACTTCGTCCGGGTTCACGCCGCGATGCGGCTCGCGCCCGAAGAGCTCCTTCACTATTGCCTGTACCTTGGGCATGCGCGTCTGGCCGCCCACCAGCACCACTTCGTCGATCTTGTCCACGCTGATGCCGGCGTCGGCGATAGCCTTCTTGCACGGTTCCAGCGAGCGTTCCAGCAGATCCCCGACCAACTGCTCCAGCTTGGCCCGCGCAAGCTTGCGCACCAAATGCTTCGGCCCGGAGGCGTCGGCGGTGACGAAGGGCAAGTTGATCTCGGTCTCGATGGTCGAGGACAGCTCGATCTTGGCCTTCTCGGCGGCGTCCTTGAGCCGCTGCAAGGCCATCTCGTTGCCCTTCGAACTGAGGTCCAGCCCTGCTTCCTGCTTGAACTCGGCGATCAGCCACTCGACGATGCGCTGGTCCAGATTGTCGCCGCCCAAATGCGTGTCGCCGTTGGTGCTCTTGACCTCGATGACGCCCTCGCCAACTTCCAGAATCGAAATGTCAAAGGTGCCGCCGCCGAAGTCGTACACGGCAATCGTCTCGTCCTTCTTCTTGTCCAGGCCGTAGGCCAGCGCGGCCGCCGTCGGCTCGTTGACGATGCGCTTCACGTCGAGGCCGGCGATCTTGCCCGCGTCCTTGGTCGCCTGGCGCTGCGCGTCGTTGAAGTAGGCCGGAACGGTGATCACCGCCTCGGTGACCGTCTCGCCCAGATAGGCTTCGGCAGACTTCTTGAGCTTTTGCAGGATCATCGCCGAAATCTCCGGCGGGGTGTACTCCTTGCCTTGCGCCATCACGCCCACGTGGTCGCCCTGTGCGATCACCTTGAAGGGCACCATCTTCATTTCGTCGTTCACTTCGTTGTAGCGCCGGCCCATGAAGCGCTTGATGGAGAAGATGGTGTTCTCCGGGTTGGTGATGGCCTGGCGCTTGGCCACCTGGCCGACGAGGCGCTCGCCGCTTTTGGAGAAGCCGACAACCGAGGGCGTAGTGCGCGCACCCTCTTCATTCGCAATGACTTTGGGTTCGCCGCCTTCGAGAACCGCGACGCACGAGTTGGTCGTTCCCAGATCGATGCCGATAATCTTTGCCATGGTTGAACCTGCCTTTAGAGAATTTCCGACTCTCCTAGGATGTCAAATTGAGTGAGATATTGTCAAGTTTATATGATGCAATCTTCATAAACTATAGTTTCCGCTAATCCGGCACCCTCGCCAAAGCAATATCTCTTTATTTTTCAATTGCATATTGTCTGTTTCTATGCGACTCTGGTGTTCAATATTGCTCACTTTTCGCCGCTCATCCGGAGCGAAGTCTAAGGCGGTCCCCATGCCCCAGGCCAGCTCCCGGTGATCAAAATTGCACATTCAGCCGATAGCCCAACTACCACCTGAATCCTGGCACAAGAAAGACGAAAGGTGATTATGAAAAGAGCTGCGACGCTTCTGACCCTCACCGTCATCCTTGCCTCCTCTGCCGCACAGATGGCCGCCTCCACAGGTACAATGCCGCCCCTCAAGGCTATTTCGGCTGGCAATCTCAACACCGCGCCTCCCAAACCCGTTCCCTCCAACACGGTATTGAACTTCACGGTGATGGATTTGCATGGCGTGCTGTTGACCTGCGCCAAACAGCAGGTCGATACCGACACCTTCAGCGGCTGCACGCTGGCGCCGGGCCGGACACTGGACGATCTGATGACCTCCATCGTCCAGACAATCCACGCGGAGCAACAGAAGGACAACGCCGAAGAGAAGTAGCGCTTGTTTTGGCGGGGTGGATCGACCAAAATCAATCGTGAGCTAAAAGTTACCGGTTTTCGCAAACTGGGTGCGAGTACTTCGCATCTCAATCTGCCGCCAGGAATGCGCGCCCCTCCGGCCTCAGTGGCATCAGGCACAATAGAAGCAGGCGTCCTTTACCCACACGCGGGCGTACCCCGGAGGAAGATTGGCTTTACGCGCGGTTGTCTTCGACTATGGCATGGTACTGACCGGTGCTCCGGACCCCGAGGCGTGGGCTGCCCTGCTGCGCATCACCGGAATGCCCCAGGAGCGCTTCGAGCCGCTCTACTGGACCGACCGCCGCGCCTACGACGAGGGCCATTTGAGCGGCATCGGCTTCTGGCAGGCGTTTCTGCTGAGTGCGGGGATGCCGGCGAATTGGGCGATGGCCGAGGAGCTGAACCGCTGGGATGTGCGGTTGTGGACCGTGGAAAACCCCGCCATGGTGGCCTGGCAGCTCCAGATCAAAGAGCGCGGGCTGAAGACCGCCATCCTCTCCAATATGGGCGACAGTGTGCTGGAAAGCGTGGAACGCGAGTTCGACTGGATTCACCGCTTCGACATGCTGGTGTGGAGCTGTCAGTTTGGCGTCGTCAAGCCCGACCCGGCCATCTATCGCCACACGCTCGATGAACTGGGAAGCAGGCCCCAAGAGACGCTCTTCATCGACGACAGGCGGGAGAACGTGGAAGCCGCGCGGGCGCTGGGGATGCAGGCTATTCAGTATTCCACCGTCGAACGGCTGCGCGCCGATCTGATCGCCGCCGGCCTCGACGCAGAACTGCCCTTGCCCGCCTGAAAGCGAACGGCAGCCGGCCCTCGCCTCAAAATGGTCAGATGCGCGAAGTATTTTGATCTACACTATTTGCTGTTGAAAAGGGCTGGCTAATCTGTAGTATGCAAGCCGGCAGTGACCACGATTGTGAATTCCGAATCTTCAAGACCGGCTCATCCGTCCAGAGATATGGCAGGGGGCCAAAAAAGGTGAATTTCATGCAAGACATAAGAGCACTGCGCGCGGCCATTTCGGCCGTGCTGGGTTTTGTTCTGGCTCTGAGCGCGGGTTTGGCGCTGGGGCAGAGCGTGCCGGTGGTCACCGGCGACGCGCGGGTTGACAAGCTGCTGAGCCAGATGACGCTCAGCGAGAAGATGGTACTGATCCACGGCACACAGGAAGATCCGGCGGTCTACCAAGGGCAGGCCGGCTATCTTGCCGGCGTTCCTCGGCTGGGCATACCGGGGCTGCGCTTTGCCGATGGGCCTCCGGGGGTGCTGACGCGCCATCCGTCGCAGGGCGAGACGGCCACCATGGGCGTGGCCGCGACATTCAGCACCAGGACCGCCGAGCAGAATGGCGTGGTGATTGGCCGCGAAGACCGCGCGCTGGGCATCGACGTCTCGCTGCAACCCTTTGTCAACATCGACCGTGACCTCCAGTTCGGCCGCGGCTATAACACCTTCGGCGAAGACCCGTTCCTGACCTCCGAGATGGGGGTTGCCGAGGTTGAAGGCATCCAGTCGCAGCACGTCATGGCGCAGATCAAGCACTATGTGGCCTACGACTCGAACAGCGGCAACATCTTCGTGGACGACCAAGCGCTGCACGAGATCTATGTGGCGCCCTTCGACGCGGCCATCCACAGGGCGGATGTCTCGTCCATCATGTGCTCCTACAATCGCATCAACGGAACCTTTGCCTGCGGCAACGACTCCACGCTGACGAAAATTCTGCGCGACGAGATCGGTTTCAAGGGCTTCGTCACCTCCGACTGGGGCGCGGTCCACGCCGTCAACTTCATCAATGCCGGACTCGACATGGAGATGCCGGGCGAGCCGAAGCCGGGCGGCGGCGGTTTCTCGCTTCCCTCCTTCTTTGATTTGCAGCCCCTGCCTCCTCCTCCGCCGCCACGCCCGGCCGCTGAAGCCGCGATGGCAGGGATAATGTCCATGTTCGGCGGGCACATTCCCGAGGAACCGGCTCCCGAGCGGGGCGGCCCCGGCGACTTCGGCACAAAGCTGGACCCCAAGAAGATGGCCGACGCCCTCAAGGACGGCACCGTGAACGAGGCGGCCATCACCCGCGCCGCCGGGCGCGTGCTCTATGAGATCATCCACTTCGGCTACCTCGACGGCCAGTCGAAGCACGAAGTCACCACGCAGGCCATCGAGGCCAACGCCGCAATCATCGAGAAGACCGGCGAAGAGGCCGCGGTGCTGTTGAAGAACGAAGGCGGCGCGCTGCCGCTGAAGACCGCCGATCTGGACTCTGTGGTTCTGATCGGACCGACCGCCGGGCAGGTGGACTCGATCGGCATCAACGGCGAACGCGCCGTCGGCCTGCCGCAGCGGCAAGTTGGACCGATTGAGGCTCTCAGGAAGGTCACCAGCAACGCCAAGATCAACTTCGCCGTGAACGACGACATGACTGGCACACCGGTTCCCGCCGGCGCGCTCAGCCACGACGGCAAGCCCGGCCTGCTGCGCAACGGCTCGGGCGCCGAGCAAACCGACGCGCAGATCAACTTCACTGGCAACAACGCCCTGCCGGCTAACTCGACTGTTACCTGGAAGGGCACACTCACTCCGCCCCATGCGGGAAACTACTGGCTTTATCTCCAGGCCATGGGCACCAACGCTAATATCTCTCTCGACGGCAAGCGGCTGGCCGCGACCGGCGCATACCAGGGCGGCGTGCATGGCGACATTCTGCAAGCCAACCAGGACAATGTTGTGCCCACCACCGACGGCCTCGACAATCTGCGCCGCGCCGTGGAGTTAACCGCTGGACCCCATGCAATCGAAATCAGCACCAGCCCAGACAGCTCCAATTCGCCCGTCCAGGTGCGCCTCAACTGGTATACCCCCGAACAGCGCAAGGCCGACCACGAGGCCGCCATCGCCGCCGCCAAGAGCGCCAAGGTGGCCGTGGTCTTTGTGTGGACGCGCCTTTCGCCGGTCTTCGGCCTGCCCGGCGATCAGGACAAACTGGTGGAGGAAGTTGCAGCGGTGAATCCGAACACCATCGTTGTGCTGAACACCAGCCAGCCCGTTGCCCTGCCCTGGCTCGGCAAGGTGAAGGCGGTGCTGCAGATGTGGTGGCCCGGCGATGAGGGCGGTTGGTCCACGGCCAACCTGCTGGCGGGCAAGACCAGCCCAGCCGGCCGTCTGCCTGTCACCTGGGGCAAGCGGCTGGAAGACTACGCCGCCACCGACCCCAAGTACCCTGAACGCTCCACCAAGGGCGTGGACGGCAAAACCACCTATAGCGAAGGCGTCAACGTGGGCTACCGCTGGTTCGACAAGGAGAAGATCGATCCTCTCTTCGCCTTCGGCCACGGCCTCAGCTACACCACCTTCGCCTACTCCGGCCTGAAGGTGGACAAAGCCAAGGACGGCGGACTTGATGTAATGGTGACGATCAAGAATACCGGCAGCGTGGCCTCGGACGAAGTGCCGCAGGTCTATCTGGGCGCGCCCAGCGAGATTCCGCCGGGCGTGCAGTTCCCGGTTCGGGCGCTGGTTGCCTTCGACCGCCTCCACTTGACTGCCGGAGAGGCCAAAACCGTAACCCTCCATGTAGCTCCGCGCCAGTTGCAGTACTGGTCCACCAAAGACGGCAAATGGGTTACCGCAACCGGCAAGCGCACGGTGAGCGTGGGCACATCGAGCCGCGATCTGCGGGTGGAGCAGAGCATCGACTGAGAAACCCATACCAAATAGAAAAGCCGGAGCATTGCTCCGGCTTTTCTGTTTTGCGGCGGAACTATATTCAGTCCTTTTCCTTAGTCAGGCGGCAATTGCACGCAGACTGGGAGTGGTCGAGCAGACCTTAAGCGACTGGGTCAGGGAGCATCGCGCTGGAACCCTGAAGGGTGCCAGCAGCAGCCGGCTCCGAGCCGGAATGGATTCTCTGCACCCTCAAGGACTTACCTTTCGCACTTTGATCCAAATCCCGCCCGGCTTCAGAACCCCATGATGTTATAGCCGCAATCGACATACATGATCTCGCCGGTGATGGCGCTGGATAAGTCGCTGGCCAGGAAGAGCGCCGCTCCGCCGACCTCCGACTGGTCGATGTTACGGCCTAGCGGAGCGCGATTGGCGTGGGAGCGCATCATCTCGCTGAGGTCGCCGACGCCGCGCGCGGCCAGAGTCTTAACAGGACCGGCGGAGATGGCATTGACGCGAATGTTTCTGGAGCCGAGGTTATAGGCGAGATAGCGGACCGTGGATTCGAGGCCAGCCTTGGCCACAGCCATTACGTTGTAGTTAGGAACAACCTTTTCGGCGGCGTAGTAACTCAGAGTCATGATGCTGCCGCCCTCGGTCATCAGCGGGGCCGCGCCGCGCGTGACGGCGATCAGCGAATAAACGCTGACGTCGTTGGCGATGCGGAAGCCTTCGCGCGTGGTGTCGATGAACTGGCCGCGCAGCTCCTCGGCGGGCGCGTAGGCGATGGCGTGGACGAGAATATCGAGCTTGCCGAATTTCTCTTTGAAGGTGGCGAAGACGGCTTCGATTTCGGCGTCGTTGGAGACATCGCATTGGTAGCCGCTGGCCCCCGGCAACTCGTCGATGAGGCTCTGCGCCTCGAGCTTCATGCGCTCGTTTTGATAGCAGATGGCCAGGGTTGCGCCGGCCTCGTGCAGTTTTTGGGCGATGCCCCAGGCGATGGAACGCTTGTTGGCCAGCCCGAAAACGACGGCTGTCTTTCCCGCCAGATTGATCATTCTTGCTTCTTTCCTCCAGGGTCCGTGTCTTGGGGAAGCGGACCTACTTTAATAGAGTATCAGCCACCGAGGTCAATCAACTCGACCTTTCCGGTGGGCTGGTTGAGAAAACGGGAGCCGAGGCGCTCAAATTTCTCGACTGAATCGGTGGCGAAGCAGCGGATTTCGGCGAGCGGCGGGTTGGCGTTCGCAGGAGGTTTATCGTTTCCCACCCTTTCCGCAAAGGACGCGGAAAGGATGGGGCACGGAGCCTCATCGCCAGGGCGCGGAGTGTTGCAGAGGAGCGCGGCAGCCTCGGCGGCGGCTTCGGCGGAGTCGATGACGCGCATTCCTGCCGGCACAGAGCGTTCGATCAGCGGGCGCAGCAGCGGGTAGTGTGTGCAGCCAAGGACCAGCGCGTCGGGATTCATGCCCTGGGCGGCGGCTTCGGCGTTGAGTTCGTTCAGATAAATCCGGATGACCTCGGCGGTGACAGGGTGATCGGTCCATCCTTCCTCGACCAGCGGGACGAGCAGCGGGCAGGCCATTTCCAGCGCGCGCAGTCCCCGTGCGCGGCAGGCGGCGGCGTAGGCGTGGCTCTCGACGGTGGCGCCGGTGGCGATGACCAGCACGTCGCCGGTGCGCGAGGCGGCGCGGGCGGCATCCGCGCCCGGCTCGATCACCCCCAACACGGGAACCGGAACCGCGTCCTGAATGGCGTCCAGAGCCAGCGCGCTGGCTGTATTACAGGCGATCACCAGGAACTCCGCGCCTTGCTCGCGCACCAGGAACTGCGCGCTCTGGACGGCGTAGCGAGCGATGGTGCGGCGAGATTTGGAGCCGTAGGGCAGGCGGGCCGTGTCGCCCAGGAAGGCAAAGCGCGCCTGGGGCAGCCGGGCTACCAGCGCCCGCAGCACGGTGAGCCCGCCAAAGCCTGAATCGAAGACGCCAATGGTGGAGGTGGTCGTTCCCATTTTCGATCCAAGTTTACTCATGGCTGCATTCCTTCGGCCGGCGCGGCGTCGCCGGCCAGGTATGCGCGGGTCAGGTCGGCGTGGCCGGCGAGGGTGGAGCGGGTCTGGCCGTTCACCAGGAAGCGAACCTGGGTGATGCGGGGCTGGTTGGCGTGCAGGGTGCCGCAGATGGAGAGTAGGGTGAGGGTTTCGGTCGCGATCCCCGAAGGATGGCTGTCGGCAAAGCTGCCGGTCAGGTTGACGACGGCCAGTTGCGGGCCGGTTTGCGGTTGCTCCCGCGGCGCTGCGCTGGGTTTATTGGCCCTGAACTCAGCGGAGCTTGACTCAGCGGATTTCGGCTTGACGGATGCGGCGGCTGCACTCTCCGGAACAGGCAGCAAAAAGACCTGGAGCACGGAGCTTCCGCCGCCGGGGACGGAGTGGGCGGCATCGGGAGCGGCATAAAGGTCGAGCAGCTTGCCCAGCACGGCGCGAGCGCGGGAGCCGGGATCGTCGGGCAGCGGCAGGGAGTGAAACTGCGTCCGCATGGAACCATCGATGTCACTGGCGACCAAAAGGGTTGCCTGCTCGGCGGCCGCAACTTCCGGGGCGCTGGTGGGCGCCGAGTCCTGGCCGGCAATCAGCCGCTGGTGGGCGCGCTCACGCAACTGCCAGAGCGTAACGCTCATGACCAGCGAGGCCAGCAGCAAAATGCCGAAGAGCAGCTTTTGGTGGCGAGGAATCATGGTTGATGAGCCTCCGAACGCCACTCCACGAGCGCGGCGGCCAGCGCCTCGGCCACGCGGGCCTGGTAGTCAGGATCGTCGAGGCCGGCGGCGGCTTTCTTGTCCGGACCCATCTCCGGCGCAATTTCGACGGCCACGGCAGGGCAGGCCATACTGTCCACGACTGGCAGAGACGTGCGGCCCAGAGTCACGCTCATCCCGGCGTGCTGTAGCGCGGAGTTGAGCACCCCTTCCAGCGCCAGCGAGCGCGTCACCCAGGCGGCCTGCGCGGTCTTCCATGGGGCGAAATGCGTGGGCTGAGCGGGCGAGAGCGACGAAGCAAAGAGATGAACGCCCAGGCCGTTTTCGGACACGTGCAGGCTCAGGCAGGCCTGGGCTTGAGCGTGGTTCGCGATCTCCGAGCGCTTCTCCGGCTCGACCGCCGCGTCGGATTCGCGGGTGGTCACCACCTGGATGCCGCGCGCCCCGAGCAGCGACCGCAGCCGCACGCTGAGCGCCAGGGTGAAGGACTTTTCGAGCTGATTGTTGGCGAGGCGTCCGCCCGCGTCGTCGCCGCCGTGGGCCGCGTCGAGCACGACTACAAAACGAGCCTGCGGAGCGGGGGGAACGGGCTGCGCGGCGGCCAGTTGGCAGACTATCGCGACGGTCGCGAATGCGCAAACCAGCAGACACCCATGGAGCACCCGATTGCGGGGTGCGAAAAATGGCCGAATTCCGAGCCATACGGGCAAAAATCGTACCCCGCTTCTAAAGTGACCACACCTGATGCTCCCGGATTGCGGCGTGCATCGCATCGGGAGCAAGATCTAACTCGCCGGGCCACGCCACGGCGCCGTAATCAAGCCTGACCTGCGCAAAGAGAGACGGATCGGCAAGCGCGGCGAATACACCGGCCTTCGGCGAATGCACCATGCCGGACAGATCGACCATCCCGGTGAGGCCGTCCGCAAACGCGACCCGCAGCCGAAAACCCGGCAGGGCTTCAACCTCGCTTACACGCCAAGGCGACCGTGGTGTGACATTCTCGGCTAAGGCAGTGGGCGAATTTTCACTGGCGATTGATTCTGTCCGCATAGCATCCAAATTTGTACTTACTCCAGCGCATAAATGGTCAAGCCGCTGAGCAGCTTGGGATAGAAGTCAGTGGATTTTTGCGGCATTACGTCGCCGGCAAAGGCTACTTCCTTGAGTTGCTCCATGGAAACGGGATTGGTCAGGAAGGCGACATCGGCCTCGCCGCTGCGCACCTGTTCGACGGCCTCGGCGGCGTCGCGCAGATAGCGGAGGTTGGTCTGCTCGCGCACCTTCTCCGCGTCCAGGCCCAGCAGCCGGTCGAGCACGATGGAGTGCAGGCAGCTCAGATCAAGCTGGCGCTGGCGCTCGGGCAGGTTGGCCAGCGCGGCGGCTACCGGCTCAGGTTTCGCGCGCAGCAAAAACGCCCCGGCGCGCGTGACGGCGACAAACGCCGTTCCCTTCTGGCTTGTCAGTGTGCCAATGTAGTCCGAGGCCTCCGCCGTGCGCAGTGCTTCGACGGTAAAAAACTCTTCGGCGGCGCGCGCAAAGGCGGCGGGGTCGAAGTTGGCCAGGCTATGAACCACGCGGTGGGTGGGCAGAATCACCAGGCCGCCGGAGTCCATGTTCACGAAGGTCATCATCACCGCGGCCTCAGGATAGGCCGGCTGCGGCACCTGGCTGGTGCTGGACTCGGTCTTGGCGGGCGCGGCGGGCGCGTGCTCTTTGGAATAATTCAGCGCGGTTTCGTAGCGATGGTGGCCGTCGGCGATGATCAGCTTCTTGTCGGCCATGGCCGTGGTCAGCAGGTTGATGATGTTCGGCTCGCTGACCTTCCACAGCCGATGCAGCACGCCGTAGTCGTCGGTAATCTCGGCGTCGGCGGGACCAGCGCCATCGTACAAAATCTTCTCGATGCTGCCGGCCGGGTCGGAGTAGAGCATGAAAATCTGGCCAAAATGCGCGTGAGTGGCCTTGAGCAGGTTCAGGCGGTCGCCCTTGGGCTTGCTGAGCGTCTGCTCATGGCGGAAGACGACCTTTTCGGAGTACTCGTGCAGCTTGCCGAGGGCGATAAAACCGCGCCGCTCCTTGACGATTTCAGTTCCGGGCACTTTAAATCGCTGCGAATAGGCGAAGATGCAGGGGTCTTTTTCCTGCGCCAGAACGCCCTGCTCGCGCCAGGCGCTGAAGTCGCGCGCCGCGCGGGTGTAGACGCTCTCGCCGCGCTCGGAGTCGAAGAGTTCCGGCAGCCCCAGGATGATGCGCACCAGGTTAAAGGGGCTGCGCTGGTAATAGGCCTGCTGCATCGCCGGAGAGATTTTGTCGTAGGGCTGGGTGACCACGTCATCCAGACGAACAACGGAAGGATTGTAGCGCCATGCGCGAAAAGGATAAATGCGTGCCATGGGGAAGCTCTTGCTCCACGTTCAAAGGGTTGAATTTGCGCTCTGCAGCCTCCTGTCGCTTACTCCGGGGCCGCGATGCGCTTAGCGTCGATTGTACTCCTGCGGCTGTGAAGACCACGCCCGCCCCGGAAACTGACCGGACGACGCCAACTGGCGTAAAGTGAAGGTGAAGGCCGATCCTCCAGCGGGATGGCCTGCACTCACTGTCTATGCTTGAACCCGTATCCATGCGCCTTTGCCGTCCCGCGCTTCTCGCGCTGCTTCTTGCCGGAGCGGTCCTACTGGCGCCCGCGCAGCAAACTACGCCGCCGGCCTCGGCCCCGGTACCGGCTCCATCGCTCACCGTGGACCGCGACCCGGTGCGCTCGCCGGATGGCGAACCACCCGCCCCGCCGGTTCTGCGCAAGGAGGGCGAAGGCTACGTTCTGCACACCGACGTCGAAGAGGTGGCCCTCAACTGCACCGTGCTCGACGACCACAACCGGCTGGTTCCCGGCCTGAAGAAGGAAGAGTTCCAGGTCCTCGAAGACGGCGTCAGGCAGACGCTCATCAGCTTCCAGCACACCGATCTCCCTGTCTCGATTGCGCTGGTGGTGGACAACTCCGGCTCGATGAGCCGCAAGCGCCCCTCGGTGAACAAGAGCGCTCTGGACCTGATCGAGGCCTCCAACCCCCAGGATGAAGCCTTCGTGGTCAACTTCAGTGACGAGGCCTTCATCGACCAGGATTTCACCTCTGACGTGAGCAAGCTGCGCGAAGGGCTTGGGCACATTGAAGCCCGCGGCGGAACGGCGCTTTACGATGCGGTGGTGGCCTCGGCCGACAAGCTGGTGGCCGACGGCAAACGCCCCAAGCAGGTGCTCATCCTGATCACCGACGGCGAAGACAACGCCTCGACCCTCAGCCTGGAGCAGACCATCCGCCGCGTTCAGCAGCTCTCCGGGCCGGTCATCTACACGATTGGATTGCTCTTCGGCGACGAGATGAGCCGCTCCGAGGTGAAGCACGCGCGCCGGGCGCTGGAGATGCTCTCCACCGAGACCGGCGGCATGGCCTTCTTTCCCAAAAGCATCGAGCAAGTCGATCAGATCGCCGCCGAAGTGGCTCGGGATATCCGCAGCCAGTACACGCTGGGCTACCACTCCACCAAGCCGACCACCGAGCCGGGCTTCCGCCGCGTCGAGGTCACCGCCAAGGGCCAGGGCAAACTCACCGTGCGCACACGGACCGGGTATTTTCCCGTAGCGCGGGTAGCCAAAAAGCCTGTGGCGGCGGCTCAGTCGTACTTTGGCTGGGTGGCCCAGGTCTGGATTTTCAGACCTGGGAAACCACGAACCCAAGGTCGCGCAGCCGCCGTCGGCCACCGTAGGTGTCCTTGGGCTCCACCCATCCCCGCAAGCGATACACTTGTAGTTGACCATGTTTGAAAACCTTACCGACAAACTTCAGCGCGCCTTCAAGAGCCTTCGCGGCCAGGGCACGCTCACCGAAGAGAACATCAGCGACGCCCTGCGCGAGATTCGCGTGGCGCTGCTGGAAGCCGACGTCAACCTCAACGTGGTTCGCGACCTGATCGAGCAGATCCGCGTCAAGGCCGTCGGCACCGAAGTGCTCACCGCGCTCTCGCCCTCCGAACAGGTCATCAAAATCGTCCGCGACGAGCTGATCACGCTGCTGGGCAAGGACACGGCGCGCTTCAAATTCGCCTCACAGCCGCCCTCGGTGATCCTGATGGCCGGATTGCAAGGCTCCGGCAAGACCACCACATCGGGCAAGCTGGCCGCATGGCTCAAAAAGGGCGGCCATCGGCCCATGCTGGTCTCGGTGGACGTCTATCGCCCGGCGGCCCGCGAGCAGCTCAAGGTCGTCGCCAAGTCCATCGAAGCCAAGCTCTACGAAGGCGACCAAAAAGGCGAGACTGCCGGCCCGGCGCTGGTGGCCCGGCTAGCCCAGGAGGCCCGCCGCGAGGCTCGCAACATGGGCTGCGACACGCTCATCGTGGACACCGCCGGCCGCCTGCACATCGACGAAGAGCTGATGGGCGAGATGGAGCAGTTGAAGAAGCTGCTCAACCCCAGCGAGATTCTGTTCATCGCCGACGCCATGACCGGCCAGGACGCGGTCAACTCCGCGCAAGACTTCCACACCCGGCTCGGCCTCACCGGCGTCATTCTGACCAAGATGGACGGCGACGCCCGCGGCGGCGCCGCACTCTCCATTCGCCACGTCACCGGCCAGCCCATCAAGTTCATCGGCACCGGCGAAAAGCCCGACGCCTTCGAGCCCTTCCATCCCGACCGCATCGTTGGCCGCATCCTCGGCATGGGCGACATGATGTCGCTGATCGAGAAGGCCGAGTCCACGATGGACCGCAAGAAGGGCGAGGAGTTTGCCAAGAAGGCCCTGCTCGGCGACGGCTTCTCGCTGGAAGACTTCCGCGACCAGTTGCGCCAGATATCCAAGCTCGGCTCGATGGAAAGCATTTTGAAGATGCTGCCTTCGGTCGGCCCCTTCGCCGGGTTGCAGCAAGCGTCAAAGAACGTGGACCAAAAGCAATTCGTGCGGCTGGAGGCGATCATCAACTCAATGACCCCCAAGGAACGCCGCAACCATGAGATTATTTCGGGCACGCGTCGCAAGCGCATCGCGGCGGGCAGCGGAACGCAGGTGCAAGACGTAAACAATCTCCTCCGCCAATACGCGCAAATGGCTAAAATGTTCAAGCAGATGGGCAAAAGCGGCATGGCCGGAAAAATGATGCGCGGCGGCCTCGGCGCCATGGGCATGGGCGGCAAGCAGCGCTTCGGAAGGTAAGGAAGACAGTTGTAGTCATGACCACACTCCAGGACCAACTCGACGAGATTACCGCTAACACGCGGAACCTTGTGCAGGCGGAGAGGCTGGCTGTGAGTGAACGTTCGGTTGAGGAATTATTCGCTACCGGGATCGAGGAGCGGATTTTGCCGGTAGGCGCGCTGGCGCCGGAGTTTGAGTTACACGACGCCGCGGGGCGGCTGGTGCGCTCTCAGGATATGCTCGCGCTCGGCCCCTTGGTCATCAAGTTTCTGCGCGGGCGGTGGTGCCCTTACTGCGTCACCGAGTTAGAAGCCTGGCGCGACTTATACGGCACGATCCGCGAGCGCGGCGCGCTGATGGTGGCCATCGGCCCGCAGACGGAGCGGCAGAACGACTTCATGGCAGACCAGCACGGGCTTCCCTTCCCCGTGCTCTGTGACCCCGGCTGCGAACTGGCCGAGAAATTCGGCCTGGCAACCATCGTACCCGAATATATGCGCGAGTATTATATGTCCATTCTCATCAATATTCCCTTTGTGAACGGCGAATCGAGCTGGAAGCTGCCGCTGCCGGCGACTTATGTCCTCGATCTCGCTGGACGCGTGCTTTTTGCGGAGGCTCATGCGGATTTCCGTGTGCGGCCTGAGCCGGAAGAGGCGCTGGCGGCGCTTCGCTTATAACATCAGTTTGCGCGAATCCAGTCGGCTAGCTTTGCTTCAGCCTGCGCCAGAGTAACTCCGCGCAGCATTATTACCTTGCTGCGCGATAACTCTCCGCTCACTAACTCAACGACATTCTTAGGCAAACCAAAAGTCTCGGCGAGAAAGGCGATCAGCGCCTGGTTGGCGCGGCCTTCCAGCGGCGGCGCATGGACGGCAATCTTCAGTTGCGCCGCCGGGCCTTCACCGTAGACGCCGGTGATGGCGGTCTTCTTGGCGCCGGGCTGGGCGCGAACGGCCAAGGTAACTCCGGATGCAGTCGCGCGCAGCATCAGTTCACACCCAGAGCCGTGCGCGCGCCAAAGAGCGCCGTGCCCACGCGGATGCGGGTTGCGCCCTCTTCTATAGCTAGATCAAAGTCGCCGCTCATGCCCATCGAGAGCACGTCGAACGAGAGCTTCGAATAACTCGCGGTCCAGCGGTCGCGCAACTGGCGCAGGCTGCGGAAACAGGCTCGGGTCTCGGCCTCGGAGACGCCAAAGGGAGCAATCGTCATCAGCCCGCGCAGCTCCAGATGAGAGAGCGAAGGCAGCCGCTCCAGCAATTCCGCGGCCTCGGCGGAGTTGGGGTCGAGGCCGGCCTTCGACTCCTCTGGGCTGAGCTTGACCTCGATCAAGACCGGCAGACGCTTGCCCAACTTGCCCGCTGCCTCGTTCAGCCGCTCGGCCAGACGCAGCGAATCCAGCGAGTCGATCCCGTCAAACAATTCCACGGCGCGCTGAGCTTTATTCGATTGCAGATGGCCGATGAGATGGACGCGAATGGGGTTCGCGGCGCGCGTGCGCAGCGGGTCAAGTGCCGCCGCCTTGCCGGCAAATTCCTGCACGCGGTTTTCGCCGAAGAGCGCGAGGCCCAGCGCGGCGGCTTCGGCAATCGTCGCTGCCGGATAGGTTTTGGAGACGGCCATCAGCTCGACTTCGGCGCGAGGGCGGGCGGCACGGCGGCAGGCGGCTGCTATCGCCTCTTCCAACTGTTCGAGATTCTCGGCGAGCGTCGTCATTTTGCAAGGATCCGATCAGGATTATTTTGACAAAAGCAGCAAGTTAGCCCGCTTCGCGGGTTAGCAAGTTAGCGAGTTAGCGGATTGCCACGCGGTTGAGGTTCGTTGTATCCCACCCTAGCCGCAAACACAAATACGCGGCGAGGGTGGGGCACCCAGTCTTATGTGGATTCCCAGGTCTCAGAATCGAGACCTAGGCCACCCAATGATTAAGGAGCGTCAAGCATTATTGCTCGTGCTCATCGAGGAACTTCTCCGCTTCCAGCGCGGCCATGCAGCCAGAGCCGGCGGCGGTGATGGCTTGGCGGTAGCGGCGGTCCTGCACGTCGCCGCAGGCAAAGACGCCGGGAACGGCAGCCCCGTTCAGCGTCACCAGCACGTTGCTCATGGTGCGAATATAGCCGTCGCCGTCAAGATCGATCTGGCCGGCAAACATTTTGGCATTGGGCTCATGGCCGATGCCGAGAAAAAGGCCGCTGATGTTGAGCCGAGTGACCTCGCCGGTGGCCACATCGCGCAGGCGCAGGCCGCAGACTTCCTTCTCATCGACGCCTAGCACCTCCTCGATGATGGTGTTGGGGCGGAGAACGATCTGCGGATGAGCGTGGACGCGGTCGAGCATGATTTTGGAGGCGCGGAAGCCCTCGCGGCGATGCAGCAGCGTGACCTTGGAGGCAAAGCGGGTGAGGAAGAGCGCCTCTTCCATCGCCGAATCGCCGCCGCCCACCACGGCAATCTCTTTACCGCGGAAGAAGAAGCCGTCGCAGGTGGCGCAACTGGAGACGCCGTGGCCGATCAGCGCCTGCTCGCTGGGGAGGCCCAGCCAGCGCGCGCTGGCCCCGGAAGCAACGATCAGCGTGCGGGTGAGAATCTCGCCGGACGAGGTTTGCAGCCGGAAGGGATTCTCCTTCATATCCACTGCGGCAAGATGTGCAAGCTGGAAGGTTGCGCCGAAGCGGGCGGCCTGCTTCTTCATGTTGTCAATCAGTTCCGGCCCCTGGATGCCCTCCGGCCAGCCGGGAAAGTTTTCCACCAGCGTGGTCATCGAAAGCTGGCCGCCGGGCTCGTGGCCCTCCAGAACGAGCGGGTTGAGGCCGGCGCGGGCGGAGTAGATGGCAGCGGTGAGTCCGGCGCAGCCGGAGCCGAGGATAACGGTGGAGCGAATCTCTGTCATAGGGTTCCCCGTAATGATTTTAGCTCTTGCAGATAGTCTTGCACTCTTCCTTTTAAGATGAGATTCACGGCGAATTCGACTCTTATCCATGACCAGCCGCAGCTCCCCAAAGACTATATATTGGCTGCGTGTCAGTCTTCAAAATGGCGATTCTATTGAGCAGCCGGACTTTCGGCTTGAAAGAATTGAATTTGTGCACAGCCGCCAGGTTCTATACGGATATTCTGAGGTTTTTCGTAACTGAGAATGTCCGCCTCAAAAGCAGAACCCTCCTTCACAGCACGGACAACATATTGACCAACAGGAACACTCAATTGGAACGTGCCCTTTTCATCCGTAATGGCCTCGAATAGGCCTGTTGCTCCCCGAGCCTCAATATGCACTCCAGGAAGAGGAACAGAAAGTGCTTCTATGCTTACGACGCCATGAATAACGCCACCACCGTGTGCTGCTTTGATTGCGGCTATTTCAGACAATGCCATGCCAGCTTTGCTGACTGGACCCGAGTTGCCGCAACCTTCGAGTCCCCACGCGTTATCTCCCGCCACGTAGAACAGAAATAGCAGGTATTGTCTCCCCGTTACCCAATCGAATGAGGCCCTGCCGCTGTCGTTCCCCTCATTCACTTGTATGGTTTCACCTATTTTGCCACGCAAAACCCGATTCACATGCAGTGTATAAACCCAAGCCGATATGCCTTCGGGATCGTCTTTATCATGCAACGTGCGGGTTTGGACCAGCGTGGCCTCGACAACGAGTTGGCTGGCAAAGTACTCCGCACAGACAAGCCGGGGTTGTGGGGCACCGCAAAGAGAAAATGCTGGAAGCGGTAGTAGCAGCGAAACAGTCATACTAAGCAGGCAACAGCGGCATCTCATGGGCAAATCGTAGCATATCCTGCCTTGCATTTATAACCATTGATATGACGCCTTCCCGCCTGCCGCTTTTTGCGTCATAACACAACAAGAACTAACGAAACTTTCTTGTTACTTTTGGCTCATTTTCTAATTGCTAGCGCCGATGAAGGAACTGTGTCGGCCTCAGAGTCCACGCAGCGATTGCATTAGAGGATTCCAAGGCGAGCCGGCAGTTTCAACCTGGAGCGCATTCCATGTTCGACTCACGATTCGTCCTCTCAGAGCGCACAGCGACTTGGCTTCTCGTCCTACTGATGACGCCGGCGGCGGCGCTGGCCGGCGGACCGAAGCACGTGGCCGGAGTGAGCTTCTTCAATCCGGCGGCAGTGGGTCAGCCGATTCACTGGGCGAACGGGCAGGTAAACTACTACGTCGATCAGGGGCCGTTGAACAGCGCGGTCACGAATCAGCAGGCGAAGTCGATGGTGGACGCGGCGGCAGCGCTGTGGAGCGCGATTCCCACGGCCGGAGTGACGCTGACCGACCAGGGCGCGTTGAATGAGGACGTGAGCGGCGCGAATATCGTGGTGAGCGGCACAGGCTTTACGGTGGCCAACGAGCAGATCAGCCAACTGGGCCAGATTACGCAGCCTGCCGACGTGACTCCCGGAGCCACAGGCACTCCGCTGGGCGTGATCTTCGACGCCGACGGCTCGGTGATCGACGCCCTGTTCGGCGCGGGAGTGAGCGAGCAGAACAGTTGCGAAAACAACGGGGTTTATGTGTGGCTGGACAACGTGAACCCGGATGCGACGGTTGCGCACGGCATCATCGTGCTGAACGGCCTGTGCGCCACCAACGCCAGCCTGCTGGATATGATGAGCTTTGAGCTGGAGCGGGCCTTCGGGCGGATTCTAGGGCTGGATTACGCGCAGGTGAACCCCGGCGCGCAGACCAATGGCGAGGCGGGCGGCAAGCTGGGCTGGCCGGTGATGCAGCCGATCAGCGGCTTGTGCAGCTACGCCGGCGGAGACTGCATTCCCAACCCCACGGTCCTGCGCTGGGACGACATTGCCGCGCTGAATCGCATTTACCCCATCACCGCCGGCAACCTGGCCAGCTTCCCCGGCAAGCAGATCACGGCGGCCCACACGGTTTCCATCCAGGGAACGATCAGTTTCAGAAACGGCACGGGGATGCAGGGCGTGAATGTGGTGGCGCGGCCGCTGGACACGAACGGCAACCCGCTCTATCAATACACGGTCAGCTTCGTCTCCGGCGCCTCCTTCAACGGCAATCATGGCGACCCGGTGACGGGCTTCGCCGACGCGAACGGCAACCTGCTGACGATGTGGGGATCGAATGAGACGACTTTGCAGGGCTTTTTTGACCTGAGTGGAATGCCGCTGCCACCGGGAGTGACGACGGCCAACTATCAAGTGACCTTCGAGACAGTAGATCCTATGTACATCTTGACCAACTCGGTCGGCCCCTACCTGGACGGCTCGCCGGCGGCTTCTGGCACGCTGGCGGCGATTTCGGTTCCGTCGATGGCCGCAGGCAGCGCACAGACGCTCACCGTCAATGTTGCCGACTCGGCGGTGGGCGGTTGGGACGACGCCATCGGAACAGAAGCCGCGCCGCGCAGCCTGGCGGCCAGCGGAATGTGGAGCGGACGGCTGAGCCAGGTGGGTCAGACCGACTGGTTCAGCTTCCCGGTGCGCGGCGGGCGCAGCTTTACGGTGGTGACCGTGGCGCTGGATGAGAGCGGCGCGCCCACGAACGCGAAGGCTATGCCGGCGCTGGGCGTCTGGGACGCCTTCGACGCGGTGGGGACGGAGGCGTTGGGCTATGGCGCCGGGCTGAACGGCTCGGCCACCGGCGAAAGCTGGCTACAGGTGAGCGCGTCGGCGGACGACGTGGTGCGCCTGGGCATTGCCGATGAGCGCGGCGACGGGCGGCCGGATTACGCCTACCAGGGCTGGGTGCTCTACGCCGACACGGTCTCTCCGCAGCGGCTGACGGCGGCGGGCGGTCCGATTGTGATTCACGGAATGGGCTTTCGCCCCACGGACACCGTGCAGGTAAATGGCCTGCAGGCCACGGTCACCAGCATCTCGCCCAACGAAATTACGGCAATCGCGCCCGCGGCCGGAAGCGGCATCACCGGCTCGGTGAACGTCGAGGTGGACGATCTGCCCATCTACGACGCGGCTACCGTCATCGCCGGCGGCGTCAGTTACGACGCGGGCGCGAGTGATGCGCTCACTCTTGTGACCGCGCCGATGGGCACCGTGCCGATCGGCGTGCCGGAGCCGTTCTCGGTGATCGCGCTGGGCCCTGACCTGACTCCGGCGGGTGGAGTTTCGGTGATCTACACCGTGACCAGCGGAACGGCGACGCTGGGCTGCGGCCAGAATACCTGCACGGTGACGGCCACCGGCGACGGCCGCGCCACGATGAATGTGACGGCGGTGGGCGCAACCTGGTCGATTGTGACGGCTGCGCTGCTCAACGGCTCCAGCCTGCAAGCGCAGTTTGTGGGCGGAACGCCGTCGACGCTGACCTCGCTCTCGCCGATGCTCTCGCTGGCCGCCGGAGCCACCGTTACCTGGACGACGCAGGCTCTGGCGCTGAAGAGCGGCGTTGCCTCGAGCGGCCAGACGGTGGCCTGGCAGACGAGCGGAAGCGGCATCACCTTCCAGAGCGGCTCCGTCACCACCAATAGCAGCGGCGTCGCCGCCAAGGCGCTCACCGTCGGACCGCTGACGGAAGGCCAAACGGCGACCGCGACGGCCTGCCTGAACGGAACCAGCCAATGCATCACCTACACCGCTTTCGGCGCGCGTCCGGAGTACGCGACCCTCGAAGCCGTCTCCGGGAGCGTGCAGAGCCTGGCGGTCAGCGGCACGGCCAGCCAGATGATCCTGCGCGTGCTGGACATGGACGGCAACCCGATGGCCGGCGGCGCGGTCACGCTTTATCAGGCAATTTATGCCTGGACTCCACCCTGCGGCCTGCACGGCCCTTGCGTCATGGGCACGCTGCTGGCCACGCAGGCCGCCACGGCGACCTCGGCTCTCGACGGCACTGTCACGTTTTCCCCGGCGTCGCTGCCCGGCGTCGCCACCGATCTGCTCGCCCTGGCCGTCACCGGCAACTCCGGCAGCGTGAACCTGGCTGTTGAGCAGCATCCGTAAAGCAGTGGACAGTGGTCAGTCATGCTGGGTGCCCCACCCTCGCCACGTTCTTGTTTTTGTGGCGGAGCCTGCCCTGAGCGCAGTCGAAGGGGTGGGAATCCACGAACCCCGAAACAGTCAGTTAAACTGGAAGAGCGATGCTCGATTTGGGATTTGTACGAAACAACCTGGAACTCGTTGAAGAGAAACTGCGCGCGCGCGGGGCCGACCCGGCTGCGCTGCTGGGGGATTTTCGCGCGCTCGATCAGAGCCGCCGCGAGGCGATAACCCGATCTGAGCAGGTTAATGCGCAGATCAACAAGAATAGTCAGGAAATTGGCAGGTTGATACAGCTTGAAAAACAAGTGGGGATCTCGCCCGAAAAAGTGAGTCTATTAACAGAGATTAGCGACATCAAAAATGAAACACTCCTACTGAAGCTCGAGGACGTTTCATATAAAAAGACTGCATCTGCGAAGGCAGAGCAGATGATACAGTTGCTGGCGAGCATCCCCAACCTGACTCGGGATGAGGTGCCGATTGGTCGGTCCGAAGCCGACAACGTCACCGTGAAACTATGGGGCAAAATACCCTCCTTCGACTTCCTGCCGAAGCCGCACTGGGAGCTGGGCGAGGCGCTGGGGATTCTGGACCTGGAACGCGCGGCCAAGCTGAGCGGGGCGCGCTTTGCGGTTTACATGGGCGCGGGAGCGCGGCTGGAACGGGCGCTGGTCAGCTTCATGCTCGACCTGCACACCGAGAAGCACGGCTACACCGAAGTGCTGCCGCCGTTCATGGTTAATTCGAAGTCACTCTTTGGCACAGGGCAGTTGCCCAAATTTGCCGAGGATTTGTTTCGCTGCTCGGACGCCGACGCGGAAGCCGTGGCTCGCGGCGAGTTCAAGGAGAATGACCACTGGCTGATTCCCACCGCCGAGGTTCCGGTGACGAACCTTTATCGCGACGAAATTCTGGACGAGGCGCGGCTGCCGATTTGCCTCACGGCTTATACGCCCTGCTTTCGCGCCGAGGCCGGAGCGGCGGGCAAGGATACGCGCGGCATCATCCGCCAGCATCAGTTTCAAAAGGTCGAGATGGTCAAGTTCACCCGGCCCGAAGACTCCGACGCCGAGCACGAGAAGCTGACTCGCAACGCTGAGGAGATTCTTGAGGCGCTGGGCCTGCCTTATCGGCGCGTTCTGCTCTGCACCGGCGACACCGGCTTCTCCTCGGCCAAAACATTTGACCTGGAGGTTTGGCTTCCCGGCCAGCAGCTTTACCGGGAGATTTCGTCCTGCTCTAACTTCGAGAGCTTCCAAGCGCGGCGGGCCAACATCCGCTACCGGGCGGCGGGCGCCAAGGGCAAGCCCGAATTCGTACACACATTGAACGGCAGCGGACTGGCCGTGGGACGCACCTGGCTGGCGATTGTCGAGAACTACCAGCAGGCCGACGGCTCGGTAGTGATTCCTGAGGCGCTGCGGCCCTACATGGGCGGGCTGGAGCGGATTACAAAGTCAGAGGTGCAATGAACAAGCTACTGAAGAGCTATTTTTACTGGACTTACCCGCGCGGCTGCTTTCACTACGACGTGCTGGTGACGCTGATTCTTTTGTTCCTCTTTATCACGCCTCAGCTGTGGAACTACGGCGACAGGCCGTCGAATGCCGCCGGACCGCCGCATCCCATTCAGGTGATCGGCGACGGCGGGCGCGGGCTGATTATCACCGTGCAAGCCGCGGACGTTGACCTTGACTTGAATTCCACGGCCACGCCCCAGGTGGTGAAGAAGGCTCTGCACAGGGCCGTTGAGCCGGTTACCGGCGACGCCGTCTTTGTCACGCGCTGGGAGACCGTGCAAGACGCCCAGGGCAATCTCTTCTGGAAGGTTTGGGCGCGGCGGTAATGACAGCTTCTAGCTAGAGGCTAGTGGCTAGAGGCTAGTAAACAAGATAAGGAAACCCATGCATCGAGGAAGAAAACTTGTTATTACCGCGTTGATGGCCGCGCTTCTGCTTGCGGCGCGCGCGGCCAGTGCCACTCCCGCCGAGGAAAAGGCAAAGGACGAAGTGCTGCGCCGGCTGGATGCCTCCGCGGCCAACTTCCACTCCACCTCCGCTGACTTCGAATTCGACGCTGTGGAAACCGAACCGATCCCCGACAAGGACGTGCAGAAGGGCACGGTCTACTACGAGCGCAAGGGCAACTCCTTCCAGATGGCAGCGCATATCCACGAGCTGAACGGAAAAATTGCGTCGAAGGTGTACTCCTACACGAGCGGAGTCTTCAAATTGTATGAAAAGCTGACCAATCAGGTAACCAGATTCAGCAAAGTAAGCCAGTATGAGAGCTACCTGATGCTAGGCTTTGGCGCCAGTGGCAAGAGCCTGGAAGAGAAGTGGGAGATCAAGTACCTGGGCCCCGAAATGATTGACGGCGTGAAGACCGAAAAGCTCGAAATGGTGGCCAAGGATCCCACGGTGAGGAAAAACATTCCCAAGGTGACAATCTGGCTGGACACCGAGAGGGCGGTAAGCCTGAAACAGATTTTCGAAGAGGGTCCCGGCCAATACCGGGTCTGTTTCTACTTCAATTTCAAGACTAATCAGCCGCTGCCCGCCGACGCCTTTGACCTCAAGACCGACAAGCAGACGGTGTTCGTGAACCGGTAGAGAGCCGGGAACCCGCAAACGCTCGATACGATAAGCTGAAAATCAGGAGATCAAGCGCAAACCATGTCCATTTCCCCCTACAAATACTCGACCCTTGCCGTTCATGCCGGGCAGTATCCGGACCCGCTGACGGGCGCTGTGAATGTGCCTGTTTACCTTACCTCGACCTTTGAGCTGACCGGCATCGGCACGGACCGCGGCTGGGACTACTCGCGCGCCGGCAACCCGACGCGGGACCGTCTGGAAGAGGCTCTGGCGGCGCTGGAAGGCGGCACGAGCGGCCATGCGTTTACCTCCGGGATGGCGGCGATCTCGGCGCTGGTGGCGATGCTGAGGGCGGGCGACCACCTGATCTGTTCCAAGGACGTGTACGCCGGCACGGTACGGCTCTTCGACCGCATCGTGTCGGGCTACGGCATCGAGATTGAGTACGTGGACACGAGCAATCTTGAAGCGGTTGCCGCGGCGATCCGACCGGCCACCAAGCTGATTCACATTGAAACGCCCAGCAATCCGCTGATGGTGCTGACCGACATTGCGGCTGTCAGCGAGATCGCCCACGCACGCGGCATTGAGGTCAGCGTGGACAACACCTTCCTGTCGCCGGTGCTGCAAAGCCCGCTGGCGCTGGGCGCGGACATTGTGATGCATTCGACAACCAAGTACCTGAACGGCCACTCGGACGGGCTGGGCGGGGCGCTGATCGGCTCGACGCCCGAGCACAAGGAGCGGTTTCTGCTAGTGCAGAAGGCGGCCGGCGGCGTGTTGTCGCCCTTCGAGTGCTTCCTGGTGCTGCGCGGCATCCGGACGCTGCCGCTGCGCATCCGGCAGCATGAGGAGAATGGCCGCGCCGTGGCGGAGTTTCTCGCGACGCATCCCAAGGTGAGCAAGCTGGCCTATCCGGGGTTGAAGAGCCATCCGCAGTATGATCTGGCCGTGAAGCAGCAAAAGGGATTTGGTTCGATGATGAGCTTCGAGGTGGAGTCGCGTGAAGCTGTGGGCCGGTTCCTGGCGGCGATCAAAATCTTCTTGAGCGCGGAGTCTCTGGGCGGCGTCGAATCGCTGGCCTCGCACTCGGCCACGACCACGCACGGCTCGGTGAGCGAAGAAGTGCGCGCCAGGATGGGAATCACGCAGGGACGCATCCGGCTCTCGGTGGGCATTGAGGACAAGGATGACCTGATCGCCGACCTGGAGCAGGCGCTCGGGGCGGTGTAATCGCTGGTTCTTCGGAGCCAAAATAGGCGTATTCTGGAGGCATGGGTTCGATTCGACTCGATGGCGTCCGGTTTGTCGCTTATCTTGAAGATCATGAACCCCGCCACGTGCATGGATTCTATGCGGAGACCGAGGTCATCGTGGAACTGCACGACAAACCTCATAGAAATGTTGCGCGGGCGAAACGAAGCGATGCTGTACGGCCGGGGAATGCCAGCCGCAGCGATGTGAGGCACGTTTTACGAGTAGCGGCAGCGCACTTAGACGAACTCGTTCAATGCTGGGAGGATGCCCATGCCTGAGATAGCGACAGTAACAACCACTGATGATGAGATCGATGCCTCAATCGAAGAGGCGCGCAGACTTGAAAAGTATGATAGAAGGGTTGTCCGCGCTTCTTATTCCGACGGCACAGACAGCATTATTCTTCTTTTGGAGAATGGCGTCACACTCAGCGTTCCGCGCAGACTGCTTCAGGGATTAACCGAAGCGGAACCGAACGCTCTTAATAACATTGAGTTATTGGGACGCGGTACAGGATTGTACTGGCCGGAGATGGATGTAGCGCACTTAGTCTCAGGCTTGCTGGCCGGAGTTTATGGTTCGGCAAGGTGGATGAAGCATTTGCAACTTGAAACCGAGGAAAGCCGACTTTCCGCATGAGCGCTGTTCTAACTTTGTAATCCTCGAAATCATGCTTATTCATCCGCCATCTTTCGCAGCGCAAACACAGACCGTCAAGCTTCTGCTCGGCATCGACACCTGCGGCCCAACCGGCTCGGTGGCGCTGGGGCGCTGGGACGGCCAGTCAGTCGAGATTCTCGGCCAAATTGAGCTGGAAGGGCGCAGCTATTCCTCTACTTTGGTTGCGGCTGTCAGCGAGGTGCTTGCGCGCGGCGGCGTGACCCTGCGAGAAGTGGGGGTTATCGTGGCCGTCAACGGCCCCGGCAGCTTTACCGGCGTGCGCGTGGGCTTGAGCGCCGTGAAGGGCTTTGCCGAGGCGGCGCGGATTCCGGTAATCGCCGTTTCGCGGCTGGAAGTGCTGGCGGCGAAGGCCGGCGTGGGATCGGCGGCTCTTGATGCGCATCGCCATGAGGTCTTCTTGCGGGTGGGTGCTCCGGGCGAGCCAGCGCGGGAACTGCTGGCGGGAGCGCATGAGCTTGCGGCCATCGACCCAGTGCCCACGCGGATTGCTCTCTGTGATGATGCCGCCGCCGAATTGTTCGGGTCGGCTTGGCCGGACGCGGAACTGATCCGCACCGCCGCGCCCACCGCTGCCGATGCTCTTCAGCTCTGCGCGTCACGTGCCGCCGCCGGCGAGTTCGTCGATCTGGCGCTGCTGGACGGCCATTACCTGCGCCGCTCGGATGCGGAGATCTTCGGCGAGCCGGCCGCTACGGAGCCGCAACGCCCATGAGTTCCCTTCCCCCCTCCGCTTTGATCCGCCGCATGACCCCAGCGGACCTAGACCGGGTGATGGAAATCGCCGAGAGCCTGAGGGATGCGCCCCAATGGCCGCGCTGCGCTTACCTGGCCGCGCTGGAGCCTGAGGCCGCTCCGCCGCGCATCGCGATGGTGGTTGAGGAGCCAGCGGCGGGCATGGTGGCAGGTTTTGCCGTGGCCAGCCTGCTGCCGCCGGAGGCGGAGTTGGAGATGATCGCGGTTGCTCCCGCGGCCCAGCGGCGGGGACTGGCCCGGCAACTATTTTTCTCTCTGGCAGCGGAACTGCGCACAGCAGAGGTTTTTGGGATTATGCTGGAGGTGCGTGCCGCCAACCAGCCGGCGCTTGAGTTCTACCGGCAGTTGGGCTTTGTGGAAACCGGCCATCGACCGCGCTACTACCATGATCCGGTTGAAGATGCGATCCTGATGCGCCTCCGGCTGTGAGTGCCCCGCGCCTCAGGGTGACCGAAGACTGATTCCGTGCGTCTAACGGAACAGTTCGTGATTGCCGTCACGCAAGACGCTTTTCCGCGCTGAATTCCACAGCCGGAGGTTACTTCCGGTTCTTTTTAGCTTGCGGGTTGTGCCGCGAAGACGATATATGTAAGTGTTCCTTAGCACACGGAGGTGCTGGATGGATGAAATACAGGATTCCACGCTGAGCGCAGAAATAGATCGCCTGCAAGCCGAACATCATCATTACGCTCAGCGGCTGGAAGAGTTGCTGCAAAAGCCTTATCTCTCCACAGAGGAGCAGATCGAGGAAATCAAGCTCAAGAAGCTTAAACTGCACGCCAAGGATCTGATCTTCACCCTGGAGCGCAGAATGCCGGTCACAGCTTAGGTTTTTTCGGCAGCATTGAACGCAGGCGATTTGCCCGAGCGCCAGCCCTGCGCGGCCTCCGAGTGGGGAGTGTGCCACCCGTGCCGCGTGTTGCTGTGTCTGCATACACGCCTAGGAGCCGTATAATCGTCTGGGACTATGGTTCGTGACGGGTACATCTACGGTGTGAGCTTGCTGGCAGTAGCGGTTGTGCTGGCGTGGGCCACGGGCAACTGGGCGTGGAGCATCGCGCCCGTGCTACTGGCGGCGTTTTTTCTCTGGTTTTTCCGAGATCCCGTGCGGACGATTCCCACCGGGCCGGGGCTGATTGTCTCGCCCGGAGACGGCCTGGTGACCGAAACGGCCGTCATTGCCACCCCCCAGGGGCCGCGGCAGCGGATCAGCATCTTCCTCAGCGTCTTCGATGTGCATGTGAACCGCTCGCCGATCGCCGGCGTCCTCGCCAGCGTGTGCTATCAGAAGGGCCAGTACCTGAACGCCATGAACCCGGCCTCGGCCGACCGGAACGAGCAGAACATCGTGATTGTGCGGGGCGATGGATACGAGGTCACCTTCAAGCAGATCGCCGGCCTGCTGGCCCGGCGCATCGTCTTCAACCTCAAGGAGGGCGACCGGGTGGAGCGAGGGCAGCGGGTGGGCCTCATCAAGTTCGGCTCCCGCGTGAACGTGCTTTTGCCGGCAGAGGCTGAACTGCGCGTGAAGGTGGGCCAGCGCGTCAAAGGCGGCTCCAGCGTGCTGGCCGCCATGGCGGACTCGGAGATGGCGTCGTTTTTGTCAAGCGTGAAGAGGACCATTAGCGCCAGCGTGCAGCCCGGTGAACCCCAAGGAGACCGCCCGTGAACCAAACCGATGCCTCACTCGCCAGGGCCAGAGCACAGGCGCGGCTGCGCCGCGGAATGTTCCTGCTACCTTCGCTGTTCACCGTGGGCAACATCGCCGCCGGCTACGTTTCCATTACCCAGACCATGGCGGCCCTCACCGGCATCGGCGACGTGCATCAGCACCTGGATTGGGCGGCCATCGCCATCCTGATCGCCATCCCCCTGGATTCGCTGGACGGCCGCATCGCGCGCATGACGAACACGTGCAGCGACTTTGGCAAGGAACTGGATTCGCTGGCCGACGCGATCACCTTCGGCGTTGCGCCCAGCCTGCTGGCGCTGATCTGGGGCTTTCACTTTTTGTCTGAAGCGATCAATCCGCAGATGCATGAGAATCTGCTTCACGCCGGAGCCTTCATCTGCTTCCTGTTTCTTATCGGCGGAGTCTCGCGGCTGGCGCGCTTCAATATCAGCCACGACGCCCAGCCTCGCAATCCAGGGCGGCCGGACCGGAAGTATTTTGTGGGCATGCCCATACCGGCGGCGGCCGGACTGCTGGCCGCCAGCGTTCATTTCTGCGGCGGCTATCCGGTGATGGACTGGTGGGTCGCGTTGATCTGGATGGCTCTGGTGGGCACGAGCGGCTTCCTGATGGTCAGCACCTGGCGATTCTGGTCCGGCAAGGAACTCAACTTCTCCCGCCGCCATCCCTACCAGATCCTGATTTTCATTTCGATTGTGCTCTTCCTGGTCCTCAAGTTTTCCCAAGGGGTACTCTTCACACTGGCTCTGGTCTACATGTTCAGCGGCATCTGGGCGCGGGCGGCGTACTCGTGGTCGTGGCGGCGGCGCCGGGAGGCGACGGGTGCGGACGCCCCTCAGCCCGAACCAGCAGCAACCGAACCGGAGCCGCTGAAGCGGCCGTAGTCTTCGCATCGAAACAATCAAGCCAAAGGAATGCCTGTGTACAAGATCGCTATTGCCGGAGCCTCAACCCTGGTGGGCCGGGAGTTGAAGGATGCCTTGTCGGAGTCGCCACTGGCGACGGCCCACTTCGTGCTGCTGGACGAGGAAGAGGCGCAGGGCCAGTTGGACCAGGTGGGCGATGAGATCACCTTCGTCCAGGCCATCGCTCCCGACGCCTTCGACCACGTGGACTTCACCTTCTTCTGCGGCACGGAGGATCTGACCCGCAAGCACTGGCGCGCGGCGCTGCGCGCGGGTTCCACGGTTCTTGACCTGAGCGGCGCTCTCGACCAGGAGACGGGTGTGCTCGTCCGCGCCCCCTGGCTCAGTTCCGAGGCGGCTGCCGTTGACCTGTTTACCCCCGCCGTGGTCCCGGCAAACCCCGCGGCGCTGGCGCTGGCGCTGCTGCTGGAACGCCTGCAACAGGCCGCTCCGGTGCGCACAGTCTTCGCCACGCTGCTGCTGCCGGCCAGCGAGTTTGGCCGCGCCGCGCTGGACGAGCTCCATCAGCAGACCGTGAGCCTGCTCAGCTTCCAGGGCATTCCGCGCGAGCTCTACGACACTCAGGCGGCCTATAACCTGCTGGCCGGCCTGGGAGAAGCCGCCAAGGTCAGCCTGGGCGCGGTGGAGGCGCGGATTCGCCGCCAATACGCCGCACTCTCCCATGGGCGCTGGCCCGCGCTGGCCCTGCATCTCGTCTCCGCCCCGGTCTTTCACGGCCACACCTTTTCGATTGGCCTCGAGCTGGAGCGGCCCGTGGAGATTGCCACTCTGGAAGAGGCTCTGAGCGGCGGCCATTTAGACTTGGTCCTCGAAGAGACCGATTCTCCCTCGAACCTGGCGGCCACCGGCCAGAACGACGTGCTGGTGCGCCTGCGGCCCGAATTGGACGCGCGCAACTCCAGCCAGGTCTCGCGCTTGTGGCTATGGGCCGCCTCGGACAACCTGCGCATCCAGGCGCAGAATGCCGTCGAGTGCGCCCTGGACCTGCGCCGGCTCAGGCCGCAGGGAACGGTGCAATAATACGGGCCAATTGGCCCGGCGTTATAATTTGGCCAGAAGGGCTGGTTAAATGCGCATGAAATCCGTTGGCGAGATTGGCCTGAAGATCACCTCCGCCCAGCGCGAGTACTTCCGCTACACCGGCGCTTCGGCGGAGTTGGAGCGGCGCGGCGCTGGCTCATCGCGGCCTGACTTGGCCTGGGTGCGGCGATCCAAACAAAAGAATGGGGAAGGCCGCTCAGAATCTGAGCCGGATGTAGGCGACAATATGGCAAACCAGTCGTAAACGAGCAGGGAATCGAAGTTCCGCGTGCGATTCGTCGCACATCACGGCTTCGCAGCCAGCCTGGGTGGGTCGGTGATGTACTCGTCTCCGGTAACGAATTACAATCAATCCAATGACCACCCACGCCCAGCAATTGCTTTCGATTCTCGCCCGCCTGAGCTTCCGCCTTGGCCAATTCAAGCTTTCCTCCGGTGGCACCAGCGACTACTACGTTGATTGCCGCACTACCACGCTGCACGCCGAGGGCGGACGCCTCACCGGCCACGCCATCCTTGAGCTGCTGGAAGAGCACGGCATTGAGGCCGATGCCGTCGGCGGACTCACGCTGGGCGCGGACCCCATCGTCTCCAATGTGGCCACGGCCAGCGCCTGGCGCGCGCAATCGAAGCCGGGAGCGCCGCTGCTGCACGGCTTTCTGGTGCGCAAGGCGGAGAAGACCCACGGCACCGGCCGCCGCATCGAAGGCTTTAACAGCCCCGGCGCGCGCGTGGTCATCGTGGACGACGTCTGCACCACCGGCGCATCCACCATCAACGCCATCGAGGCCGCGCGCGAGGCCGGCATGATCGTCTCCGCCGTGGTGTGCATCGTCGAGCGCGAGGAGGCCAACGGACGGCCCGCCGTCGAAGCTGCCGCTGCCGGCGTGCCCTTCCTCTGCCTTTTTACAGCAGAGCAGGTCCGCGCGGAACACATCCGCCAGCAGCGATAGCCCCTCATTGGAAATGGTGAAAGATTCCGCTTGACCTGCGTTACGTTACGCATTACGATTGTTTATGATTCAATCTTTCCGCCACAAGGGGCTGAAACGCCTCTACGAGGATGATGACCCAAGAGGCGTTAAGGTGGAACATCTGACGAAGCTGCGTAATATCCTCGCACGCCTGGATTCAGCCAACACAGCTGAGGATATGAATCTTCCCGGATTTAACCTGCACACGCTGAAGGGTGAATTGCACGGCGTCTCGGCGGTCACGGTTCGAGCCAATTGGCGAATCACATTTCGATTCGCGGAGGGCCATGCGTTTGAGGTCGATTATCTTGATTACCACTAAGGAGGTTTCCCTATGCCGATGAAGAATCCGCCGCATCCCGGCAGTGTTGTTCTCTGCGAATGCATCGAGCCGCTCGGCCTCACCATCACGCAGGCGGCGGCAGCTCTGGGCGTCACGCGCACCACTCTCTCCGAGCTGGTCAACGGCAAGCGCGGCATCTCGCCGGAGATGGCCATACGGCTCGCTCAAGTCTTCGGCGGCAGCGCACAGAGCTGGATCACCCAACAGGCTCACTACGAGTTGGCGCAGATTCCCGCAGGCCACATTCGGCTCAAGCGGCTGGCCGCGGCTTGAGCGCTGCTTATGAATGCCTCGGGCCGCGTATGTCGCAAGTCCGCGCAATCGCAAACAGGGCCGATCCGCAACACGGACCGGCCCTGCCTTTGTTCAGGAAGCATCAAACCTTGTAACTCTTTACAACCCCTACCGCACAGCCGCCGTCTGCGCCGGCACATCAACTGCATTTGCATTCGACAGCAGCCGTACCTCCACGCGCCGATTCTGTTTGCGTCCTTCGGCGGTGGTGTTCGGAGCCACTGCCTTATCCTTGCCGATGCCGATCAGGTAAAACCGATGAGCGGGAATCTCGTACTTTGCCGCCAAGTACTGCACCACCGCATCGGCGCGCCGCTGGCTCAGCTCATAGTTGTACTGCGCCGGCCCGGTCGCATCGGTTCCGCCCGTCACTTCCAGGATGAAGCCCTTGGCCGAGCCAATCTGTTCGGCAAAGCCGTCCAGTTCCACGCGGTCATCCTTGGTCAGCACCGCTTTGTCGAAGCCGAAGGTCACCGCGACATTGCCGATCGGCTTGTAATCATCCAGCCCCTTCACTACGCTCTCCAGCGAGTCGGCGCGATGCACCGCCAAGCCAGCCGCGGTGTCGGCATCGCCGGCGGCCTTGGCCGCGCCCTGCGCATTCTGATTGGCCGTGTCGGCCGTGCCTTGCGCCTGAGTGATCCCCGCCTGCGCCCGGTCGCCTACGTCGTGAAGTTGCCGGTTGTTGGCCGCTGTCTTGCTGTCCAATTGATTGGCCTGATCCACCAGCGGCGCCGTCTGGTTGCGCACATAATTCTTGGTTGCGCACCCCGTCGCGCCCACTACGGCCAACCCCGCCGCCAAACTCAACACTCCAAACCGATATGCGTTCATTTTTTGATCCTTTCTCCTGCCTCGCTTCATGCCGTGCGGCAAATCCGCCGGCCAAGTTGGCTTTTCCTGTCGCCTTGTGTAATGCATTCGCCTAGCCAAATGCCCATACCCCTTCAATGCTCTGAAAACAAGCGCCTTGCGGCCCAGTCTCCGTCGGCTTCCCCGCGCGCCAGCCGTGTACTTTTTACGCAAACCGGTAAAGAATGCTTGATGCAAGAGAGCTTCTAGCCTCTAGCTTCTAGCTATTAGCTTTCTCAAGCACAAGGCTAAAGGCTAGAAGCTAGGAGCTAGAAGCTGTTCCCGCTATCCTAGAAACTGGCCACCGCGCCCGCCCATGGACCTTTACGAGAAAATCCGCACTCTGCCCACGCAGCCCGGCGTCTACCTCTACAAGAACGCCGAGGGCACGGTGATCTACGTGGGCAAGGCCAAGAACCTGCGCGCGCGCGTTCGCTCTTACCTGCTGGAGTCGTCGCAGGCCGACGCCAAAACGGGCTCGCTGATGCGCGAGGCCGTTGATCTGGAATACATCCTGGTCGGCAACGAGTCCGAGGCGCTGGCGCTCGAAACCAACCTGATCAAGGAGCGCAAGCCGCGCTTCAACATTCTGCTCAAGGACGACAAAAGCTATCCCTACATCAAGCTGACGATGAGGGACCGCTTCCCCAAGGTCTTCGTGACGCGGCGGCTGCTGAAGGACGGCGCGGCCTACTACGGCCCATACTTTCCCAGCAACCTGGCTTGGCGCGTCGTCGAGCTGATCCATCGCAGCTTTCTCATTCCCAGTTGCAAGGTCGATCTCTCCCGCTACCACCAGCGCGCCTGCCTGCAGTACTACATTCATCGCTGCCTCGGCCCCTGCGTCGAGGAGCTTACCACGCCGGAGATTTATGCCAGCGCGGTGCGCGACGCCGCTTTGCTGCTGGAAGGCCGCCACGCCGAGCTGGAACGGACGCTCACCACGCGCATGATGGAGGCAGCCCAGAGCGAGCGCTTCGAGGCTGCCGCCAAGCTGCGCGACCAGCTCTCCACCGTTCACCAGCTTCAGGAAAAGCAGCGCGCCGCCACCGCCGGGCAGGACGATGACGCCGACGTCTTCGGCTACCACTTTGAGGACGGCTCGCTGGCCGTGAATCTCTTCCACGTCCGCGCCGGCAAGATCGTCGACCGCCGCGAGTTCTTCTGGGAGGATCTGCCGGAGCTGCTCGATACCGCCGCGCCGGAAGAAACTGAACTGGATTTGAATTCCACGAATGCCAAAGTTTTGAAAGGGCACGGCTTCAGCCGTGCCGCTAACGAACCAAAATGGGAGCGGGCTTTAGCCCCTGAGGGAAATGCCGGACAACCATTGAGGATGGGTGGCCCAGGTCCCGATTCTGGGACCTGGGAAACGACAAAGCCAGAGCCGTCTTTTCACGCCGGCCAAGTCTTCAGCGCTCTCCTAAAGCAGCTCTACATCGACCAGCAGTACGTCCCGCGCTCGATCCTCGTCCCCACGGACTTCGACGACCGCGAGGCTCTGGCCGCGCTGCTCAGCGAGCGCACCGGCCATCGCATCGAGATCGCGGTCCCGCAGCGCGGAGAAAAACGCTCGCTGGTCGATCTGGCCGGCCTGAACGCCAAGCAGTCGTACATTCAGCGCTTCCGCGTGCTGGAGCCCTCGCGCAAGACCATTCAGGAGGCGCTGGCCGAGGCGCTGATGCTGCCCGAGCTGCCCCGCCGCATCGAGTGCTTCGACATCTCCCACATTCAGGGCGCGGAGACGGTGGCCTCCCTGGTGGTCTGGGAAGACGGCGCGATGAACAAGCAGGCCTATCGCAAATTCAAGGTGAAGACCGTCAGCGGCGTGGACGACTTCGCGGCGATGAAGGAAGTGGTTGGACGGCGCTACAAGCGCGTACAGGAAGAGAAGCAGCCGATGCCGTCGCTGATCCTGGTCGATGGCGGCCTTGGCCAGCTTCACTCGGCCGCCGAGGCGCTGGAATCGCTTGGAATTACTTCGCTGCCGCTGGCGTCGATTGCAAAAAAGGAGGAGGTCATCTACCTCTACGGCAACGAGGAGGAGCCTATCGTCCTCGACCGCCATTCGCCGGTGCTGCATCTGGTGCAGCTCATCCGCGACGAGAGCCACCGCTTCGCCGTCGGCTATCATCGCCAGCGCCGCGCCATGCGCGACCGCGACAGCGAGTTACTGAACATTCCCGGCGTCGGCCCGCAGACAAGACAGCGCCTGCTCACTCACTTTGGCAGTTTGCGCGAGGTGCAGCAAGCTACGGCCGAATCGCTGGCCGCGGTCGTGCCGCGCAAAACGGCCGAAACCATCTGGCAGTATTTTCACCCATCCCAGCCCGAGTCCTGACCGATCTCCGCAGGAGTAGAATGCAATCGTGCCCATCGATAATGACTTCCGACACCATTTACATGAGCTGAGGGCTGCAACCAGCCTGAAGTTGCGGGACGAAGAGTCCGCATATGAACGCCGCCTCGTATGGGAAGCACAGCAAACACACAACAGTGCTGCTATTCCAATCGCATACAGCAACGCGAAGATTCACGCTTTTCGTACCAGAGCTGAGGCAACAATAACAAGTTACCTCGAAGCGCTGGAGAAATGCGGCATTGAGGTTGACGAATCAGTTGAAAAAGAAATGCTTCAGCACATCAGGTCATTAACGAGCGTGCCAAACCATTTGTCTTTCCCACCCGCAATACGGGGTCAACAGGCCGTGGCAGTTCAACAGGCCTTCGCAAGGGAGCAGGCGCGGGTCAGCAACCAACTTTACAAGGACGTAGCCAATCGCTTACGTGAAGCTAAATTCAGGTCGCGCCAAAAGCCCAGTGTAATCATCCCGGCAGTTCCAAACTTGCCACAAGTACCAAGCCCGCAAGCGCCCATTAACGATAACCCCAAGGATCATAAAGGCATACTGAAATGGTTCGCGGACAAGTGGAAGGTAAGGACCGGCAAAGCGGGATTCGGCGCAACATTGCTATCCATTGTCATCTGGGCCTGGGACAGGTTTCTGTGGCTCGTTGATGCCCCTGGACGCTGGCATCAGATTGGAGAATGGGCCCAGAGGGTACCAACAATCCATTTCCAGTTTTACCCGTGGGTCACTCCTGTCGTCTTTGCAACTGGCATTTTGCTTCTTTTGATAGATGGGGTGAATAAACACAGGAACAGTGAATCGACAATCAACGATGATGTGGTTCCTGCTTCATTAATCACTAAATCCGAATTCGGTGGCAATATCTCGCAAAATCTCCAGACAGCGAGCGTGAGATATGTCTCTACTCACAAATCCGATAGTGCAGACCTCAGCCTGAGAGAGAGAGAACTTCTCGCAAATGTCGTTAGAGACCCAGATGTTGGGAGGATTGCGAGTTTACCTTCCGGCAATGAGATCGCCATAACAGTCGATAATGCCCCACCTTTCCAGCGAGAGCAAGTTGGCGCCAACTATGTCGGACTGTCAGTTAGCTGGCCTGTTATTTTCTTCAGCTTGTTCGCATTGGATGAGAGACATTGCCTAGTCACCCTTGCTTATGGCGACCAGACTTGGGGTGCAAAGATCGATGTGAGAGTTGAGGTCGCCGACTACCCCCGATTGAAGACAGTAGTTGAACCTAACCTGCTTGCAAACTCGCCGGATAAGCGGAGGCTTACGCACGGATGGATTGAGGGGAAAATTGTAAAATGCGGTATTGGTCGGATGACTATCGAGCCCACGAGGCTCGAATTCTTCAACTGATACCCAGTGCCTCACCTTTCGCTTTTTTCCGGGGAAATGGCCAGAGATCACCCCTTGTTGAATGAAATATGCTCGTGAACTATAGTTAACAGACGACCAAGGCCCGCCTGTCCGCAATGTTCCTCAAGCGCACACCGAGCAGCGCGACCATATGGCACCGGAGGCTCTAAATGGCGCTTAAAACAACCCTCTGGGACCCTTCGGAGTATCTCGACACCCCCGGCCGCATTGCCGCCTATCTTCGTGTCGTTTTTGAAGACGGCGACCCTACCTTGATCGCCACCGCGCTTGGCGACGTTGCGCGCGCCAAGGGCATGACGCAGCTTGCCGCCGAAGCCGGGATCACGCGCGAAGCGCTTTATAAGGCTCTCTCGGCCACCGGCGATCCACGGCTCTCAACCTTTCTGGGCGTGATAAAGGCGCTCGGCATCAAGCTCACGCCCCGCGCCGCTTAATTCCTACGCCGCCCACAACCCCTTCCATTCTGTTGCTCAACCAGGCGCTTCATCAAACCTTCACGTGCAAAACCGCGCGATTTGAATGAAAATAGAGTCAGACGAATTTATTCGATCACGACAAGAGGAACGTTTGAACGGCAGGCAAATTGAAATCACGCGCTGGACCTCCGAGGAGTTTGAGCGGCTGGTTCTCGACGGCAACCCCAGGGTTGCGGTCTTCGATTGCGATGGAACGCTGTGGGGCGGCGACGCCGGTTATGGCTTCATGGCCTGGAGCCTCGAGCAGGGCTTGGTTTCGCGCTCCGCCACCACCTGGATGGATACGCGCTATCGCGGCTACCTGGCCGGGCGTGTAAGCGAAGTGGAGATTTGCGGCGAGATGGTGCAGCTCTACGCGGGGTTGCGCGATGAGGAGTTGCGCGCGGCCGCCGCCCGCTATGTGAGCGAGTTTGTGCGGCCGCGCATCTTCGCGGAGATGGCGCAACTGGTGGCCACGCTCGGCCAGGCCGGCGTCGCGCTGTGGGCCGTCAGCTCCACCAACAAGTGGGTGGTCGCCGAGGGCGTGCGCGACTTCGGCATTCCCGCGGAGCGCGTGCTGGCAGCCGAGGTACGCGTTGTGGACGGCCTCATCACCTCCGAGCTGGTGGACGTGCCTACCGACGCGGCCAAGGCTGTCTCGCTCAAGCGCGTAGGACTCGCCCACCCCGATGCGGTCTTCGGCAACTCCGTGCACGATCTGGCGATGCTGGAGCTCGGGCGCTGCGCCTTCCCGGTCAACCCCTCGCCGGCGCTGATCGAAGCGGCGGCCAAGCGCGGCTGGGGCTACTTCCGGCCTGCGGCGGTCGAGGGCGAGGCGGCGGCGGCCGTGGGGGGAGAGTAAGTTTAACCCCTCAACCCGTTGATGCATTTACACTAGAAGCGTGGAAGAACTCCAGCCTCAACCCCATCCTCGGCCTGCCGGTCCCGCGCTGCGCTTCGTGGCGGCGGCGCTGATTGTGCGCGGCGGCGAAGTCCTGATCGGCCAGCGCCGTCCCGATCAGCCAATGGCGCTGCTGTGGGAGTTTCCCGGCGGCAAGATCGAGGCCGGCGAAAGCCCTGAGCAGGCGCTGGCCCGCGAGTTGGACGAAGAACTTGGCATTCGCGCCACCATCGGCCCCCGCGTCACCCGCGTTCGCCACAACTACCGCCATGGCGGCGCCGTCGATCTGCAATTCTTTGCCGTGCATGAGTTCGCCGGCGAGATCGAGGCCCGCATCTATCAACAGGTGCGCTGGGTCCGCCTCGAAGACCTTTCCGATTATGAGTTCCTGGCCGCCGACCACGGGCTGATCCGCGACCTGGCGGCGGGCAAGCTGCTGTAGACCCCTGCGGTGGGGCAAGCGCATTCGGCTAATACGTCGATTCAAACTCAGCGAGGATAACCTCGAATTTTTTCGTCTTTCCACTTCCTGTAAAGTTGGAAGGGGGCGCTTCGCGCTTTTTGCGCTGTTGTTCTTCGCGCTTCGACCATTTTCTATTGACGACTCCAACCAATTCGGACGCGGAGACGGAGCCGGTTAAGCTCGCCGAGTTGCTGCGCTCGGTCTTCGGCTTTGCGCGCTTCCGCGCCAATCAGGAGGCGGTCTGCCGCGCGGCCATTGCGGGGCGCGACCTGTTGCTGGTGATGCCGACCGGCTTTGGCAAGTCGCTCTGCTACCAGTTGCCGGCGATTGCGCTGGGTGGAACGGCTCTGGTCATCAGCCCGCTGATTGCGCTGATGGAGGACCAGGCGGCCAAGCTCCTGTCGCTCGGCCTGCGCGTGGGGCGGATTCACTCCGGCCTTGACCGGGCTCAAGCGCGGCAGGCCTGCGTGGATTACCTGAATGGCAGCTTGCAGTTCCTCTTCATTGCGCCGGAGCGGCTGCGCGTGCCCGGCTTCGGCGAGATGCTGGCCAAGCGCAAGCCGGCGCTGATCGCCATTGACGAGGCGCATTGCATCTCGCAGTGGGGACACGACTTCCGCCCCGACTACCGGATGCTGGGCCAGTACCTGCCCGCGCTGCGTCCGGCTCCGGTGCTGGCGCTGACGGCCACGGCCACGCCGGCGGTACAGGCCGACATTGTGGCGCAACTGGGGATGGTCAAGCCGGCGAAATTCATTCACGGCTTCCGGCGCGACAACCTGGCCATCGAGGTGGTCGAGCTTTCGATGCCGGAGCGGCCGGGAGCGATCTGCGGGCTGCTGGCCGACCCGGCGCGGCGACCGGCCATCGTCTATGCCACCTCGCGCAAAGGGGCCGAGCAGTACGCCGCGGAACTCTCGCGCAAGATTCCGGCGGCCGCTTACCATGCGGGCCTAGATCCGGCGATCCGCGAGTATGTGCAAACCGCCTTCCAGGCCGGCGAACTGGAGGTCGTCGTCGCCACCATCGCCTTCGGCATGGGCATCGACAAGGCCGACATTCGCACCGTGATTCACGCCGGGCTGCCCGCGACCCTCGAAGGCTACTACCAGGAGATTGGCCGCGCCGGGCGCGACGGCGCGCTGAGCCGCACCTACCTGATGCACAGCTACGCCGACCAGCGCACGCACGACTTTTTTCTCAACCGCGACTATCCGCCGGTGGAGCAGTTGCAGCAGGTTTTTCGGACACTTGGAGAAGATCCGCAGCCGGTGGAAGAGCTGCGCGCGGCCTCGAAGCTGGGCGAGGAGGAGTTCGACAAGGCGCTGGAAAAGCTGGAGATTCACGGCGGCGCGCGGGTGGATTTTGGCGGCAATGTGACGGCGGGCGGCGCGGGCTGGAAGAAAACCTACGCGATTCAGGCGCAGTTTCGCGCCGAGCAGATGGAGAAGGTGCTGCGCTTTACCACCTCCTCTGAGTGCCGCATGGCGGGGCTGGTGCGGCACTTTGGCGATGTGGAGGACGCGAGCCGACCGTGCGGAATCTGCGACGTTTGCGACCCAGGGGGTGCTGTGCTGAGGCTCTTCCGGCGGCCAACGGCGGCCGAGCGGGAGCTGGTGCAGGCGATTGCCGATGAGTTGCGAGCCGTGGATTACAAGGCTGCCGGGACGCTGCAACGGAGCGTGGACCCTGCGAGCCGAATGAGCCGCAGCGACTTTGACGGGCTGTTGGAGGCGATGGTGCGGGCCGGGCTGATCGAGATTGAAGAGGCCGAGTACGAGAAGGACGGTGTGGTCAAGCGCTTCCGCAAGGTGCGGCTGACCGAAGCTGGGTTGGAGTTGCGGGCTGCCACGCCGGTTGAGTTGCTGCTGAGCGACGGGGTGGTGGAGGAGTTTGGCGGGCGGGCGGCGGCGCCGGCGCGGGCGAAGAAAGTGAAGGCTGGCCCTGCCAAGGCAGGTGGCGCGCCAACGGCTCTGGCAGTTGCCCCGGCGCCGCTGTCGGCCAAGGGCGAGGCGCTGGCAAAGCGGCTGAAGGAGTGGCGCGCGGCGGAGGCGAAGCAGTTGGGGATTCCGGCCTACATGGTGCTGAATGACCGGACGGTGGCCTCCCTGGCACAGGCTCGTCCGGCCAATCCGCGGCAGTTGCTGGAGGTCAATGGAATGGGCCCGGCCAAGGTGGAGCGCTTCGGCAAGGAGATTCTGGAGTTATGCGGCGCGGCGGAGTAAGTCGATTTTGCCGTGTAAGAGTGACTCAGTGCGGCGCTGGACAGACGCACGCTTTGAAGGCTTGCTGAGTATGATTCGACAGCGTGCAAACATACTCCGGCCAAAACATTGTAAGTACCGGCGAAAGATAGCCTACGGAGAAATCCTGGATGTAATTCTGGCTGGCCTGGGTCTTCGCGCCGGGATCGGCCGCGAAGCCGACAATGAGCTGACTTACAGAAGATGAAGTAAACTCCGCCTCGTGGTAGCTGCGCGCAAAGTCATATTCTTCGCTCCAGGCAGCATCGACGCCGGTCTGGTTCGACGCGGCGAAGACTTTGTAATCCTTGAGCGCGGCCGATGATGGATCGATCTGGGCAACGGTGAAGGATGGATGATTTCCGTTGATCGGCGAGATCGACGAGACCATCTTGACCGCGACACTCTTGCCGCTCTGGCCGTCATTCCGCAACAGATGCGTTTCATCCATGTGGGTGTGCGCGAAGATCGCTAACTCGATCACATCGGCAGAGTCAACCAGCGCGTCCGCCATCTTCTCCGAGGAGAGATACATGACCGGGTTCCGGCCGCCGCAAACGTCGATCATCTTCGTCGCTGTTGTGTACAGATCGACACCGGGCGGGATGTGACCCATGACCCAGATTTTTTGTTTGCCGGCGCGGGCCACGGCAAGCTGCTGACGGAGCCAGGCTATCTGCGCATCGGCGGCTGTCGCGTCGGCTTTACCCGCGCAGGTTGCGTAATTCTTCGACATGAAAATATCATTCAGAACCAGCAGGCGCGTGTTTTCGATGGGCGCGGGCAGAGCTACGCTGTAATAGCCGCCTTCTGCAAAGCTCTCCTTAGCGCTCTCTCGTTCGGAGGCGGGAAAGTTTTTGGTAACTTCCTTGCCGGTCATTGCCAGAAACTCGGTATGGGCGTCGAGCCGGTAATCGCCGCAGTCGGAGTCATTGTTACCCAAAGCTATATAGACAGGCACGCCGGGAAAGGCTCCATATAACTCATCGATTACATAATCCAGAGTCTTTTCAACGAATGTTCTATAAGCTTCTGGCTCGGAGTTGGGAAAAAGCGTGTTGTATTTGCATAGAAAGGCATGGGAGAGGAGATCGCCGCTCACGGCGACAAACCCTGCGCCGGCGTCAGGTTTGCGCATGGCCTTCAAACTGGAGTCGAAGAGCGCATAGGAGGTGTCGGCGCCGCGAGCGTGGCAGGCCTGCTGCAAGGTGGCAAAGCGCTGCTGCTGATCGGGCGACGGCGCAGCGACGAGAATAGCCTTCCATTCGCTCACCGGCGCGGCGGCGAGTTGTGGAACCTTGGCCGGGTCCCAGAAGGGTTCGAAGTGAATGTCGCTGAGCAGGAGCGCGGGAACGGTTGCTTTGGCTGCCTGGCCGCTTTGGGCTGGCGATTTGAGCAGAACTGGATTCGTTGAGGCGGGCGGGCCACTTTGCGCAAGAGCCGCGCCGGCGCACAGAAACAAGCAAGCCAGCGCGATGTGCCTTCCAAAAACTGTGAGGAGGATGCAGTCTGCTTGATTCCGCTTCATCGACGCTCCCGACAAACAAAACTGGTTGAGAGTTGGGCCTTCTCCATCCTATAGCCAAAACCCGCAAGGACTGGCTTACCATTTAGCAAGTTAGCCACCGCTTCGCGGTGATCGCGAGTTCGCGAGTTAGCGGGTTCATTGCTGGCTTAACTTGCAACGGCAAGTCGGGCTTCTCCCGACGAACAAAGCCGGTTAAGGAATGTGGTTTCCCACCCTTCGCAAAAACGCGAAGGATGGGGCACCCATATTCCAGTAACTTTGAAAGAGTTTTAGCCGACGCGGTCGATGACGACGGATTGGAGGACGACGGGGGTCTTGGGCTTGTCCTGGCCGCCGCGGGGGACTAATGAAATCTTGTTGACGACCTCCATGCCCTCGACGACTTCGCCGAAGATGGTGTGTTTGCCGGTGAGCCAGGGCGTGGCGGCGACGGTGATGAAGAACTGGCAGCCATTGGTTCCGGGGCCGGAGTTAGCCATGGCCAGCTTGCCGGACTGATCGAACTTGTGCGGCCCTTTGGTCTCGTCCTGGAAGCGATAGCCGGGTCCGCCCATGCCGGTGCCGGTGGGGTCGCCGCCTTGGATCATGAAGTCGGGAATGACGCGATGGAAGATGGTGCCGTCGAAGAGCTTGTCGCTGGACTTCTTGTGAGTCGAGGGGTGGGTCCACTCCTTGCCGCCTTCGGCTAACTCAATGAAGTTCTTGACGGTGATGGGCGCATCGGCTTCAAAGAGCCGGACGGTGATCTTGCCTTCGGTGGTGGAGAATACGGCGTAGGTTCCTGCTGCGAGGGTCATGAATACTCCTGTGTTTCAGTTGCAAGCTTCTAGCCTTTAGCTACTAGCTTTTAGCTAAGGGCTAAAAGCTAGTAGCTATAAGCTGGTTAGGGTTTGGGAGCGGCGACCGGCACGGGCGGCAACGGCTGGCCCTCGCGCACGATGGTCACTTTTTTCAGCACCACCGGCGCCAGCGGCTTGTCGTTGCCATCGCGCGAAACGCCGGCGATGGCCTTGACGACCTCGACGCTGGCATCGTCGCACTGGCCGAAGAGGGTGTAGTGCTGGTTGAGCGAGTCGTAGCCCTGCTCGGTGATAAAGAACTGGCTGCCGTTGGTGTTGGGGCCGGAGTTGGCCATGGCCAGGCGGCCGGGCTGGTCGAAATTCAGATTGGGATCGAACTCATCCCTGAAGGCGTAGCCGGGATCGCCCATGCCGGTGCCGGTGGGGTCGCCTCCCTGAATCATGAATCCGGGGATGACGCGATGGAAGATGGTGCCGTTGAAGAACGGCTTGTGGTGCTTCTGATGGGTGGTGGGGTCGGTCCACTCCTGCGTGCCCTCGGCCAGGCCGATGAAGTTGGCTACCGCTTTGGGCGCCTGCTTCTGGTAGAACTGGCAGGTGATACGGCCCATGGAGGTGTCCATCACGACCGTAGGGCCGTTGGGGCGGGTCAGGGTGGCGGCGGTGGCCGCGGGCGCATCGGGCAGATCGTTCGAGGTTTGGGCGTAGGCCGATGCGGCAAATGCTGCGGCCAGGGCGGGAAGCAAGAGTGTGTGCTGGAGTTTCATAACAACTCTGAGGGTAAATCATGCGGCGGGGGCAGGGCCACCTGCGGTGGGGCCAGCGGCCTTCGGCTTGAAGATCGAACAGCGTGGTATTCCAGATCAGGCGCGATAAGACTGCGCCGAAGGTCTGGGGTACCCAGCCTAGCTTGCCTTCTTTTCCAGGGATTCAATCTTTGCATCGTGACGGCCGAGATCGCGATAAAACTGCGAAAGATCGGCCTGCATACGATCCAGGCGAGTATCGATAGAACTGAAACGAGCTTCGATTGTGTTAAAGCGGGAATTGTTGAAGAGCATTCCGGCGAAGATGGAAACGATGACAGCGGCAAAACCAATGATCTCGTTCATTTCCCACTCCTTTCCGCAGACGCAACAATCACAAAAATGAAATGATCCCGGTCTGTTTTATGTTGCCTCTCATTACGTTCTTTGAGTGTTTATTATACATCGACTTCACTTTTTGATCCCGTTTCGTAACCAAAGATAGGAGGGCCAGCGCTCAGCAGGCCTTCTTGCAGCGGGCCATGATGGCGGCGTGGAGGCGATCGCGCAGGGTGGCGGGCAGTTCGTAGATCTCATGCGAGCGATAGATTTCGATGGTCTTGCGGGTGGTATTGAAGATGACCTCGCAGTGCGCGCAGCGGCCCAGGTGGGCATCGAGCTCGGCGCGCGCCTCGGCGGTAACCGAGTCGTCAATCATGTCGTCGAGAAGGGCGAGAAACTCTTTGCAGGTCACTTTCCAACCCCCGTATTCTTGACCGCTTTTGTTCTGTGGAAGTAGCGGCTGAGGCGTTCGCGCAGTTGCAGGCGGGCGCGCAACAGGCGCGATTTGACGGCGGGAATGCTCAGCCCCAGTGTCTCCGCCGTCTCCTCGGTCGAAAGTCCTTCCACATCCCGCAGCACAAACACGATACGAAACCCCTGAGGCAGCCCCTGAATGGTTTTTCTGAGAATCTCGCCCAACTCCGCCTGGTTGTAATTCTGCTCCGGGTCGGGCGCCCAGTCGGCCAGATCGCGGGGCACGCTGCCCTCTTCGGTCTCGATGTCTTCGTCGATGGAGACCATCTTGCCGGTGCGCCGCTTGCGCAAGCGCATCAGGCTTTCGTTAACCGCAATCCGCACCAGCCAGGTGTAAAACTTCGAATTGCCCTGAAACTGATCGAGCTTTTCATACGCCTTCAGGAAGGCGTCCTGCATGACGTCCTCGGCATCCTCGCGATTCTGGGTGATGTGCTGGGCGATACGAAAGAGCTGGCGCTCGTACTTGCGGACCAGTGTATCGTAGGCCGAGATGTCACCGCCGCGCACCCTGGCGATCAGGGCTACGTCTGGATGCGGTTCGAGTTCTCCTGCTATCGATTGGATGGTTGGCATGGCGGTTGGTTGCGGAAATCCTTTGGACCTATGCGGCGTTTGCGTTTGGGTCGCTATAGACGAGTGTAATGGACGGCGGGGCCAGGGGCCAAATACGGAATCTGCGGTTCTGCAATCTTCGAAGCAGCGGATCTGTCCCACTTTGCGCCTTATGCGGTAACGCCAGTGGTTCACGTTTGCCGCGTAGTGCGCGAAAGCAGCTTAAAGTGAAGAGATGAGCGTCGCGTCTTCCCCCACTTTCGTTCCGCGGCTGGCTACCCGCCGCCTTGCTATTCTGCTTTTCATGCTGCTGATGGTGCTGCCGTTTGCGGGGCAATCCTCTGGCGGCTCGGCAACCGCTCCTGCCAACGTTGCTTCCTCCCCAGCGAAGAAGCCAGTCCAGAAAGCAGCCCAGAAGCCGGCGACGACGACCAAAAAGCCAGTCCAGAAGGCAGCCCAGAAGCCGTCGCCGACGGTGAAGAAGCAGGTTGGAAATACGCCCGCCAAGCCCACCAGCGCGAAGGCGAAGAAGTCCACGAAGCCAGCGAGCAAAGCTGGCAAGGCTGCCAAAAAGTCCGTAAGCCCCAAGGTCAAAGCGGCGCGGCGAGCGCACACGGCGAGGATCAAGCTGGCCTTTGTGGCCTCCACCGAACTCCGCCCCATGGCCCAGCAGTTGGCCACGCTGCGCACGCCGTCGGCTTATGCGGGCGTGACCAGCTATGCGCAGCACCATACGGGCGAGGCGGCGGCGGCGGCCTACCTGGCGCTGGGCCACGCCTACCTGCTGGACAAGCGCTACGGCGAGGCGATTGAAGATTTTCGCCTGGCTCGGAAGGCGGGCGCGGAGCTGGCCGACTACGCCGATTTTCTGGACGCGCGCGCCAACCACGAGGTGGGCAATGAGGAGACAGCCGAAGCGTTGCTGAAGGGCTTTGCGGAACGCTATCCGGAGAGCATTTTTGATGCCCAGGCGCCGGAGTTGGAAGCCAACACGCTGCTGGCGATGAAGGACGCGGCCAGTGCCGAACGCGTGCTCGCCGCCGCCGCCGGAACCGAGGCCGCCAACCGTCCCGGCTATCAGCTTGCGCAGGCCCAGGCGGCATTCGCGCTGGGGCTGGAGCAACAGGCGGAGAGCCTCTTCAAGCGGCTGCTGCTGGCTCATCCGCTGGCCTCCGAGGCGGAGATTGCACGGGCAAAACTCACCGCCATGGGCGCGGAGAGCAGCCTGACCATCGCGGAGTTGCGCAGCCTGGGCGACGCTTACTACAACGCCGGCCATTACCAGGAGGCAGGCGAGCAGTACCGCGCGCTGGCGCGCCATGCAAGCCTCGACGAAGCCAGCCGCGCGGGCTTTGCCGTGGCCGCGGCGGCCTGCGACCTGAAGCTGAAGCTGCTGAGCACGGCCGAGGCCGAAGCACTGCCCGACACGCCGGACGATAACGGCGCGCGGCGGCTTTATTTGTTGATGGAAATGGCCCGCAACCGCAACGATTTGGACGAACAGCGGCGCATCGTGGCGGAAATGCAGTCGCGCTTCCCGCAGAGTTCGTGGCTGGCCGAGGCGCTCTACGACAGCGGCAATACGTACCTGCTGCGGCGCGAGTATCCGGCGGCGGTTGAGTATTACAGCGATCTGGCCACGCACTTTCCTGACAGCAAACATGCTTCGGCGGCGCACTGGAAGGCCGGCTGGCTGAGTTACCGGCAAGGGCTTTACACCGAGGCGGCGCGCCTCTTCGACGAGCAGATTCAGCTCTATCCCACTGCCCCGGAAGCGGTGAACGCCCTGTATTGGCGCGGACGCCTTTATGAGACGCAAGAGCACAAGCCGGCCCAGGCCGCAGCCAACTATCGCGCCATCATCCGCGCCTACCAGCACTTCTTTTATGCTCAGATGGCGCGGCAACGGCTGGCCGCCCTCGGCGATGCGCCGGCGCAATCAGACCCGCAGCCGCAACTGGACAGCTTCCAGCCTCCGCCCGTGCCTTTGCTCATGGAGAGCTTTCCCGTCGACAGCCCGCACCTGGCCAAGGCGCGCCTGCTGGCCAACGCGGGCCTGAACGACTACATCCCCCAGGAGATTGCCGCAGACCCGGATTCCGCCTCCTGGAGCGCGCTGGCCGAGGCGCAGATCTATGCCTCCTATGGCGAGAATTTTCGCGCCCTGCGCGCGGTCAAGCGCGCGCTGCCCTACGCCGCCTCCGCTTCCATCAAGTCCATTCCGATGGCTTACTGGCGCATCCTCTTCCCCGAGCCTTACTGGGAGACGATCAAGGCCGAGGCGGCCAAAAACAACCTTGATCCGTATCTTGTCGCCTCGCAGATTCGCCAGGAGTCGGAGTTCAATCCCTCGGCCGTCTCCAAGGCCAATGCCTGCGGGCTGATGCAATTGCTGCCTGCGGTTGGCAAAACGCTGGCGCGCCAGGAGGGCATGAGCAATTTTCAGAGCTTTCAACTCTTTGACCCAGCCACCAATATCCGGCTCGGAACTCGCTACCTTCGCCAAACACTGGACAAGTTCGGCGGTGTAACCGAGTACGCGCTGGCCGCATACGATGCCGGCGACAGCCGCGTGGAAGACTGGCAGGCCGCCGGACCCTATCAGGGCATTGACGAGTTTGTCGAATCCATCCCCTTCACCGAGACGCGCGGCTACGTCGAGAGCATCCTGCGCAACATGGACACCTACAGGGCCATCGACGCGGTGGCCGGCGCGCAGGTCAAGGCAGTGGTGGGAGCAAGTCAATAACGGACGGCTTTTCCACACCGCGGGAACCTGCTTCGATACTTCCCGCGCACAATTCCGATTGACTTGCCGGCTGGCGGCCAGCGACACTGTTTTGAATCGGAGGAGTCCTCAGCCTCCGCGATGCCATTCGCAGCCTGCTGTTGTTGCACAACAGGGCCAGCCGGGACGATTCGGCGCAGCCCTGGTTCCTCAACCGACCGGAGGGCGCTATGTCAGCCGATTTGCAGTTTCTGGAAGAATGGATTCCCGAAAGAATGGACCCCGGAACGATTTTCATGCTGGAAAACCATGCGCAGTCGGGCCATGCGCAACGCTCGTTCGTGGCCGTCCTCTCCTGTCCGCGTTGCGGAACCATCGGACTGATTACGCACCGCCAATTGTTCGGCGGCGATGCGATGATCTGCGGCGGTGACGTCTGCTCGGCCGAGTACCGTCTGGAGGGCGAGACCATCCAATACCGCAATGCGCAGTAGTACCGTGACAGCATGAATTTGTAATATGCGGATTGTAGCGCCGGTCTCCTGACCGGCTGTAGTGCGGGTGTCCTCGCCCGCTCTTGTCCAGGAATCATTACCAATTCATGTGGTCTATACACTAGGTGGCCCATCTCTTCCATTGTGGGCAATCATCACTGTCAGTTCCGCAGGAAATCCTTGGCCTTCTGGATAAGTACGTCGCGGCTCACGTCGGAAATGGTGTTAGTCAGCGGAATGCTCTTGGGACAAACTTCGACGCAGTTTTGCGCAAAGCCGCACTCCTGTATGCCGCCGTCGCCGGCCAGCGCGCGCAGGCGCTCTTCCTTCAAGACTCGCCCGGTGGGATGGTTGTTGAAGAGCTTGACCTGGGCGATGGTGGCCGCGCCTACGAAGTTAGTGTTTTCGTTGAACTGCGGACAAACTTCCATACAGCAGGTGCAACTGATGCAATTCGAGAGCGGATAAATCGCCTCCTGCTCTTGCGGCAGGACGCGCGGGCCCGCGCCCAAGTCATAAGTCCCGTCGATGGGAACCCAGGCCTTGACGGCCTTCAAATTCTCGAACAAAACCGACCGGTCCACTTGCAGGTCGCGCACCAGCGGAAACTTCGAGAGCGGCTCGACGCGGATGGGCTGCTCCAGATTATCAACAAGAGCCGAGCAGGCCATGCGGGCCTTGCCGTTGATGCGCATTGCACAGGAGCCGCATATCTCCTCCAGGCAATTCGAGTCATAAGTGATCGGCGTGGTGTTATGGCCGTCGGCGGTTACAGGGTTACCGGCGATCTCCATCATCGCTGAGATGACGTTCATGCCCTGCCGCCACTCGATCTCGAAGCTCTCCCAGACGGCGGGAGCATCGGGGCTGGCCTGGCGCTTGATTTCGAAAGATACAGTTTTCGTTGCCATTCTCAGTCTCCCTTTGCTTAACTCGCCGCGTCGTAACGGCGCGGGCGCGGTTTGATGTATTGTGTGTCCACTTCTTCGTACTCGAAGCGCGGGCCGATCACGTCTCCGGTATAACTCGCCTTGGTGGTCTTCAGGAACTGCTCGTCGTTGCGCTCGGGAAAGTTGGGCTTGTAGTGCGCGCCGCGCGATTCATCGCGCAACCGCGCTCCCTGCGCTACGACCCGCGCCAGCTCCAGCATATTCTTCAACTGGCGCGCAAAGGCGAAGCTGGTGTTAGCCCACTGGCTCTTGTCGCTCAAGTTTACATTCCGGTAGCGGTCCATTAGTTCGACGATCTTCTCGTCGGCCTGCTGCAACCCCTTGTTATAGCGGATCACGGTAGCGTGCTTGGTCATAACATCGCCTAACTCGCGCCATAACTTGAAAGGATTCTCCGTCCCTTTGTTCTTGAGCAGGCTGGAATTGATCCCGGCCTGGCGAGTAAGTTCAGCCGCGTGGCCGCCGTCGCCCTCCGGCGCGGGCAGGCTCTTGGCGTAACTCAACGCATTGGGGCCGGAGACGAAGCCGCCGTAGATGCAACTGAGCAGCGAGTTAGCTCCCAGACGGTTGGCGCCGTGGTACTGGTACTCGCACTCGCCGGCGGCAAAGATGCCGGGAATGTTGGTCATTTGGTTGAAATCCACCCACAAACCGCCCATCGTGTAATGCACGCCGGGGAATATCTTCATGGGAACGTCGCGCGGGTCGTCGCCGACAAACTTCTCGTAGATTTCGAGAATGCCCTCCAGCTTGCGATTCAGCGTGGCGCGGTCGATGTGCGTGAGGTCGAGATAGACCATCGGCTGGCCGTCTATCCCCAGGCCTTCCTCGAAGACCACCTTATGAATGGCGCGCGTGGCAATGTCACGGGGGACCAGGTTGCCGTATTTGGGATACCACTCCTCAAGAAAATAAAATCGCTCCGCCTCGGGAATCTGCTTGATGGGGCGCTTGTCGCCGACCGTGCGCGGCACCCAGACGCGGCCGCCCTCGCCGCGCGCCGACTCCGACATCAGGCGCAGTTTGTCTTCGCCGGGGATGCAGGTGGGATGGACCTGGATGCACTCGCCGTTCGCATAAGTTACTCCCTGCTGATAGACCGCCGATTGCGCCGAGCCGGTGCAGACCACGGAGTTAGTGCTCTTGCCGAAGATAGCTCCGATGCCGCCGGTAGCCAGGATAATCGCGTCGGCAGGGAAGCTGCGCAGTTCCATCGTGCGCAGGTCAAGCGCGGTAATTCCCCGCGCCACGCCCTTGGAATCGATCACTGCGGAGAGAAACTCCCAGCCTTCATACTTCTTTACTTTGCCCTCGGACTCATGCCGCCGCACCTGCTCGTCGAGCGCGTAGAGTAACTGCTGCCCGGTGGTTGCGCCGGCGAAGGCGGTGCGGTTGTAGAGCGTGCCGCCGAAGCGGCGAAAATCGAGCAGCCCCTCAGGTGTGCGGTTGAAGGTGACGCCCATGCGGTCTAAAAGATCAATAATCGCCGGAGCGGCCTCGCACATCGCCTTGACCGGCGTCTGGTTGGCCAGAAAGTCGCCGCCGTAGATGGAGTCGTCGAAGTGCTTCCAGGTGGTGTCGCCCTCGCCCTTGAGGTTCTTGGCCGCGTTGATGCCGCCCTGCGCGCAAACCGAGTGCGAGCGCTTGACCGGGACAATCGAGAATAAGTCCACGTTGCCGCCCGCCTCGGCGATCTTGATGACCGCCGCGAGACCGGCCAGGCCTCCGCCAACCACGATGATTCTGGGTGATGCCATGAATAACTTTCCTTTCGGATAGAAGCAGTGAACAGTGTTCAGCGATCAGCGGACGAAGGCCCAGATGCTCCAGAGGCCCATGACGGCGAGTCCCAGACCAAGCGCCACGCAGACGTAGCCAAATCGCTTGCGGGCGCGTGTGCCGGGCGTGATGCCCCACTTGGCCGCGAAGAGCCAGACGCCGTAGGAGAAGTGCCAGCAGATGGCGATCATCGCGATGACATAGACGGCCAGCATCCAGGGATTGGCCAGCTCGTGCTGCACCTTGGCGAAGGCTTCCATCGGATGATCGGGAAGGCTGACGCCCATGAAGCGCTGGCGAATCACGTGCTGCAAAATGTAAGCGAAGGCGACGAGGCCGGTGTAGCGCTGGGCGACGTAGAGCCAGTTCCCGGCCCAGGGGTAGTAGACGATATTCGACTTGCCGCGCAGCCAGATCCAGACGCCGTAGCCGGCGTGATAGAGGATGGGCAGAAAGATGAAGACCCACTCCAGCACGCGCACCAGCGGCAGGCTGTTGAGGAAGCGGACCTGTTCTCCGTATGCGATGGGCCCTTTGAGCGCCTCGAAGTTCGAGAGCATATGTTCCAGCAGGAAGGCGCCCAGCGGGATGATGCCGAGCAGCGAATGCAGTTTGCGCCAGAGAAAGGACGAGCCCTCACCAGCGCGCAGCGGCTGAACGCCGGAGCGGACAATTGGGCGTTGGGGAGTCGCGGCAGGGGATTGAGCGGTGACCATAGCGGTGTGAGCTCCTAAAGGCTTGCAGGCGCGGGTTCTGGCAGACAGCGGACTCGAATCAAGGAACGGGGATGCGCGGCCTGATTTTGATTCATTATTGGTGTTCTGCATCACATTCGTCAAGGACGCTCCGCGGGCTTTTTCACCCCTGAACAAGAAAACGGGAAGATTAGGCCTGAATCATCGCCAGCAGTGACGCAATGGCGCGCCCGCGATGGCTGAGCGAGTGCTTGGTTTCCAGGTCCACTTCGGCCATGGTGCGGTCGAGCGCGGGCAGATAAAACAGCGGGTCGTAGCCGAAGCCGCCCGTGCCGCGCGGCGATTCAAGAATCAGCCCTTCCACAGAGCCCTCGGCGGTGTGCAGGACCGTGCCGTCGCGAGCCGCCACCAGCACGCAGCGGTAGCGCGCCGTGCGTTCGACGGCGGGCACGCCGGCCAGCCGCAGCAGTAGCTCCATGTTGTTCCAAACGTCGGTGGTATGGTTGGCGCCAGGCGATCCGGCCAGACTCGATTCGATCAGTCCGGCGTCGGCGGCAAAGCGGGCCGAGCGCACGCCGGGAGCGCCGTCCAGTGCGTCCACCTCCAGGCCGGAGTCGTCCGCCAAGACCAACTCGCCGGGAGCAAAGCGGGAGTAGTAAACAGCCTTGAGCGTGGCGTTTGCGGCGAAGGTCAGGCCGTCCTCCTCCGGCGCGGGGATTTCTTTGATTCCCGGAAGAGGCGAAAGGTCGAGTGCGTGGGCTTCGGCGGCCGTGCGGAAGTCGCGCAGCTTGCCCTGGCTGGTGGTGGCGGCGTAAAGACGAAGGCTCATGAGGAAAGTGTAACGGGTAAACATTGCGATGCGGGCGTGACAGTGGAGAACTTTGTTCAACCCCGCAGGATTACCACGGAGTTGAACTACCACCGAAGGACCAGCGATGATGCGCCCAAAGGAGAGACTCCGGTGCCGCGAGTGAAGAACAATATCATAAAGCCAACCACTAGATCGGCTTGCCGGAACGCTCCTCAATAAACGCACCGACAATGCGCGCCGCTTCTTCAACGAATACGCGGTCAATCTCCGTGAAGGCGGCCGGCGTGTGGCTGTCAATGTCGATCTCGCCCACGACTTTGCCGTGCGCGCGGATGGGGACAACGATCTCGGACTTTGTCTTGATCGAGCATGAAAGATAGCGCGGGTCCGCGTTCACGTTGTCCACCACCACCGTCTCGCCCGCGGCCACCGCCGCGCCGCAGATGCCTTGCGAGACAGGAATGCGCACATGCGGCGTCGGCTCGCCCACAAAAGCGCCCAGGACCAGCGTCTCCGCATCGCCGGGGTCGAGCCAATAAAAGCCGGTCCAGTTGTAATGAGGGAGCCGCTCGGAGATGGCCTCGACGACGCCTCTCTCCAGCGCTTTCAGAGTCGGCGCATCCTCGGCCAGCTCGCGTATGCGGGAGAGCAGGGAAATCATCTCCAGGGTGAGTGCGGGCATCTTCATCTCCTTCAGGTGTAGCACAATAATCCCAGTGTTCAAAATCGTGATCACGGTCATCCGGTTCTCTTATACCCTAGAGTTGTATAATCCTCCCAAATGGCGAGAGCCAAGCGAAATAAAGACAGGGGCCTCTATACTCTTCAACAGGGAGTTCCAAAACCAATGTGCGCGAACTTAAATGCCGTGACGAACTTCAACCTTGCCCTGCCCTTCTACGAATCAACGCGCAGAAACCCGGGGAAATTGGGTCTCTGGGCTGATGGCAAGGAATACAGTTATGCTGAAATGCTCGAAGAGGTGCTCCGGATCGCTAACTGGTTGTGCAGCCGTGGCGCTACGCCGAAACGGGTTGGAATCCTTGCCTCCCGCAGTGCAGATGCCTGCATCGGGATATTGGCGACGACCTGGGTCGGGGCGGCCTATGTTCCGATCAACCTGGCGCTTCCCGAAGCAGGCCTTATTGGAATTCTGAATCGCAGTGGCCTGGATGCTCTAATTGCAGACAGCACTGGATCGAAGATATTAAGCGCGCGCGTATTGGATGCATGCCCCACCAAAGTACTTGCGCGGCAAGAACATATTCCTTACGCCACGACTTCGAGCACAACGGATTACCACGAATTACCATCCGCCGTAAGCTTCATGGAACCTGTCTTTTTGGACCATGCAGCACCTGGTTATATGATCTACACATCCGGGAGCACCGGCGTTCCCAAGGCCGTCGCGATCCCGGTCGGAGCTGTCGACCATTTTTTCCGGGCGCTCGATATAAAGTATCCACTCACTGAAAATGATCGCGCGGCGGAAACCAGCCCTACCAGCGGTGACATCTCGGTTTATAATATGTTTTCCACTTGGCGCGTTGGCGCATCTTTACATATCATTCCCGAGAGTCAGGTAATGGCTCCAGCTAAATTCATACAGGAGCACGGGATTACAACGTGGTATTCCGTGCCCTCCATTGCGGCTCTTATGGCTAAGATGAACTTTCTGAGACCCGGAGCGTTTCCCTCACTAAGACAGACACTGTTCTGCGGGGAACCACTTCTTTCCATTACTGCCGCGGCATGGCAGGCGGCAGCGCCGTTCTCGACGGTTACTAATATGTATGGCCCGACAGAGGCAACGGTTATGTGTCTCGGCGAAGACTACGGACCAGACTGCGCAGTGACGCGAGATTGGGTCGCGATCGGCCGACCATATCCCGGCATGAAGGCGGCTATTGCCACGCCAGAATTACTTTGGGTTGCCGACGGCGAAAGTGGAGAACTGCTCCTCTCCGGTCCGCAACTTGCGCTCGGCTATGTTGACAACGAAGAGAAGACCCGCTCAAGCTTTGTGGACATTGACGACGAGCGCTGGTACCGGACTGGAGACCTTGCATACAAGGACAGCAATGGGGTGTTTCACTTCCTAGGCCGGATCGATCATCAAGTAAAGGTACTTGGGTATCGCATAGAACTCGGTGAGGTGGAGTTCCATCTGCGCGACGTATCGGGTTGCGATTCAGTGGCCGCCGTTGCATGGCCGCAGTATGGAGGCAGTGCCTCGGGCATTGTGGCCTTCCTCGGCGGCTTCGCTGGTCCAACATCCCATATAAAGGCCGCAATGCAGCAACGTCTCCCCAACTACATGGTGCCTAGCCGTTTCCTCGTCCTGCCGGAGTTACCCCTGAACAGCAACAGAAAAGTGGACCGGAAGCAACTCCTTGATTTTTTGAACGAGAAATGTAACAAGACGAATCAATGATGCTTTCCTTAGAACTCCGCCGCGCTTCTGCGTAGTCATTAAAGGCCATTTCGCCTGGAACCCATCTGGTTCTAAGAACTCACCTGTCTATACCTCAGAAGAGCAATCGCCTCAACGGTTCAATTCGATGTTCTGGGCAGCATGTCCACGAGCGTGACATCGCGAGGGACCAAGTCAAGAGGCAAGTTCTGTCTGCAGTGCGTCAAGATACTTTCGATTAGTTGAGCACGATATTTCTCTTGTCCGGGCGCATTCGCGAAGCACAACAAATCAGCCGGCTCCGGTTTTGGCCAGAGGATCCGCCGAGTCGATTGAAATTGCGAAGGTCGCACAGGGGAAAAGACAGCGTCATAGCTCCCATCGGGGCGGCAAGCCGCCCAACTAAGCTGAATCTCAAAGCCTGACTCCTCTTTGGACAACTCGATCAGATCCTGTGGGTGGATTCCGGACATCACGTATTCCGCGCATTGGTGCTTGAACTCTGCCGTAGTCAGGGATGCGTCGGCCGGCCAGATCCTTTCGAAAGCATTCACATCCTTCTCCAGACGTCGATTTCTGATACGCATAATGCCGAAAGCCTCGGTGCGCTGACGCATCATCGTGCGGATGTCTTGAAGACTCAATTCGCGCTCGGTCCAATCTTCAAACGCAACCTCAAGCGCTGACTCATCACTATGTCCGACATGAATAATCGCATTGAATCGGTATCCCGTGACCTCGTTGGACGCGCGGCCAAGACGCGGTCGTATTTCCACCCGCGACACCTTGGAAAAACGATGGGGCAAGGAGAGAAAAAATGCTGGAGAAACGAATAGCCACGGTTGGAGTTTCACTCGCCGTCTGATCTGCTCGCGTAACCCTGCAACACTTAGTTCATCATCTCCCAAGAATAACTCGATCGAAGAAGCGAAGACCGGTAAAAGATGCAAGCTCAGCACATCTCCGACATAAACGTGGCCGCCAGGCTTTACGACATTGATTGCCTTCTCTAGAACATCACTCAGATAGGCCAAATTAGGAAAGTAGAAAATCACGGAGTTCATCACTACGGTGTCGAACGAATTGCAATCAAGGCTGCCAAAGTCGTCCGCCCGCCGCTCAATCACCTCCACTTTCCCTGCCAAAGAAGGGACTGACTGCAACTGTTCTCTAAGTTTTGCCAGAGTTGCGGGGGAGAAATCTACCCCGGCATAGCGGTCGCAGCTTGGGGCAATTTGCATTAAAAGCATCCCAGTACCGCAACCGATTTCGTAAAGCACCTTTGGTGCTAACCGGAGGATTTCGTCTGCAGATACCTGAAGCCATTCGCGCATCTCATTGCGGGGGATTTCCTGGCCCGTGTATGCGCTATTCCATCCCTGAGTATTAAGTCCGACGGGATAAGGAGCCGTCCCCTTCACGAACTGGGTCAGATCGACTGCTTTTTGCCATCTGTTGATGATCATGGATTCCGAATTCTTCCGGCCTAGAACATCGTCCAAATAATCGTCATTAGGCACGACAAAAGCAATGAATCCGTCGCGTGTATCAAATAAAACAGCCGCCTCAAGCACTCCGGGGTATGCGGATAATACCTTCAGTACATTTTCCGCATGGCCGGTTGCGAGCTGATTGTCACTTGCCCGTGCGACTCTCGAGTTGCCAGTGCGCTTGTCCATCCAGGAATTCATTCTTTCTTGCAGTTCATAGTAGTTTGGACCGTGGCATCGATAGCGTCGACGCTGTCGATCAACTCCTTGTCAAAACCGATCTGGGCAAAATCGATTCCGAAAGTCTGCTCGAGAAACATAATGATTTCCACTGCATCGATTGACTGCAGACGCCCACTGAGCAACAGAGAATCACCGTTTGCGAGCGGTTCATCATCGCCATAGTTGGTCAGGAGACCTTGTACAAACTCACGTATTTCTGCTTTTCCCTTCATATATCCTCCCTAAAATTTGATAAAGAACAAACTTGCTAGGTACCTCAAGTGTTCTGCCAGCGAATAACCCCGCTCATTCGTTACAAATACATTCAGTAAGCAGTAGAAAATCCCAACGCCCAAAGCGGGCAAGAAATGCCCCCGCACAAATCCGACAGGCATGGGTCCGCGCCTGCGCATTTGTGAAAGACTTAATGCGGCCGCAAGGACAATACAATAAAACAAAAACGTTTGATAATTTCTGATTGCCGTCCAAAGTCCATCATCCCGGATGATCTGCCAGTCCCGCGTGAAATGGTAGAACGCATTCCCAAAGCCGGCGGCAGCAAAGGTAGCGAAGGCCATCCGCAGGCGCCTATGCTTTTTCCAATAACGGAAAAAGGCAGGGTAGAAGTAGAAATCGACTAGCAATTCCTTGAAGTAGTAATAAAAGCGATTGAAAAACTCTATCAATGTTGTCGCAGACAGCGGCCGGTAGGTATTGCGAAGTGCGTTGTATCCCGCCATGCGGCAACTGGCGATGATTCTGTGTCCAAAAATCGAGAGAGTTAAAATGCTCTCAAAGAACGCGAGTATCTGGCACTCCCAGCACAAGTGCCAGGATGCGGGCGTCCCTCGCACGCTCATGGCCAGAGCTTGATCCGGTAGCGGAATCCGCAAATAACCGTGGAAAAATTGATTCCAGAAGACTTGAAAGACCGCCAGCAGAATAGCCCACAGAAGCAGCTTCAATCCCTTCAATTGCACAATTGCCTGTTGCTCCGGATTCTGCGCCTCGATGCGGCGAAGATAAGCAGCGCCTTTCGGGAATGGAGTGTTTGAAGACCCCCACACCGGGTGAAAGGACGCCAGCTCCATGGTAAGATCGCGCGCGGGCTGCGAGTTCCGGTCACTCACCGCATAAGCAATGAACCAAAGATAACTTGCCATGAGACCGACTAGATCCCATAGAATCGGGTACGCCAATGAATACGGCGCGGTCGCGCACGCCAGTAGGATCAGCGCGGAGAATCCGCCAAGGAGGAACGCAACCGGCCTTTGCCCAAACAGCGATTTAGGCCAGCGGATGGCGCACCAGTACAGGAAAATCCCAAACGCAATGACCGCCAAATTCAAGCCCAGGAGCAACGGTTTCTGGAAGGTTTGCAGAACAACCAAAAGTATGGGGGCGACGGCCAGAATCAAGCGCCGTCGCGCTGGCAAAAAAGTAATCAGTGTAACTCCCAGTACGAATGCCAGCCACGAGAGAGGATCGCGGATAAAGACAAGGATTCCGCCGCCGAACGCGGCCAGCATGGCCGCTTTGCCCAGCGTGGTCTGAGCGAAGGAAACTGTCCAGGGATCGGTTTCTATGCGCGGAATAAGGCGAAACTCAGCCAAGCGGCTGCTCATTGATTCATGGGATTTCGTCTGGGCAGCCATGTCGTTTCCTGACCAAGGGATGTTTGAAAAAGTCTAGCAGGACTAGGCAAATGTGTCGAACCGTTACCTGTCAGTATCCTTACCCATCGGAGATGAGAGAGAGGCGGACGATTCCGCAGGCGGGGGTCAGCCCTTTCCGAGGCGATGAAAAGCCTCCGCCCGCCGGGGAAGCGTGAACAGGGACTATAACGGTTCTCCAATTGCTGTACACCGGAACCACGCCGCAGAGTGGCTTTTTCCTCAAGAAAAAGCCACCTTCGATAGAATCAGTAAGGACATATGTATTGGAGAACCGCTCTAATACCCCTGCGAGAACTCCGGCTCGACCGGATTCTCGAAGAGCGAGGCGTCGCGGGTGACGATGGTCAGGCCCGACGGCGTGACGAAGTAGCGGCGCTTGTCCTCGACCGGATCGTAGCCGATGATGGTGCCCTCCGGAATGTGGACGTGGCGATCAATGATGGCTCTCCGGATGCGGCAGTGCCGCCCAATGTTCACGTGCGAGAAGATAATGCTGGCGTCCACGGTCGAGTAGGAGTTGACGCGCACATCCTGCGAGACCACGCAATTGGTCACCGATGCGCCGGAGATGATGACGCCGGCGGTGATCACCGAGTTGACCGCCATACCCGAGCGGCCGGGCTCGCCGAAGACGAACTTGGCCGGCGGATACTGGCGCACGCGGGTGCGGATCGGCCAGCTCTTGTCGTAGAGGTTGAAGGTCGGCGAAACCGAGCAAAGGTCCATGTTGGCGTCGTAGTAGGCGTCCAGCGTGCCCACGTCGCGCCAATAGAGCGCCTGCTGCTTGTTCTCGTCCACAAAGTTGTAAGCCATCATCTTCTTCTTGCCCAGCATGCTGGGAAGAATATCGTGGCCAAAGTCGTGCCTGGAAGCCGGGTCCTCGGCGTCGGCGATCAGCGCCTTCAGGAGCACTTCAGTATTGAAGATGTAGATGCCCATCGATGCATCCACGGAACCGGGATTGAAGGGTGAGCGGAAGCTGGTGGTGACGGGCTTTTCCTGGAAGCCCAGCACCTCGCCTGTCTTGGCCACCTCCACCACGCCGAAGCGCTTCGTTTCGTCCGGCGAGATCGGCAGCGTGGCCAGCGTGACCTCAGCCTTGGTCTCCTTGTGGTACTCCAGCATCCGGTTGTAGTTCATCTTGTAGATGGCGTCACCCTGGAGGATGATCATGTGCTTGGGTTGCTCGCTGCCGATCGAATAAATATTCTGATAAACCGCGTCGGCGGTGCCCATGTACCAATTGGCGCCGGTGCGCTGCATGGGCGGCAGCAGTTCGAAGAACTCGCCCAGCTCCTGGGCCACAATCCCCGTCCACCCTTCGCGGATGTGCCGGTTCAGCGAGAGCGCCTTGTACTGCGTAAGGATGAAGACCTTGCGCAGGCCGGAGTTGATGCAGTTGGAGAGAGTGATGTCGATGATGCGATAGTGGCCGCCAAAGGGCACGGCCGGTTTGGCGCGATCGCGGGTGAGGGGAAAGAGCCGTTCTCCCGCGCCGCCCGCTAGCAATACTCCAAGTGTGTCTCTCATTGCTGAACCCTGCCTTCGTGCTGATGCTCGCCGGGTGCATCCCCGCCGGGGGCGGAAGCGCCGATCTTCAATCCAGCATACCTTCCCGCAACAATATTTTCCAGGAATTGCCGGAGGATGGAGAATACCACAGCCCGGAGACTTCGGCTGCCCTTCACATATTACCGAAGCTGGGTGCCCCAAAGACAACTCCAGAGCCGCTGCGGACAAAGCTTCATCGAAGGAAACTCCGGAATGGGAAAATGCCGTTTGGGTGCGGCTGCTGCCGGCTCACTGGCCTGGGCGCCGATCTGCTAGCGCTTCGTCTTGAACTTGTACTCGACGCCAGCCGAGATCCCGAAGTTCCAGTTATTGTGCGGGCTTGAGGTCGTGGGAACGACGGGATAATTAAAGCCATAGCGGGTAAACAGCGCGTCGGGCGTGACGCGGAAAACCCAGCGTGACGTGCGGTTCAGGTCAATGTGGCCGCCGAAGACCGCGGCAGGAGCAAACTGATTGTCGTAGAAACCCACACTCGCAGGCGTCTGCGGCGAATCATGAGAATTAAAGTGCGCTCCGCCCGCAAGCACATGCAGCATCACATCGCCGTGCTTGTTGTGTGGCCCCAGCCATTCGGGTCCGGCAACGAAAAGGTACTGATCAACGAAGGGGCCCCTGACATCATTTAGCCCTGAATTGCTTCCCCCCACGCTGGCGACGCCGCTGGTGCCCAGATAGCTTCGGCCCGAGCCCTCGACGGCCCAGCGCTTGCTGAACCAATAGGAGGCGGTCAGATCGAGTCCGCCCAGGTTAGCGCCTTGCAGGGCAACAGGTCCGGCATGAATGTGGCCGTAGGCCGCGCCCAGCGATAGATCGAAACGGTTGTCGTAGCGCACATTCGCCAGCGGGTCGCTGGCGATGTAGGTACCATTGCCGGCCGTCGGAGAGGCGGTGCTTTGCGCCTGGGCGCGGGTTGCAAACGACAAAGCCAAAGCGGCTACGGCGGCAAGAGCGGCGGTATGACTTACGGAGAGACGCATCTTATTCAGCTTACTAGACGATGCCGATGGTGGACAATGCGAACCGGGCGGCATCTGCGGGCGTCTTCTAAAAAAATCCCGCCAACCTCCGCAGCTTGCCAGTCCCTCAGTCCCTAGTCCCCGGTCCTACGGCTCGCAGCGCTCGCTCCAGCGTGTCCAGACCAGGTAGCGCATCGTCTTCAGGTCTTCGACGGCCTCCGCAACCCATTGGTGAGCCGCAGACTCCGGTTCCAGCGGCGGCGCGGCGTGGGTGCACCAGGCAAGCGGCAGGCCGCTGAAGATGATGCCGGCGCGCGGCAGATGGCTGGCGCTGGAGACCACCTCCGCCGACCGCCAGCCGTGCGCCTTCATGATCCGCACCGCGTAACAGGCGTTCTGAATCGTATCCTTGGCCTCCGGCTCAACAAAAATGGCCGTCTCCGGAATGCCCTGCGCGTGGGCGGAGCGCGCCATCACCCGCGCCTCGACAAACTGGTTGCGCGCCGCCCCGCCGGTCAGGATCAGCCGTGGCGCCACGCCCCGCTCATACTCATGCACGCCCTCGGTCACGCGGGCCAACTGCGTAGGCGTAGGGTTGCCGTCGCTGTCCACCGGAGAGCCCAGCACAATGATGGCGTCAAAGCGGGTGAGCGCGGTGTTGGAGGCGGGCGCCAGCAAACGGGCAACCACTCCCCAGGCCAGCAGGCCAGCAACCAATACGAACGCGGCCAGCGTCAGCCGGCCCCGCCAGCTCATGCGCCGCCGACGCAAGGCCGTGCGCCGGGGCCTGAGCCGGCGTGCGGGCGTCTTGCGGATAGGGCGCGCGTTGGTCAAAGCAACCCTCAGCTACCACTGTAACGCCGCAGTCACACTGGGTGGCCCAGGTCTGGATTTTCAGACCTGGGAAACCAGAAACCCCGTCCGGTCTAGTTGGATTACCCCAGATTGTTGGGTGCCCCACCCTCGCCGCGTCTTTGTTTTTGCGGCTAGGGTGGGAGACCATGAACCCCAACCCGCCTAGCCGGATCAGCCCAGGTCAACCGATGTACCCCATTCTTCCAAGACGAACTCGCTCAAAGGCTTGCGGGTGCGCGGGGTGGTTTCCAGAGCAATCAGGTTCTCTTGGACCAGGGCCGAGGGTTCGCCCTGGTAGCCCAGCGCGATCACCGCGCCGAGATGGTAGTCGTCTGGAATTTGAAAGAGCTGGCGGGCGGCGGCATGGTCGAAGCCGGCCATCGAGTGAGACCTCAGGCCCAGCGCGCTGGCTTGCAGCGTCAGCGCCGCGGCGGCCGCCCCCAGATCATAGAGCGCGTACGCATTCGCAGAGCCGTTGTGGCTGAACGTGGCGCTCGCCGCCCCCAGAATCAGCACCGGCGCGACGCCGGCCCAATCCCGGTTGAAGCCGCCCAGCGTCGAGAAGATCTTCTTGTAGGTCGATGAGCCGCGCCGGCCAACGAGGAAGCGCCAGGGCTGATCGTTGTAGGCCGAGGCGGACCAGCGGGCGGCTTCAAAGACTTTGGCGAGGTCGGCAGGGCTGACCTCGCGGTCGGCGAAGGAGCGCGCGCTCCAGCGGCCGGCAATGACCGGCAACACGCCCTCGATCGTATGAGCTTGCTTCAAATGGTCGATTTCAATTGCAGATAAGGTCATGAATGTACGCTCCTCGGGAGCAGCCCGACTCGTTCTGCAAGTTACGCCGGCAATGAACCCGCTAACTTGCGAACTCGCTATCACCGCGAAGCGGTGGCTAACTTGCTAAATGGTTAACAAATCCCCACGTGTTTTGGCGAAAGGATGGATAAGACCCAACTCTCAACCAGCTTTGTTCATAGGAAGCTGGATACATCTCTTTGATTCGCACGGCGAGGCGAACGATTCCCCTTTCGGCGAAAAAGCTGTTGAAACGAATAATTCCCGCAGGCACCCTACTGGTAAACCTTCGGGATGAAGTTCTGCTCCTGGATCGGCGGGCGCACGTACTTCGACTTTTCCAGCTTGGGCAGTTCCAGCGGCTCCGGCGTCAGATCGCGATAGACGAACATCGACAGAAGATGGCGGATCACGTTCAGACGCGCGCACTTCTTGTTCTCCGCATTCACGACATACCACGGAGACATTTTGGTGTCAGTCACGGCGAACATCTCGTCCTTGGCGCGCGAGTACTCGGCCCAATGCTTGCGTGATTCGAGATCCATCGGACTCAGCTTCCAGCGCTTGGTGGGATTCTTCATGCGGTCCTGGAAGCGCCGCTCCTGCTCCTCGTCGCTCACCGAAAACCAGTACTTGATCAGCCGAATCCCCGAACGCTGCAATATGCGTTCAAACTCAGGGCAGCTCTGAAAGAACTCCTGATATTGCGCCTCGGTGCAGAAGCCCATCACGTGTTCGACGCCCGCCCGGTTATACCAACTGCGGTCGAAGAGCACCATCTCGCCGGCCGCGGGCAGGTGGGGAACATATCTCTGGAAGTACCACTGCGTTTTTTCGCGGTCGGTGGGCGTGCCCAGAGCCACCACCCGGCAGACGCGCGGATTCAGCGATTCGGTGATCCGCTTGATCGCCCCGCCCTTGCCTGCCGCGTCGCGGCCCTCAAACAGAATCACAACCCGCAGGCCTTCCTGCTTAACCCACTCCTGCAGCTTGACGAGTTCGACTTGCAAGCGGCTCAGCTCTTTGACGTAGTCGCAGTCTTTTCCGAGGTGCAGTATATCGGCATTGCCCAGCACGGGCGCCGGCAGGTCGCCGTGCTTCTGCTTGCCTTTTGAGTGCGTCGTCGCTTGATCAGCTTCCGGGTGCTTCTTCTTGGTCTTGTCTTTCATCGCTCTTCCTCCCGCTCTTTCGCAAACACACTTCCTATCGGCACGAATAGCCGCAAGAATCATATACCGCTTGAGCCCCGGAGAAAATGCTATGTCAGTTCGACCTTCAGCGTGATCGCGACATCGGAGATCTTTTCCGCGGGCATTTCAACCCTCAATCCGGCTTCGTCCTGCTTCCACTTGAGATCGCCCTTGCCGCCCAGCATTTCCACTCGTTGAATCTTGCCCGGATTCTGCGGACTGGCGAGTCCGAGCGCGTTGATCACTGCCGCTTTTTCTGGACAGCCCATCACGAAGGCGTAGAGCGTGCTGCCCTTGGTGGTGAAGCGAACGTCCTCGGCAGTGAGATCATTCTGTTTGTCCTCGTTGAAGTTGCCGGTCTCGATTTTATTCTTGGTCGAAGGGCCTTCGCCGTAAATCTTCCACGGGCGCGTCGCATAAATGCCTTCGCTGTTCACCGCCATCCACGCGGTGATGCCTTCGAGCACGTTCATCTCTTCCAAATCCAGTTGGCCGGAGTTGGGCAGCGGGAAATTCAGCAGCAGGTTGCCGTTCTTGCTCACAATGTCGGCCAGCAGATCGATGACTTTCTTGGCCGTCTTATATTGCTGGCCGCGCTTGTAATGCCATTGGCCGATGCAGGTGTCGGTTTGCCACGGGTTCTTGGCAATGCCGTCGCTGACGCCGCGCTCGTGATCCAGCAGGCAGGTGCCGATGGCGCAATCGGTCTCTTCCTTGCTGGTGTAGACCGCCTCGGTCCGGCCGCCGTGCGCCTGCGCGCTGACGTTGTAAAGGTGCGCCACCATCTTCAGTCCAACATCCTCGAAGGGAAGATGCCCGTCGGTGTACAGAAAATCGGGCTGATATTTGTCGATGAGGTCGGTCATGCGGTCAAGGTAATGCAGCTTCCATGAATTGGGAATTCCGTCGTCGTTCCAATCCAGCCTGTCGGCGAAGCGGGCGCAGTCGGCGTCATGATAGAGATCTGCGTACTGCGGGTCGGCGCCATCATACGGAACGCCCGCCAGCGGCCCGGTCTTGTCGGCGCCGTGGCTCACCGCCCACCACTTGTAACTGATCCAGAGATGCTCGCTGACGCCGAAGCGCAAACCCTGCTTGCGCGCCGCTTTTTGCCAGGTTCCGACGATGTCTCTCTTCGGTCCCATGTTGACGGCATTCCAGCGCGTGTACTTCGAGTCCCAAAGATCGAAGTTATCGTGGTGAACTCCCATGCTGACGAAGTACTTTGCCCCGGCCTTCTTGTACAGGCACATCAGGTGTTCCGGATCCCACTTGGCGGCCTTCCAGTCATTCACAAGATCCTTGTAGCCAACCTTGGATGGATGGCCGTATGTTTCCACATGGTAGTTGTATTGCTCCGATCCCTGAATATACATATTGCGGGCATACCAATCCCCATCTTCTATCGCCGACTGCGGGCCCCAATGCGACCAGATGCCGAACTTCGCATCGCGGAACCAGTCAGGAATCCGGTAGCCCTGCAAGGAAGATCTGGTTCCCAAAAAGTTATTGAATTGCGCTGCCTGGGCCTGGGCAAATCTTGACAGCGCCAGGGCGGAATACGCGCCGCCCAGTGATTTCAGTAAGTCACGTCTGTTCATAGCTATGTGGTTCCTCCACCTTCCGCAGAATACTCACGCCGCCGCGCCCCGTCAACGGAGAACTGATGATAGCGGTCGCGTATACTGAACTGAATATGCGGACAGTTCAACTGAAAGCCTGCCGCCCGCCGCTTCCAGCGCTGCATCTTGACATGCTGGATCGGAGAGCCGGATGAGCGCCGCCAGCCAAACGCTGAACCCGATCGAGGACGAACATCACGAATGGAAGCCTAAGGCAAACCCCTGGACCATTGCCGGGTCGGTCATGCTGGCCACCTTCATGGTGGTTCTGGATTCCTCGGTGGCCAACGTCGCGCTGCCGCACATCGCCGGCAGCCTATCCGCTTCGACCGACGAATCCACCTGGGTCCTGACCAGCTATCTGGTCGCGAATGCCATCATGCTGCCCGCCGCCGGATGGATCGCGCGCCGCATCGGCCGCAAAAAGCTCCTCTTGTTTTCCATTCTGCTCTTCACACTGGCCTCGCTGCTCTGCGGCGTGGCGCTGACCATGCCCATGCTGATTGTGGCGCGGGTTCTGCAAGGCATCGGCGGCGGCGGAATGCAGCCGCTGGCCCAGTCCATCCTGCTGGAAAGCTTTCCTCCCCGCCAGCACGGCACGGCGATGGCCGCTTTTGGCGTCGGCGTCATCGTCGCACCGATCATCGGCCCCACCCTCGGCGGATGGATCACCGACAGCTACTCCTGGCGCTGGATCTTCTACATCAATCTTCCCATCGGCATCCTGGCCCTCATCATGGTCAACCTCTACGTCGAAGACCCGCCCTACCTGCGCCACAAATTCAAGGGAGCGATCGATTATCTCGGCTTTGGCCTGATGGCTCTCTGGCTGGGAACGTTGCAGTTGGTGCTAGACAAAGGCCAGGAGGCTGACTGGTTCGCCGCTCCGTGGATTTGCTGGACGGCCGCCGTCTCCACGCTGGCGCTGGTCGCATTCATCCTCCGCGAGTTGACCGACCACGAACCGATCGTGCAGTTGCGCATCTTCCGCGACCGCAACTTTGCCGTGGGAACTCTGATTACCGGCACCTACGGCTTCGTTCTCTATGCCGCCACGGCGATGCTGCCCTTGTTTCTGCAAACGCTGATGGGCTATTCGGCACTGCAAAGCGGCCTCTCGGTCAGCCCACGCGGCCTCGGCGCCATGGCTTCGATGGTGACGGTGGGCCTGCTGGTGCGCAAGATCGACGCCCGCCTGCTGATGGCCTTCGGCTTTATCCTGCTTGGCGCATCCACCTGGATGCTGGGCAACATCAGCCTGGAAATCGGAATGTCCTCGGTCGTCGTACCCAACGTGATCAACGGCTTCGCGATGGGCTTCATCTTCGTCCCGCTGACCACCATCACGCTGAGCCGCCTGCGCAAACAGGAGATGGGCAATGCCACCGGCATCTATAACCTGATGCGCAACATCGGCGGCTCCGTCGGCATCGCCACGGTGATGACCATGCTGGTGCGCGGTGCGCAGACCCATCAGACTGTTTTGGCGGGAGACGCGGGCCTGGGCTCTCCCCTGGCCAGCATGATGGCGCGCGGCTTGCAGGCCCGGCTCTTTTCCCAGGGCGCGGATAGGTTCACCGCGCAACATAAGGCTCTCGGCATGATTTACCGCAGCGTGCAGCAGCAGTCGGCCCTGATGGCCTACGCCGATAACTTCCGCCTGATCGCCATTCTCGCCTTCTCCTGCATTCCGCTCATGCTGCTCTTTCAGAAGGTCAAGCGGCATGATTGAATTTTGATGGATGCAGACTCGAATTTCCGCATTTTATTGGATGCGCTGACGCAGAAAAGTCGGAATATCCCGAGCGCCCTGCGTCACAGCCACGATCTCGATGAATTCTTGTTGAGCGCGATAGAGAATCAGGTAAGCGCCCACCGGCCAGAAGAGAATCGGGTACGCGGTAAGGTCTTCGCGCTTATGTCCCATTCCAGGATTCCGCGCCAATGCATCAAAGGCATCAAAGAGCTTTCCCACCCAGCGATCCGCGGCTCGGATGTTGTCCTGGGCGATGTACTCCCAAATCTCGTCCAGGTCCAGTTCCGCGCCAGTGCTGAGAACGTACTCCTTCATGCGCGCAGCTTTCTCCGCTCACGAGATTTTTGCTCCAAGCGCTTGCGCGCTTCATTCGGGTCTACATACTCGCCGCGATCCAAAGAGGCCAGCCTGGCCCCAAGTTCCTGGTTGAATGCGGCAAGCTGCGCGCTGCGCGCACGGTCGTGCTCTTCCAGCAGCCGCAGTGCCTCGCGCACAACCTCGCTGGCCGAGTTGTAGCGCCCGGATTCGACCTTCCCGGCGACAAAGTTGTCCAATTCAGGGGTCAGCGATACATTCATAGGGAAAGCTCCTGTAAAGATGCTGTACCGAATAACAGGCTTTGTCAATCTCTGGTATTCATGCTGGCAGAATCCAAGCTCTCAAAGGTGAGCCCACGGGCACCCGGATCCTCGGCTGCTAGGCTCTCTTCCTGATCGACGCCAGCAATGTGCTGTCGATGAGCGTCTGCCAGCCTCGGCCCGTCGCTTTGAAGTGGTCGATCACTTCGGGCGACAAGCGCAAGGAGACCAGCGTCTTGGTCGGAGCCACTTGCGGCCCGCGTTTGCCTCTGCGAACCAGCTTTCCATGGCGAACCAGATCGGCCTGCGCAAGCCAGGCGCGCGCCGCCTGCGTATCGTTCGGGTCATAAGGGCCATCCCCGGAATCGTAGGGGATGGGATCGCCTTCCTTGGTTGCCAGTACTCGCTCCCAGTCGGTTTCACTTGGCGTCCTGTTCATACTGTTCACGCTCCTCTCGCGATGCGGGCCGAAACGAAATCACGCGGACCTGCTCTCCGCGCTCGGTGTAGATCAGCGCCAGCAGCCTGCCGTGAATCACGGCTACGGCAATGTCCATCCAGCGGCGCTCGCCCTGGCGGCTGCTGTCGTAGGTGCACTTGTCCGGGTTGTCGTAGACGAGATGAGCGTCTTTGAAGTCGAGCCCATGCTTCTCTAGATTGGACAGCCGTTTTGTCTCATCCCAGACGAACACGATTTAATTGTAGATACAATATAACCAGAATGCAAGCATAATCTGCTTCCGGTGTAACGAGATTCGGAAGCGGCCTCCTGCTCTTCCTCATTGTTCATTATTGAAATTCACGTCAACCATCCTGCAAAGATCGCAAAAATAATCTCGAAAATATCCGGCGAGGAGAGAGTTTTTCCGAGAGCGTGGCCCGGACACACCTGCCTTGCGCTTTCCTTCCGTTGCCAGAGTGGAATCCGCCAGCGCCCGCCGCTACCCCTCGGCGCGGACCAGCAGGCAGGTGATGTTATCGTGGCCGCCGGCCTGGTTGGCGGCGTCCACCAGCCGGACGCAGTGTTCTTCGAGTGGCAGGTCGACAGCCAGCATGGATTCAATCTGCTCGTCGCTGAGTTCGCCCGTCAGCCCGTCGGAGCAGAGCAGGAAAATGTCGCCGGGCGCGGCTTCCAGCTCGAAGATATCCGGCTCGACCTCCGCTTGGGTGCCCAGCGCACGGGTGATCACGTTGCGATAGTTGGAGCGCAGCGCCTCCTCGTGGGTCATGCGGCCCATCCGCACCTGCTCCTCCACCAGTGAGTGATCAAGGCTGATCTGTTGCAGTTTGCAAGGACCGGGGGTGCTCTGGTCTTGTCCGCTCAGCTCCAGGCTGCTCGGCTCCGGGCTGCTCGGCTCAGGGCTCAGAGTGCGCATCAGGTAACAGCGGCTGTCGCCGACGTTGAAGACCAGCACGCGGCGTCCTTCGGTCACCAGGCCCACCAGCGTGGTTCCCATGCCGCTCAGCTGGAGGTCATTCTGGGCGCGCGAATGGATGGACTCGTTGGCGGCGCGGATGGCCTCGTCGATCACATCTTCGAGCGGTGCGGCCTCGGCCCCCGGCACGGCGCGGGCACTGAGCCGGCGCAGCACTTCGTCAACAGCCATCGAGCTGGCAATCTCGCCAGCCGCGGCGCCGCCCATGCCGTCACAGACAACATAGACTCCGTACTCGGCGGAAAGCCCGAATGCATCTTCATTGGAGGCGCGTTTGCTGCCGACATCGGAAACCGCGGCAGCCGCGTAGCGTACAAGATCGGTGGACAAGAATACTCTCCCGCAGTTCAGTTTACACGGTTTGCTGCCGCACTGAGACTTATTCCCGCTCAACGATCCGGCGGGCGAGCGGCGGGGGCGAGGATCGCCGGGGCAGGGAGCGTCGGCGGTTGAGGCAGTTCAAAGACTTGAATGCCGCCGCTCGAAAGCACGGCCACGCGCCGCCCGGAGGGCGAAATCGCCACATTTCCGCCTCCATCCAGATCCGGGCTGGCCGCCGTCTCCAGCGCCACCTTTCCGTCCGCCGCGTTCAGAACCTCGACCAGTTGCCCTTTGATCTCCTCTGGACTAAGGGATGCGCCAGCGCTGACCGGGTGGCTGACCGCCAGAGCCTCCCGCGCCAGCCGCGAGCCATCCGGCGCCCGGACCACCAGCGGCCAGATCGTCGCTTCCGGCGTCTGCGCCTCCCACAGGCGGCGGCCATCGGTCCCCATCGCCACCAGCTTGCCCGCGCCGGTGGGGGAGCAGGTGGTCACCAGCACCTCCCGCTGCGAAAGAAAATCGAAGAGCGGCGAACAGCTCGAATCCATCTGGCCCAGAATCCTGCTGCCGCCGCTGAAGAAGTTCAGATTCAGCAGCCACGTGTCGCCGCGCGCGCGCAGGCTCTCCAGGTAGCCGTCGGAGTTGATGGGCAGATGCACGGTGGAGGGGCTGCGGCTGACCAGCATCACTTGGCCGGAGTCGCGGCGCAGGATGCGCACCGCCAGATCGGCGTCGCGTACCGGGATCCCCGGCGACAGGTCTTGGTCGCCGGGGTGGCCGTTCGAGGTCTGCCCGTCCACATCGATGTTGGCTTGGGCGGTCTCCGGAGTGGGCACTTCGCCGGGCTTGTTGGCCGCTGACGCCGGCTCGCGCGAGTCGGTCACCAGGTACTTTTGCAGCGGGTCCATCTCCAGCCAGAGCAGCGGTCCCGGAAAACGCAGGTAGGGCTTCAGCACCAGTGTGGCGTCGCCCAGTTCAAGATTCTCCTGGTCGCGCAGCAGGAAGTGGCCGTCGTTGAGCATCCACAGGTAGCGCGCCCGGTCGTGCACGGTCCACAACGCTTCGGCCTCGACCGTACCAGCCGGCAAGGCCAGCACCACGGCGCGAATCTCTCTCGCGTCATTCTCGCCTGCCTCGCGGCGGATCAGTCCCGGCACGCGAAAGGTGAACAGCAGCCGGTTTTCGTCGAGGAAGTCGAGCGAAACAAAGCTCGCCCGCTGACCCAGGTAGAGAGGCCCCGGCGCGGAAAAGCCCAGCGCCTCGACGGCAACCGTGAACGTGGGCGGCTGCGAGGGCTTCTCTGGAAGCTCGCCGGGCAGCACGGGAGCCTTGACCGCATGGGTTGGCTCCGGCGCGTCCGCCAGGCTCTCCTGCGCCAGCGCCGGCGATAGCGCGCCCAGCGCCGCCGCCAGACCCAACACAATTCCCGCCCTGAAGAGCCGCTTCGCCACGAGTATCATTCTCGCCGATAAAGCCGGTTGTGGGCAGTGATACGGCTCCCGGTTTGTCTGTGATTCAGCCGCAAGACCGCTCCAAACAAACCCTGATTGGGAAGGCGATGATTCATCACTTCCGAAGGCGAACGGCACAAACCCTTGACCTGAATGTCATCGACGGCATGAAACGACCTGCCGACGCCAATGAAAACACCGCGTTGAAAACCAGCCTGACTCTCTGCTTTGCCGAAGTCCTTGCCCCATCCGCGGCTGCGGCGGGTTATGCGGCTAGTACCGTGACCGCAAGAATTGGTAATGGCCGGAATGTAGCGCCGGCCTCCCGGCCGGCTGTAGCGCGGACGTCCTCGTCCGCGCTTGTCTGGGAGCAATTACCAAATCACTCGGTCTAAGCACTAGGAAGTAATTGTGGAATCGAACTTTGTGTAATTGTCAAGGTAATCCTTGATAATCAGATAGCACTCGCAAGAGGCCTTCGTGAGCCCAGGGACATCGAGAATATGGATTTCTCCGCGGGTGTATTCGATAAGTCCTTTTCGCTTCAGAATACCGGCTGTCGTGGAAATCGTGGGACGGCGCCCCCCCAGCATATCCGCGAGAAACTCATGTGAAATCTTGAACGTGTCGACGTGCGCGCGGTCCGCGCAGAGGAGCAGCCAGCGGGCGAGCCGCTGTTCAAAGCTGTGCTTCGCATTGCATCCAGCGGATTGCATTGCCTGAACGAGTTGCGCCTGAACATAGCGCAGAGCTAGAAACTGAAAGGCGCCTCCAAGGCGGAACTCTCTTTTCGCGTCCTCCACCTGGCAGCTATAGCCATGACCGGCAATCTGGGTGTAGACGCGATTCAGGCTCTTTTTTGTTCCCATGAGAGCTGAGACGCCGATGACCGACTCATAACCGAACATCCCTACTTCGACCTGGGACCCATCCTTGAATGTTGTCGTCATCGACGCCATCCCCTCTTCGAGAAAGTAGAGGCGGTCGATCGGGTTGCCGGGGTTTTCGATTTCATGTTTTAGCTCGAATTTCACCGGCTGCAAACGAAGCCGCTCAATTACGTCCCCGTCCAAAGCCTTCAAAAGAGTGTTCTTAAAGCCGCTCGTGCGCAAGGAATCCTCACTTTCAAAGAAAACCCTATCATAAATCAGTATGCGCAAAGCTCATGATGCCTGAAAAAGTTCGAGTTATGTCAGGTACCGTACAAAGATTGTTTTGTATACGTAAGAAACAGTACAGAGTTTGCAACGCGAAGCGAGTAAAATTTATATGGGACAGTTAGATTTACTTCCGAGGTGAGAAGCATGACCTTTGACCTCGCCGCCTTTCTGGCAACGGCAGGAATAGGACGACGAATCGTCCAATTGAAGCCCAAGCAAGCTTTCTTTTCGCAGGGCGGCGTGGCTGACTCCATCTTCTATCTTCAGACAGGCCGCGCAAAACTTACCGTCGTTTCGCATGAAGGCAAGGAGGCCACCATCGCGCTTATCCCCGCCGGGGAATTCGTTGGCGAGGAGTCAATGGCGAGCATGGGCGGGCTGCATATGGCAACTGCCTCGGCCATTACCGACTGTACAGCGCTCAGGATAGAGAGGGAAGAGATGATCCGCATGATGCACCAGGAGAATTCCCTCTCCGAAATGTACTTGAAATTCCTGCTGGTCCGGAGCATACGTGCCCAGGCCGATCTTGTCGATCAGCTATTCAACTCCAGCGAAAGGCGTCTGGCGAGAGTTCTCCTCATCCTGGCCGAATTCGGTGAGCCGGATAAACCGGAACATCTGGTTCCTCCCATCACCCAGGAAACTCTGGCGGAGATGATCGGCACCACACGCTCCCGCGTCAGCTTCTTTATGAACCGCTTTCGCAGGCTCGGCCTCATCGAATACAACGGCCGCATCCGGGTCAACAAGTCCTTGCTCAATGTGGTTCTGCACGATCAATTCACCGAGCGGAATCCCGAGAGGCCTCCTGGTTCAGCCACCCCGCGTATTCAATCAAAGCCGGACACTCGCGGCTAGATCATTTTCACTGATCGTGCAAGGTCTGGGTGCCCCACCCTCGCCGCTGTCATCCTGAGCGAAGCGCAGCGAAGTCGAAGGACCTGCTTCTTGCACTTTTTGCGGCTTCGGGATCCCCAACGACTGGTCTTCGTCGTTGGGGTGAACTAGGGTGGGATGCCACAATGCCTGCATTACAGCAACTGTGAAAAGGTTCTAAGACGGCTTCGGCGTTGCCGGTTCCTCCCGTGGGCCGGCAACCCGGAGACTGCGCCGCTATCGGTTTTTGGGCGGTGATACGACAAGGTCCGCCCGTGTGCGACAGTAAAAGAGATGGCAAAGAATACAATCTCAGGCCCGCGCCTCACTTTTCTCGGCTACGGCGCTTGCTTCATCGCCGGCTGCCTGTGGGGCACGGGCTTCTACTTCAGCCGCCTCGCGCTCAACGAGATGAGCGTCGAGTACATGGTGCTCTATCGCATCCTCTTTGCCTGTCTGGGCGTGCTGCCGGTGGCGCTGGTCTGCCGCTGGCGCTTTTCCGGCGCGGAACTGCGCACGCTGCTGCTCTCCGCGGCATTCGGGATTCCCATCTCCTGCCTCATCCAGTTCAGCGGATTGGCGCGCACCACGGTCAGCCACGCTTCGCTGATGGTGGGCGCCATGCCGGTGATGCTGGGCGTTGCCGCCACGCTCTTTGCCCCCAAGGGGTCCAAAGAGGAGCGGCTGGGCTGCATCGGCTGGATGGCTCTCTTTGCCTCGACGATTGGCGCGGCGCTGCTGACCATGGGCGGCAGCCACGGCGCGCACACCCGCGGCCAGCCCTCGCTGACGGGCGACCTGATGGTGCTGGTCTCGCTGCTGGCCGCGCTGGCCTGGATTCTGCTCAGCAAGAAGCTGATGCTCACGCACAGTCCCTCGGTCGTATCGGCCTACACCATCCTCGTCGGCGGCGCCATGCTGCTCCCCTGGGTGCTTGGCCCCTGGCTGCTGACTCCGCTCACCCACGCCAGGGTTGCGCCGCCGCCCTTCGCGGCCATTAGCTGGACGGCCTGGGGCGCGCTGGCCTTCAGCGGCCTGTTCTGCACGGCCGTCACCACGCTGCTATGGAACTGGGGCATCCATCACGTGCCCGCCTCGCGCGCCGGAGTCTTCCTGAACATCGAGCCGGCCCTCGGCTCCTGGCTGGGCGTCCAACTGCTCGGCGAACACCTGGGCGCCTTCGCCTGGGTCGGCGGCGGCCTCATCCTGGCGGCGGCCGTGACCCTGACCACCCGCGGCCACGAGCCTGAACCGGCCATCCTCCTCGAATAAGTAAATATCCTTCGGAAGAGCCGGGGGGTTGATGGTTTGTGGCTCCTCAAAGAAGCATGGCCGCGCGCAATACCAAGCGTATTGCTCACGCCCGCCAGAATTCCGCGCCGTAGGCGCAATGGTTGTTAGCCCCGCGCTTCAGCGTGGGGTTGGCGAAACCAATAATTCATCCGGAGTCCCATAGGGACGGCGCTCATGCTTCGCGCCTTTCTAACATTTTTACGAGAAGAAGGTAAAAACACAATCCGGGAGAGATTCCTGCAAATGTCAAACTTCTACTGCCTCCACGGCAAAGCCGGGGATTATCCCGGATCAATAGATCGTCATTCCATGCGATGCGCCGGGCGCGCCCCGAACTGTCCGCCGGATTACCCCTCGAAGGAAAGCTGATCGGATGCGAAGATCCCTGAAGCCGGCTTGGGCTCCGAGGCCAGTTCGTAGACCAGCCGCTCCAGCACCAGCCGCTTGTCGGGCGGCGAGGAGCGCAGCTCCAGATCGGCGCGGGCAATCAGCCGCAGCGCTCGCGTCAACCCGCGGCGGCTCTTGAAGCGCCGCGCCTGGCGAATCAGATCGTCGGCGGCAAAGGGCGGCATTCTGAAGCCCTGCCACAGCGCCTGCCAGATGGCGCGCGAGTCGCGCACATTCTTTTCCAGAATCACCAGCATCTGCCGGAAGGTGCGCGCCAGCATATAAAGGTGGCCGATGGCCGCGTCCTCGCCCGCGTCTGAACTGTTCAGCAGTCCTTGCAGCAGCGCCAGCGCCTTCGCCCGGTCGCGCGCGCTGATGGCGTCGGTCAGCTCATACAGCGAGCGCTGCTTGGCAGACAGCACCATCGTTTCCACGTCGCCCAGCGTGATTCTTCCCTTCCCCAGTGTGTAGAGCAGCAGCTTCTCCAGCTCCGAGGAGATCATCATCATATCCGCGCCCAGCGCGTCCACCAGCTCGCGCGCCGCGTCGGGGTCCACGCGCGCGCCTTGCTCCTGCGCGGTGGCCGCAACCCAGCGCATCGCGTCGTCCTCGTTCACCCGCGCCAGCTCCACCATGCCGCAGTGCTGACCCAGCGTTTCTGTGAGCCGCTCGAAGCGGTTCTTGTCGTCCATCTCCATGCGCCGCAGATCGGAGGGAATGCGCACGAAGTCGGCGACAAAAATAATCAGCGCCTGCGGATTGGGCGAGCGAAAGTAGCGCTCCAGCGCGGCAAACTCATCTTTTTTTGCCCCGCGCGTATAGAGCTGCTTCACATTGCGCACGAAAACCGCCTGGAAGGGCGCCATCAGCGAGGGAGATTGCGCGCGGTCCAGCACCTCGAAGATCGATGCGCTGCTCAGATCCATATCGGAGAGGCAGAAATCCCGCAGCTCCTCCGGCACAAAAGCCTTCAGCACCGCGGCGCGGCAGCGATCAAGCAGGAAGGTCTCATCGCCCACCAGCACATAGCCGGGCTTCAGCTCGCCCTTGCCGGCAGCCGCGGCCTCGATCTCCGCCACAAAGCGGCCCGTCGCGGTGAATCCAGCCCCCCAGCGCGCCCCGCTCATTGCTGCGGCCTCCGGCATTGATTAGCCCCGATCATGCGCCTCCAGAATACCCTTTTTTCCACGCTAGTCCCTGTTCCCTGTTCCCTATTCCCTGTTCCCTGCCTCTAAAACCCTACCAGCACATCGGCCACCAACTGCCGCGCGAAATCCCGCGACAGCCGCTCTTGAGCCGCCGGGCTCTCCTCGAAGAAGCTGGACAGGTTGGTGGTGGACTGGTACTGCTGGCGGTAGACGTAGTTCTTGTTTTCGTAAAGGACCTTGCCGTCCCGGCCGTTGAGCGTGACGGAGACCACGACCGTGATCAGAAAGCTGGACGACTGCTGCGTCGCGGAGTTGAAGGTAAGAGGCTCCACCGTCTCTTTGAGAATCGTTCCATGCAACACCGCGTCGGCGTCCTCATCTGGAGTCACCCGCAGCCGTGTGCGCGTGGCGAACTCGCGGATCACCGCCTGCGTCATCACCGTCTCGGTGTGGTAGGCCTCCGTCTTGGTGGCAAAGACCGGCACGGCCAGCGTCTTCACATCCGGCGGCAGGTGGGTGGCCGCGCCCAGCGCGTGGTAGCCGCAGCCGGAGAGCGCGAGCAGGGCGAGAGAAACCGGGGCAAGGGCGAACAGGCGCATGACTTATCTTATCGCGCGACTACACCCACGCGGTCGCCAGCATCCCCAGTCCCACGGCCGACAGCTTCAGCCCGTCGGCGCGATCCCGGAAGTAGCGTTCGTTGAGCTGCTGGTAATCCAACTGCTCGAAGCGCTTAAATCCCGCCCGGCGCAGCTCCCGCTCCAACTCCTCCGGCGTGAAAAAGAGCTGGAAAGGCTCTCCGGCGGCGGCCACGCGCCCCGCCAGCGCGTCGAAGGCCGTACGCCCCGCTGTGCTCAGCGTCTCCGGCGCAAGCGCGTAATCGAAGCCCACGCCGCTGTCGGCAGGCAGCCGGGCAATCGTACACAGCGTGGCGCGAAAGGTCTCCAGCGGCAGGTAGGGAATCACCCCCAGCCAGCCGAAGAACGCGGGCCGGTCGGCATCAAAGCCCGCCGCGGCCAGGTCCTCGGCCAGCGTGTGGTGCTCCAGGTCCAGCGGAACAAAAGTCAGGCTGCCGGGCACAGTGATTGCCGCCTCTGCCAGCATCGCCCGCTTGTCCTGCTGCGTGGCGGGAAAGTCCACCTCGAAGACGCGCAGCCCAGGGTACGGATTGCGGTAGGCAAACGTGTCCAGCCCGGCGCCCAGTACCACGTACTGCGAGCCGCCCCGCGCCACGAACTCGGCCAGGCGGTCTTCCACATACCGGCTGCGCACTGCCGCAAAGGCGCGCAAGTCCCGCCCCACACGGTGCGAGGCGCGCCCCATCTTTCCTCGATAGCCCGATCCAACCAGCCGCACCGCAATCGGATCGTCCAGAACCGGCGGCCGGTCCACCAGTTGGTGCGCGGCGCGCCGTATCGCCACGCCCAGCGCCGTCTTGCTGGCCTTGCCTGTCTCCATGAATCTCAGTGTAGAGCCTGCCGGCGTCTCCGGCCCGCGGCAAATTACGCCCGCAATGAACCCGCTACCTCGCTAACTTGCGATCATCGCGAAGCGATGGCTAACCTGCGAAATGATAAACCAGACCTCGCGGGTTTTGCCGAAAGGATGGAGAATACCCAAGTTTCTACCTGCTTTGTTCATCGGGAGCAGCCCGACCCGCGACGGCGTGTTACGGGCGGAGATGAACTAACAAAAAGCTCCGTGCCCCATCCATGCGCCGTTTTTCTGGCGCATGGGTGGGAAACCAGGATGCCCGGGTGTCCTCTCCTTTTCATGGAATATGGGTGCCCCACCTTCGGCACGTCTTTGTTTTTGTGCATAAGGTGGGAATCCACGAACCTCAACTCGCTTGCCGAAGGCGTCTGCCCCACCGCAGGTGGTGCGCGTACCATATTTCTCATGAGCTGGATTGGATGGGCATTGCTCTCCGCTTGTTTTGCCGCCGCCACCGCCCTGCTGGCCAAGGTGGGCGTGGCGCATGTGGACTCAAACCTGGCCATGGCCTTGCGCACCACCGTGGTGCTGCTCTTTGCCTGGGGCATCGTCTTCGTGCTCGCCAAGCCGGGCGTAGGCGGCTTGGCGGAACTGCGTGCCCTCGACCGCCGCACCCTGCTTTTTCTCGCGCTCAGCGGCCTGGCCACCGGCCTCTCCTGGATCTGTTATTTCCGCGCCCTGCAACTCGGCCCAGCCTCGCGTGTAGCCCCGCTGGACAAGCTCAGCGTCCCTCTGGTCATCGTCTTCGCCTGGCTGCTGTTGGGCGAAAAGCTGACCGCCCCCACCCTGATCGGCGGCCTGCTCATCACCGCCGGCGCCGTGGTCATCGCGCTCGGCTGAGGCTTGGCTTATCGGGTACCCGCATTCCCGTGAACCCTGGCCGACATAGCCGGACCAATCCGTTGCACAGGAAGGGCCCCGAGAATTCCGGGGCCTTCCCATTTGGACCATCATGGTCGTCCAAAGCTGCTCAGTGCAGCTTCGTCAGAAAAACTTCATATTCGTCAGATCCTCGATCAACCCCGGCCCAGTCGGTTTCCAGCCCAGCGTTTTACGCGTCCAATCGCTCGAAGCCGGCATATCCACACCTGCGAAGTGCGCAAACCATCCAAAGTGTTCGGCAGCCTTCTCCGGAGCGATCGAAACCACCGGCATCTTCAGCCCTTTGCCGAGCGTCTCGGCGATCTCGCGCAGCGCCACGCCTTCTTCCTGCACCGCGTGATACACCGTCACGCCCGGTCCCGTCTGCTCTACCGCGAGACGATACAGGTGCGCTACGTCTTTCAGCGGAGCCGCGGGATAGCGGTTCGCGCCATCGCCGATGTAAGCCGAAACGCCCTTCTCGCGTGCTATCTGCGTCAGCAGCGGCACCAGCCCTTGCTTACGCGTGTCATGCACCTGCGGCAGCCGCACAATCGCCACACGCACACCCCGCTCCGCTGCGGCCTTTGCTGTTTGTTCGGGCTGCCGCGGTATCGAAGCCGAGCTCGCTGGCGGATCGCTTTCCATGCACACATGACCCGGTTCCCCGCTCGTCATTCCGATCCCAGAGGTCACGACCAGCAGCTTGCCTGGTTCAAGGACGGAACCTAGCGCCTCAATCGCCTTGCGCTCGTCCTCTCCGTTCTGCGCGAACTTCGAAAAGTCGTGGTTGAACGCCAGGTTCACCACGACATCCATGCCCGTCGCTCCGCTGCGCAGGCTATCCAGGTCCTCAAGATCGCCGCGGTGCACCTCGGCTCCCGCGGCCTTCAACTGCTCCGCGCCAGCGTCGCTGCGTGCCAGTCCGCGCACCTGATGCCCTGCCTCGATGAGCTCCTTCACCAGTTCCGTCCCGATGAATCCCGTCGCTCCCGTCACAAAAACTCGCATAGACCCTCCTCCTGCTGTTTGCTGGCGCGACTGCAAAAGCACCGTGCCAGGATTGACATCCGCGCCCCCGTCAGATAAAACGGAGACAGTCTCCGAATATAGGATAACCGGAGACTGTCTCCGGTTGCAGAAATATTTTGGAAATTTACGTATGCCGAAAAAGCCGTCTTTGCCACCTCCGGTCGCACGCAAGCCCCGCGCGGATGCGCAGCGCAACCGCGAGCGCATCATCGAGGTTGCCAGGCTGGCCTTCACCCGGCACGGAGCCGAAGCTACACTCGACGACATCGCCCGCCAGGCGTCTATCGGCCCAGGCACACTCTACCGTCACTTTCCCACCCGCGACGCTCTGATCGAAGCCGTCTACCGCAGCGAAGTCGAAAAGCTGACTGCATCCGGGCAGCGCTTCGCCGCCACGATGCCGCCGCTCGATGCTCTCCGAGCATGGATGCTTCTCTTCATCGACCACGTGGCCGGCAAAAAGCTCATCCTTCCCGCCATGGACACTGTTGCGGGCGGCTCCATGCGCCTCATCGAAGGCGCGCGCGGTCTCATCCACAGCGCATTCGTTGCCTTGATGCAACGCGCGATCAACAGCGGCGATCTCCGTGCAGATACCGATCCTGATGACTTCGTCCGTGCCCTCATCGGTGTCTTCCACACGACTGCTCTGCCGGGCTGGGAGCCGAGTGCCCGCCGGATCGTTGACATCCTTATTGCCGGCTCGCGCCCAACAAATGAGCAGCTTTATGTTTCACTCCGCGCGCTGAAGAAGTAGCCGCAGCTGACATACGAGAAGTGTGCGTGCTTTAAGATGGATAGATCCCGGTAAACGCCCATGTCGCCTGATGGATTCTTGGCGGGTGGACCAGGTCTCGCTCTTGAGACCTGGGAGATTACGAACCCCAACCCGCTCATACGAAGGCGGATGGTCCCACCACAGGTGGTTGCAGATTATTACCATCCGTTGGCGCACACTGGCAGAATGAACAAAAGTGGGCCAAACCCTTCTGCGAGCTGTCAGGCATCTCCCCGGTCCAATCTGTCAGGGATGCGCCCGGTCCGTACCCCCCACCCCCTACCCTTTAGAACATGATAATTTTTCAAAAATATCTTGTAAAACACAAGGAATGAATAACATAAAAAATCGTACTGTTGAAGAATCAGTAACTGCAAACCCCTGATTTTGCCCATTTTTTAGCCAAAGAAGCCGCTATATCGGGCCGTTTTCAGCAAAAATCAAGCGGTTTCGCAATTGTTCTGGAGGAGGGGAGTTTGGAGACCATCTGCGAGCCGGCGAAACGTTACACTAAGTCTGTGGAAGCCTCAACCAATTCCGTCTTGCCCCGCCGCATTGTCCTCACCGGCTTCATGGGCTCGGGCAAATCCACCGTCGGCCCGCTCATCGCCGCTCGTCTGGGCTGGAGCTTCCTCGACGTGGACGACGTGATCGAGGCCGAGGCCGGCGTAACCATCGCTGAGATCTTCGCCCGCCACGGCGAGGCCGCCTTCCGCAAGCAGGAGCAAGAGACCATCGCCCGCCTGGCCGCCGGCGACTCTCTGGTCCTGGCCCTCGGCGGCGGCGCCATCGAGCACGAAGCCACCCGCGCGCTGCTGCTCACCACCCCCGGCACGCTGCTGGTTCACATCGAAGTCGAGTTAGCCACCACGCTCCAGCGCTGCCAGGGAACCGAGCAGACCCGCCCCATCCTCGCCGACCAGGCCAACCTCGCCGCCCGCTACCAGCGCCGTCTGCCGCTGTATCGCACGGCACACGTCTCCATCCCCGTCGATGCGCTGATCCCGGAAGAGGTCGTGGACCGCATTTTGTCGGCATCGGGACGATTCAAAGGAAAAACCGAGTAAGCTTGACCTTGCGAAGAGTGCATCTCCAGCTCAATATCTGTTCCGAACAAGGGGATGCAGCCATGATGTTTCCCGACACATCCAACGCCCAGCCGAGCGCCGCGCTGCGTGAGCAGCCGGGCCAGCTTGCGGCCTGCCGGCTGGACCGTTGCCTGCCTTGGGTTGTTGCTAGCAGCTGAGCGAATCCGCCACCTAAAGCAACCAGAAGCAACCGACTCCACAAGCGGCCCGTGCGTTCCTGACTTTCTACCGCACTTCGCTGCGCGCCATCGCTTTTTCGGTCAGCACCTTGTGGGCGTGGTCTTCCAGGGCCTGCGCTTCGGGCAGGAAGGTGAGCGCCTTCTGGATCTCCGGGTCCCAGTCGGCGCGGGCGCGCATCCCTTGCAACTGGCCAAACTGGATCGTGAAGATCTTGTCCTTGATGCCGATCTTCACCCAGTCCATCACCTCATTCAGATCGGCCTCGGTCCAGGGAATGTTCTGGCTGGTGAGGTACTTCTTGAACTCCGCCAGCACCGCCGCGTCCACCTGGAAGTTCTTGTCCACGGTGCGGTTGGCCAGATAAACCGGGGCGAAGTGGAAGAAAGCATCCTTGTAGAGCAGCGTCTCCTGGAAGTGGTTGCTCTTGGGGCTTTCGATCTTCTCGTCCGGCGTGATGCCGCCGCCGCCGTAGACCGTCCGCCCGGCGTCGGTCAGCTTGACCTCGCGGCTGGCCGTATCGGCCGGCGCCGTGCCGCCGTGGCTGTAGTAGTCGAAGAGCGAAATGCCGGAGTAGTTGCGCTGGATCAGCCGCCCCGAGGGCGTGAAATAGTGATAGGTGGTCAGCGCCAGGCCGGTGTTCTCGCTCAGGTTATAGACCGTCTGCACCAGGCCTTTGCCAAAGGTGGTCTCGCCGACGATGAGGGCGCGGTCGTGGTCCTGCAAGGCGCCGCTGACAATCTCCGCGGCCGAAGCCGTTCCGCGGTTGACCACCACCACGATGGGAAAGCTCTTGCCGCCGTTGCCGTGCGTCGCTGCATAATTCCTGTCTGGAAAGGCGCGCCCGCGCTGGCTGACGATGCCCTGCCCCTTGGTGAGCAGATGGTCGCAGACCTCGACCGCCTGGTCGAGCAGTCCGCCGGGATTGCCCCGCAGGTCGAAGATCAGCCCCTTCAGGTCGCCAAAGCCGTCGATGGCCTCGCCCACTTCGGCGGCCGTCGTCTCCTGGAATTGCGTCAGATGGATGTAGCCCACGCCTGGGCGAATCTCGTAGGCTAGGTCCACCGAGGGGTGGGGAATCGAATCGCGCACCAAGTCGAAGACCAGCGGATTGGCCTGGCCCTCGCGCAGAAAAGTCGCTTGCACATGCGTGCCTTTGGGGCCTTTGAGCGCCTTGGCCACCATGTCCGACGAGGTCAGCCCGTCGGGAATCTTGCCGTCCACGCTGACGATCTTGCCGTCCACCGCGTAGATGACGTCGCCGGGATGAATGCCGGCGCGGAACGACGGTGTGCCTTCAAAAGGATAGACGACATAGACCTTGCCGTTCTGCTGCTGGATGGTCATGCCCACGCCGTAGTAGCGGCCATGCTGCTCCTCGCGCATCTTGGCATAAGCCTTGGGATCGTAGAAGTTGGAGTGCGGGTCCAGCACCCGCAGCATCCCCGGAATCGCCCCGTCGTAGATGGCCGTGTCCGCCTTGTCGCCCTCAATCGGCTCGGCGTAGTTCTGCTCCACCAGCGCGTACACATCGTAGAACGTCTTGAGGTTGTCGCGAACCTGGCCTTCGCCGGCCGCGGACTGCGCTCCGACCTTGCGCTGTAAGACGCTGCCCGCAAAGGCGCAGACGGCAAAAAAGAGAACCACGGTGAACAGGGCGCGGCGGGCGCGGGGAGTCATAGGCGGAAACGACCTCCAGACTGCGGCGCGGCTCATGCATGAAAATGGCCTGAAACGTCAGTCTTAGGGCTAAAGTATAGCACCAAGGCATTTGACTCCCGGCGGAGCGTTCCGGTAGCCGCGACGGGGGGTGCAAACCTCGGCAATGGTGGTTAGGATAGAACCATGACACTCAAGGGAAAGATCGTCTTCGTTACCGGAGCCTCGTCGGGAATTGGCGCTGCCACGGCGCTGGCCTTTGCCGCCGAGGGAGCGCGGCTGCTGCTCGCCGCCCGACGCGCGGACAAACTGGCCACTGTAGCCGCTGAGGCGCTCAAGCGCGGGGCCGAAGCTGTTCATACCATCAGCCTCGATGTGCGCAACCGCAAGGCCGTCGAGCAGGCCATTGGCGCGCTGCCCGCGGAGTGGACGGAGATTGACGTTCTGGTCAACAACGCCGGTCTCAGCCGCGGCCTGGAGAAGCTCTACCAGGGCAAGGTCGAAGACTGGGAAGAGATGCTCGACACCAACGTCAAGGGGCTGCTCTATGTAACCCGCGCCGTGGTTCCGGGGATGGTGGAGCGCGGGCGCGGCCATGTGGTCAACCTCGGCTCGACGGCAGGCGAAATGACCTACCCCGGTGGCGCTGTTTACTGCGCCAGCAAGGCAGCCGAGCGGGCCATCAACGACGGCCTGAGGCAGGACGTGCTGGGCACGCCGATCCGTGTGACCACGGTGGACCCCGGCATGGTGGAGACCGAGTTCAGTATTGTCCGTTTTCATGGCGACAGCGAACGCGCCGCCAATTTTTACAAGGGCATCAAGGCGCTCACGCCGGAAGATGTGGCCGACGTCATTGTCTGGGCCGCGAGCCGGCCTGCGCACGTGAACATTGCGCGCGTAATGCTGACCCCGGTGCAACAGGCAAACTCCCTGCTGGTTCACCGGGAGCCCTAGCAACGGGCGGGGAAAAGCCCATAAGCGGAGAAGAAAAAAGCCCGCTTGAAGCGGGCCAACCTAGTTGATTGCCTGGATCTCGCCGTCGATCTGCGCCAACGCCGCCGCCAAGGCCGCGCGCCGCGCCGGGTTCGAGGTATTCTGCGAAAGAATATTCCCTCTTTGCAAATACAGCGCCTGTTTCTGGCGTTCGCGTACTGCATGCGCCATTTGGATCTGACGCCGAGCTTCTTCGCTGACGAAACCGCTGCCGGAACCGACTTCCGGGTACTGTAAGGCAGTTGCCATTATTCCTCCAGGGAAATATTTCTTGAAACACGACCTGTATTCATTCTACGTGGTCAGGAGGGGGTTGCGTCCCGCCACGTGACGAGGTCTGCCCTGATGCGGGACAGGGTTTCTCATACGCGCCCGGAATATTAATTCGTACAGCATTGATTCTTTGTAGGTTATAAACAGGCGATCCGCCAGACGGACCTCCGCGAGGCGTGTTTCGCATCCCTGCGATTCTTTTTGAACAATCGTGCGTTGCGGGTGGTGATAGGATTTTCAACCCACAATTGAAACCGCGGAGCATTTCCTGCCGGGACGGCAAGGGCGAGCGTGGAGGCAGGAAGTAGGCAAGGCGATCCGGCGCAGAGAAGAATTCTTAGTCCCCCACCGGCGTTGCCGACCCGCGAGGAATGAAACTGTAGCGCCGGCCTCCTGGCCGGCTGTAGCGTGGACCTCCCGGTCCACGCTTGTTTCTTTGTAGGCGTCGCTGCGATCTTCGCGTTTGCACACCGCGCAAAATCGATTTAACGTAGGTTTGCTACTACTTTCGAGGTGCAAAATGCATTCCAGGTTCCTTGCCGCCGCTTTCATCGTTGCCTTCACCGCCGCCGCCACCGCTCAAACCGCGCCAGCCCGGCCTAAAATCACCGGCATCTCCCACCTGGCCGTCTACACCTCGGACCCGGCGGCCACCGATCACTACTATCGCGAGATCATCGGCGCGGCCAAATTGCCCGATCCGGAAAACCCGCTGGGCGTTCGCTATGCCTTCAACGCAACGCAGTTTGTGGAAGTGCTGCCTCTGCCTCCCGGCGCGGGCATCAACCGGCTGGACCACACCGCTTATAACACCAGCGACGCGGAGGGCATGCGCAAATATCTTTCCGCCAAGGCATGGAAGACCCCGGCCAAGGTGGAGAAAGGCGCCGACGGCAGCCGCTGGTTCACCGTGCTCGACCCGGAAGGCAACAAGGTGGAGTTCGTCGAGCCTCCTCGCCTGCCCCAGGAGATCGCCGCCCCCAGCGTCATCGGCCGCCACCTCATGCACATCGGAATCATGGTGCACAGCCGGGCCGTCGAGGACACCTTCTATCGCGACCTGCTCGGCTTTCGCCCCTACTGGTTCGGCGGCATGGTGGAGAGCAGACTTGACTGGGTAAGCCAGCAAACCCCCGACAGCCACGACTGGCTGGAATATATGCTTACCAGCGGCCCCTCCGGCTCGGGCATTCCGGCCACCATCTCGCAGCACGACCTGGGCGTTCTCGATCATCTCTCAATCGGCGTCAATTCTGTAGAAGCGGCCCACAAGACGCTCGAAGCCGGCAACCGCCTTACCGGGGTCCACGACGCGCACACCCAGATCGGCAAAGATGGCAAGGGCCAGTTCAACCTCTACGACCCCGACGGCATTCGTCTGGAACTGATGAACTTCCACGCCAGCGAAAAACCCTGCTGCTCGCCGTTTACCGCCGACGACCCGGTGGAATGAGGCAATCCGAACTCAGGAAGAGCAAGATAAATCGGACTTTTGTGATGAACGGGAGGACGGTATCTCCCGGCAGGTGTGAGGGAGTTCCCATTCCAGCCCATCGTGATCGTGGTGACTTGCCCACTCTGCGGAGTGCTGCGAAGGTATTTGCCCTCAGAGGACTTTTGATCTGCCGATTCAGCGCCCGCAGCGGACGACAATCCTGGTTCCGGGAGCGACCATGGTTCCCGGCGCCGGGGCTTGTTCGCGCACCATGCCGCTGCCGGTGATTTCGACTTCCAGGCCGGCGGCGGCGGCTTGCTCGATGACCTTGCGCACCGGCAGGCCGAGCAGCGAAGGAACGCGCAGGGTTGTTGCGCCGGCAACGAGGACGGTCGCGGTGGCCGGCGGCGACGCGCCGGCGGGCTGCGGCGATGAGGCTGTACCGGCTGCGTTCACAGGCGGTGCGCTGGTTGGCGATGGACTCGCGGTGGCGGACTGAGTTGCAGCCGCGGGCTGGCTGGCGTCGCCGCGCAGAGGATCGTCGCTGGGCAGATCGTTGGCTGCGGCGTAGAGGGCGCTGATGTCGGCGGCTTGCTCATGGGCGTCGTCCTCGGCCAGCTTGATGTTGGCCGTGGCGCGGGGGCGGCGCAGATCGATGTCGTGGGGCACGGTGAGGTACTCGAGCACCTGCTGCGCCACCTCGGCGAAGACCGGCGCGGAGACGGCTGCGCCGTAGTACGCTCCCTTGGGCGAGTCGAGAACCACGGCCACGGCGATCACCGGGTTGTTGACCGGGGCGAAGCCGGCAAACGAAGCGATGTGCATGGTCTTCGAGTAGAGATGCGTGGCCGGATCGATTTTTTGCGCCGTGCCGGTCTTGCCGCCGGAGGAGTAGCCGTTGAGCTGAGCCGCTCTGCCGGTACCGTAGAGCACCACGCCTTCCATCATCTTGCGCATTTCGGCGGCGGTCATCGTGGAGAGGACACGATGCGCTCCGGGAGGCAGCGGATTGGGCAACTCACCGCCCGGCTTGAAAGGCGATGGCGACGCGGCCGGTGTTTTGCCGTTTGCCGTTCCATCCACCTGCCCCGGCAGCAGCACGCGCGGGGGCAGATAGACGCCGCCGTTGGCGATCGTCGAAACCATCGAGACCAGTTGCAGCGGCGTGACGCCGACCTCCTGTCCAATGGCGATGGAGCCAATCGACGATGAGCCCCACTTGCCCACCGGGCGCAGCAGGCCGCGGGTCTCGCCGGGCATCTCCGCGCCGCTGCGCTGGCCGAAGCCGAAGTCGCGGATGAATTGATAGAAGCGCTCGGGGCCGACCTTGAGGGCCAGCTTGACGGCGGCCACGTCGCTGGAGTGCTCCAACGCCTCATGCACCGTGATGACGCCGTAGTGCTCGCCCTTGTCGTCGTGAATGACGCGGCCAGCCAGTGTGATCTGGCCGCCCTGGCAGTCGATGGGATCGTCGGGCTTGGCCACGCCCTGCTCCAGCGCCGCCGAATAAGTGACCAGCTTGAAGACCGAGCCGGGCTCGTAGACGTCGCTGACCGCGTGGTTCCTCAGCAGCTCCGGCGTGGTGCGGCGGAAAAGGTTGGGGTTGAAGGTGGGGCGAATGGCGAGCGCGAGAATCTGCCCGGTGTGTACGTCCTGCACCACCGCAGTGCCGCTGGCCGCCTGGGTGCTCTGCATCGCGTGGTCGAGCGCGCGCTCGGCGAGAAACTGGATGTTCTCGTCGATGGTGAGCGTCAGGTTCTGGCCGGGCTGAGGCTCGCTCTCGCTGGAGCCGAGCACGTGGCGTCGCGCATCGAGGGCGGTATACATGCGGCCGGGGACGCCGTGCAACTGCGGTTCGAACTTCTGCTCCAGGCCGCCCAGGCCGTTGTCGTCGAGGCCCACATATCCGAGCACCTGCGCGGCGATCTCGTTGTCGGGATAGAAGCGCTGAAACTCTTTCTGGAAGTAAATGCCTTTGAGAGCCCCGGAATCGATCAGCGCCTTCACGCGGGCGGCCACATCCGGCGTGACGCGCCGCGCAACCCAGGCAAAGCTGCGGCCAGCCTGGAGGCGGGCGGCAATCTGCTCCTCGCTGCTCTGCGCGTCGTCAGGGTCGGTGTGGACGACTGCGGCAAGGGCATTAGCGGCCCGCTGCTTGTCGCCGATCTCGCTGGGCACGGCGAAGATGGAGTCCACCTGCACGGTAATGGCCAGCTCGCGCTGGTTGCGGTCATAGAGGATGCCGCGGCGCGGAGCCACCTCAAAGGTGCGCTGCTGCTGCTTCTCGGCGCGTTCCATGAACTCATGGTGGCGCACCACCTGAAGCCAGAAGAGGCGAAAGGCAATCAGGAGAGCCCAGCAGAGAAAGAGCAGGCAGACCAGCCAGAAGCGCTTGCGCTGGAGAGGCATGGCGCGCGGCGCGGTATTGGGGATGGGGTGAACGGCGGACTGCATGGGTATCGCTCCGGTGATCGCAGCTAGGAGCTAGAGGCTAGTAGCTAAAAGCTGCTAGCCGGAGGGACGGCTTGCGCGAGAACCGGAGCGGAGGCGTCGGACTGGGCGGCTGGGTTGACCATCTGGCCCGGCTGCGGCTCGGCAAAGCCAAGTTCACGAGCCATTTTGTCGATGCGGGCCGGCTGGGTGAGCTGTGCTTCACTGAGGCGCAACTGGCGATTCTCCTCGCGCAACTGTTCGATGGACTGCTTCTCCGACTCGACCCGGTAACCGCTCTCGATGGCGCTGAAGTGCTGCAAGCCATAGAGCATGGTCAGCGAGAAGAGAACGGTGATGGCCGCGGAGAAAAGGCGAATCTGGCGGGCGCGCACCGGATCGGGCGCCTTGATCAGGCGGCTATTGTCAAAGCTCTTGGGAAAGCGGAACTCAGGCGTGCGCGAGCAGCGCCGGCGCTGGGGTTGCTCGGCCAGCAGCTCGGCGTTGCGCTCATTGACGCGCGCGCTCCAGCTTCTGCCTGTTTCGAAATAGGTTGTTGCGCATGCCGCCATCTTTCCCTCCCCGAGCTGCTAGCTTCTAGCCTTTAGCTTCTAGCTCTGTTCTGGTTGCTGAACAATTTTCTTGCCACTCACAAAAACATTCATAAAAGCTGCAAACGTCCGAATCTCAGAAGATAAAGCTAGAAGCTAGCAGCTAGTAGCTGTTCTCTCCCCCGCCCTCAACTTCGCGCTCCTTGAACGCGGATTGCGTTCTAACTCTTCTTCCCCGGCCGTAACCGGCTTCTTAGTGAGAATCTCCCAGATTCCCTCCCGCGCGCCTTCGCGCAGGCTGTCTTTGGCGATGCGATCTTCCAGCGAGTGAAAGCTGATAACTACCAGTCTTGCGGAGGGCTTGAGCAACTTGGGTGCGGCCTCCAGCAAAGCACTTATCTCTTCCAGCTCGCGATTGACATAAATACGAAGAGCCTGAAAGGTTCTGGTCGCCGGATGAAGGTGCGCCTGTTTCATTGCCGGGGCGGCTGATGTTACAATCCGGGATAACTGCCCGGTGGTTGTAACAGGCCGCCCGCGAACAATGGCTCTGGCGATTCTCCGCGACCTCCTTTCCTCTCCGTACTCGTAAATAAGGTCCGCTAACTCATGTTCGCTCGCCTCATTCACCACTTGACTGGCGGTTGGGCCGGAGCGCTGATCCATGCGCATATCCAGCTCGGAATCCACCATGAAACTAAAGCCTCTTGAAGCCTCGTCCAATTGCAAACTGCTAACTCCAAAGTCGGCCAGCAGGGCATCGACCGAGGCGTGCTGCAAATGCCTGCTAATCGAACTGAAAGCCTCGCCGATCAAAGTAACTCGCGGCGCCTGGCTTCCTAACTCCCGGCAAACTTCGTCCAGCTTGCCTTTTGCCAGATCGAGCGCTTCCGCGTCCTTGTCAAAGCCGATCAGATGCCCCTCGGGCCCGAGCAGCCTTGCGATCCCGGCGGCGTGCCCGGCCAATCCCACCGTGCAATCCACCACCGTGGCTCCCGGACGCACCCGAAGCCATTGCATCGATTCCTCAAAGAGCACCGGCGCATGACGCGGTTTCGATTGGGTCATGCGCACCCCCTGGGGGGTACTTTTGAATACGAGCTACACATCGTATTCCGTTGCTGCTTCATCATCCTGCGCGGTGTACGGATTGTTCCTCACGCTCTCCCGCAAACCTGTCAGGCTCTTCACTCTCAACAGAGCGCCTTCGCCCGATACCTTGACTTCCACGTTGACCAAGCCCGCTTTGCGCAGCTCCTCGGACATCAGCAGGCGGCCTTGAGGGTCCATATCCGCCCGTTCGCCGTAGAGCGCGTTGCTGGTCATGAGCTTCTTGCGCAACGGCAGGCCCTTGGGCATCTTGAAGATCCTGGCCTGATAAAGCTGCCACTCCGGCATGGGATAAATTTCCGCGTCCAAGCCCTCACGGCTTGTGATATAAAACGCATTGAAGTCCTTGCCATACTTTTTCTCGATGAAGGCCTTGAATTCGGCAGGCATCTTCAAACGGCCGCGGTCGTCCAGCTTGGCTTTCGGACTGCCGCTAAAGCCGATTTGCAGATCGTCCCAGCAACCCGCGCTTTCGCCAGCAGCCTCGAAGGAGGTCTCTGGTTCGCCGGCCGGATTTTTTGGAGTCTCTGTCATTGCTTTCTCTCAACCGGGCCGAATGAAACCGGGTGGCCCAACAAAAAGTCCCATGCTGGCCCATTTGGACCCGCTTTGACAAAGATCGCATAAATCGCCGCTGCGCGCACGTGGAAAACACAGGTCAATGGGAAGAGGGATTTACAGAGGGGTGCGGGCGGAGAGTATGGCCGAGGAAAACCACTACTAATTGTGACTTTACGAATCTAAACCACTACAAATAGCGTCAGTTTACTCTCTTGATTCCGAATAATAATCTTGCGCCCGGAAGCGCGGAATTTATGATATAGCGAACAAAAAGCGAATTAGTTTTCTTCCGTGGGTAGCGATTCTTTTTTCCCCCCCTGCCGCTCCGCCACCAGGTTCAAAAGATAAAGGAAGACCAGGGCGTTGACCACCAGCAGGCTGACGCGGATAATCGTGATCCGGCGGTAGACCTCGAAGACTTCCAGGGGAAGGAAGGAGGCGGTGATGACCAGGGTGAGGTACTCGGCCCAGGTCTGTTCAAGATACAGCCCGATCCCCTCAATCATGTCGAGTCCGGCGTAGATGAAGACCACCGCGCCGATCCGCCAGAGCTGTTGATCGGTGATCAGCGAAGCCCGGTCCAGCAGAAAGTTGACGAAGCGCGATTCGGGGTTGAAGCGCATGTGTTCGGCGAACCGGGTCAGCACATCGGCGACGTCCTTGTGGAGCAGCCTTAGCGCGCCCACGCCGAAGGCCGCAAAGAGCAGGGCCTGCGCCAGCTTGAAGGCGGCAATCAGGATAAGCCAGTGGTTGTGCTTCGGCTTGATGAGCGACGGCAATGGGGAATCGGTCATGGTCGTGTGGGGAATCGGCTCAATACTCCTGCTGCCTTTACGTTAACCGATGCGCGGCGGTTCTGCTCGCTTTGCTGCCGGGAGGCAGTGAAACCTGAAAGAACAAACGTCAGTGTCTCAAGTTCAGCAGCGCGTTGCGGTCGATCAGATTGCCGTCCATGATGAGGCCGGAGATGCGGCGTGCGTTCCAGATGTTCTGCGTGGGGTCGCCGTCGACGACGAGGATGTCAGCGCGGCGTCCGGGGGCGATCTGGCCCAGCTCGTTCCAGCCGAACTGGAGGCTGTAGTTGTTGGTGGCCGCGGCCAGGGCCTCGCGCGGGCTGAGACCCAGGCGGACCAGCAGCTCCAGCTCGGTGTGCATGGAGATGCCGGGCAAGGCGCCCTGGACAGGCGCACCGGAGGCGGCCAGGTAGTGCGGGAAGGCGGCAAAGAGGGTTTCGTTGATGCGCCACAGGCGCAGGGCCGACTGCTCGGCCTTCTTGCGCTGGCTCTCTACCATATAGCGCTGTGCGGTGGCGGGCAGACGGCGGGTCCAGGAGGCAAGCGGATAGTCGATTTCGCCCGTGGCGCGGTTGGCGGGCTCGAAGACGCGGGCCGGATTGAGCAGCGCGGCGGCCGGCTCCTTCCACAGGTTGCGATGAGAGGGCAGACGCGTGAAGTCGATGCTGAAGGTGGGCATGAGCGCGGCGTGATGGGCGGCCAGGAAGCGAGCGTATGCGCGCAGATGCAGGTCGGTGGGGGGCAGGCGCTCGGCGTAGTCGTAGGCGGTGGTGGCGGCCGTACCGTCCGAATCTTCCACCAGCGGCCGCTCCAGTTCGTCGGGAATCACGCCTAGCTCGTAGCGGCCCATGTGGGGCAGCGCATCCACGCCGGCCTCGACGCCCACTCTGTAGGGGGTGGCCACGAATTCGCCATAGGTGGCCAGGCCGATCTGGTGCGCGCGGGCGATGATCCACTGGACATTGGCGGCGGTGAGGTTGTGGCCCAGCCAGACTGCGCGCGTTCCCAGCCGGGCGGTGTCGTTGAGCTGGCGGAGGGAGTCGTCGGGGCTCAGTTCCCTGGGATGGTCCAACTGGCGGAGCTTCTGCGCCCACTCCGGGCGCTTGGCCAACAGGCTCCAGTTGTCGGTCGAGCCGGCCGAGTCCATCAAGTAGAGGTGGGGGGTGGGCGAGGCGTACAGATCGACCGCGCCGCGCCGCGCGTCGTTGACGGCGACCACGGTGGTGACGCCCATGTAGAGGAAGGCGTTGGCCTGGCCCTGGGAGTTCATGCCGGCAAAGCCGTCGATGAGGCCGGGGATAAGGAATTTACCAGTGCAGTCGATGACCCGCGCGCCCTTGGGGATGGAGACCGCCATGCGCGAGCCGACATCGGTGATGCGGCCGTCGCGCACGATGACGATGGCGTCCGGCAGGTCTTTTGCCGAGCCGCCCCAGCCGGTTACGTCCACGACAGTTCCGCCGGCCAGCACCAGCGGAACCGAGGGCGAGAGCGGGGACGGCGCTTGCGCCCCGGCAGCCTGTGCAGCCAGAAGCAATCCCAGAGCGCCCGAAGTGAGGTTACAAGAGAGTCGCATAAGAAAAAAGCGGTCTTGTGTGGATTGTCGCACAGAGACTCGGAGGCTCGCTGCCAGCGCCTCCCTGGGTGGTAAGCGGAGAACGCAAGGTTTCCGCCTTCAATTGCCGCTGGGCACGCTGGCTTTCTTGTTGCGGCTCAGTACGAAGGACTTCTTGCGGCTGTCTTTGCTAGCGTGGTCGATCTTCTTCCAGAAGCCCACAAAATAATCGATGGCCGAGATGGTGGAGACCAGCAGAGTGAAGTAGAGGGCGGCAACGGCGATCCACTTGACCGGCACGATGAGAAAGCCGAACTGCCACTGGTACCAGTGATGAGCCAGAAGCGCCGAGACCACGGAAACAATCTGGGTGACGGTCTTGAGCTTGCCCAGGTCGCTGGCCTCGATGGTGAAGCCCTCCGAGGCGGCGATGGAGCGCAGGCCGCTGATGAGGAACTCGCGGCCGATGATGACGACCACGATCCACACCCTGACAACATCGGGGTTGTACGCCACCAAGGCCACAAAGGCGCTGGTCACCATGATCTTGTCAGCCAGCGGGTCCAGCAGCATGCCCATGGTGGTGATCTGTCCGCGCTTGCGGGCCAGGTAGCCGTCCACGCCGTCGGTGATCGAGGCCAGCACAAAGAGCACCGAGGCGGTAATCTCCTGCGCGCCATAGGCATGCCAGGGAAAGTGAGGCGTCAGAATCCACAGCAGCAGCGGGATCATGACGATCCGGCTCATCGTGATGGAGTTGGGCAGGTTCATGCGGATCGAGAGCGCCGCAAGAAGGCCGGCGGACTGATTCCATTATTGCATCGTGAATCGGGGCGGCGTCTCGCTGCTCCGCCGCTCACCGCGGGCATAAGCCAAAGCGGAATGAGCCGGTGGCGCATCCCGCTTTGGTTTCCGGCTGCCGGTTGCGGCAAGCAAAAGAATGTTTCAGTAGATTGGAGTGACGGGCTGAGTGGGCAGGGTTGGCATTTGCTGCTGTTGGCTATGCACTTCATGAAAGCCGACAATGGCAGCCGTGGTCACGGCCGCAAACCCAACGCCAGTCAGGATCCAGAACCCCTTGACCGTCATTCCCGTTTGCAGATAGACGACATCGCTGTAGGCCACCGGCGTAATCTCCGGATCGCCGTACAGTTGCAGGCCAAAGGAATTCTCGTCGATGCTGACGATCCGGCCCGAAAATGCTATCCCGTTCTGTAACTGCACGCCGGCCCAGTTGCCCATGCCGAGCTTGAGAAGGCGCGCGTGAACAACCTCCGGAGTCAGCGGATTGCGCGAGGAGCGGGCCATCGGCATCCCCATTTGAAGGTCGAAGATATCGCTGTAAGCCACGGGCGTCGCCGCCGTATCGCCGTAGCGTTGCAGACTGAAGGATTGCTCGTCGATGCTGATGATCTTGCCTGAAAATGCGACTCCGCTCTGCAAGCGCACTCCCACCCAGTTTCCCAAGCCGAGCTTGAGGATGCGCGCGTGAGCCTTATCGGGAGTGAGAGGTTTCGGCGCGGCATAGGCCATCGACGGCGCCAGCAGCGCGCACACCAGCAGCGTGGCGACGCACTTTGACAGAGTACGGCAGAGAGAGTTCATTTTCGTTCTCCTTGGAAATCGGACTTCTTCTGGTAGGAACAGCGCCGCGCGGAAATAGTTGCGCCGCGTTGAAAATAAATGCGGGATGAGCCGGCGCGACCCCCGGTTCATCCTCCCATTCGTGCCTTTCATCCGCTTTTCCCGCCCTTTGTCCGGAAGCCCGCGCGCGCCGCCATCGTTCCGTTTACATTCCAACAAGAGCAAATTGGAAAAGGGAGCGGCTCATGGAAGAAATCGTCAACGTCGAAGCAGTCAGCCGAAGATTCTCGCTGGACAACAGTCCAGCGCATCACCCGGCGCACAGTTTTGTCAGCGCCCTCACGCATGCCAGCCTGCGCGTCACCGCTGGCGAGTTTCTGGCGATTGCCGGGCCCAGCGGAAGCGGCAAGACGACGCTGCTGAATCTGATCGGCTGCATCGATCAGCCCACCACCGGCCGCATCCTGGTCGATGGCGTGGATACCTCGCAATTGAAGCCCGCCAGCATGAGCCGGTTGCGCCGCGAAAAGATCGGCTTCGTCTTTCAGACCTTCAATCTGATTCCCGTCTTCACCGCCGCCGAGAACGTCGAGTACCCGCTGCTGATTCAGGGCGTCAGTTCTCGTGATCGCCGCGAGCGTGTGGCCGAGGCGCTGGAAAGCGTTGGCCTCTCCGCCCGCGCAAACCAGCGCCCCGACCTGCTCTCAGGCGGCGAACGCCAGCGGGTCGCCGTGGCGCGCGCCATTGTGCATCGTCCCGCCCTGGTGCTGGCCGACGAGCCGACCGCCAACCTGGACACCCACAACGCCACCCAGCTCATCGACTTGATGCACGGCCTCAACCGCCGGCTCGGCCTCACCTTCATCTTCTCCACGCACGATGCCCGCCTGCTGGAACACACCGAGCGCATCATTCGGCTTACGGATGGCGAAGTAGTTTCCGACAGCTCTACTGAAGGAGGCAGCCGTGGCTAAATTTCTTCTACTTGCCTTTCGCAACATCTTCCGCAACCGCCGCCGCACCCTGATGACGTTGTTCATGGTGGGCGGAGGCGTCGCCGGATTGCTGCTGGCCGGCGGCTACTTTGCCTTCATGATGCACGGCCTCCGCGAAGACACCATCAACAGCGGCCTCGGCCACATGCAAATCTTCACCGCCGATCACTTTAACCGCGACGAAAACCGCGTTCTCGACACCGGCATTGACAACTGGCGTCAGGTGGCCGCATCTGTAAAGACTGGCAGCCACGTGCGCGGCATCGCCCCCCGCATCGATTTCTACGGCATGGTCTCCAACGGAACCAAAGCCGCCGGATTCATGGGCAGCGCCGTCGATCCCGAAGCGGAAAAGTCTCTCGGATTCATCACCCACATCGAATCGGGACGCAATCTCGATCCGAAGCCCATTGGCGAGGTCGAGGCGCTCATCGGCAAAGAACTGGCCAAGTCCATGAACGTCGGCATCGGCGATGGATTGACGGTGCTGGCCATGACCTCCGACGGCGCGCTCAACGGCGTCGATGTTCAGATCGTGGGCATCATCAACTCCGGCGCGCCGGAGAGGGACGCGCGCTATCTGCGCATCACTCTGCCCGCCGCTCAGCGCCTGCTGCAAAGCGATCGCGTCACCAACCTCGTGGTGGGTCTCGATTCCACGAAGAACACCGATCAGGCCTACGCCGAGATGATGCCGCGCCTGAACGGCCTATCGCAGCAACTGGTCCTCAAGAAGTGGATCGACCTGGCCACCTATTACAAGCAGGTCAACTCCATGTTCAACGGAATCTTTCTCTTCATGGGCATTATTGTTTTCTTCATGGTCCTCATGTCCAGCGTCAATACGCTGCTGATGAGCATGTTCGAGCGCACCCGCGAGATCGGCACCATGCTGGCCATGGGCACGCCCCGCGCATGGATCGTGGCGCTCTTCATGGTCGAGGCCACGATGCTCGGCTTGGTGGGCGCTGCCGTCGGCCTGGTTGCCGGCAATCTCCTCGGAGCGCTGCTGAACTCGTCCGGACTGCACATGCCGCCGCCCCCCGGCTATAGTGTTCCCATGTCCTTCAAAGTCCGCTTCGTGCCCTTGGAGATGATCGGCTCCTCATTCTTGGTCATCATCTCGCTGGCGCTCGCATCCATCTTCCCGGCGGTCCGCGCATCCCGGCTCAGAATTGCGGAGGCTCTTGCTCATGTCTAAAATCAAATCCATTCTGCGCGCATTCCTGATGCTCTTTGTTGTGGGCTTTCTGTTGGCCTGCGCGCTGGTCTGCCGCGCCGCAACTCCCGACGCCGAAGCCTTGCTCAAGCGCTCCGATTCGTACCGCAACGGATGGCCTTCTTATGTGCTGCGGGTCAAGATCACTCACTACGAATCCGGCAAAGCGGACGAGGACAAACTCTACGAGGTCTCGCAAAAGGGAACAGAGAAGACCTACGTTGAATTCCTGAGCCCGCGCGAAAAAGGCCAGCATCTGCTCATGCTGGGCGACGATATGTGGGTCTATCTGCCGGACACCAGCCGCCCGGTGCGCATTACACCGCTGGAACGCCTGAACGGCGACGCCTCCAACGGCGACGTGGCCCGCACCAACTATGCCGTCGATTATTCGGCCGTCTATCTGCGCACGGAGAAGGTGGGAAGCGAGAACTGCTACGTGCTCGATCTCACCGCCAAGCGCAAAGGCTCGACCTATCAGCGCATTCTTTACTGGCTGCGGACGGAAGATGCGCGCCCGGTGAGGGCCGAGTACTACCTCACCTCCGGCAAGCACATCAAATCCGCCACCTTCGACGAATATTTTTCTGTCGGCGGCAAGCCTCAACTTCATCGCTGGACTTTGTACGACGAAATCCGCCACAACTCCCGCAGCGTGCTGGAGTACTCCGGCATCGCCCCGCGCGGGCTGCCCGACAAGCTTTTTTATCAGGGACGCACCGATCGTTTCTGATGGATCGACCTTCACTCTCGAATGAAAGGAAAATAAAATGTTTTCGACAATCAAACTGATCGCCGCATTGCCACTGCTCTCGTGCGCACTGCTCATCTCTTCCGCCGGGCTGAATGCGCAAACGCCGGCTGCGCCCACACAAAACTCCTCCACGCTTACCGTTCGCGTCACCGGAATACGAAATACGAATGGAAAGATTCGCCTTACTCTGATGCGCGATTCAAATACCGTTGAGAAGCGGGAGACCGAGATCGACGCCGGGACGTTGAGCGCCCAGACCGTTTTCGAAAACCTCCCGCAAGGAGTCTACTCCGTCTTCATATTCCACGATGAAAACATGAACGGAAAGATGGATTTCAATGAGATGGGCATCCCGGTAGAAGGCTACGGCGCCTCCAACAATCCCGAAAAGAGGATGGGGCCTCCGGATCCCGACGAGGCAAAGTTCACGATCAATCAACCGAAAGTCGCAATCGAAATCAAACTGATCTATTGGGAATGAGCGCGCGGGCGCCCCAGGTCTCGCTTCTGAGACCTGGGAAACCACAACTCCCAGCAGCATTTGTTGATGTGATCCAGAAAGCTAAGAGCAAACCCGATGAAACTCGCACACACATTGCCGGCTCTTCTGCTCCTTGCCGTCGGGGTCTTCGCCGCCGCGCAGGATGAGCCGCCGCCGGTGCCCCGCCACGACTTCCGCTATGCCTTCTCGGTCATTGACGATGCAACCATCGATAGCAGCCTGCAGCCGCTGCTGCCAGCGTCGGCGTCGATGCTCACGGACCCTTCGGTCACGCTCTTGCAGAATCAGTTGCTGCTTGAGCCTTCTTTCACGCTGCGCTACCGCTCACGCTGGAGCATTGCGTCGAGCGTGGTGGGTCTCGCAGATACGTTTCATGGCCTCTCCGCCGCGGACTTCAATCTTCCGCCGGGCAATGTCGCGGCGAGTGAAGAACTCAACGCCGCGCTTGAGCCGTATACCGGCACGCACACGCAACTGCGCGTCAAAGAAGCGTATGGCGGCCTCTCCGCCGGGGACTTTGACTTCATGGCGGGCCGAAGAATTGTGCGTTGGGGAACTGGTTATGCCTTCACGCCCGCTGGCTTTCTCGACCCGCCCCGCGTTCCCACCAACCCCACCGACCGCCTCAATCTCAACCAGGGACGCGACATGGTCAAGGCGGACTTTGTCCACGGCCCGCACGCTTTTTCTCTGGCCTGGTCCACTGCCGCGCTCGCCCCTGCCGGGTCAAACCTGCACGACACCACCGCTTTCCGGTATAACGTTCTTGTGCGTGGATTCGACACTTCGCTGATCGCCGGCAATGACCGCGGCGGTGACAGTTTTGGCGGCCTCACCTTCACCCGCGTCTTCGGCCAGGCCTGGGAACTGCACGGCGAGGCAGCATGGCGCGAGCAGGGCGCGATCCTGATGGGCGCAAAATACACCACCGCATGGGGCATCTCCTTTGTTGGAGAGTTCTACACCCCGCCCAATACTGCGTACTATCGCGATAGCACCATCTCGCCTTCAGCCGGCCGCCAGCACTATGCTTTTTTGTACGCTGGCAAGTCACGGCTGCGCGAGCTGCCCGGCTGGAAGCAGTGGGACCTCTCCGCCTCGATGGTTGAGAATCTGAATGACAACAGTTACATTGTAATCGCCGACGCCAACCGGCGATTCGGCAATCACTTCTCCTCTTATCTGCACCTGCAAGTTCCGCAGGGAAACAAGAGCTCGGATTACGGCGCCACGCCCTACTCCGCGGCAACATCAGTGGGGGTTCGTTTTCAGCTATGATGTCCGAGATCAATCCAGTCGTAGCGTTGCCGTCCGTGGGCCGGAGCCCACGTTTTGCTGCGATCATCCTCAAGCAGATATGGATCGTACCCTCCGTCGCTCTGCTGTGCCTGGTGATCTTTCTCTCGGTAGGCCGCACCAAGCTGTCGGAGAGCGGCGCCGAACTGGTCGTTACCTTCGTCTACGCTGCCTTGATTTCCTTGCCTTCCGCTGTTCTTCTCACCAGGGTTTCGCATTGCTATTCAGGGAGTTTTCCTCGCTTCGTAATTGTTATGGATGCGCTGGTTCTGTTGGGTACGGCTACTAGCGGAACTCTTGCAGGCGGCTTGTTGCTGTCATGGATCGGGATCTTCCCGCGCGGAGAATATTGGCTGGAATTCCGTTCGGCTTATCCTGTCAGTATCGTCATCTCACTCGTGGTTGGCCTGGGCATCACGTCCTTTGAAACTCTGCGCTACAAGCTCCAGGCCACCACGCTCGAATTGCGCACGCGCCAGGTGGAGCAGGAGCGCGCTTATAAGCTGCTGGCCGAGGCCCAGCTCTCCTCGCTCGAGTCCCGCATTCATCCCCACTTTCTCTTCAACACGCTCAACTCCATCGCCGCGCTGATTCCCAGGGATCCGCAGTTAGCCGAGGATACGGTGGGCAAACTGGCCTCGCTGCTGCGCTTCTCGCTCAACGCCAATCAAAGCGGCCTGGCGCCGCTCAGCCAGGAACTCAAAATCGTTCGCGATTATCTGGAGATCGAAAAGACGCGCTTCGGTCCTCGACTGCGTTATGAGATCACGATTCCCGAAGCTCTTCAGGATGCGAATGTGCCGCCGCTGGCGCTGCAATCGCTGGTGGAAAATGCCGTAAAGCATGTGGTCTCAGAGCGCAGCCAGGGCGCAACGATTCACATCCATGGGTCAGAAGAATCCGGCCGCATCCTGCTCGAAGTCAGCGATGACGGACCCGGCTTCTCGCTCGATTCCATTACGCCCGAACACGGCCTGGGCAATCTGATCGCGCGCCTTGATCTTCTCTTCGGCGGAGCAGGCCAACTGGAAGTTGCGCGCGAAAATGATCGAACGATTGTGCGGCTCTCCTTTCCCGCATAATGGAGTTACCGATGGAAACCGTACCGCTTCGCGCTTATCTCGTTGATGACGAACCGTTGGCTATCGAGCGCCTCGGACGCCTGCTCGTGAGCGCCGGCGGCCTGCGCATCGCCGGCAGCGCCACCGATCCGGCAGAAGCTCTCGACTTTTTGAACCGCGAATCCATTGACGTACTCTTCCTCGACATTCAAATGCCCGGCATGAACGGCTTCGAGCTGCTCTCGCGCCTCAACGAGCAGCCCTTCGTGATTTTCACAACCGCCTACGACGAATATGCGCTCAAGGCCTTCGAGGTCAACTCCATCGATTACCTGCTGAAGCCCATCGAGCCCGAGCTGCTGGCGCGCGCGCTGAAGAAGCTCGAACGGCTGCGCCTGCCCGTCCAGCAGGATTGGCAGCGGAATCCGGAACTGCCCGCGCTGCTCAAGGAGCTGGCCGCATCGCTGCGCGGAGAGCGGGCCGAGTATCCGCGCCGCATCGCCACGCGCGTGGGCGAGCGCATTTCATTTCTCGACCTGGATGCCGTCACGCACTTTGTAGCCAGCGACAAGCTCACCTACGCTGTGGCGAACGGACGCCAGCATTGCGTTGACCAGACCATCGCCGAACTCGAGCGGCGGCTTGATCCGGCCAGGTTTCTGCGCGTCCACCGCTCCGCGCTGGTAAATGTGGAGTGGATTCACGAGGTGAATTCGTGGTTCGCCGGCAAGGTCATCCTCTCGCTCAAGGACGCCCAGCGCACGCAGATTCCCGTCGCCCGCGATCGCGTCCGCGTTCTGAAGGCGCGCCTGGGAATCTAGCGCGTTTTTCAACCATGGCTTAGCAATTGATGGTTGTAATGCCGCACGCATTACAGAACAGGCCTGTGTTCAGAGGTTCCATGGCACGGTTCGCCCATTGCAGCGTGTCTACTTTGCCAGCTTGTCAAGAGAGAGATTCAGCGCGAGAACATTGACGCGCGGCTCGCCGAGCAGGCCTAACTGGCGCGGCGTGGTTTGCTGCGCGACCAGCGTGCGCACACTCTCTTCGCTCAGGCTGCGGGCCTTGGCGACGCGCGGGACCTGATAGTAGGCGGCGTCGGGGGTAATGTCGGGATCGAGGCCAGAGGCGGAGGTGGTCACCAGATCAATCGGCACCGGCTTGCCGGGATTTGCGGCGGCCAGTTTATCGATGTCGCCCTGGATGCGCGTGACCAATGTTTTAGAAGACTGCGCCAGATTCGAGCCGCTCGAAGCCGTGGCGTCGTAGCCGTTGCCGGCAGCCGAGGGCCGCGGATGGAAGTAGCGGTCGCTGGTGAAGCTCTGCGCCAGCAGCTCGGAGCCGATGATCGTGCCGTCGTTGAGCTGAATAAGGCTGCCGCCGGCCTGATGCGGGAAGATCACTTTGGCGATGCCGGTGACCACGAGCGGATAGCCCAGGCCCAGCAGCAGCGTGGTCACGAGAGTGAAGCGAATCGATGTCTTCCAGACGGAGTGCATTTTTTGTTTCTCCTTCGAGAGCCGGTAAAAGCTCTGTGTAACCTTGAAGCGGTGTTAGCGGAGCTAGCGGAGTTAGAAGGATTCAAGACCTGTCAGGCTAACTCCGCTAACCACGCTTACCCCGCGAACTATGCTTTCTTTACGCCAGATGCAGCGCCACCAATCCCAGATCAATGGCCTTAATGCCGATGAAAGGGACGATGATGCCGCCTACACCGTAGAGCAGCAGGTTGTTGCGCAGCAGCACATCGGCCGCCTTTGGCTCGTACTTAACGCCCTTGAGAGCAAGCGGGATCAGCGCCACGATAATAATCGCGTTGAAGATGACCGCCGAGAGAATGGCCGAATGGGGCGAATGCAGGTGCATGATGTTCAGCGCGCCCAGCACCGGGAAGGCCACCGAAAACATCGCCGGAATGATAGCAAAGTACTTGGCCACATCGTTGGCGATGCTGAAAGTGGTCAGCGCGCCGCGCGTCATCAGGAGTTGCTTGCCGATCTCGACGATCTCGATCAGCTTGGTGGGGTTCGAATCCAGATCGACCATGTTGCCGGCTTCTTTGGCGGCCTGCGTGCCTGAGTTCATCGCCACGCCGACGTCTGCCTGGGCCAGCGCGGGCGCGTCGTTGGTGCCGTCGCCGGTCATCGCCACCAGCTTGCCCTTGGCCTGCTCGCGCTTGATCAGGTCCATCTTGTCCTTGGGCTTGGCCTCGGCCAGGAAGTCATCGACGCCGGCCTCGCGGGCGATCACCGCGGCGGTCAGCGGATTGTCGCCGGTGATCATAATCGTCCGGATGCCCATCGCGCGCAACCGCGCCAGGCGCTCCTTGAGGCCGCCCTTGACGATGTCCTTGAGGTGAATCACGCCCAGAGCCGTCGAGTTTTCCGCCACCACCAGCGGAGTTCCGCCTTGGCGGGCAACCTCTTCAACCTGCTCGGCGACCTTTCTGGGCAGCGAGGAGCCTTGCTCTTCAAGGAAGCGGGCGATGGCGTCCACCGATCCCTTGCGGATGCGCGCGCCGGGCAGATTGACGCCGCTCATGCGGGTCTGCGCGGTGAAGGGCACGAACTCGGCGTGGATGCCGCCAATGTCGCGCCCGCGCAGGTTGTACTTCTCCTTGGCCAGCACAACAATGGAGCGGCCCTCGGGAGTTTCGTCTGAGAGCGAGGAGAGTTGCGCCGCATCGGCCAGCCGCTCGTGGCTCACATCTGGCGCGGGAATGAACTCGGTGGCCTGGCGGTTGCCCAGCGTGATGGTTCCTGTCTTGTCCAGCAGCAGCGTGTTCACGTCGCCGGCGGCTTCCACGGCGCGTCCGCTCATCGCTAGCACGTTGTACTGGACGAGGCGGTCCATGCCGGCGATGCCGATGGCCGAAAGCAGTCCGCCGATGGTGGTGGGAATCAGGCAGACCAGCAGCGAGACCAGCACGAAGACTGTCTGCGGAGCCTTGGAGTAGATGGCGAAGGGTTGCAGCGTGACCACGGCCAGCAGAAACACAATCGTCAGGCCGCTGAGCAGAATGCTGAGCGCGATCTCATTGGGCGTCTTCTGGCGCGTAGCGCCCTCGACCAGCGCGATCATGCGGTCGAGAAAGGTTTCGCCAGGATTGGAGGTGATGCGGACCTTGATCCAGTCCGACAAGACTTTCGTGCCGCCGGTGACCGCCGAGCGGTCGCCGCCGGCCTCGCGGATCACCGGGGCCGATTCGCCGGTGATTGCCGACTCATCCACCGAGGCCACGCCTTCGATCACCTCGCCGTCGCCTGCGATGTAACTCCCAGCTACAACGTAAATAATGTCTCCGGCGCGCAGCAGAGCGCTGGCTACATCTTCCAGGCTGCCGTCCGCTCTGTACCGTTGCGCAATCGTCTCGCCCTTGGCCTTGCGCAGCGTGTCGGCCTGAGCCTTGCCGCGGCCTTCGGCCATGGCCTCGGCAAAGTTGGCGAAGATCACCGTAAACCACAGCCAGAGGGTGATCTGCAGGTTGAAGCCGAAGCCTGCGCGATGGTGAATGGTGTTGTCGATCAGCAGCGCGGTGGTCAGCACACTGCCTACCTCGACGACAAACATCACCGGGTTCTTGGCCATGCCGCGGGGATCGAGCTTGCGGAATGCGTCCACAAGCGCCTGGGCCATGATTTCCGTGTTCCAAAGACTCTTCTTTTCAAGCATGACAGTCCGTTTCTTGATTCAGCCACTAGCTGCTAGCCTCTAGCTTCTAGCTGCTGATGCTGGAAAAATCCGAATTTCATATCTGACGACCAATAGCTAAAAGCTAGGAGCTAGGAGCTAGAAGCTAGTGGCTAGAAAAGCTGCCCCGCGTGCAGTTGCAGATGTTCCAAAATCGGTCCCAGGCTCAGCGCCGGGAAAAAAGTGAGCGCGCTCAGAATCACGATCACGCCAACCAGCAGCACGGTAAAGAGCGAGCTGTTCACCGGGAAGGTTCCCGGCGACGGAGGCACACTCTTCTTGCTTGCCAGGTTGCCTGCCAGTGCCAGCACCGGAATCATCATGAAGAGCCGGCCGAAGAGCATATCCCAGCCCAGCGCCACGTTATACCACCAGGTGTTGGCGTTGAGTCCAGCGAAGGCCGAGCCGTTGTTACCCGCGCCGGAGGTAAATGCGTAGAGAATTTCGGTGAGTCCATGCGGTCCTTGATTGTTCAAGCTGCTGAGGCCGATGTTGGGCGCCATCACGAAGGCGGCCGTCAGCGAGAGAATGATCAGCGGAAAGATGAGCACGTAGAGCATGGACATCTTCACGTCGTAGGCTTCGATCTTCTTGCCCAGGTACTCAGGCGTGCGGCCCACCATCAGGCCGGCGATGAATACCGCCAGCACCACCATGATGAGAATTCCGTATAAGCCCGAACCCACGCCGCCGAAGACCACCTCGCCCATCATGATGTTGATGAGCACCATCATGCCGCCCAGCGGTGTGAAGCTGTCGTGCATGCTGGAGACCGCGCCGCAACTGGCGTCGGTGGTGACGGTGGCGAAGAGCGAACTGGCAGCGATGCCGTTGCGGACTTCTTTGCCTTCCATGTTGCCCGCCGGAGCGGTGAGGCTTCCGGTCTGCGCCGCGCCGTGAATCAGCAGTTGCGGATGCGACTCAGCCCAATAGACCGTCGTAAATCCAGCGGCAAAGAGCACGAACATCGCCGCCAGAACCGCCCAGCCGTGGCCGGGAGAGCCGGTCATGCGGCCTAGCGTATAAGTGAGCCCCGCCGGGATAATGAAGATCGAGAGCATCTGCAACAGGTTGGTCCAGGGAGTGGGGTTTTCGAAGGGATGGGCGCTGTTGGCGTTGAAGAATCCGCCGCCATTGGTGCCCAGCATCTTGATCGCCTCCTGCGAGGCCACCGGGCCTTGACCGATGGTTTGCGTCTGGCCTTCGATTGTGTGCGCGGTTGTGTAAGCCTTCAGGTTCTGCGGCACGCCCTGCGCCGCCAGCAGCAGCGCATAAATGAGCGACGCCGGCAGCAGCACATAGAGCAGCGTGCGCGTCATGTCCACCCAGAAGTTGCCGATGGTTGCCGAGGTCGTGCGCTTGATGCCGCGGATCAGCGCCACGGCCACCGCGATGCCCACTGCCGCAGACCAGAAGTTATGCGTCGCCAGGCCGGCCATCTGGGTCAGATAGCTCATCGTTGTCTCGGGCGTATACGACTGCCAGTTGGTGTTGGTGGTGAAACTGGCGGCCGTGTTCCAGGCCAGATCCGGCCCCACCGCGGCCAGATGCTGCGGATTCCACGGCAGGAAGTTCTGCAGCCGCTCAATGGCGTAGGTCAGGAGCATACTGACGGCGGAGAAGCCCAGTACCGCAAAGGCATACTCGCGCCAGTTCATCTCCTTGTCGGCATGGACGCCGCACAGCTTGTAGATGAGCCGTTCAATGGGACGAAGCACCCGGCTCAACCAGGTGCGTTCACCCTCCAGCACGCGGGCAAGGTAAACGCCCACCGGACGAACGCTTGCCAGAAGAATCAAGCAGAAAAGTGCGAACTGCAACCAACCGTTGGCGGTCATGTCAGAACTTCTCCGGGAAGAGCAGGGTGATGGTCAGGTAAGCAAACAGCAGGACGGACAGAATCAAGGCAACGGCGGTGATGATGTCGGTTTGCATGGGTTACCTCAGCTTCTGGCAGCCCTTGACGTAGAGAAACGCCAGGGCGAAGAATACGACCGTGAACAGCAACATCGCTACATCTTGCATCGCAGCTCCCACATTTCCATGAGCAGGCCGCTGGGGAAGCCACCTGCTCAAGAATGATTCTGGCTCTCGCCTCGTTTGAGTATCGAAAATCTTTCCTAAATAAAACGTAAAGATACGAGATTGCGGCCCGCATTCCTACAGCTTTTTACGCAGGTAATGGAACACGCCATGCCCAATCAGCGCGGCAATCATGGCGATCATGAAATTCGTGACCGTAAAAATATCGCTGAAGGCGAAGGCCAGAGTTTTCCCGTGTCCGCTGATCCGATTGAACTCTCCCATAAGGAGGTTTGAATAAAAGAGGAAGATGATAAACGCGACTTCAATCAGGGCGCGGCTGATGCGCGCGAGCGGCCGGCGATCTTTTTGGTCTGGTTGCATGGATGGATGATAACACCAATCGCACTATAGGTTTCCGGGGCTGGCGGAGTTCATCCTTCGTTGCCAGCCCAGCCTTCGGGGACAAAGCGATAGCCCACCCACGGCTCGGTCTGGATGTATTGCTTGCCGGTTTCGGCTTCGAGCTTCTTGCGCAACTGGCCGACAAAAACCCGCAGGTACTCCGGCTGATGGGCCGATTGCGCGCCCCATACCGTAGTCAGCAGCACGCGATGGGTCATCACCTTGCCCGCGTGGCGGGCCAGATGCAGAAGCAGGTCAAACTCCTTGGGCGTCAGATGAATCGCCTTGCCCCGCACTGTGATCGAATGCGCCTCCGCATCCACCACGAAGTCGCCGGCCTCAATCGCCGAGGTCGTCCGCTCCGGGGCGCGGCGCAGATGGGCGCGGACCCGCGCCAGCAGCTCCTGAATGTTGAAGGGCTTGGTCACGTAATCGTCGGCGCCGGCGTCCAGAGCCTCGACCTTGGAGCGCTCGTGATCGCGGACCGAGAGGACCAGAATTGGGACCGCGGATTGGGTGCGGATGGCGCGGCAGACCTCGACGCCGCTCATGCCGGGCATCATCAGGTCGGTGATGACCAGGTCGGGCGGCCAGTCCTTGAATACCTGCAAGCCCTCCTCCGGCTCGTTGGCGGTGCGCACGTCAAAGCCTTGCGCGGAGAGGGAGGCGCGCAGCACGCGGGTAATCTGCGGCTCATCGTCGATGACCAGAATTCTGCCGGGCATATTTTCTTCTTTCCAGAAAAGATTACAACATCCGGGCTGGCCGGGTATGATTTTTGGCATGAAGGTCATGGACGGGCTCTCCAACTCGCGAGGAATTCTTCACTGGTTTGTAGGAACGTTGATTGTGACGCTGGCCACGATTTTGCTGGTTTGGCTGGGCGCCGACTCGACAACAGCGGGGATGGTCTTCCTGGTGCTGGTGGTGTGGGTCTCCGCCCAGGCGGGAATCCGGCTCTCGCTGTATGTCACATTGCTCTGCGCGTTCTCCTTCGACTACTATTTTCTGCCGCCGGCGGGTACGTTGCGGCTGGCCGGCGCCCATGCGTGGGTGGCCATGATCTCCTTCCTGCTCAGTTGCGTGGTGGTGGGGCGCGTCGCCGAGCGAGCCCGCCGCCAGGCACGCCAAGCCGACGAGCGCCGCGCGGACGTGGAGCGGCTCTACGAACTTTCGCAGGAGATGATGCTGCAAGGAGATGCCGCCGGCCTGATCCGCGACCTGCCGCTGCTGATCGCGCGCATCTTCGCGCTGGACGGTGTGGTGCTGTACGTCCGAGATCAGGACCAGTTCTACACCTCGACCGACGATCTGCCGATGAGCATCCATGCCAGCTTGCGGGCGATGACCCAGGGCCAGAATCCGACGCTGGTCATACCGGGCGACTTCACGGTAAGGACGCTGATGATGGGGTTGCGCCCAGTGGGGGCGCTGGGGTTGCGGTCCACCAAGCTTTCACATGAGGTGACCACGGCGGTCAGCGCGCAGGTGGCCATCGCGCTCACTCGCGGCACGGCGGTCGAAGCCTCCGCCCACATGGAAGCGGCGCGCGAGGGAGAACGGCTGCGCGCCGCGCTGATCGACTCGCTGACCCACGAGCTGCGCACCCCACTGACCGCCATCCGCGCCGCCGCCAGCACACTGGTTGATGGCGAAGGGCTGGATGAACCCGTGCGGCGAGAACTGGCCGCCATCGTCGATGAGGAGAGCGCGCAACTGGACCGTCTGATCGGCGAGGCGGTCGAGATGGCCGAGATCGACGCCAACGTCGTCGCGGTTCGTCCCGTGCCGCAGCATCCACGCGCGCTCATTGACCAAGCTTTGGAGGAGTCGCGCAAGACGCTCGCCGGGCATCGTGTTGTGATCGCCGCCGAAGGGCCCAGCAATCAAGACGAGCCGGGCGAGCCGGACCTGCAAGACAACTCCGCCTGGTTCGATCCGCACCTGCTGGGCCGCGTGCTGCATCACCTGCTGGAGAATGCGGCGCGGCACACGCCGGCGGGCGGCCGCATCCTGCTAGGCAGCCGGCGCGTGGGCGGCCGCCTGGAGTTTCGCGTGGAGGACGACGGTCCGGGCATCGACGCCGTCGATCTGCCCTTCATCTTCGACAAGTTCTATCGCGGCAAGAAGGGCGTCAACAAAGGCAAGGGAACGGGGATGGGCCTGGCCATCAGCCGCGCCATCCTGGCCGCGCACGGCGGAGAGATTGAGGCCGAGAGCGCGCCGGGTAAGGGCGCCTGCTTCCGCTTCTGGGTGCCGCTGGTGGAGAAGGAGCCGGGCGGGACTCTTCGGGATGATAGAAAGGCATAAGGAGGAAAGATGACACGAATGTACAATCCTGCCCACCCCGGCGAACTTCTCCGGGAATATCTCGGTACGATGCAGGTGGGTGAAGCGGCGAAGCATCTTCGCGTGGCGCGATCTACCCTCTCGCGGCTCCTGAATGGCCGCACGTCGTTTACCGCGCCCATGGCGCTGCGGCTTGCCGACGCGCTGGGCACAGAGCCGGAGGTATGGCTCGACTTGCAGCAGCAGTACGACCTGTGGCACGCCGCCCGGCGCAAACGGCCCAAGGTCGCCAGGATCGTCTTCGCGGACGCCGGTAAAAGCGCTGCTGCATAAGGAACAAACACGACTAGCCTTCGAGTTTGTACCGCGTCTCCGCCAGGCGGTAGAGCCGCCGCCAGACCAGCCGGTTCATCGTAACCACCATGGTGGCCATCAGCACGGTGGCCAGCAAGAGCGTCGAGAAATTTCCACTATCGCTGGCGGCGCTGATCTGCGCTCCCAGGCCCAGCGTTTGCAGGGTCTGATCGCCGATGTGGAAGTATTCGGAGACAATCGAGGCGTTCCATGCGCCGCCCGAGGCGGTAATCATGCCGGTGACGAGATAAGGAAAGATTCCGGGCAGAATCAGCCGCGTCCAGCGCTGCCAGCGCGTGAAGCGATAGACCGCGGCGGCTTCTTTCAGGTCGGAGGGGATGGCCATTGCGCCGGCGATCACGTTGAAGAGGATGTACCATTGTGTTCCCATCAGCATGAGAGCGATTGAGCCGAAGCCGAGCCCTCCGCCGATGCGGATCAGCCCCAGCATCAGGACGGGAAACAGAGCGGTGGCCGGGACCGAGGCTACGACCTGCGTGATGGGCTGGAGATAGTGAGCCAGCCGGGGATTGGAGCCGATGGAGACGCCGACGGGAATCGTCCACAGAGCGGCCAGGACGATGGCAGTGTTGACGCGCAGCCAGGTGGCGCCGGCGCACAACAGCAGCAGGCGAATGTCGGCCCAGGTCACGCCGTGGACAATCAGAATGGCCTGAGAAAGTCCCCAGAGAATGACCAAAGCGGCGAAAGCGCCGAGAAGGATAGGGAACAAACGGCTGCCTTTCGCGGCATCATCGTCGATGGGCTGGATGACGCGGCATTCGCGGGATTTGGCGAGCCGGCGGTAGACGCCTTCTTCGATGCTGCCCCAGACGCGGGCGGGCAGGCGGGTGAGCGCGCTGGGCCGTTGCAGCAGCGTAAGGATGGGCGAGGTGACGCGAGTGGCGGATTCCGTCTGCTCGAATTTGAATTTATCGCTCCAGGCGATCAGCGGCCGCCAGATCAACTGGTCGGTGGCGACGATGATGAGCACCAGGACAAACAGTCCCCAGAGCAGGGCGCGCAGATTCCCCGCGCCGGCGGCGGTTTGCAGATAGCTGCCCAAGCCGGGCAGCCGGAAGCTGGTTCCCTTGAAGGCGAACATCTCGCAGACGATGAGGAAGAACCATCCGCCGGCGACCGAGACAATCGAATTCCAGATGAGGCCGATGGCGGCGAAGGGCATCTCCAGTTGCCAGAAGCGCTGCCAGGCTGAAAACCGATAGACGCGCGTGGCTTCGATCATCTCACGGGGAATGCTCTTGAGCGAAGAGTAAAAGCTGAAGGCCATGTTCCAGACCTGGCCGGTGAAGATGAGCAGGATGGAACCCATCTCGATGCCGAGTTGATGGCCGGGAATCAGGGCCATCATGGCCAGCATCACGCCGGGCAGAAAGCTGAGCACCGGGATGGATTGGAGAATGTCGAGGACGGCGATCATCCAGGCTTCGACGCGGGGATTATAGGCGGCGATATAGCCGTAGGAGACGGCGAAGATGAGGCTGAGCAGGTAGGCGATGGCGATGCGCGCGACGGAGTAAAAGGCGTAGAGCGGCAGCGCGCGGACGGAGAGGGAGATAACGACCGCTGGCATTGGCCGCGCCATCCAGTAGGTTCCCAACTGGATCATGCTGAAAAAGAAGGCGAGGCCGCAGAGGATGACCGTCGTATCGACGAGAAACGGCCAGGTGCGGTCCGCGACCGGCGGGCGGGCAAGCGTGTGTTCGATCTTCACTTGCTGTCCTCGCTGGGGGCAATCTCATCGTCCTGCGCATCGGGCAAGACAAATCGGCGGTGTCCGGCGTCGTAGTCGAAGAGCTCGGCGTAGCGGCCCCAGTTGACGGCGGTTTCGATCTGATGCTGGCACTCCTCTTCGCTGAATTGCTCGTCGAGCATATCGAGGAAAAACTCGTCCGGAACGGTGTGGTCGCTCTTGGCTTCCAGGGCGCGGCGAATCTGTCGGAGCAACAGGACGTGGGCCACGGCGGCGTCGCGGAACAACTCCTTTTGGCGGAGAATTTCGGAGTTGGCGAACTCCGTGCCGCTCGCGGTGATGGCCGCGTCGCCTTCTTCGACCGTCAGATAGCCGAGCAACTGAGCGGCGTCCACGATGGGCAGCAGGTCGTCGATCTCGAAGCTGAGGTCGTCGGCCAGACGATAGATGTCGTCGCGGCCACCCTTGTCGAGCAGAAGTTCCAGCAGGCCGGCAATGCCGCCGGGACGGGCGTGGGGCAGCATCTGATAGTGCATCTGGCGCTGGTCGCGGATTTTGGGCCCGGCTTGCTGATCGGGCGCCTCGGCGGGCGTGACGTCAGGCTTGGTGAGCACCTTGTAGATGTAGTCCACCAACTGCGTGAATGGCTCCGACTTGCGGTCGCGGGGCTGCGCGAGCTGGACTTTGAAATCAGTGCGGATGTGTCCGGGATTCTTTCCCAGCACGATGATGCGGTCGGCCAGCAGCACGGCTTCTTCGATGTTGTGGGTGACCAGGAAGACGGCCTTGGTGGGCATGGTTTTGTTGGCCCACAATTCCAAAAGCTCACTGCGCAGGTTCTCGGCGGTCAGCACGTCGAGGGCGCTGAAGGGCTCGTCCATGAAGAGGACCTCCGGCTCGACGACCAGGGCGCGGGCAAAGCCGACTCGCTGCTTCATTCCGCCCGATAATTCCTTCGGGTAGGCGGCCTCGAAGCCATCCAACCCGACCGTGTCCAGCATCTTCATGCTGCGGTCCAGGCGCTCGCCGGCGGCAATGCCTCGGGCTTGCAACGGGGCTTCGACATTTTCCAACACCGTCAGCCAGGGGAAGAGGGCAAAGCTCTGAAAAACGATGGACACGTTGATCTCAGCGTCGACAATCGGCCGCTCGTGCCAGTAGACCCGTCCGGAGGTGGGCGTGGAGAGGCCGCTCAACATTCGAAGCATCGTGGACTTGCCGGAGCCGGAGGGACCGAGCAGGGCGACGATCTCTCCGGGGACGATGGAGAGATCGGTGGCGGAGATGACCTGGATGCGATTCTGGCTGGGCTGCGCATAGTACTTCTCGATCCGCTCGGCGCGAATGATAGCGTCAACGACCGGGGCCGCGGCTGGGAGCGTAGCTGGGATCGAGTTTAAGGTAGCGGCTTCCCGCATGGCTGGTTCTCCGGTCCGCCTGGCCAAGAGCCGCGGCTGGTGATTGTCTTTAAGTGTAGTCAGGCCCGGTTTCACCCGGATGAATCGGCATTCGCTGCCGGAGGCCGGGTTCGCTGAACCGATTTGCTGCCGCCTGCCGGTCTCTTTGCCGGCTAGAAGCAAAATCTCTTTTGGAAAAAATACCCAAACTGAGCGTATCATTCAAGGAAAGCATCTTGCCAGCAATGGGATTCTCATCGGTCGCCGCCGGGGCGGTGGTTGTTCCGATGCACGGCAGCACGTTGCGCGGCCCATTCCATCGTGTGTTGGGGAGAGAAATGCCGGAAACAGCCAAACCGAGGATTCTGGTCGCCGACGATGAACGGGTGATCGCCGATTCGCTGGCGATGATCCTGAACCAGAGCGGCTTCGAGGCGCGCGCCGTTTACTCGGGCGAGAAGGCGGTCGAACTGGCCGTAACCTTCAAGCCGGAGATGCTCCTCTCGGATGTCATCATGGCCGGTCTGAGCGGAATCGACGCGGCGATCCGGATTCGCGCTTTGTTTCCGCAGGTCAAGATTCTGCTCTTTTCCGGGCAAGCCGCCACGGCCGATCTGTTGGAAAAAGCGCGCGCCCAAGGCCACGAATTCGAGATTCTCTCCAAGCCGGTCCATCCCCAGGATTTGCTGGCGAGGCTGCGCGGCTAAAGCTCCCGCCGCCCCTCCATCGCCCGCGCCATCGTCACCTCGTCGGCGTATTCAATGTCGCTGCCGGCCGGAACGCCCGTGGCGATGCGCGTGATCTTGACCGGAAAGCCGCGCATTGCGCCGGCCAGCCAATGGGCGGTGGCCTCGCCTTCGAGGGTGGGGCTGGTGGCCAGAATCACCTCATCCACCTCGCCGAGCTCGACGCGTGTTAAAAGTGTCCGAGTGCGCAACTGATCCGGCCCCACGCCATGCAGCGGTGAGAGCGTACCGTGCAGCACGTGATAAACGCCCTGATAGCCGCGTGTCCGCTCCACGGCGCCGATGTTCGTCGGCTCCTCGACCACGCAGATCAGCCGATGATTGCGCGTCGTGCTGGCGCAATAGGCGCAGGGATCGACATCGGTGACGTTGTTGCAGACCGAGCAGAGGCGCAGGTTGGCCTTCAGCCCGCGCACCGCCTCGGCCAGCGCCGCCGCATCCTCGTCGCTGGAGCGCAGAATATGAAACGCAAAGCGCTGCGCGCTCTTCGTGCCCACGCCGGGCAACTTCTTCAACTCTTCAATCAGCCGCGCCATCGGCTCGGCATAGCGGGTCACGAATCTGCCTCCTATTGCTATTTCCGGAATAACCTAAGGTCTGGGTGCCCCATCCTTGCGGCGTTTTTGCACTTACCGCAAGGGTGGGATACCACGAACCCTATAACGTCCGATAGACGATGCCGACAAACGTATCGGCATTCATGAAGCCCTTGGCCAAGCCGCCATCGAACTCCGCCGTCGGCCTCTTGGCGATGACCTCTTGCTCGCTGGCACCACCGGCTTTGAGCGCGGCCACTTTGTCGCGCACCGCCGCGAGAAAATCATGATACTTCTGAAAATCGGCCTTCGACCCCAGCGGTCCATGACCTGGAATCATCTTCGTGGTATTGCCGGCCACAGCGAGAGCCTTCTCGCTGGCGCGGATCATGCCGCCGATTGAGCCGCCGGTGCCCTCGTCGATGAAGGGATAGACGCCATTGAACCAAATGTCGCCCACGTGCAGCACATCGGCCTTTTGAAAATGAATGTAAATGTCAGTGTCGGTGTGCGCGGGGGCAAAGTGAACCAGATTCAGCTCATCGCCGTTGTGCCAGATCTTCATCGCGTCGTCGAAGGTGATGGTCGGCAGTGCCCCGGCCGGAGCGGCGGCCACCTCGCGATGAAACAGCTTCATCTCCTGCGGCTCAGAGAGCCGTTTGCGCGTATTCTGATGAGCGGTAATCGTGAACCCCGCCGCGTGCAACCCTTCATTGCCGCCGGTGTGGTCGCCGTGCCAGTGGGTGTTGATCAGCATGAAGGGCGCGTTCTTGCTCTCAGCGGCGATGGCCTCAAGAATCCGCGGAACCGCCGGGGCATAGCTCGCGTCGATCAGAATGTCGCCCTCCGCGCCTGTCTGCAAGGCCATGTTACCGCCCTCGCCCTGAAGCAGGTAGAGGTTGTCGTAGAGCTTGGTGATTTTAATGGGCGTGGTCGCAGCGCTGGCGTTGGGTTGCGCGGCCTTCGCGGCCTGGGCGCTCATCGCGCGGGGCAGCATCGCCACCGCGCCCGCCGTCAGGCCAAGCTGCAAAAAGTTTCTGCGGTTCATTGCGTCGATCATGGTTCATCCTCCAAGCCCCGGCAGATTTAGTCCGCCGAGCACGCCTTTGACGCTGGATTGAATCACTTCTTCGGCCTTGCGCCCGGCCTCGTTGACCGCGGCCACCACCAGGTCTTCCAGCATCTCCACGTCCGGCTTGTCGCCGCCCAGGCCAATCACCGCCGCCGGCTCGATGCGAATCTTCAGCAACTGCTTCTTGCCGTTCATGGTAGCGGTCACGGCGCCGCCGCCGCTGGTTCCCTCGACCACCGTCTGGGTGAGCTTGCGCTGGACTTCCTCCTGCATCTGATTGGCCTGGGAAAGCATCTCGGCCATTTTGAGTGGGTTCATCATGGATTCTTACCTCATTTGTCGCATGATTTTACTTCTGCCGCAGATCGACGACGCTGCGCACTTCGGCCTTGAAAATCTCCCGTGCCCGCTGGACCAGAGGATTCGCCAGAGCGGCCTCCTGAATGCTGCCTGCCAAAGGCGGGGCCATCGGCGCGGCAGGCTGCGCTGCGCCTTCGCCGGGAACCACCAGAAAGCGGCTCGGCGCGCCCAGCCGTTGCAGCTCCTGACGAATGATCTTCTCCGCCGCGGCATTGATTGTAAGGGCGAGCATCTTTTTGCCCATGCCAGCGACCTCGATGCGCAGACTGCCGCCGTCCAGCGTCCACGCGCCCGCGCCCAGCAACTGCGCCGCCGAAACGTGGCCGCCCTCGACCAGCGCACAGCCCACGGCGTGGCGGATTGCCTCGATACTGGGAAGACTGGTTGCCGCAACAGCGGCTCGCGGAGCCACGGCCAGCGCGCCTTCGGTCAGTGTTTCTCCGGCAGCGAAGCCGGTGGCCTGTGCCGTCGCGGCAGGGAAGGGCGTTGTGCCTTGAAACGCGCTGACCGCAGCCGGCGCGCGCTCCATCGTTGCCACCGGCGAAGCAGACGAGCCTGACTGCGAGCTGGATTCCATCTTCGCTCCCGAGCCCCATCCTCCGCCCGCAGGCCCAAAGGGCGAAAGCGCAGGCGTGGCAGCCGGAGCTGATGGTGCAGCCGGACGCGGTGCGCTGGCGGTTGGCCGTGGTGCGGATGCGGGAGCGCCAGAGCGAAGACCGCCCCCGGCAGCCACTCCGCTCAACAGCTCTTCAATCGGCAGCAGCCGCTGCGCATGAATCAGCTTGAGTAGGCCAAGTTCCAGATGGAAGCGCTGCTCCTGCCGGTAATTCAAATCGTCGAAGGTGCGCAGCACAATTTGCAGGTTGCGCGTAATCTCTTCTTCGGTGAACAGCAGCGCGGTGCGCACGGCGCGGGCCCGCTCATCGCCGCTGATTTGCAGCAGCTCGGTCTGCTCGCCGCCCAGCTTGGCCATCAGCGTATTGCGCAAGTAGCGGACCATCTGCCGCGCCAGCGACGAGGGGCTGTGCCCGGCGTTCACCAGCAGATTCAACTGCTCCATCAGCTCCGCGCTCTGCCCGGCGGCGACCGCCTCCAGAAGCCGCTCAAAGACTGCATTGGGCACCGCGCCCATCAGCTCGCGAATCTGCGCCGACGAGAGCACCGCCCGGCCGTTTTCGACGGGCGCGGAGGCAATCGCCTGGTCCATGATGGAGAGCGCGTCGCGCATTGACCCGTCGCCCGCCTCGGCCAACAGAGCCAGTGCATCGTCCTCGGCGGTCACCTCTTCGTTGCCGGCGATCATCTTCAACTGCGCCAGAATGTCGTCGAACTTGACGGCGTGAAAGCTGAAGTGCTGGCAGCGCGAGCGGATGGTCTGCGGAATGTCCTCCGGCTGCGTCGTGGCCATCATGAAGATCACGTGCGCGGGCGGCTCTTCCAGCGTCTTGAGCAGCGCGTTGAAGGCCGCGTCGGTGATCTGGTGGGCCTCGTCGAGGATGTAAATCTTGTAGCGGTCGCGCGAAGGCGCGTAGCGGGCGGCGTCCCTCAGTTCGCGAATCTCGTCGATTCCGCGATTGGTGGCCGCGTCAATCTCGATCACGTCCACCGCGTTGCCCTGGCGAATCTCCGTGCATGAAACGCACGTGCCGCATGGCTCCGGCGTGGGGCGCTCCGGGCTTCCGATTTCGGTCCGGCAATTCAGCGCCTGCGCCACAATGCGCGCGATGGTGGTTTTGCCGATGCCGCGATGCCCCGAGAAGATGTATCCGTGTGCGATGCGATTCTGCGAGAGCGCGTTCATCAGCGTCCGCGTGACGTGATCCTGCCCGGCGACGTCGGCAAAGCGCTGCGGACGGTATTTCCTGGCTAGAACCTGATAACCCATGCGAACCCGCTCCTTGAGGCCCGCCCAGTGCGCGGACGGCCTGAGCTAGATTCTATCGTTCCGGGCCGAGGGCGCGACGGGTGGAAAATAGCGAAAACGTTCCGAGCGTATACTAGCTGCGATTCCACAACTGAACCCAAGGAGCATACGAATGCGCGCCAGATTGATCGTTACAATTGCATTGATTGCTACCATTTATCTTCCGGCCACTCCTTCTACTGCACAAGACGAGGCTTCGGCCAAAGCTTTTCTCACTTCAATCTTTCGGCTTTACGATAAGAGCGGCCCAGGAGTCGGTATCACCAACAAGTACCTTCATTCCTCTCTGGTGGCTCTCATACAAACGGACGTGAAGGCAACGGGTTCGGACGTTCCTGGAGTTCTCGACGGCGATCTCTTATGCCTTTGTCAGGAATGGGACGGATTCTGGGTTCACCAAATGACCCTGAAGATGGAGACACCAAAACGAGCTCAGGTTATGATTTCGTTCTCCGTCTACGCACCAAAAGACCGGCCAAAAGATGACCTGCGTACAATTCAAATTACGCTTGTTCCGGAGCGAGGCCAATGGCGCATCTACGACATTCTGGATATTTCTGTGGCAGGCAGTGAGCAATGGAAAGCCAAGAACCTGCGGGGGCAATTGCAAGAAGAGATAGACTCTTACAATCATCCGACCAAGTCACAGACGTCCAGGTAGTTTAGAAAGCCCACCCAGCTTGCGTTTCGCCGCCGCCCACAACTCCTCCAGTTCGACGGGCGCAAGCTCTTCCAGCGGCCGTTCGCTGGCCAGCTCCATCTCCCGGAAGCGCTGGCGGAAGCGCCGGTTGCAGCCGCGCAGCGCCATCTCCGCATCCACGCCCAAGTGACGGCCCAGATTGACCACGGTAAAGAGCAGGTCGCCCAGTTCGGCCTCCACCGCCGGCTTGCGCGCGGGATTATCCGATGCGGCTTCGGCCTCCAACTCCGCTGTCTCTTCGACCAGCTTGGGCAGCAGATCGCGCCACTCCGGCCAATCGAAGCCGGCCTTGCGCGCCTTGGCCCCCAGCTTGGCCGCCTCGGCCAGCGCCGGCATCGCCCGCTGCACCGAATCCAACCGCGAAACTTGAGGTAATTGCGCCGCAGGCGCGTCTGCTGCATGCAATGCTTCCGCGGCCTTGATCTCGTCCCAGTTGCGCAGAACCGCCGCGGACGATCCCTCCACCGCCGCATCCACATCGGCCCGGTTGCCCGCCGCCCGCGAAGCCTCCTCGCCGAAGACGTGCGGATGCCGCCGCACCAGCTTGCTGTTCAGGTGCTCCAGCACATCGGCAATCGTGAAGTGGCCGTCGTTGGCCGCCATCTCGGCATAAAACAGCACTTGCAACAACAGGTCGCCCAGCTCCTCGGCCAGGTGCGGCCAGTCGCGCCGCTCAATCGCGTCGAAGACCTCATAGGTCTCTTCCAGCGTGTACTTGCGAATCGAGTCGAAGGATTGCTCGCGGTCCCACGGACAGCCGCCGGGAGCCCGCAGCCGCGCCATAATCTCGACGGACTGCGCAAACAGCGCCGCCGCCCGCGCTAGATCGACGGAGGATGGCGGCGCGGAAGCCTCTGCGGCTATGCGTTCGGATGAAGGGTCCATACAGCTTCAGTCTACTTTGAGGAGGTGCGCGGCGATATACTCAACCTCGTCTATGATTCGCATTCTGGGAACGATCTTTGCGGGACTGCTCGGCCTCGCCTTTGGCAGCTTCCTGAACGTCTGCCTGAGCCGCTGGCCCGCAGGCGAGAGCGTGGTCCAGCCGCGCTCCCACTGCCGCCAGTGCGGGCGTACCCTCGCCTGGTGGGAGAATGTGCCGCTGGTCAGTTGGCTGGCGCTACGAGGCCGCTGCCGCACCTGCCGGGCCTGGATCGGCTGGCGCTATCCGCTGGTGGAAGCGGCGGTAGGGGCGCTGTGGGTAATTTCGGTTTGGCATTTCTCTGACTATGATCCAGAACTGCCTCCTATCGCAATTTATGCCGGACTCATCGCTGTCTTTGGGGGAATGCTTCTCTGCTGGCTGTTGGTAGCCCTTGCCGTTCTCGATCTTGAAAACCTCTGGCTCCCTAATTGGCTCACCATTCCTGGAACGGTGACCGGCTTTCTTTTCGTCCTCTTGAGAACAGGCCTAGAAAGCCTCCTGCCGACTCCATACCGGGCACAGGCAACACTGCGTGCTATCGGACGGGCTGGAATCTACGATCTGCTCGGCATCCTAGCCGCCGCCGGCCTGATCCTGCTCATCCGCTGGGTTTATTGGCTCGTCCGCCGCCGCGAGGGCATCGGCCTGGGCGACGCCAAGCTGATGGCGTTATTGGCCGCTTGGCTCGGCCTGCCACAAGCGCTGCTCGCCTTTGGGATTGGGGTTGTTCTCGGCGCGCTGGCCGCCGTCGTCGTACTGGTTGTCCCGTCAGCGCGGCGGGAGTCGGAAAGCTGGGCGATGAGCAAGCTGCCGCTGGGAACATTCCTCTGCATCGGCGGCATCGTCAGCAGCCTATGGGGCCAGCCCATCCTCGCCGTCTATCTCCGCTGGGCCGGGCTCTAGTCCCTACTTCGCCGTCTCCGTCGCAGTTTGGCCCGGCGCAGCGTTCTTTCCGTTGGCAATCTCCGGCTCCTTCAGCTCCTTACGCGCCTGCCTGCCGTGTGGGCCGTCGGGATCGTAGTCCAACAGCTTCAGGTAGTGCGTCTTGGCGTCGGCAAAGTTGCCCAGATGGTGCTCCGCCTCGGCCAAGCCCCAATAGACTTCGGGATTCTCCGGGTCCAGCACCATTGCCGACTCGAAGCGTGAGAGAGCCGCCTTCCAGTTCTTCCGGTCCAGATAGTAGCCGCCCACCTCAATGTCCTTGGAGGCGGCCTCCTGGTGGCTAGGCTCCTTGACGGAGAGTTTTCTCTTCTTGCCGGACTGATCGTCCTCAGGATTGGGCAGCAGCCTCTCCATGCCCGAGAGGCTGGAACTCGAATCCTCCTCAGGCCCGCTCGCCGCTACAGGCGCGAGGTCGTCCGGCGAGCGCACCGGGTCCAGGTCCTCTCCGGGCAGCGGAAGCCCCGCGCTCTCCGCGCCGAAGGTTCCTTCGGGCAGCGCCGGCGCAGTCTTCGTCGGCATCACCGGAACCGTGCTCGTATCCTCGGGAAAGGGATTGGCGCTGGAGGTCTTTCCCGGCTGGGCCGCGCCCGCCGCCGGCTTCTGGCCCTCGCCCTCCGGCTTGCTCTGCCCCGTTGAAGCCGCTTCGCCCCCAGCCGGCGCCTGCGCCAGCAGACGCGGAGCCGCCGCCAGCCAGCTAGCCAACAGCAGCGCAACAAAAACCATCCGTCTCATCTTCATACGCCTGTTCCCTGTTCCCTGATCCCTGTTCCCTGTTACGATGCGATTCATACCGCTCTAAGGAAAGCATCGCACAATCGCATGGGACTGATCATCCGCTCCTCCGCCATCCACGCCGCTGGCTGCTACACCACCACGCCCATTCGCAAGGGCGCGCGCGTGGCCGAGTACACCGGCCACCCTCTCACCAAAGCCGAGGCCGACCAGGCCTACGAAGCCTCGCCCATCACCTATCTCTTTGGACTCGGCGACGGCTCAGTGGTCATCGACGGCCACTCCGCCGCCATGTTCATCAACCACAGTTGCGACGCCAACTGCGAGACCACTGAGGAAAAGGGCCGCGTCTGGATCAAGGCCATCCGGCGGATCGCCGCCGGCGAGGAGATCACCTACGACTATTGCCTCTACGACGGCGGCGAAGATGAAGCCCTGTGCAACTGCGGCGCGAAGAAATGCCGCGGCACCATGTACTCGAAGGAAGAGGTCAAGCGCCGCAAGGCCGCCGCAAAAAAGGCCCTCAAGCAGGCCGAAAAAAAGAGGCGCGGTTAAAGCCGCGCCTCTTCAAACCAATGGAACTCTGAAATGCCGCCCTAACTTCCCAGCGGATGTTCGGCATAGTGCAGCAGCACGGCCACCGCGCAACTGGTCAGCCGCGTCTCCGCCGAATCGGCCCGGCTGGTGAGGATCGTCGGCACGCGCGCGCCCAGCACGATGCCCGCCAACTGCGCTCCGCCCAGGTACTCAAGCTGCTTGGCCAGCATATTGCCGCTCTCCAGATCGGGCACCACCAGAATGTCGGCCTGCCCGGTGACCGGCGAGACCAGTCCCTTGATTTTGGCGGCCTTCGCGCTGACCGCGGTATCAAAAGCCAACGGCCCATCGAGGATGCCGCCGGTGATCTGCCCGCGGTCGGCCATCTTGCACAGCGCCGCCGCGTCCAGCGTGGACTTGATCTTGGTATTCACGGTCTCCACGGCGGAAAGCAGCGCCACCTTGGGCTCGGGAATTCCCAGCGCGTGCGCCAGGTCGATGGCGTTCTGCACGATGTGAATCTTGTCCTCAAGCTCCGGCTCAATGTTGATCGCCGCATCGGTAATCAGCAGCGTGCGCGGATAGGCCGGCGTGTCCATCACGAAGACGTGGCTGATGCGGCGGTTTGTTCTCAGCCCGGTGTCGGCCTTCATGGCTACCTTCATCAGCTCGTCGGTGTGCAGGCTGCCCTTCATCATTGCCTGCGCGCCGCCGGTGCGGCACATGCAGACGCCCAACTCGGCGGCCTTGCGCTCGGTGTCGGCTTGCAGGATGGGGTAGGGGTTAATATTGACGCCGATCTTGGCGGCCAAAGCCTTCATCTCGGCTTCGTCGCCGATCAGCGTTGGCAGGATCAGACCTTCTTCGGCGGCTTCGACAGCGCCCTTCAGCGCCACGCCGGAGAGCGGCCAGACCACGGCGGTAGTGATGGCCGGCAGATCCTTGCAGCGCTCCAGAAACTTGTGAAAGACGTGGAAGTCGGCGGGATGGCCAACCAGCGGATCAACGGCTACGGATTCAGCCAGCCCTGCAAGATCGCTCATAAACATTTTCTCCTGGCCGGCGCAGAGGAAATCTGCGAGGCCTCACCTATTGATTGTCGGCTGGCGGGGGAAAAGCCGCTGTGCCAAAGGTCACAAGCCGAGTCGTCGTACCACATGGCGATACGAGGAAGTCTGTCATGTTCTGTTTCCTGGCTCGGCAATGGGCCTCTCACCCGGCTATTGTGCGTGCGCCGCTTTTTATATTTAGGAGCGTGGCAAATGGAAACATATCCCTCCGACAGCTCGTTGCCGGGAACAGGGTCCATCTGCGTTGGCCGGTCCAGGACTTCGAGCGCTCGGGCGACCGTTGCAGCGCTCGGCTGAGGCCGTCGCGCCAGTCATTCATTCTTCTGAAGATGCCTCATTTCCCCGGATCGGACGCTGTGTATGTTTCCGCAAAGGATTCGTCCGGTGATGTCGCCGGCCAGCCAATCATGACCATGAAGACATCCAGAACAAAAAGTGCGATGGCAATGTCGTTGAAGAGCGTTGCCTGGGGAAGATTGGGCCAGAGCTGATTGGCCGCCCAGAAGAGAAAGGCTATCGCCAGCAGGATCGCTTTGAAGAGTTCCTTGCGCGCGGGCTGGTGCGCGGCTTGATAGACAAGATAGGCAATCGCGATCATCGCCAGGGGAAATGCCCCAAGGAAATCATGCGCTCTGGGAGGAAATATTTGGGGAGAGATATCCCATGCGAAGAGCACACAGACACTGGCAAGCGTGAGCAAGCCGAGAATCACGGGGAAGGTTCGGCGAGACCAGTCAAGACGAATGTACATAGGTTATTATCGCTCGACCCATCGTAAGAATTCATAAGGGAACGCGGCAAGACAGGGTGGCTGAATCCCCATTGATCGTTCAAAGTGCGATGGAACCAGCGAACGCCGGGAGTGATATTCTGGCCAAGGCTTTGCAGTCGATTGATTTGGGGAGAGAGCTATTATGTGGTTTCTGGGAATGGATGTAGGCACCGGCGGCACGCGGGCCATAGTGGTGGACGCGGCGGGAAAACTCATCAGCGGAGCATCGAGCGAGCATGCGCCCTTCAAGACGGCCCATCCGGGCTGGGCCGAGCAGGATCCCGAAGACTGGTGGCGGGCGGCGCAAGAGGCAATTCGTGGCGCAATCGCCGCCGCGCCTGAGCCGCATCAGCCGATTGCCGCCATTGGCCTCACCGGCCAGATGCACGGCGCGGTCATGCTGGACGCGAGCGGCGCGGTGCTGCGCCCCTCGCTGATCTGGTGCGACACGCGCACCCAGCCGCAGTGCGATTGGCTGACCGAGAAGATCGGCTATGAAAAATTAATAGAACTGACCTGCAACCCGGCGCTGCCCAACTTCACCTTGACCAAGCTGCTCTGGGTCAAGCAGCATGAGCCGGAGATCTTCGCCAGGATTCGCCACATCATGTGCCCCAAGGATTATGTGCGCTACCGCCTCACCGGCGAGTTCGCCATCGACGTGCAGGAGGCCTCCGGGACGCTGCTGCTGGACGTAACGCACCGCTGCTGGTCCAAGGAAGTAGCCGAGGCGGCCGGGATTCCCGAGAGCTGGCTGCCCAAGGTCTATGAGTCGCCCGAGGTCTGCGCGCGCATCAGCGAGGGCGCGGCCGGGTTGACTGGCCTCGCCGCCGGCACGCCGGTCGTCGCCGGAGCGGGCGACCAGGGCGCGGGAGCGGTGGGCATGGGCATCCTGCAGCCGGGCTCGGTCTCGGCGACGATTGGCACTTCGGGCGTGGTCTTTGCCGCCACCGCCGCGCCCACCAAGGACCCCAGGGGCCGTCTGCACACCTTCTGTCACGCGGTTCCGGGCCTTTGGCACGTGATGGGCGTGACGCAATCGGCGGGCCTCAGCCTGCGGTGGCTCAAGGAGACCTTCTTCCCCAGCCACAACTACGACGAGATGACCGCCGCGGCCAGCAAAATCCCGGCGGGCAGCCAGGGCCTGGAGTGGGCGCCCTATCTGCTCGGCGAGCGCACCCCGCACCTCGACCCCGAAGTCCGCGCCGCCTTTGCCTGCATCTCCAGCAACCACACCGCGGCTCATTTTGTCCGCGCCGTGCTGGAAGGCGTGGCTTATTCGCTGGAAGACACCTTCACGCTCTTTGCCGAGCTGGGCATTCCGGTGAACGCCATTCGCCTCGGTGGCGGAGGGGCGCGCGGCCCGCTCTGGCGCAAGATTCAGGCCGGCATCTACGGCCTGCCCGTCGAGGTGCTCACCGCCGAAGAGGGCGGAGCCTTTGGTTGCGCACTGATGGCCGGCGTCGGCGCGGGACACTGGGCCAATCTCGACGAAGCCTGCGCGCAGGGAATCGAGGTAGCCCAGCGCATTGAGCCGGACAAGGACGATCTTGCCGCCTACAAGCTCGGCTACGCGAAATGGCGCAAGCTCTATCCGGCGCTTAAGAGCTTGCGGTAGACGATGATGAGGTTTGGCGGAACTGGAGGAAGATTTTCGGTTCTAGCTAGAGTGAACCCAACTGGCGATTCTTCAGGAAAGCCTCTCGAATCCCTTCGCGAATGGATTCGGAGGCTCTGAAGCCGAGTTGGACGAGCAGGACCGATCCCTATCTTCAGGTGAAAACTCTCTAAAACTCAAACCTGCCCTGCTTGTTCTACACTGAGGGGTTCCATCTGGAGCCTGCATTGATGTCTTCCGCCACTGTTTCCGTTACCGCACAACGCCTGCCTTCGCCCGCCTTGCGCCGCTTTGCCTGGGGCGTGCTGGCCTACTTTATCGCCGTGATTCTGTGGGGGACGCTGGTGCGCGCCACCGGCTCCGGCGCCGGCTGCGGCAACCATTGGCCGCTGTGCAACGGCGTCGTGATCCAGCACTCAGCCAGCGTGAATACGATGATCGAGTTCACCCATCGGCTCACCAGCGGCCTTTCGTTCTTCGCGGTCGTGGGCCTGCTGGCTTGGACCTTCGCCGGCACGGTGCGCGGCCACCTGGCGCGCTGGGCGGCTGTGGCTTCGGTCGCCTTCACGCTGATTGAGGCGTTGCTGGGAGCGCTGCTGGTCAAGCTGGGATACACGGCGCAGAGCCAGTCGCCGCTGCGGCCCGCCTTTCTGGCGCTGCACCTCACCAACACGCTGCTGCTCGTGGCCGCGCTCACCCTGACCGCGCACCTGCTCAGCCGGAAGCAAGGCTATCTGCGTGGCAGCGTGCGCCTGCGTGCGCCCTTCGCGGCCGTTGCCAGCGTCGTCGTGGTCATGGTCGTGGGCGTCACCGGCTCACTGGCCGCGCTGGGCGATACGCTCTTCCCGGCCAGTTCGCTGGGCTTGGCGCTGGCGCAGGATTTTTCCTCGGCCAGCGGCTGGCTGGTGCGCTGGCGCTGGACGCATCCGGGGATTGCCTTTGCGGCCAGCATCCTGCTCATCTGGCTGCTGGTGCGCGCCGCGCGGCGCCGGACGCACTGGGACAATCGCAGCCTATCCGCATTGATTCTTCTGCTGCTGGCCGCGGTCTACACGCTGGGCCTGCTGGACGTGATCCTGCTGGCTCCGCTGTGGGTGCAGGTGGCGCATCTGCTGGCCGCCGACACGCTGTGGGCCGCACTGGTGGTGCTGACCGCGCGCCTCACGCTCGAACCGATAGAAGCAGGGAGCGTTGTAGCCGCCGCTCCGTGACAGCCCCGCCTCCAGCGCGATACTCTCAATGGGTACGCGCACGGCGCGTCAAAGGAGTATTCCAACCCTCATGCCTATCCAAGCCACATCGAAAATCTGGCACAATGGCACTCTGATTCCCTGGGAGCAGGCCAACATCCACGTGATGAGCCATGTGATCCACTACGGCTCCAGCGTTTTTGAAGGCATCCGCGCCTATGGCCAGCCGCACGGCTCGGCCGTCTTCAGGCTCCCGGAGCACATGCAGCGGCTGCTGGACTCGGCCAAAATCTACCGCATGGATCTGCCCTTCGACATTGAGGAGCTGTGCGCCGGCGTGGTGGCGCTGATTGAAGCCAATGGCGTCGCTCCCTGCTATATCCGGCCCATCGCGTTGCGCGGCTACGGCGAGATCGGCGTCAGTCCCAAGGGTTCGCCGGTCGAGGTCTACATCGCCAACTTCCCCTGGGGCAAGTACCTCGCCGGCCACGGCGGCGCGGACGTCTGCATCTCCAGTTGGAATCGCCTGGCGCCCAACACCATGCCCTCGCTGGCCAAGGCCGGCGCCAACTACATGAACTCCCAGCTCATCCACATGGAGGCCGAGATCAACGGCTACGCCGAGGGCATCGGGCTGGACGTGAACGGCCTGGTCAGCGAAGGCTCCGGCGAGAACATCTTCATCGTCCGCAATGGCGTGATCTATACGCCGCCGCTCTCCAACTCGGCGCTCTCCGGCATCACCCGCGACTCGGTGCTGACCATCGCCCGCCACCTCGGGCTGACGGTGAAGGAGCGCTCCCTTCCCCGCGAACTGCTTTACATCGCCGACGAGGTCTTCTTCACCGGCACGGCCGCCGAGGTCCAGCCCATCCGCTCCATCGACCGTATCCTCATCGCCGACGGTAAGCCCGGCGAGATCACCAAAAAGATCGCCGACGAGTTCTTCGGTATCGCCAACGGCCTTAAGCCCGACCGCTTCGGCTGGCTGACGCCGGTCAAGGTCAACGCCACCGAGCCGGTCGGCGCATAGCGATTTGCACGCTCGGACAAGGCCGCGAGAAGGTTCCGCGGCTATGTCCGATCAGTGATAAAATTGATCAAGAGGGGATCGCATGGCGGCTCTGGTTTTAGAGGGAATCTCTCAAGAGGAGCGAGCGCGGAGACGGGCTTCCGTGCAGCGCGCCATTCGCCTCAACCAGAGCGAAGGGTTGGAGCCTACGGAACGGCTTCTCGCCCTGACTGAGCGCTACATCGCCGGCGAAATCTCCTTCGAGGAATGCTCCAGCGCCATTCGCGGTTGGCGTGAGACGATTGCGGCATAAGTGAGTGTCACTGTGGCTGACGATCCTTACATCGACCCGCGCACCGGCATTCTTCGCAACAAGGCTGGACTCGCCACTCAAAAAAAACTGGATGGCTTTGAGGCGGAGCAAACGTGGCTCCGTCTCTCGCAGTTAGCCGCAAACCCACTTCCCGGCAACTTCGACTCGGCGCACTTCCAGGCCATTCATCGTTTCATCTTTCAAGACGTGTACGATTGGGCCGGGGAATTGCGAACCGTCAACGCACCCAAGATCGAAGGCAGCCGCGCGACTCACTTCACACGCTGTGGGGAGATTGCGGCTGAACTTCATTCTGTATTCGACCGGCTGGTTGCGGAGGGTCTTCTTTGCGGATTGACTCGCGAGACCTTCGTCGTGAAGGCTGCGGCCCTGCTGGGAGACCTGAATCATATCCATTGCTTTCGAGAGGGCAATGGACGCGCAGAAATGCTTTCTTGAAGACCTTGCTCTGCACGCCGGACACTCTCTGGATTTCTCTCTGGCAAGCAAAGAGCGAATGATTGCGGCTTCGATTGCTTATGAGGCCGGCAATCCTGCTCCGATGGAGCACTTGCTCACCGATCTTGCCGACCCCGCGAAGCGCCGGCAGCTCCGCGATGCGATTGAATTCTTTGAAGGCCAGAGGTATGATTGGCAGCGCCGCGAGCTGGCCTGCGTCCAGCCGGGCCACACCTACAGTGGGCAGTTGGTTGGCCGCAACGGGGACGATCTTCTCTTTCACGATGGACGCCAGGGCATCTGGATCGGGAACAGCAAGGATGCGGGGCGCGATGTGCGCAATGGCGACTGGTTCACCTACACGGCGCGTTCCGAACCGCAAAGCGAATAGTATCCGGCGGCCTGCCGCTCCAGGCGAGTATCATGAGCGTGTGGCCCTAACTGACCACTGTTCACTGACCACGGTCCACTGATAAAGGAAGACAGCCGCGCGTGAAACCCGAGATGAAAGTGTCGCTGGCCGGCCTGGAGCTGGCCAACCCGGTCATTGCCGCCAGCGGCACCTTCGGCTATGGCATCGAGTTTGAAGAGATCGTGCATTTGGAGCGGATCGGCGGCCTGGTCACCAAGGGCATCTCGATGGAGCCGATGGCCGGCCACGCCGCGCCGCGCATCATCCAGACCGCGGCCGGAATGTTGAACGCTATCGGCCTCCAGAATGTGGGCGTGGAGGAGTTCATCAGCCGCAAATTGCCGCCGCTCCGCCGCTATCCCCGCTGCAACGTCATCGTCAACGTCTTCGGGTCCACAGTGGGCGAGTACATCGCGGTCATCGAGCGGCTCAATCAGGCCACAGGAATCTCGGCTTACGAGTTGAACGTCTCCTGCCCCAACGTTCATGCCGGTGGCATGGCCTTCGGCTCCGACCCCAGCTCGCTAGAGTACCTTGTGGCCCGCGCCAAGACCGCCAGCGCCCGGCCGCTGATCGTCAAGCTCTCGCCCAACGTGACCTCCATCGCCCACATGGCCAGGATCGCCGCCGAGGCCGGGGCCGACGCGGTCAGCCTGACGAATACCTTTCTGGCAATCTCCATCGACGCCGAGACGCGCCGCCCGCGCCTCAGCAACATCACCGGCGGCCTCTCCGGCCCGGCCATCAAGCCCATCGCCCTACGCATGGTCTACGAGACCGCCCGCGCCGTCAACATTCCGATCATCGGCATGGGCGGCATTACGACTCCGGAAGACGTGGTCGAATATCTGCTGGCCGGCGCCACAGCCGTCGAGGTGGGCACGGCCAGCTACGCCGACCCGCGCGCCGTCGAGCGGCTGGCCAGGGGCCTCGAATCCTGGTGCCGCGGCCACGGGGTCGAGCGAGTAGCCAGCCTGACCGGAGCGCTGGAGATCGCGCGGGATTGATGGGGCATGAGAGCGGTAGCGCTTCGCCCAAACGCCGTTTTTCCCGGAACGCGGCATTTTGTGTCAAATCCACGATTAAAAATTAAAATACTGTGGAAAATGCTTGCATACGGCGTACACTCAAGGTATTTTTTTGAATGACTGTTGTTTCTAGAAGACCGATCCGGCCATAATTCATGGATGACGCCAAAATGGGAAGCAGGGACGATGCATCTTGCAAGATTCCGCTTCGGCAGCCGATAGAGTTGGTATGCGCTTGCGCCCTATGGCAGCGCGCACCCGATAGCAGCGCGTTCCCGATAAATGATGCGGAAGATCGCCGGGGAATGAAAGGATCGAAATGCGCATTCAAGCGGAAGCGAATCTCTCGGCATTGATCGAGAGCACCGAAGACTTGATCTGGTCGGTGGACCCGCGCTTGCGCTTGATTACCTTCAACCGCGCCTTCAAAAAGTATTTCGAGCGGAATTCTGGCGGCCCGGTCGCTCCAGGGATGAGCTTTCGGGAGTTGCTTCCGCCGGCGCTCACGGTATTTTGGCTTCCGCTTTATGAGCGGTCGCTATCAGGGAAAACGTTTTCAGTCGAGCACACCATCGGCGATGGCCGAACGCTCGAGCTTTCCTTCAGCCCGATTGTGGTCGATGGGGAGACGACCGGCGTCTCCGTCTTCGGCAAGGACATCACCGAGCGCATGAGAGCGGAGAGTGCGCTCCGCAAAGCGCAAGCAGACCTGACGGCGTTGATTGAGAGCACGCAGGATCTGATCTGGTCGGTAGACCTGGATTTCCGCTTGACGACCTTCAACAAGGCATTGCGGGAGCACTTCGAGAAGAATTATCCCGGTTCCCTCCAGTTGGGAATGTGTGCCGAGGAGCTGGTCGAGCCAGAGAGGCGGCAGCTCATGCCAACGCTCTACCGGCGCGCGCTGGCGGAGGGAACCTTCCGGACGGAGTTCGGACTCAGTGATGGCCGCATTCTGGAGATGGCTCTCAATCCCATTATTGTCGATGGCAATACGACGGGTGTCTCCGTCTTCGGCAAGGACATTACCGAGCGCAGGGCGGCGGAAAAGAAATATCAGGACATCTTCGACGGCGCGCTGGAGGGCTTCTTCCTAACAACCCCCGAGGGCAAGGCGATTACCGCAAACCGCGCGCTGGCTGCGATGCTGGGCTACGACTCGCCGCAGGAGGTCGTCGCCCGAATCACAGACACGGCTCACGATCTTTGGGTAGACCCGGAGGAGCGCGCCAGCTTCACGCGGCAAATCGAAGAGCAGGGGTTCATTCGGGGCCGCGAGTGCCGGTTCAAGCGCAAGGACGGAAGCACCCTTTGGGTCTTGCTCAATTGCCGCTGCATGCGCAATGCCAAGGGAGAGTTGATCTTCTTTGAAGGCTCAATCCAGGACATCACCGAGCGCAGGCAGGCGGAGATGCTGCTGCGCGACAGCGAAGAGCTCTACCGCTCGACCTTCGAGCAGGCCGCGGTGGGCATCGTTCATGCCTCCTCCGACGGCAATATCAAGAGTTGCAATGCGCGTTTCGCCGAGATCATCGGATACCCCGCCGACGAAGTGCCGGGCAAAAATTTCCAGCAATTTACGCCTCCCGAGGATATGGCCGAGACTCTCTTGGCGCTGCACCCCTTGACGACTGGAGAGGCCAGCACTGTCTCCTGGGAAAAGCGCTATATGCGCAAGGACGGCTCACTCACCTGGGTCAAGGTGACGGTATCCATCCGGCATAATGGCCATCCCCACATCCAGAAACACATTGCCATCATCGAAGACATCAATGCCCGCAAAGCCGCCGAGCAGAGCCTAACCGCGGCCGCCGAGGCACTGCGGCTGAGCGAAGAACGTTACCGCACGGTATTCCAGACCTGTCCCGATGCTGTCATGATTTCACAACTGAGCGATGGGGAGATCCTAGACGCCAATCAGACACTTCTCGATATGGCGGGGTACGAGCGCAACGAGTTCGTCGGGCACACAACGACGGAACTTGGCATCTGGGTGAATGCCGGCGACAGGCCGAAAATAGTCGACGAGTTGCTCCGCAACACCGAATTCCGGGATTTAGAAGTCCAGTTCAGGAGAAAGAACGGGGAGACATATTGGGCACGGTTGAACGCATCCTTGATTGAGATTGGGGGGGTTCGATGCATACTGGCGTTCGCACAAGACATCTCCGCGGCCAAGGAGGCCAAGGATCTCCTGACCGCGGCCACCGAAGCTCTGCGGCTAAGCGAGGAACGCTACCGCACCGCCTTCCAGACCAGCATCGACGCCATCAATATCAACCGCATGGACGACGGCAAATATATCGACTGCAATCAGGCATTTCTCGACATTTTGGGATTTGAACGCGAAGAAGTCATCGGGAAAACTTCGCTGCAACTGGGGGTATGGGCGGATACGCGCGACCGGACCACGATGACCAACCTGTTGCGGGAGAACAGCAGTTGCCGCGGCCTGGAGGTTCAGTTCATGAAGAAGAACGGGGAGTCCTTCTGGGGGGTGATGTCGGCCTCGGTGATGGAGGTGGACGGCGTCCCCTGCATCCTGACCATCACCAGGGATTTATCCGAAGTCAAGGCCGCGCAAAACGAGATCAGGAGTCTGGCTTACTATGATCCTCTGACCGGCTTGCCCAATCGCCGCCTGCTGTTGGAGAGGTTGCGCCAGACTCTGGCAGCCGGCGACAGAGGCAGCCGTTTGTACGCGCTGCTCTTTGTGGAGCTGGATAACTTCAAGATGTTGAATGAGACCCTCGGCCATCTCACCGGCGACCATCTGCTTATGGAAGTGGCGCGGCGCATCGTCGCCTGCGCCCGCGAAGACGACATCGTGAGCCGGTTCGGCGGCGATGAGTTTGCCTTGATGCTCGAAGATCTGAGCGAGATTCCCGAGGAAGCTGCGGCCCAGGCCAAGACCGTCGCCGAGAAGATCCAGGATTCGGTTGGCATGCCCCTCCTGATAGAGGGGCGCGAGTGTATCACTACCGCCAGCATCGGGATTACCGTCTTTGGGGCAGACCGGGAAGGCGCCAGCGAACTGATCCAGGAGGCCGACATTGCCATCTATCAAGCCACCTCGGCGGGCCGCAACACCATTCGCTTTTTCTCTCCCGCCTTGCAGACTGCGGTGAACGCCCGCGCCACGCTGGAGGAGGATCTCCGCCACGCGATCAAGGCCAGGCAGTTTCTGCTTTACTATCAGCCGCTCGTGGCGCGGGGCCGCTTGATCGGCGCCGAGGCCCTGATCCGCTGGCAGCATCCAAAACGCGGCCTGGTGTGGCCCGGCGAGTTCATTCCGCTGGCCGAGGAGACGGGCTTGATTCTGCCGCTGGGAGATTGGGTTCTGGAGGCCGCCTGCGAGCAGCTTGCCGCCTGGGCAGGCCGCCAGCAATCCGCCCATCTCACGCTTGCAGTGAACATCAGCGCCCTGCAGTTCCGCCAGCCGGGCTTCGTCGCTACGGTACTGTCGGCCCTGGAGCGCTCGGGCGCCAATCCGAATCATCTCAAGCTGGAACTCACCGAGAGCATGCTGGTCGAGAATATCGAGGAGGTCATCGCCAAAATGGCCGAACTCAAGGCCTATGGCTTGAGCTTCTCGCTGGACGACTTCGGCACCGGCTATTCGTCGCTGGCCTACCTGAAGCGCCTGCCTCTCGGTCTACTGAAGATCGACCGGGCCTTTGTGCGCGATATGCTGGTGGATGCGACCAGCGGCGCCATTGCGCAAACCATCATTTCGCTGGGCCGCGCGATGGGATTGTCGGTGATCGCCGAGGGCGTGGAGAACGAAGAGCAGCGCGGCTTCCTCGCCGGTCTGGGCTGCCATACCTTCCAGGGATTCCTGTTCAGCCCCCCGCTGCCGCTGGAGCAGTTCGAGTCGCTGCTGTAGGCCTTTCCCTGTTCCCTGTTCCCTATTCCCTATTCCCTGTTCTTCTCACTCCTCCGCCATGCTCATCTGGTGGCGCACGTCCGCGCCGCGAATCCAGAAGATGACGTCGGTGGCAATGTCCGCGGCGTGGTCCGCGATGCGCTCCAGGTTCTTCGCCACCAGAATGGCGCGCATCGCCTGCTGCGTGCAGCCCGGCTGCTCCGCGATGAACTTCAGCAGGTCGTCATGGGCACAGCGGTTCATGCGGTCAATCTCGTCGTCCATCTCGCGCACTGAATTCGCCAGTTGCGCGTCCCCCTCCAGAAAAGATTGCAAGGCCGTGCGGATCATGCGCCCGGCAAACTCTCCCATCTCCGCAAAATCCACCGGCAGATCGACCGCCTCGAGCTTCAGCATCTCCCGTGTGCGGCGCACTATGCCCATCGACTGGTCACCGATCCGCTCCAGGTCGCTGTTGATCTTGATGACCGACAGGATGAAGCGCAGATCGATGGCCATGGGCTGCTCCTTGGCCAGCAGCTCATAGGCCATCTCATCCAGCTCGCGCTGTGCGGTGTCGATGGCCCTCTCATTCTGCTTGACGTACTTGCACAGGCCCTTGTCGCGCTGCAGGAAGGCGTCCATCGCGGAATCGACCGCCGTCTGCGAAAGGGCCGCCATGGCCAGCAGCTTGTCCTTGAGTTCGGCGAGCTGGATCTGAAAGTGAATGCGCGGCAAGGCAGTTTCTCCCTTATCTATGATTGTGCATCATGGAATGTTAACAGCAGACGAATTTCCGCCTCCACGCCCGGTTTCGCACCAGAACGATCACGCCCGGCGCGGCCATGTTCTACCCTAGCAGCATGGCTACTTCAATGCTCAGTTTCAACCCGGCCGAGTGCCGGCAACGGCAGATCTACAAGCTGATGACCGGCATCATTGTGCCGCGGCCGGTGGCGCTGGTCTCCACCATGAGCCGCGGCGGCGTGGCCAACCTCGCGCCTTTCAGCTTTTTCTGCGGCGTAGGTTCCGCGCCGCCCACGGTGCTCTTCTGCCCGGCGCTGCGCCCCTCAGATTCGGATACGCCAGAGGCCGGCCAGCGAAAAGACACGCTGCGCAACGTCGAGGAGACCGGCGAGTTCGTCATCAACGTGGTCAGCGAAGAGATCGCCGCGGCCGCCAACGCCTCCTCGGCCGAAGTGCCCTTCGAGGTGGACGAGTTCCTGCTCTCCGGGCTGACGCCGATTCCCAGTGAAGCCGTCCGCCCGCCGCGCGTCGCCCAGTCGCCCGCGCAGATGGAGTGCAAGCTCCTCCAGGTCATCTACACCGGCCACGCACCGGCCAGCGGCGTCATCGTGCTGGGCGAGGTGGTGCGCTTTCATGTGCGCGAAGATTTGTTTGAGGACTTTCGCATCGATCCGGCGGGGCTGGACGCCGTTGGCCGCATGGCTGGCAACACCTGGGTCCGCACCCGCGATCGCATCGAACTCCTCCGGCCAAAGTGAAAGGCAGCGATCAGGGAACAGGGAACAGCCGGGCGCCCCATCTCCGAAACTGGGTGCCCCACCCTCGCCGCTGTCATCCTGAGCGAAGCGCAGCGAAGTCGAAGGACTTGCTTCTTGCAATTGTTGCGGCTATGGCAAAACCACAATAGGTGTACCCAAGGCTACGACTCTAAAGTGTTGATTTCCTTAAGAAATCAACACCCTTGATGAGGCTGTTATGAGCATGGAAATTGTGGTTTTGCTCTAGGGTGGGAGTCGGCGCTACGATGATCGGGCCAGAGCAGGAATAGCAAAAATGGTCTAGAATTCCCTTCTGTTGACAGGGTAGCAGTGAGGGGGATAGCTTATGCGCACTTCGGCAAAAAAGATGCGGGAGAGTTTAAGCGGCAGGTTGCGCCAGACAGCGTGGATGGTCGCGGCATCTCTTCTGCTGGCAGCCACGGCGCTGACCGGTTGCCGCGGCTCCGCGGCGATGGCGAAGGAGAAAACCATGAAACTGACAACTTCGAGCTTTCAAGACAACCAGATTCCGGTGAAGTTCACTTGCAACGGAGCGGGAATCTCTCCGCAGTTGGCCTGGGACGCGCCCCCAGCCGGAACAGTGAGCTTTGCGCTGATCGTCACCGATCCGGACGCACCCGGCCGGACCTTCGTGCATTGGGTACTCTACGACCTGCCCGCCGGTGTGCGTGCGCTTCCCGAAGGGCTGCCGCGCCAGCTTGCCGACGGCGCGCGCCAGGGCCGCAACGACTTCGGCGACCTCGGCTATGGTGGCCCCTGCCCTCCGCCAGGTTCGCCGCACCACTACGTCTTCACGCTCTATGCGCTGGATGCAAAGTTGAATCTGCCCGTGGGCGCGACCCGGGCGCAGGTGGAAGCCGCCATGCAGGGGCATATCCTGGCGCGCGGTGAGATGGTTGCGCTCTATCAGCGGTAGGGTGAGGCAAAACCTATTCGAAGGGAATCTCGACCTCGGCGAAGCTGCCAGGACGGGCCGCATTCACAGCGTCAACCACGAGCTGAACATGAGGCCGAAGCTGCGGCCATTGCTGACGGCTCAGAATCACAACCGCGATCTTGCGCCCCGCAATATTCTGCTGATACTGCATATTCCTGTCGGTCGTCAGCAGCAGATCGAAGCCCGCCGCTTCGGCCGTGCTCAGCAGATCGCCGTTCCTGAGCCGGTCCCAGCCTTGTTCAGCGGCTGTGCTGACGGTGTGACCCGCAAGGTACGGGCGAAGCGGCACGGGCGTTGCCTGATCAAAAAGGATACGCATCTAGGCCGCGTAAGCGGGCTCCTTATCGAGACTTTGCGCAGCGAACTCGATCACCGCCTTGACCTGCTCGCGATCAAGCCCATCGAACCATTCCATGAGATCGTCGATATTGGCTCCGGCTGCGAGGTTCTCGAAGATCGCGGAGACCGGCATACGCGTCCCCTTGAGCACCCAGGCGCCGCTTACCTTGCCGGGGACGCTTTCGACGGCAGGACATTGGGACCAATCCAGATTTGCCATGGATAGCTCCTCTCTTTTCATAGGTTACGCCCAAATGCGTTCTTTGCGGCAAATCGCCCCACGCCGCCGTCATCTCCTGCCCCTTGGCCTCGCACCCCGTCAACACCTGTCCGGCCAGCGTCAGCGCCACCACGATCACGGTAACCGCCAGTACGGCGGGGTAGTTGCCGGTGCGCTCGGCGATCAGGGATCAGGGAATAGGGACTTGATCTTGCATTCCAGTGTTGTTCTAAATGAACCAGACAATAATTGTTGCAACAAATAACAATCGTCCAGCATCGAAATTATGCAAGCTGGTTTTCAGCGCATTCGGTAAGAGCCTCTCCTCTCCACAACTCCCACAGCGGCCCAACGGCCCTAAAACGAAAGGATTCAACGATGAAGCGTTTGGCAATTCTGACTGGCATTCTGGCGCTGGCGGCTCCCATGGCCATGGCGCAAACCTCAGCCTGGGCCACCGATCCGGCCCACAGCGAAGTCGATTTCACGATCCGCCATGGCGGTGTCTCCAACGTGCATGGCCGTTTCGGCGGCGTCAAAGGCACCCTGGTCTATAACGAGGCGGACATCACCAAGGCCACGGTGACAGTCACCATCGACACCACCACAGTGGACACCGGCGAGCCGGCCCGCGATACGCATCTCAAGACCGACGCATTTTTCGACGTGGTCAAGTTTCCCACGGCAACCTTCACCAGTTCCAGCGTGGTGAAAAACGGCAGCAGGCTGACGGTGAACGGCAACCTGACCCTGCACGGCGTCACCCTGCCCGTGGTGCTCGATGTGGAAGGCCCAAGTATGCCCGTCGAGGGCATGATGGACCATAAGACGCACTCCGGCTTCTCCGCCACCACCACCATCAGCCGCACGGCCTTCGGGATTGGGACCAACTTCCCGGCGATGGTCGTGGGCGACGTGGTCAAGCTGACCATCGAACTGGAGATCGTCAAGCAGTAAGCGGTGCCGCCGATGGCAGGACTAAAGCAGGAAATCGCGCAGCAGCGCCCCTTCACCAGCCTGGAGGAAGAGGCGCTGCTGAATCTGCTGCGCACCTCGGACTGCCTCCAACGCGCCGTCCATCGCAAGACCCGCGCTTGGGGCGTGAGTTCGACACAGTACAACGTGCTGAGGATTCTGCGCGGGGCGCAACCGGAGGGGCTGACCTGTTCGGCCATCGGCCGCCGGATGATCACCGCCGAGCCGGACATTACGCGCCTGCTCAAGCGGCTGAAGGCGCTCAAGCTGATTCGCCAGCAGCGCGACTCTCAAGACCGGCGCGTGGTCCGGACGCGGATCTCCGCGGCCGGACTCAAGCTGCTCGGCGCGATGGACCCGGTGATTCTTGCGGCTCCGGGGGAGTTGCTGGGAGGGCTGAGCCAGGCGGAGCTGGCGGAGCTGATTCGCCTTCTGGAACTGGCGCGCGGCAACTGTGAGGCGCCGTACTAGCTCAAGAGGTGATCGCGGCGTTCGGCGCTCCGCCTATTTGCTCACAACCTTCTGCGCCATCACTTCTTCGTCCGCCTCGGACTTGATGATCTTGTTGTGCAGGCAATAGAGGGCCAGCTCCAGCCGGTCGCTGACGCCCAGCTTGTCGTAGATCTTGCGCAGATAGTTCTTGATCACCTGCTCGGTGGTTCCCAGCTGGTAGGCAATCTCTTTGTTGCGCTTGCCCTGGGTAATGCAGGTGATGATGGCCATCTCCTTGGGCGAGAGCTTGGGCTGGGAGCGCGGGTTCACCAGGGCGGAGGCCTGGGCGCGATAGGCCTCAATGACCCAGCTGACCGATTGATTATCGATCCAGGTTTCGCCGGCCGCGATGCGGCGCACGCAGCGCACCAGCAGGTCGGGCGAGATGGAGCGGCTGACGATGCCGCGCACGCCCCGGCGGTACAGCTCGACGGTCTGGTTCTCGTCGGCGGCCACGGCCTGCACAATCAGCTTCACATCGGGGGCGGCGCGCAGCAGCTCGGGGATGATGTTGGCCGTGCCGGCCAGCAGGCTGCCCTCCAGCAGAACAATGTCGGAGGGATAGCGCTCGATGGCCAGGCGCAGATTCTCCAGCGAGTCGGCCTGGGCCACCACGCGAAGATCGTCTTCAAGCGCGAAGACCTTGCGAATGCCAACGCGGTAGATCGCCTGGGAATCCGCAAGAATCACGCGGATGGCTCCCGGCTTGATCGAAGCGTCGGGGGTCTCAATGTCTGCTGTATCGTCGAAAAAATCCATAGGGGGATTTGCCACGCCTACTCCGGCTGTCACTGCTCGGCGAACTGATAATCGTCAATCGTGGCGGCAGCCCGATAGTTACTTTGGTTCTTTGAGCAGCGTACCACACGTCCCTGACAATGGACCAGAACATCGTGAGGCGTACCCAAAATAGCACCGGGCATACGCATGGAAAAATGGATTTCCAGCCCGGATGACACCGGGCTGTCCAGCTCAAAAACCACGCCGCTGGCCGAGACATTCCGTGTAACAGCGGCAATCTCTTCGCTGCCAGAGGACAAGACGACGTGCAGCGAAAGCGGAAAACGCACAGCACAACGCACTTCCTGCTGATGAGAGGCCGGGCTGGAACGTGCAGGTGTGAGCGGCAAAGCTGACTTCAATGTATCCATAGTCGGTACCCAGAACCCAAAGAGGGCTATTACCACTTTACCGGAGTTTTTCCTCCCGTCACAGGACACTAAAGTTTCCCTGAAAGTAATGTGCAAAATTGCTCACATCGACTCCATCGCAAACGCCCTTGTGCGTCTAAAATATGCGCATCAAATCGACATTCTGATGCGCATTAGAGGAATTCGCATCATATACTGAATCTGATGACGACCGCTGGGGCGGTAGCGCGGCGAAGGATCGGCGGTGCTGCGAGGAGGAACCCATGAGAACCACGCTCGATATTCGGGACGATGTACTGGAACAGGTGAGAGACTATGCGGCAGCACGGTCTATGAGCAAGGGTGCCGCGGCTTCGGAGATTCTTGAGCGCGGCTTGAATGCCGAGGTGCCGACGAAGTGGGAGAATGGCATTCTGATCTTCTCGCCCGGACCGGATTCGGAGATGATCACGCTGGAGCACGCGCTCAGAATCGAGGATGAAAGCGAGTAGCGTCTGGTTGCTTGACGAGTTGCAAGGAGGATTGCGATGAGAACCACTCTCGATATACAGGACGATGTCCTGGAACAAGTGAAGCAATATGCGATGGCTCGCTCCATGCCGACTGGCACAGCCGCCAGCTACCTGCTCCAACAAGCCTTGAACCGGCCACTGGGCACGCGCATGGAAAATGGCTTTGAAGTTTTCGATGTGCCCGGCGACAGCCCGGTTGTCACACTGGAGCATACCTTGCGCCTTGAGGATGAGTTGTGAGCAAAGCATGGCTATTGGATGTGAATGTACTGCTGGCGTGGCTGTGGCCAGCGCATGAAGCTCATAAGGCTGCCAGCGGATGGATGCACAGCCACCGTCAAGAGCCATGGGCCACCTGTCCGATCACGGAGATGGGATTCTTGCGAATCGTGACCAACCCATCCTTCTCGCCCCATGCTCCGGCGTGGAACGAGGCGGTTTCGATTCTGCGCAAACACACCGAAGTCAGCCCCCGGCATTGCTTTTGGCAGGACTCGCTCGCCTTGGCGGAAGTAGACAGGAGTCTTGGCAGGCGCATCAAGGGGCCAAGCCAGATCACCGACGCCTACCTGCTCGTTCTGGCTAGGCACTATGATGGGCGCATGGTCACCTTCGACTATCGAATGGAATCTCTGGCTCCGGAGGGAAGCGTGGAACGGGAAGCGCTGGTGATTCTGCGGCCGTGAGGAGCGGGTTTTCGGCGCTCATTATTCAGGACTGAGACTCGCCTTTGCGCCACGCGCCCGCGCCACTGTGCCAAGCGCGTGAGTAAGGAAAGAAGGATCGGCAATCTCCACGGCGATCTTGCGCGACTCCTCAAGATAAGCCTCTATCGCCTCTTCATCATCGAGGTATTCCGCAGGATCATAGGGTCTGGTATGAAGTGTCATGATTTATTTCTCCGCTACTCCTGGACTGGGAGCATGCAAGCGCCGCACAACTTGGCCTTTGGAGTCCGTAAAGGCTTATTGCATTGCTTGCAAGGCGGGCCATAGAGTGAGATTCGGTGGTGCATGATTGCGTTCTCGTTCGATTCCTTCATGCCGGTAATACTCTCGTAGCGAGCGCGCACAGGTTCGAATCGTTCATGTATCGATGCATTTTCCAGCGGAATACCCCAAGTACGCCTGTACTCCTTGACGGCCAATGTTGCCTCGCTGTACAAACGCGCAATCTCAGCGTATTCGTCCTCATCCAGCATCGGCATCTCTTGCTTGCACCGCCAACACCACATTCGTTTCATGTAGATTTACGCCTCAATGGTTATGTTATTCCTACATTGGTTTGATCGCTTCTGTTTTCACTTTCTTCTTCGCAACCGGCCTCTTCTTCGTCGCTTTGGCGGCCGCTTCACCGCCCAAAAACCCCGCCCACCGCAGCTCCGGCGCTCTCAGCGTTTTCTTCGCCTTGGCAATCGCCAGATCGGCCACCTCTTTCACAATCCAGTCGAAGTTGGCTTGGCCGATCGAATGAAGATCGGCGTCGGGCACCGGGTTCATGAAGTCGATGGCGTAAGGGACGCCGTTCTCGACGGCAAACTCGACGGTGTTGAAGTCGTAGCCCAGCGCCTGGCAGAGCAGGACGGCATCTTGCCGGATGCGCCGCAGCAGCTCCTTTGCGGCGGGCGGCGGATTCTCGACGTAGCGCTCGGTGTGCGGCCGGCGCGGGTCGTAGGCCATGATGCGCACCTTCTTCCGGCCCACTACGTAGCAGCGGAAGTACTCCGTGAAATGGACGGCCTTCTGGTAGACCATGCACAGGTCGCGGGTCTGGTCATAGGCGCGGAAGAACTCCTCGCGATTATGGACGTGGTGCACGTCGCGCCAACCGCCGCCATCGATGGGCTTGAGGAAGCCGTCTTCGCCCACATAGGTAAAGACCGCCTCCCAGTCGAGCGGGTATTCCAGGTTGCGCATCGTGCGGTCGGTTGCTCCCGCGGGAAGCTGCTTGTGGGGCAGAATGACGGTCGGGGGCACGGCCACGCCGAGCTTCAAGGCCAGCGCGTAGTTGAAGAACTTGTCGTCGGCCGAGGCCCAGAAGGGATTGTTGATCACCGCTGTTCCGTGCAGCGCGGCGTGCTTCAACAAGGCGCGATAGAAGGGGACGGCGTGGGAGATGCGGTCGAGGATGACCGCGTAGCGCGGCGGCTGATCGATCTGCACCGCGCCGGTCAGCACGAACTCGGCCTGGATGCCGTCGATGTCGCGGGCGTTGATCTGTTCCACCAGCGCTCCGGGAAAGCTGTTTTCCCCGCCGAAAAGAATGCCGATTCGCTTCATGGGCCCCTCCTGGAAGGCGCGCCGCGCGCAGTCCGCGCAGGCGCACCGGCGCACGCATCCAGTGTACGGCAGGCGCGTGCCGGCTGTGCGCGCCGCACTGGAAAGAACGCACCGGCGGGTGTAACGTAAACTGTTGAAGGATTTGCGGGAGGTTAAGGTGGATTACCGCGTTTTGACAGTCAATCGGGAGTTTGGCAGCGGCGGCGGACGCATTGCGCAAACCATTGCCGAGTGGCTCGGCTGGAAGTTGCTGGACCGCGACATCATCGACGCCATCGCTTACGCGGCGCACGTGGATCCCAAGGTGGTGCGGCCCTACGATGAGCACGTGGATTCCTGGCTGCGCCGCATCAACCAGCAGGCCATGCGCTCGGCCGCCTTGGCCGCCGGCCTGGAACTCCGCGAGAACTCCGTCTTCGATGCCGAGGAGATGGTGAAAATCTCCCGCAAAATCATCGAAGAGGCCTACAGCGAGGGCAATTGCGTGATCGTGGGCCGCGCCTCGCAGTGCATCCTGCAGCACAAGCCCGACGTTTATCACGTCTTCGTCTACGCTCCCTATCTGGATCGCCTGGTGCGCCTGCGCGACCGCCTCGACAAGGGCGTCCACGCCGAGCAGCGCATCCGCATTGTCGATGAAGAGCGCGCAAAATATCTGCAACAGTACTTCGGCAAGGCCTGGAACAATCCGCACCTCTACGACCTGATGATCTCCTCGCGCACCGACGAGGAATGGACCGCGCGGGCGATCCTCTACGCGATGAACGGGAAGGTATAGAGCTCTCTGATTCAGTCGTCGTTTTGTCAGGGCACGACTTCACAGGCTGCGGAAAAACTCAATTCGGAGGGAGACGGGGGTTTTAACCCCCGTGTAAAGCCATTAGAATCAGTCGTGGCTTTAGCCACGGAGGGAAGATTTTCGCACATATTACCCGGAATCAGGGGTTTTTCCGCAGCCTGTTCAGTCGTGCCGTAAATGCAACAAAAAAACACGTTGGGCTTTAGCCCCTGAGGGAATGCAGGTCCGCATAACCTGCTGGCTCAGAGCTTCCTTTTGACAAATCCACGGAAATCATCAGGCATTTGCCCTGCCGGGAAGATTCTTCTTGACGAAATCTTCCTCCGGCTCTATAAATGACCCATGGTCAGACTTGTCCCTCATTCGGATGTGAGCCGCGGTCAGAGCGAACGCTCAGTCGCGCTCCCCTCTTCTCTGACCGCCGGCAATCCGCCGGGCGCCGGCCGCCGCCAGCGCCGAGCCGCCGAAACACGCCTGCGCCTCTTCCGCTGCGCATTGCAGTTGATTGCCGAGCGCGGCTTCCCCAACGTCACGGTAGAAGACATTACCGAAGCGGCGGATGTGGGCAAGGGCACCTTCTTCAACTACTTCGCAACCAAGGATCACGTGCTGGGCGTGATGACCGAGATTCAACTGGGCAAGGTGACAGAAGCCTTTTCCCTTGCCAGTCAAGGCAAGCAAACGATTCACACTGTGCTGCATCGGCTGATGCTGCGGCTGGCCGAGGAGCCGGGACGGAGCCCAGACCTTGCGCGAGCGCTGATCTCCTCATTTCTGGCCAGCAAGAGCGTTCGCAAGATGATTGTGTGCAATATGATGGAGGGCCACAAGATGATCGCGGAGGTTGTGGCCGCCGGGCAAAAGCGCGGAGAGATTGATCCCCGCCTGCAAAGGGAAAAGGTGGCGACACAGCTCATGCAGGCGGCGATGGGCACGATCCTGCTGTGGTCGGCTCACGGGGAATCCGCGCTCAAAGATTGGATTGAAGACAGCTTTCAACATTTCTGGAGAGCGGTCGCCCTCTCCGGTCAAGGGCGGAAATCATGAAATCAGAATTGCGCATCGCCGCTCTTCTTTCGCTGGCTGGCTGGTTCGCGTGCGCCTCTATCACCGCGCAGCAGCCGGCGCCCTATCGCCTCACGCTGCACGACGCGATTCAAAAAGCGCTTCAGGCCAACTTGAGCGTGCTAACCGCCGGCACAAAGGTTGATGAGGCGGAAGGCACGCGCCAGCGCCGCTTCTCGGCTGCGTTGCTGCCGCGCGTGAACGTTCAGACTTATGCCAATTATCAAAACCACGATCTGCAAGCCGAGGGACTTTCCTTTACCGGTCTTCCTATTCCGAAGGTGGTAGGGCCGCTCTCGAATTATGATTTCCGCGTCTATGCGCAGCAGAACGTGATCGATCTCGCAAGCTATCGCGCCTTGAAGGCCAGCGAACTTGCCGTCGATGCCGGCAAGATGGATGAGCGCGATGCGCGCGACCTGATCGTGCGCGCCATTGCCGCGCTCTATCTGAATGCGCAATCCGCATGGGCGCGCGCCGAATCCGCGCAAGCGCGCGTCACCGATTCAACCGCGCTCTACAAGCTGGCCAAAGACAAGCACGACGCTGGAACGGCGACGGGCGTGGACGTGCTCCGCGCGCAAGTCCAGCTTGCCAACGACAAGCAGGCGCTGCTGATTGCCGTGAACCAGCACAAGCAAGCGCTTCTCGAACTGGCGCGCAACCTGGGCATGAGTCCAGCCACGCCGCTGGAGCTTGCCGAGCCGCTCGACTATCGGCCCTTGAATCCGCCGGAGGTGGAAACGCTCACGCCCGCTGCGCTGCTCGAGCGCGCGGACTATCTCTCGCTTGCCAGCCAGCGCGCGGGACTGATCGAGCAGCAGAGCGCCAACCACGCACGCGCGCTTCCCAAGCTGAGCATCAACGGAAACTTCGGCGAGATCGGGCGCAGTATCGGCAGCGTCAAGAGCACGGGCCTGATTCAAGGTCAGATCGATTTCACGCTCTTCGACCGAGATCGCAATGGAGAGGCGCAGGAGCTGGCCAGCCGCGTGAGGCGCATCGACGATCAGATCGCCGATCTGCGCCGTGGCATTGATGAGGAGTTGCGCGAAGCGCTGTTGAACCTGGACTCCGCCGCCGAGCAGGTGGCTGTGGCGCGCGATGGGCAGGAGCTGGCGCGGCGCGAACTGCAAATGGCGCAGGACAGATTCGAGCAGGGCACGGCCAACAATGTTGAAGTGATTACCGCGCAGGATGAGCTGGCACGAGCTGAAGAGAATTACATTGTAGCTGTTGTCAGCCACGTGGACGCGAAGTTCGCGCTGGCGCGCGCCATGGGCGATACGGAGAAAAACATCGTTGAGTTCATGGGGAATCATTGACGGCAACGCGGATTTCGGAAGCAGCGAAGAGGTTTGAAGCGATGAAGAAGATCATTCCCATTGTGATTTTGCTGGCCGCGGCGGTTGCCGCGGGCGTGTACTATTATCCGCGCCTCACGCAGAAGGCCGCGCCGGTGAATCAGCTCACGCTCTCCGGCAACATTGAAGCGCACGAGAGCCTGGTGGGCTTCAAGGTGCCGGGGCGCATCGTCGAGCTGCCCGTCGAAGAGGGTCAGCAGGTGGCGCAGGGCGCGTTGCTGGCGCGGCTTGACGACGCCGACCTGAAGCAGCGCATCCGCATCGACGAGGCCGCGGTGGGCGTGCGCGAATCGGACCTCGCGCTCACCTTGGCCGGAACACGCCATCAGGAAGTGAAGGCCGCGCAGCAGACGATGCTTGATGCCGAGGCTGATCGGTCGCAGAAAAAGCTCGACAATGAGCGTGCGCAAAAACTCTTTGCGAAGGATGAGGTCTCCGCGCAGGAGCGCGACCTGGCCGCGACCGCGCTGAAGCGCGCCGAGGCGATCTTCAAGGCCGCGCAGCAGCGCTACAACGAGGCCGTCGAAGGCAGCCGCAAGGAAGACATTAATATCGCGCGCGCCAATCTGAATGAGGCCGGCGCAAGTCTCGGCCTCTCGCAGGTGAATCTGAGTTACTCCATTTTGCGCGCTCCCTCGGCGGGCGTCGTGACCGTGCGCCAGGCGGAACTCGGCGAAGTCGTTGCGCCCGGCTCTCCGGTCGTCACGATTGCGGACCTCGACCACATCTGGCTGCGCGCGTATATCGCCGAAACCGATTTGGGCAGCATTTATTGGGGTCAGGATGCGGTCATCACCACCGATACCTATCCCGGCAAGCAGTACCATGGGCGCATTTCGTTCATCGCATCGACCGCGGAGTTTACGCCCAAGAGCGTGCAGACCTTCAAGGAGCGGGTGACGCTCGTCTACCGCATCAAGATCGACATCGACAATTCCAACCACGAATTGAAACCGGGAATGCCCGCCGACGCGCGCATTGATCTGGCCGCGAACAAGCAGAATGCGAACGCACCAGCGAATTCGAAATGACAGACCCGCTCCAATCCGCGATTGTCTGCGAGGGATTGACGAAGAGCTTTCCCGGTGTGCGCGCGGTCGATGCGCTGAGCTTTGACGTGCGCGCCGGAGAAATCTTCGGACTGGTCGGTCCCGACGGCGCGGGAAAGACGACCACGCTGCGCATGCTGGCGGGCATCATGCCGCCGGATGCGGGCAAAGCCACAGTCGCCGGCTTCGATGTGGCGCGCGATCCAGAGGGCGCCAAGCACTCGCTCAGTTATATGCCGCAGCGCTTCGGGCTTTACGAAGACCTGAACGTGGAGGACAACATTCGCTTCTATGCGGACCTCTTCGGCGTGCGCGCTGCCGAGAGAAAACTCCGCTCAATGCAATTGCTTGAAGCCGCGGGCATGAGTGAGTTTCGCACGCGGCTGGCGGGCAAGCTCTCCGGCGGCATGAAGCAGAAGCTGGGCCTGGTCTGCGCGCTCATTCATCGGCCCAAAGTGATTCTGCTCGATGAACCGACTACCGGCGTCGATCCCGTTTCGCGGCGCGACTTCTGGCGCATCCTTTACGAACTGGTCGCGGAGGGCGTGGCGATTCTGACTTCGACCGCGTACCTCGACGAGGCCGAGCGCTGCCATCGCGTCGCGCTGATGCATCAGGGCAAGCTGCTCTTCTGCGACACGCCGGTCAATCTGAAAGCGAAGATGGGCAAAGGTGTCTTGTCGATCACGGCGCCGGAGCCGCGGCGCGTGCGCGATGAACTGAAAGACGCGCAAGGAATCTCCAGCCTCATGCTGACCGGCGACGGAGTGCATGTAGTGGTGGACGATGCGGCGCGCCGCATTCCTGAGTTCGAGGCTCGGCTCAGGGGCGCCGGCATTCCCTTCGATGCGATTCTCAAAGTCGAGCCGTCCATTGAGGATTTGTTTGTCGATGCGGTGAGCGCGGGAGCGGAGCCTCATGCCTGAGATTACTAACTCGGTCGAACCCATATCGGTCGAAGTTGCCAACCTCGTCAAGAGGTTCGGAGACTTTGTCGCCGTGGACCAAATCAATCTTGAAGTGCGCAAGGGCGAGGTCTTCGGGTTTATTGGACCGAACGGCGCGGGCAAGTCCACCACGATTCGCATGCTCTGCGGGCTGCTCAAACCCACATCAGGCCGCGCGATGGTTGCGGGTTTTGATGTGAGCAAGAATCCCGAAGCGGTGCGCCAGAACATCGGCTATATGTCGCAGAAGTTTTCTCTCTATAACGATTTGACAGTCATTGAAAACCTCCGATTGTTCGCCGGACTCTATAGCGTGCCGCAAAATATTCTCCAGTCTCGCATCGAATGGGCGCTCACCATGGCCAACCTCAAGGGCCAGGAAAATCTCATCACCGGCACGCTGCCCGGCGGCTGGAAGCAGCGCTTGGCTCTGGGTTGCGCGGTCTTGCACAAGCCGCCTGTCATCTTTCTCGACGAGCCGACCTCCGGCGTCGATCCGATTACGCGGCGTCAGTTCTGGGATCTGATTCATCAGATGGCCGAGGAGGGCGTGACTGTTTTTGTGACCACGCACTACATGGAGGAGGCCGAGTACTGCAACCGCCTCGCGCTGATTTTTCGCGGCAAGATTGTCGCGCTGGGCACGCCTACAGAGTTGAAGCGCGACTCGATGAAGGGCGAACTGCTTCTCGTCGAGTGCGCGCCGCTGGGCGCTGCCGTGGAAGCGCTGCAATCGGCTCCGGGCGTGATGGATGCGGCGGTCTTCGGAAACGCGCTGCACCTGGTAGTCGAGGATGCGGCGACTGCCATGCCGCTGCTGCAAAAGTTTTTAGTGGATCGCAAGATCGCCGTGAGCCGCATGGAAAAGATTCGCCCCAGCCTCGAAGATGTTTTTGTCTCGCTCACCACGGGCCGTGACACAGAGGAGCGCAAGCCATGAGACTGACTCGCCTGCTGGCCGTGGCACACAAAGAGGTCTTGCAGATTGTGCGCGATGCGCGCAGCCTGATTATTGTTGTCCTCATGCCCGCGGTGCTGGTGCTTCTCTTCGGCTACGGCGTCAATCTTGATCTGAAGGGGCTGCCTGTTTATGTGCTGGATCAGGACGGCAGCCAGCAGAGTCAGGATATGCTCAAGCACTTTCAAGCGAGCGAATATTTTCATATTGCCCGCGTGGTCACGGGCTACGCCGAGTTGACGCGCGCGCTCGACGATGGCCACGCCAAGATGGGCATTGTGATTCCGTGGGATTTTTCGCAGCGTCTCAGCGATGGTCGGCCTGTCGAGGTGCAGGCGCTCGTTGATGGCTCGGACGACAACACCGCCAATGTGCTCATCGGTTATGCGCAGGCCGTGGTGCAAGGCTACTCCGCGCAGATTCAGATTGATTGGCTGCGCGCTCGCGGCCTCTCCATCCAGCCGGCTGCAATGAGCGTTGAAACGCGCACCTGGTACAACGAGGATCTGGAAAGCAGCGCGTTTATTATTCCCGGCGTGCTCGCGCTGGTGATGTCGGTGATCGGCGCGTTTCTCACATCGCTGACCATCGCGCGCGAGTGGGAGCGGGGCACGATGGAGCAGTTGATCTCCACTCCGGTGACGGCGATGGAGATCATGCTGGGCAAGCTGGCGCCCTATTTTGTGCTGGGAATGCTGGACACCGTCATCAGCGCGACGATTGCGATCTACTGGTTCCACGTGCCCTTTCGCGGTTCGTGGATCACGCTGATGGGAGCATCGGCGTTGTTCATGGTGGTGGTGCTCGCGCTGGGATTCTTTATTTCCGTACTTGCCAAAAGTCAATTCGCGGCCAGCCAGATTGCGCTGCTGATTACCTTTCTTCCGGCGTTTCTGCTCTCTGGTTTTTTGTTTTCGATTGAACAAATGCCGATTGCGCTGCAATGGATCACGCGCATTTTGCCGGCGCGCTATTACGTTTCGGCGCTCAAGGAAATCTTTCTCAAGGGAACGCCCGCGCGTATGCTTTCCGCGGAGCTGATTCCCTTGGCTGTCTTCGCGTTGGTGCTGGCGGTGGTGGCCACGCGCAGCTTCCACAAGAGGCTAGAATGAGCACCTGCGGTGCGGCCAAACGCTCACTATTCGCTCGCATGGACTTTTACTAAAGAATAATTTCGGAAAGTCCGTTTGAAGAATTCGATGATTGAATGAGGGAGAGAAAAAATGTTCGGGCGGCTGAAGCAAATGCTGATCAAGGAGTTCATCCAGGTCTTCCGCGACAAGCGGACGCGCTTCATTCTGATTGGCCCGCCGATCATTCAGATGATGGTCTTCGGCTACGCGGCCAACTACGAAATCCGCCATGTGCCGACCGTCGTGCTCGATCTGGATCACTCGCAGGAGAGCCGCGAGCTGGTCTCGCGCTTTACTTCGAGCTTGTACTTCGATGTGCAGCGGCAACTGACGGACTCGCGCCAGCTCGGCGATTTGATTGAGCGCGGCGACGCCACGGTCGGCCTGGAGATCGATGCCGGCTTCGCGCAGAAGCTGCGCAGCGGCCAGACCGCGCCGTTGCAGGTGATTGTGGACGCGACCAACTCCAACACCGCGCTGATTGCCTCGGGATATATTTCTCAAATCGCGCAGGGCTTTGCCGCGCAGTACCAGCGCGACCGCATCAATCGCATTGCGCCGCAGTTGATCGAGGTGATGCCGCAAGTTGAGCTTGCGCCGCGGCCTTGGTACAACCCGGATCTCAGTAGCCGCTGGTTTTTTGTGCCGGGAATCATCGGCAGCCTGACGCTGGTTCTGGTGATTACGCTGACCGCCTTTGCCGTGGTGCGCGAGCGCGAAATCGGCACGCTGGAGCAGATGATGGTCACGCCCATCCGTCCGGCCGAGTTCATCCTCGGCAAGACGCTGCCGTTTTTCCTGATCGGCATCTTCGATGTGACGCTGATCGCCGTGGTCGGATCGCTGTGGTTCCAGGTGCCGTTTCGCGGCCATGTCTCCGTGCTGGCGCTCGGAGCCGTTCTGTTTATCTTGTGCATGCTGGGCGTGGGTTTGCTGATCTCCACCATCTCGGCGACGCAGCAGCAGGCGATGGTGACTTCCTTTTTCTTCATCATGCCGGCCATCACCTTTTCCGGCTTCGGATTTCCCATCAGCACCATGCCGCACTGGATGCAGCTTTTCAGCTATGTGATTCCGCTACGCTACTTTCTGATCGTGATTCGTGGCACCTATCTCAAGGGCGTGGGGATGGATATTCTGTGGCCGCAGATGGCAGCCATGGCCGGCCTGGGCGTGGCGTTGCTCACGGTCTCCATTCTCCGCTTCCACAAGGCGCTGGATTGAGGGGCGTCGATGCGCCTTGAGTGCGACTTCCCATCATTTCTCGACGACGATGTTCTTCGCAGACTCGACGCACGAAGCTTGCATTACTCCAAGCTTTTCTGGTTCCAGAGGGCAAACCTCAAAATCGGCAAATATGCGATTAGGAAAACCGATGTCAAAGCTTCTTGAATTTTCAAATGTACTTTTGACATTTGCGGGAAGTTCTGGATCTTCATTGTCGCCATTGTCTGAGTCTGCGGCCGCCGGATTATAGGCCGATGGACCGCTATAAATAGCCAATATCCGAGGTGTTCCTATCTTCCATAAACGGAGCGCCGGAGTTCCATTGGCGTATCCGAGACGACCATGGGTCCAATAGCAGGAAGCTGCATTCGCCGGAACCTTGCAAGGAATTTTGCGAGATGAAACGCCCTTGGCTCCTCCGAGTGGAGAAACAAAAAGTGCCGTCAAAATGAGTGTCATGGTCATGCATTGCATGGACAGAAGCGTAGCGCAGATTCCCTTACATTGCAAATCGTGCCGAAAAACTCTCCTCAGGGGCTAAAGACCCACCTCATCTAACAGAAGCTTCGGCGGCCTTGACCTGTTTGATGTACCTTTATCTTTTGGAGTTGTTTTTGGTTTGAATGGCCGATTGGGGTCGGTGGTTTCCCACCCATTTCACAAAGAACGTGAAATGGATTGGGCTCAGGGTGAAAATCAACCGCAGGTCCTTCGACTCCGTAGGACGCAAAAAACGCGTCCTACTCCGCTCAGGATGACAGTGCATAGCAAGTTGAGTTTGGGAGTTCGGTTTCTTATGATGGAGTTCCATATAGCCCGGAAGGCGCGTGAACGCTACCAGTTCGCGGATTCGCTGTTCTCCTACTCGGGGAACGTGGTTTTTGCCAATGTGGCCGCGTGCCGCGAATTTGCCTATCGTATCAATAAGGTACGCGACGTTGAAAAGCATCCCGAGCAGGCGGTTCATGCCGGCCAGCTCTATGCCATGGGCCTGATCGACGAAGCCAGCCACGTGCTGATGGCGCGCTACCGCGAGCGGTTCGACCCGGCGGTCATGAGCCAAGCGCTGGAGTGGTTTTCCGGCATTGTGGGCGCCGAGCCGCTGGGCCGGATGCTGCTGGCCTTCGTCGAGGAGTTTCCCGGCGCTTCGGTGATCTGCGGCCAGATGACGCCGCGTCAGTGGCTTTCCGGCGAGACGGAGGGCGCGTCACACTGGGCCGTTGCGCTGGAAGAGCTGCTGCTGCTGTGGACCGCCAATCGCAATGAAGCCTTTCAGCCCTTCGAGGAGCTTTTCCAGGAAAAAACGCTGGCCGAGAAGACGGTGTATCGCCAGGTGACGCGGCATTTTCCCGAATATTTTGCCACGCGCCCGCTGATTCCGCTTCCCGGCGCCAAGCCGATGAGCCTGCTGGATCTGCTGCGAGCGCCGGCGGTGGGCGCGCCGCGTTCTCTCAGCGAGCAACTGGCGCTGATTCGCAAGCTGTGGAAGCCGATGCTGGGCGATAGCCTGGATCATTACCTGCTGATCGCCGGCGAAATTCTGCATGAGGAAGAGCTGGCCATCTGGATGCAGTTCAACCCGCCCGCCGTGCAGGCCCGCGAAGCCTCCCGGCGCCATCGCGAAAGCGGCCAAAAGCAGTGGCGGGACGTAGTCAGCACCGCCGATGTTCCCGTCTTTGGCGATCCGGCGCATGAATACGAGAAGTTCTCGGCTGACACCGCCTGGATGCCGACCGTCGTGCTGATCGCCAAGAGCACCTACGTGTGGCTGGCGCAGATGAGCCGGCAGTATGGGCGCGCGATTACACGCCTCGACGAGATTCCCGACGAGGAACTCGCCACGCTCGCCGCGCGCGGGCTGAATTCGCTGTGGCTGATCGGCGTCTGGGAGCGCAGCCGCGCCTCCAAGACGATCAAGCTGCTCTGCGGCAATGCGGATGCGGTGGCCTCGGCCTATTCGCTTTTTGACTACACAATTGCCGAGGATCTGGGCGGCGAAGCGGCTTACACGAATCTGCGCGACCGCGCTTACCGGCACGGCATCCGGCTGGCCAGCGACATGGTTCCCAACCACATGGGCATCGATTCGCCGTGGGTAATCGAGCACCCTGACTGGTTCATCTCGCGCCCGGAGCCGCCCTACCCGGTTTACAGCTTCAACGGCCCCGACCTCTCGCGTGACGCGCGCGTGGAGATCAAGATCGAGGACCATTACTATGATGAGTCGGACGCCGCGGTGGTCTTCCGCCGCCGCGACCTGCAAAGCGGCGAGACACGCTACATCTATCACGGCAACGACGGCACCAGCTTTCCCTGGAACGACACGGCGCAGCTCGACTACCTGAATCCAGCCGTCCGCGAGCAGGTGATCCAGACGATTCTGCACGTGGCGCGCCTCTTTCCGGTGATTCGCTTTGACGCGGCGATGACGCTGGCCAAGCGGCACTTTCACCGGCTGTGGTTCCCTGGACCGGGAACAAGCGGCGCCATTCCTTCGCGCGCCGAGTACGGCATGAGCCACGCCGAATTCAATCAGGCGATGCCGCATGAGTTTTGGCGCGAGGTGGTGGATCGCGTGGCCGCCGAGGTGCCGGGCACGCTGCTCCTGGCCGAGGCCTTCTGGCTGATGGAGGGCTACTTCGTCCGCACGCTGGGCATGCATCGCGTCTACAACAGCGCCTTCATGGTGATGCTGCGCGACGAGGACAACGCCAAGTACCGTTCGGTCATCAAGAACACGCTGGAGTTCGATCCGGACATCATGAAGCGCTACGTGAACTTCATGAGCAATCCCGACGAGCGCACCGCCATCGATCAATTCGGCAAGGGCGACAAATGTTTCGGCGTGGCGACGATGATGGCCACGCTGCCCGGCCTGCCCATGTTCGGCCACGGCCAAATCGAGGGCTTCACCGAGAAGTACGGCATGGAGTACCAGCGCCCGCGCTACGACGAGAACGCCGATCCCTGGATGGTCGAGCGCCATGAACGCGAGATTGCCCCGCTGCTCAAGCGCCGCCGGCTCTTTGCCGAGAGCAGCAACTTTCTGCTCTACGACTTCTTCACGGACAATGGCAAGGTGGACGAAAACGTCTTTGCCTACTCCAACCGCAGAGGCGACGAGCGCGCCCTGGTGGTCTATAACAATCGCTACGGCCAGACCCACGGCACGATTGATTATTCCGCAGCCTACGCCGACAAGGGCGCCAACCAACTGCGCCAGCAACGAATCCGCGAGGGGCTGTGCCTGAGCGACAACTCCGGCGCTGTTTTCGCGTGGCGCGACTCGCTGACCGGTCTCGAATACCTGCGCCGGGCAAACGATTTGTCGGATCGCGGATTGACTCTCGATCTCGGCGCTTACCAGTGCCATGTATTTCTCGATTGGCGCGAACTATACTCGACCGCCGAGCAACCATGGGACCGGCTCAGCGACCAGCTCAATGGCCGCGGTGTCGTCAGCCTGGAAGACGCGCTGGTGCATCTGGAGCTGGAACCGGCGCACGATGCGTTGCGCCTGCTGCTGGAACCGGCATTAGTGCGCCAATTCGCCGATCTGGCCGAGCATCCGCGCACTCTGGTGGGCGGAGTCAATCCCGCGCTCGAGGCCGAGCGCACGAAGTTCTTCGAAACCGCCTGGACGCGCTGCGAGAGCTTCCTGCGCCAGGCGCAGAAGTCTTATCTTGCGCTTGCCGGCGGCAGCGCCGTTTCGCCAACAAATCCCAGCCTGCTGCGCGTGGCCTTCCGCGAGCGGTTGCGCGCGGCCATGCGCATTCCCGTCATCGAAGCGCTCTTCCCTGCCCCGTGGACCGCGGCCGCTCGCCGTATGCTGCCCAGCCCCAGCCCGCAGTTGACCGCGACGGCGATGTGGGGTCCGGTGCTCGGCTGGTGCGTGCTGGAGCTGCTGGCTGAATCCATCGACGCGGAAAATTCAGAGCGCCTGGCGCTGGAACTCTTTGACCGCCTGCGCCTGCGCGAGCCATTCGCCCAGCTTTTCGCCGCGCTGGGATTCGAGGGCGAGGAAGCGTGGCGCGTCACCGCTCGCGTCAAGGTTGGCTTGCTCATCGGAGCCGGCGTCGGCAAAGCGGAAAAATCCGCCCTTGAGGGCAAGCCTGAAATATATGCTCCTGAGAAGGATACGGACGATTCTAACCGCGAAGAAACACTCACTTCGGAGGGAGACGGGGGTTTCAACCCCCGTGTAAAGCCGATAGAAACAACGGGGGCTTTAGCCCCGGAGAAACGCATTTCGCCAGTTTCACCCGAAATTCTGAGTCTTCCCGCAGCTTCGATAGGAGAGGGTCTGGCGGCTGATGTGAAGGGTACGGGCTTTAGCCCGTACATCAAGGAAGCGCAAGAAACGCGGGCTTTAGCCCCTGAGGGAGAGGTTCCTGCGTCTGCGCCGGTTCTGTGGCCCGCCCTCTGGCAGGACCCGGATGTGCGCTGGCTCTGCGGCGTTCATCCGGCGGAGGGGCACGACTACCTGGTGCGTGAGCGCTACGAGGAGCTGCTCTGGTGGCTGCTGATGCCGTCGCTGCTGCGTCTGGCGGGCGAGAGCGCCCCCGGCCGCGTGGCGTCCAACCGCGCGGAGGTTCGCGCGATGAGCAAGAGCCTCAATGAGGCCCTGGCGACCGCCGAGGCAGCCGGCTATCGCGTGGATCTGCTGCAGACTCCGGCTGCCGCTGAGGCTGAAGCCGCCGTTGAACCCGCTGCCGAATCCGAAACTGAATCCATTTCTGACCCTGAGCCTATAGCGGAAGCAACGCCTGTGCCCGCTGAGCAGTTTGATTCCACCGAGGAGCCGGAGCCAGCCGAGCCGGAGATCGAAGCCGCTGTAGAACTCGTTCCCGAATCTGAGGCTGAATCCATTTCCGAGACCGAGCCGATCGCAGAAGCGACGCATGAACCCGCTGAGCAGATTGATTCTACCGAAGAGCCGGAGCCAGCCCAGCCGGAGATTGAAGCGGCTGATGAACCCGCTGCCGAATCCGAGGCTGCATCCGTTTCTGAACCCGAGCCAATTGCAGAAGCGACGGCTGTGCCCGCTGAGCAGCCTGAGTCAATAGAAGAGCCAGAGCCAGCCGAGCCGAAGATCGAAGCAGCTCTTGAACCCACCGATGAAACTGAAGTGGCCACGGAGCCGCAGCCTTTGCCTTCCGAGGAGCCTGAGCCGATAGAGTCGGAGATTGAGCCAGTCGCAGTAGAACCCGCTGTCGAATTAGAGGCTGAATCCGTTTCCGAGCCCGAGCCGATAGCGGAAGAAACGCCTGTGCCCGCAGAGCAGCCTGAGTCAATCGAAGAGCCGGAGCCAGCCGAGCCGGAGATCGAAGTCGCCGCTGAACCCATCCCCGAAACCGAGGATGAACTCGAACGGACGGCGGACGAACCGGAAGCCGCCGTTGAACCCGCAGCGGATCAAACAGAACAAGCGGAAGTAGAAAGCGAACCCCCAGAGAATCTTCCCTCTGGAGCGAAAACCCTGGTGGATTCCATCGCGTCGATCTTCGCGCGGAAGCCCGCACCCTTCGCCGAGACGAGCATTCTCGGTCTCCGTGATGCGCGGCCATCGTCCGCTGAGCCGTGGGAGCCGGCGACGCCGGAGGCAGCATTTGCAGCCAGCACCGCCGCCGAAGCCGGGCCTGAATCCGTGCAGTCTGTTGTGCCGCGGTCTGCGTTCACCGTGCCGTGGGAACCGCCGCCGCTGAAGATCGAATTCAAAGCCAAATCCGCTACCGAATTCGCGGCTGAACCCGAGACGGAAGCAGCAGAGCAGCCTTTGCCCACCGCGCATCCGGAGCCAGCAGAGCCGGAGCCATTCGAGCCGGAGAACGAACCGCCGTCTGAACCCGAGGCCGGTCCAGACGATCCGCTCTGGCCTCCGCGCACATGGAACAGGTAGCGCCGGCCTCCTGGCCGGCTGTCCTGTGGACCTCCCGGTCCACACCGCACTCTACACAAATAGGAAAACTGCTCTAATTCGATGTGACGCAAGGCACATCCAGATATGCCCCTGAAATGTCATTGTCCCTAGCGGACGATCTCCGGGGTGAAAGTCGCTGCGGAATGCGCCGGCGAGCGCAGAGTCCTCATTGCCGGGCAAAAGGACTTCATAGGCGAGCGCTCTTTTACTTTCTCCTTCCACGCCCCTGGAAGATGGTCCAGAAGTGAGCAGGGTCTGGCCCATGTCGCCCTCTCCATTTCGCCCCCTCACAGTGTGTGCGCGGCAAGTGTGTGCTGTTTTTCCGACGGCGCAGGGCGCGTTGCGTCCCGTCATCATCGTCTTCAAATCCATGAATAAGCGGAGGCATTATGCAGAGTGTCGCCCATGAAGTGCTGAATGCTCACGAGAGGCTGCTGATCGACCAGGCGATTCATGAGCAGGACAGCCGCCCCGGAGCGCTGCTGGGAATCCTGGCGGGGGTTCAGGCCGCCAACGCCCATAAATTCCTTTCCATGGACTCCTTGCGCTACATCGCAGAGGAAACCGGCATTCCTCCCTCCACGGTCTACAGCGCCGCAACCTTCTTCGCGCTCTTCAACCTCGACCCGCAGGGCGATAACGTGATCTGCGTCTGCCGCGGCACGGCCTGCCACACCCGCGGCTCGCGCGATCTGCTGGAGAAGCTCTGCCTCGATCTGGGGCTGAGCGGGCAAGAAGCCAGCGACACCAACGAGGCCGACAAAATGGCGCTCACCACGCCCGACCAGCGCTTCACGGTGCGCACCGTCGCCTGCTTTGGCCAGTGCGCTCTGGCCCCGGTCGTCGAGGTGAATCACCACATCCTCAGCCACGTGAATGAGCGCACGCTGCAACGGGAAGTGAAGGCTCTCAATCAGCCGGCCCATCAGCACTAGGATCTCCGTGCCCCATCCTTTCGCGTTCTTTGCGAAAGGGTGGGAAACCTCAAACTATTTGGACCGGATCAATAACAGCGATAAAAAGGGGAGGATAGAATGCCGCGAATTCAGGATATAGGCGCCTTCAACGCGGTGCGCGAAGCCGGGCTTGCCAAGCTGATGCCGTCCACGCCGCGCCTCACGGTGGGCATGGGAACCTGCGGCCGCGGCAATGGCGCGGAAGAGGTCTATCACGCCCTGAATGAGGCCATCGATCGCAGCGGCCTGGAGGTGATGCTGGCCGGCGTGGGCTGCTTCGGCTCCTGCTTTCAGGAGCCGATGGTCAGCATCCGCCTGCCGGGAAACCCGCTGGTGATGCTTCATCGCGTGCAGGCCAACGACGCCGCGCGCATCCTGGAAGCCGTCTCCACCGGCGTCATGCCCGCCGATCTGGTCTATTGCAAGATCGAGGAGTGGGATCACATCACCGCTCATCTGCGCTACGGCCAGGGTTACCCGCTGATTCCCTCCTGGACAACGATCCCCTTCTTCAAGGGGCAAAAGAAGATTGTGCTGCGCAACTGCGGGCTCATCAGCTCCTCCGACATCGAGGAGTACATCGCGGTGGGCGGCTATCAGGCGCTTTACAAAGTGCTGATCGACGGGCGCGCCGACAATGTAATCGAGCAGATCAAGGCCGCTCGGCTGCGCGGTCGCGGCGGCGCGGGCTTCCTCACCGGCAACAAATGGGATTTCCTGGCCAAAGCCAAGGCCGACACCAAGTACATCATCTGCAACGCCGACGAGGGCGACCCCGGCGCTTACATGAACCGCAACGAGATCGAGGGCGACCCTCATTCGCTGCTCGAGGGCATGATCATCGGCGCTTACGCCATGGGTGCAACCGAGGGCATCGTCTACGTCCGCGCCGAGTATCCGCTGGCGGTGCAGCGGCTCACCAAGGCCATTGAACAGGCGCGCGAATACGGCCTGCTGGGCGCGAATATCCTCAACCGCGGCTTCAACTTCAACATCGAGCTGGTGCAGGGCGCGGGCGCTTTCGTCTGCGGCGAAGAGACGGCCCTCATCGCCTCGCTCGAAGGCCATGCCGGACGCCCGCATCCCCGTCCGCCCTTCCCCGCGCAGAAGGGCCTGTATGGCAAGCCCACCAACATCAACAACGTCGAGACCTGGTACAACGTTGCGCCCATCATCACCCGCGGTCCCGCATGGTTCGCCGAAAACGGCAGCGTGAAAAGCCCTGGGACCAAGGTCATCTCCCTGGTGGGCAAGATCCAGAACACCGGCCTGGTGGAGATGCCTTTGGGCACTCCCCTCAAGACCTACATCTACGACATCGGCGAGGGCGCGGTGAACGGCCGTCACATCAAGGCCGTGCAGACCGGCGGGCCCAGCGGCGGCTGCATCCCCGTCGAAATGTTCGACACTCCCGTGGACTACGAGAGCCTGGCGCAGCTCGGCTCCATCATGGGCTCCGGCGGAATGGTCGTCCTCGATGAAGACAACTGCATGGTCGATGTTGCCCGCTACTTTGTCGAGTTCACTCACTCCGAGTCCTGCGGCAAGTGCGTGCCGTGCAGGGTCGGCCTCAACAAGGCACTGCGCATTTTGAATTCGATTACCGACGGCAGCGGCACGCGCCAGCAGATGATCTTGCTCGACGAGCTGGGCCGGATGATTCGCGAGACTTCCCTCTGCGGTCTCGGCCAATCCGCGCCCAATCCCGTGCTCACCACCATCCGCCACTTCCGCGATGAGTACGAGGACCACATCGTCGCGCATCGCTGCCGCGCCGGCGTCTGTCAGGAGCTGGCCCTCTCGCCGTGCGAGAACTCCTGCCCGCTGCGCATGAACATTCCCCGCTTCCTCGAGCTTTATCAGGAGGGCCGCCTCGAAGACGCCTTCGAGTCGGTGATTCTCGACAATCCGCTGCCTGCCTCCACGGGTAGAGTTTGTCAGCACCCTTGCGATAATCGCTGCCGCCGCCAATCCTTCGACGAGGTGGTGAATATGCGCGAGGTGCATCGCTTCCTGGCCGACGCCATCTATCAGTCCGATCTCTTTGAGCCCATGCTCCAGCGGATTCGCGCCCGCCAGCTTCCCTATTCCGGCCGCAAGGTGGCCGTGGCCGGCAGCGGGCCGACCGGCCTGACAGCCGCGTTTTATCTGGCCATGCTCGGCCACGATGTGACCATCTTCGAGGAGCGCGGCGAGGCGGGCGGAATGTTGCGCTTCGCTATTCCCGAGTACCGGCTGCCCAAGTCCGTCCTCCGTCGCGAGCTGGACATGATCGAAGGCGTCGGCGTGAAGATGGTCTTCAATACGCGCATCGGCTTTGACGTGCCGCTGAACGAGCTGGCCAGCCAATTCGATGCCGTCTTCCTCTCCATCGGAACCTGGAAGGAATCCTGGCTCTATCTGCCCGGCACGGAGTTGCAAAACGTGCATCCCGCGCTTCCCTTCCTCGAATCCGTCGCGCGTCAGGAAAAAGTTACAATGGGGGCGCGAGTCGCGATCATCGGCGGCGGCAACGCGGCCATCGATTCGGCGCGCACGGTGATGCGCATGGGCGCGCAAGCCACCATCCTCTATCGCCGCGAGCGCAAGGACATGCCCGCCATTGACGAGGAGATTCAGGCCGCCGAGGACGAGGGCGTGCGCTTTGTCTTCCTCGCCGCGCCGCACCGCATTATGGGCGATGCCGAGGGCCACGTGAAGGCCATCGAAATCGTGAAAACCCGCCTCGGCGAATACGACAAATCCGGGCGCAGAAGGCCGGTGCCCACCGACGAGGTGCAGCGCTACGAGTGCGACAGCGTCATCCTGGCCGTGGGTGAGACATTCGATCAGGACTTCTGCAAGGCCTCTGGATTGGCGCTCACGGAGGAGGGAATGATCGTTGTGGATCGCTTCACTTACGAGACCAGCCGCCCCAACTTCTATGCCGGCGGCGACGTGATCACCGGCGCATCCAACGTCTCGAATGCGATGAGCTGCGGCAAGCAGGCGGCGCAGAAGATGGACGAGCGTCTCATGGGCGAAGCGCGCTGGGAGCGGATCTTTCCCGACTTTGAGTACAGCCGCACCGCGCCCGGTGAGCCGAGCCTCAGCCGCCGCCACGTGGGTCACGATGTGCCGGCCGCGCTCCGTGTTCGCTCGCAGCAGGAAGTGGTGGACGGCCTCACCGCCCAGGAGGCGCTGGAAGAGTGCCGCCGCTGCCTGCGTTGCGATCTGCGCGCCACCGTGGGGGCCAACTAACGGAGAGATTTCCGTACCCCATCCTTGCGCTTTTTTTCTGGCGCAAGGGTGGGAGGCCAAACAATTTAGATGGGCCGAATCAATAAGACCCAGGGAATTAGAAAGGGAATCCGCTATGCCGGCTAAAACGATTTCCGTCCGAATTGATGGCGAACTGGTGACCGCCCGCGAGGGCCAGACCATTCTGGAGGCGGCCAACGCCAACGGAAAAAAGATTCCGACGCTCTGCTACCTGAAGGGCCTCTCCGCGGTGGGCGCATGCCGCGTCTGCATGGTCGAGCTGGCCGGCACTGACCGCCTGCTGCCCGCCTGCACCACGCCCATGCAGGAGGGCATGTCCATCAAGACCGCCTCGGGCAAGCTGACGCAATACCGCAAGATGGCCGTCGAGCTGCTACTGGTTGAGCGCAATCACATCTGCGCGGCCTGCGTCTCCAACGGCCACTGCGAACTGCAGGCGATGGCGCGCGAGCTTGGCATCACCCACGTGCGCTATTCCTACAACAATCCGCGCCTGCCGGTGGACATGACCCACCCCCGCTACGTTCTCGATCAGAATCGCTGCATCCTCTGCACGCGCTGCGTGCGGGTCTGCGCGGAGGTGGAGGGCGCGCACGTCTGGGAGGTGGCCTCGCGCGGCATTTACTCGCGCATCGTCAGCGACCTCAAGGACGACTGGGGCCATGCGTCGAGCTGCACCAGTTGCGGCAAGTGCGTGCAGGCCTGCCCCACCGGAGCCATCGCGGAAAAGGGATTCTCGGTGATGGAGATGGTCAAGCAGAGCGACGCCATCAGCCGCCTTGCCCAGCAAAAGGCGCATATGGGCTAGTAAACCTATGACCCGGCCAAAAATCTCCGTGCCCCATCCTTTCGCCTTTTTTCTGGCGAAAGGGTGGGAACCCTCGAAGCTCAACCAGCTTAGTTCATCAGCAGCGAAGCGCTTGGAATTTCGTCCAGCCGCCGCCCCGCTGCATTATGCGTAAATGCCCCGCTGCCGGATGGTGCTGGCCACGCGATCGATGGCCAGCATATAAGCGGCGATGCGGTTGTTCACGTTGTGCGCCTCGGCGTAGCGGATCACATCTTCGAAGCTGTCGCGCAGGATGGCTTCCATCTGCTCGTTGACGACGGCTTCTTTCCAGAAGTAGCCCTGCCGGTCCTGCACCCACTCAAAGTAACTCGCCGTTACGCCGCCGGCGTTGGCCAGAATGTCGGGCATGATGAAGATGCGCTTCTCGGCCAGAATATCGTCGGCCACGGCGGTCGTCGGTCCGTTGGCGCCCTCCACAATCACGCGCGCCTTGATCTGATCGGCGTTGCGGCTGGTGATCACATTCTCGCTGGCCGCGGGAATCAGAATCTCGCATTCTGTGACCAGCAGCTCCTCGCTGGGCACGGCCTCGGCGTTGCGGAAGCCCAAAAGGGTGTTGTTGCGCCGCTTGTACTCCAGTAACTGGTGAATCTCGATGCCGTTGGGGTTCAGCAGGCCGCCATCCTTCTCGGCGATGCCAATAATCTTGTAGCCGCGCTCCATCAGCAGCAGGGCGGCATTCGAGCCCACGTTGCCGAAGCCCTGGATGATCACCCGGCAGCCGTCAACCGGCATTTCCAGGTAGCGCATACTCTCGTCGCAGATCACCTGCACGCCGCGCCCGGTGGCTTCGATGCGGCCGCGCGAGCCGCCGATGTTCAACGGCTTGCCGGTCACCACGCTGGTCACCGTGTGCCCCATGTGCATCGAGTAGGTGTCCATGATCCATGCCATGGTCTGGTCGTTGGTATTCATGTCGGGCGCCAGAACGTCCTTCTCCGGCCCGATGGAGTCGATCAACTCCGAGGTGTAGCGGCGCGTCATGCGCTCCAGCTCTCCCTGGCTCATCTTTTTAGGGTCGCAAATCACCCCGCCCTTGGCGCCGCCGAAGGGAATGTTGACCACCGCGCACTTCCAAGTCATCCAGCTGGCCAGGGCGCGCACCTCGTCCAGCGTCACGTCGGGCGCGTAGCGAAGGCCGCCCTTGCCGGGTCCGCGGGCAATCGAGTGCTGCACCCGGAAGCCGGTGAAAATCTCAATGTGCCCGTCGTCCATGGCCACCGGAAAGTGCACGATGATCTCGCGCGCCGGCATGCGTAGCATCTTCCACAAACCCTCTTCCAGGTTCAGCTTGCGCGCCGCAAAGTCAAATCGTGCTTCCTGGGCCTCCCAGGGATTGATCTCCTGCTCCAGCGATATCGTTGTCATAGACCTCTCCATTTCCGTTGGCCAAACGGCCGTTTCGCGGGCAGCGGCCCACTAGGCCAAACCCCTGTGAGTTTAGGTTAGCAGGGGAGCCGCGTCAAGCCCGCCGAACACCGGGCGCCTGAACCGCCTCCTGCGCGAATGATCCGGGCCGTGAGTCAGGAATGCCAATCAATTTATGTCTGTTCTGATGCGTTCTGAGGCGTTCTGAGCAAAATGAGTCAGAGCCATCTCCCATCCGCGTGTTACCGATGTACTATGTGAGTTTAACGATTCAGGGTACTGATGCGTTTTGGCCATCCCTTCCATCCTCTTCGCAATAAGAAGATTGAAGATCCACCCGAGCGAGAATCAGGTGAAGCAAAGATGAAATCCTTCTTGAAGCGGAAGATACTGACCGAGAATGAGGAGTCGGAGGCGAAGTACCGCGGGCTGATGGAGGCGGCTCCGGATGGAATGGTTGTGGTGAACCAGGACGGGGAGATTGTCCTGTTGAATGCCCAGGCGGAGAAGCAGTTCGGATACCGCCGCGATGAACTGCTGGGCCAGAAGGTCACCAACATCATTCCGAAAGGTTTTGCGGAGCGGTTGATCGCCGACGGAACTCGGACAGCAGCCGAAGCTCTCGCGCAGCAGATCGGCACCGGGATCGAACTCAACGGGCTGCGGAAGGATAGCAGCGAATTCCCTATCGAAATCATGCTGAGTCCGCTGGAGAGCGCCGAGGGAATCCTGGTGACGGCGGCCATCCGCGATATCACCGTGCGCAAGGACGCGGAGAAGCATCTGGCGCAGATGGAGGCCAGATACCGCGGACTTCTGGAGGCGGCTCCGGACGGAATGGTGGTGGTGAACCGGGGCGGGGAGATCGTCCTGCTGAATGTTCAGGCGGAGAAGCAGTTCGGATACCGCCGCGATGAACTGCTGGGCCAGAAGGTCACAAACATTATTCCGGAAGGCTTTGCGGAGCGGCTGATCGCCGATGCTCTTCGCACCACCGCCGAGGCGCTGGCGCAGCAGATCGGCACAGGGATTGAACTCCTCGGGCGGCGCAAAGATGGAACGGCGTTTCCCATCGAGATCATGCTCAGCCCGCTGGAGAGCGCCGAGGGAATCCTGGTGACGGCGGCGATCCGCGACATCAGCGAGAGAAAGCAATTGGCGCGCCAGTTGCACCAGAGCCAGAAGATGGAAGCGATCGGCCAATTGACGGGTGGAATCGCTCACGATTTCAACAATCTGCTCGGTGTAATCATTGGAAATCTCGATCTGCTCGACCGCCTGGTCGCCGACAACGATGTGGCCGTTAAACGAGTGCAGACGGCGCAAAAGGCCGCCGCGCGCGGCGCGGACATCACGCGGCGCCTGTTGGTGTTCTCCAGCAACGAGGAACTGAAACCGTCGGTGGTGTTGCTGAGAGATTCGATTCAGAACATGATCGAACTGGCCGGCCGCGCGCTTGGCGCGGATATCAAGATCACGACACATGTCGATACGTCCGTGCCGCCTCTGTTCGTCGATCCCGCGGGCTTGGAAAGTGCGCTGCTCAATCTGGTGGTCAATGCGCGCGATGCGATGCCCAAGGGCGGCTCCATTATCATCTCCTCACACGTGCAGAACCTTGAAGAAAGCCATCCAACAGTTCAGGCTGGCGAAGTAAAAGCAGGCAGTTACGTTTGTGTATCGGTCACGGATACCGGGCACGGCATGTCGCGAGAAACCCTGGAGCGAGCCTTTGAGCCCTTCTTTACCACAAAACCGCGCAACAAGGGTACGGGCCTGGGCCTGGCCATGGTTTACGGCTTCGTAAAGCAGTCTGGAGGCGCCGTCCGCGCCTACAGCGAACTTGGGCAGGGAACCACGGTGTCGTTTTATCTACCCCTTGCAGCCGATCTCTCGCAGCCTGTTCCAGCGGATGCGCCGAAGCCTCTCAACGCAAAAATGGGCGGCACAGTGCTGGTGGTGGACGACGAAGAGGACCTCATCGAGGTAGCCCTCGCATATCTCTCGGAGATGGGCTTTGCAACCTTTGAAGCCAAAGACGGCGCCGGCGCGCTGGAGATGCTTGCACAGCATGACGAGATTGATCTGATGGTGACGGATATCGTCATGCCGGGTGGAATGAATGGAGTGGAACTTGTGCAAAGGGCTCGTGCTTTGCGCCCCAACCTCAAGATCGTTTATTCCTCCGGATTTCCGGCGGAGGCGCTGGCAGAGAAGAGCATGCCGCTGGTTGAAGGTCCACTGCTGCGCAAGCCTTATCAACGAGCCGAATTCGCCGCCATCGTTCACAGCGTCATGGAGAGCAGCTATGCCACACCGGAGAAATGAGAACTTTCCCGATCCGACCGGTAGTTGCCGGCGTGTCGGCCAACAGCGAGTGGAGGAAGAATGAAGCCTAGCCAGAGTATCCTCGTAATCGACGATGACGAAGATATTGGTGAGTTCGTCTCTGAAGCGGCGCAGGCCATGGGATTCGATTGCACCACGACGACCAATGCAAAGGCCTTCCTGGAGTCGCTTAAACCCGATACCACCCTCATACTGCTCGACCTTTTGATGCCGGAGATGGATGGCGTTGAGTTGCTCAGGATACTCGGCGAACAGAAGTGTAAGGCCGGCATCGTCCTGATGAGCGGCGTGGGCAAACACATCCGCGAAACCGCGGAACAGTTGGCGCAGATCCTTGGTCTTTCCATCGTCGGTCATCTCCAGAAACCGTTCCGCCTGGCAGAGCTGGAGGAGGTACTTGCAAAGGGTGCGGGGCCGGTGATATCGCCGATCTTTCTACGGGGCGCCCAGTTCACTCAAAATGAGGAGTTGCGGAGCGCGATCGAGCGCAACAGTTTTGTACTCCACTATCAGCCGCTGATCGATATTGCCACGGGCGGCATTACCGGCGTAGAGGCCCTGGTGCGGTGGCAGCATCCTGAACGAGGGCTTATCTTCCCCGACAACTTTATCAGCCGCGCGGAGGAGCTTGGCCTGATCGACGAACTTGGTTGGTTGGTCATCAATCGCGGGATGAGCGAAGTATGGCAGTTTGCCAACGGCGACGGGAAGGTTCCCATGCTGTCGTTGAATGCGTCGGTGTATTCTTTCCACGACCTGAAGTTCCCTGACATGCTTGTATCGATCGCCGAGAAGAATGGCGTAAGCCCCGCGACCGTGACGATTGAGATTACAGAGAGCGGCTTGATCGATGAACTATGGAGAACATTGGACATTCTGACCAGGCTGCGGATGAAGCAGGTGAAGTTGTCCATCGACGATTTTGGCACCGGCTATGCCACGATGCAACAACTTAAAAACATACCGGCGACAGAGTTGAAGATCGACAGATCATTCGTCATGGACATGGAGTCCAGCGAAAAAGATCGCATCATGGTCCGAAAGACCATCGAGTTGGGCCACGAACTCGGCATGTGCGTGGTCGCGGAAGGAGTGGAGACCAGGGAACAACTGGACCTCCTTCGCCAGAGCGGTTGTGACTGCGCGCAAGGATACTTCTTCAGCCGGCCGCTTCCCCCGGAAGAGTTGGTGATCTGGCTTGAATCGTACCGCTCCCGGCTGGTGCATTGAGCCGAACAGGGCCAGATGGCAAGTGGCCCGTTCATCAGCTCCGAAGAATCACCCAGAACCTCGAAAAGCTGTGCCCCATTCATCGCCTTATCGCGATGAGCGGGCGGGTGATGCAGGTGAAGCGAATTAAAAACGGCTCACCCCTGGAATCGTGGCGCGGATTCCGAGCAAATCGGCCACCCTTCCGAGTGCGCCGTCGATAGTCCATAGGTGCGTCCCTGGCATAGCCAGGCAGGACGCGATTAAATGGGCATCCGTCAGTCCTATCCCCTTCGATGCCAGCCCCCGCGCTTCGATCATCAGACGCACATCCGCTAGGCGAATCAGGCAAATCTGGTTAAGGCTGTCGAGATAATGCAGCGTATTCTTCCGATCAGGCAAAAATCCGCAAGCCAACTCCGCCACGATATACGGGTGAATGCAGAGCTGGTCATTGACAATCAGGCTTTCCAACTCTGTTTTGAAGCGGTCACGACGGAACATCTCAATCCAGATGGACGTGTCTGCAAGAATCACTGTTCTTCAACGCGCAATCTGCGCACGTCCTCGATATTCGGAGCCGTTCCGGCCAGCGCCAACAGCCGACGCCCTGCCTCGCGCGCAATTAAGGATTTCAGAGCCTCGCGCAACAACTCCGCACGCTCTGTGAGACCGGTATACTCGTAGGCTGTCTTCAATAGGCTGTCATCGAGCGATACAGTTGCTCTCATAGTCCCTCCATGCACCAATTATAGCACCGAATATCGCCTAAAATACGTTCATTCGGCCGGCGTGAGTGGGCGGGCGGGTGCCACAGGTCCGGGGTTCCCACGGACAGGTCTTCGTCCGTGGGGTGGAGTTCCGGATTTTCGGACCTGGGAAACCACGAACCCCAACCAGCTTTTTTCTGATCACTGACCACTCTTCACTGACCACTGATCACTGACCACTGTTCACTGTCCAAACTCCCTTAATTACACGCAAAAAGCAGCCAAAAACGACCAAAAACCACCTATTTTTAGCCATTTTTATATGTTTTTCTCAACCCCGGCGTTGTCTTTTCCGTAAAAATCTACGTCCACACACCCACTTTCTTCGAGAACGGACCTTCCCCGCACATTCCGTATACCTGCAACTCTCGGTAATTCCCCCTTTTGTCGGCCTATACACCCAGCGAAAATACAATTTTTGACGTCCAGCAAGGCTTCATTGTTGAACGGTACTGGCGCAAAAACCCGCCCTTCGCCGCGCACCCACCAGTTACACTGATTCTGTGAAAGCCTCAGCCCATTCCGTCCAGCCCAGCCGCAAAGAATTCCTCGCGCTCGCCAAAGAGCACACGCTTGTTCCCGTCTGCCGCACGCTCTCCGCCGACCTCGAAACCCCGGTCTCCGCCTTCCTGCGCGCCGCCTGGCCGGAGCGCGAGTGCTTCATGCTGGAGTCGGTCGAGAACGGCGAGCAGGTGGGCCGCTACACCTTCATCGGCCTCCAGCCCTTCAAGCGCATCGTGGCGCGGGGCCGCGAGATCACCATCACCGAAGGCAAAAAAGTCGTCCAGAAGGAGGGCGACATCTTCGCCGAACTGCGCCGCGCGCTCAGCGGCCACAAGCCCGCGCGCCTCCAGGGGCTGCCGCCCTTTACCGCCGGCGCGGTGGGCTTCTTTTCTTACGACGCCGTCCGCCAGATCGAACGCCTGCCCGAGCTGGCCAAGGACGAACTCGGCGTACCCGACGCCTGCCTGCTCTTCTTCGACGAGGTGCTGGCCTTCGACCATGTGCGCAAGGAGATCTGGCTGGTGGTCACCGCCGATGTGACCCGCGGCAAGGCTGCCCGCGCTCCTGGAGCGGAGTACGACAAAGCCGTGGCGCGTCTCGACCGCTTCGAAAAGCGCCTCGCCCAGCCGCTGCCCAAGATGGCCGTAAGCAAGAGTAATGGCAAGCTCAAGGTGAAGCACCGCACGGCGAAGAAGGATTACCTTGCCGCCGTCGAGCGCGCCAAGGAGTACATCAGGGCGGGCGACATTTTTCAGGTCGTGCCTTCACAGCGCTTCGATGTGGAGCCAGAGGCCGATAGTTTCCAGGTTTATCGCTCGCTACGCACGGTGAACCCGAGCCCCTATATGTTCTTCCTGCGATTCACGCCTGAGGGCCCCCTGGGCGAAGTAGCGGTGAAGTCCAAGCACTCACCTAAAAAGTTAAAACCACCCACGGTGGTAGAACTCGCAGGCTCATCGCCGGAGCTGCTGGTGCGCGTGCATCAGGGCAAGGTCGAGTACCGGCCCATCGCCGGAACCCGTCCCCGCGGCGCAACCGAGGCCGAGGATCAGGCGCTGGCCGACGAGATGATGGCCGACGAGAAGGAGCGCGCCGAGCACGTGATGCTGGTGGACCTGGGCCGCAACGACGTGGGCCGGGTAAGCGAGTTCGGCAGCGTCAAGGTAGACCGGCTGATGTTCGTCGAGCGCTACTCGCACGTGATGCACATCGTCAGCACCATCGAAGGCCGCCTCAAGCCGGAACTCACAGCCGTCGATGCGCTGCGCGCCTGCTTCCCTGCCGGCACGCTCTCGGGCGCGCCCAAGGTGCGGGCGATGGAGATCATCGAAGAGCTGGAGCCAGCGCGGCGCGGAACCTACGGCGGCGCGGTGCTCTACGCCGATTTCAGCGGGAATCTCGACTCCTGCATCGCCATTCGCTCCATGCTGGCCATCGGCGGCAAAGGCTACGTGCAGGCCGGCGCAGGGATCGTAGCTGATTCCGTGCCGGAGCTGGAGTACGCCGAGTCGATCAACAAGGCCTCGGCGGTGATTCGCGCCATTGAGCGCGCGCGGGAGATGTGAGAAAAGCGGGGAATAGGGAATAGGGAATAGGGAACAGGGAACAGCCGGTGGTTCTTTAGAATTGATCGGAGCATTTCATGATAGATGCTTTGCAGCAACGAGCTGAAGACGCAGAGGAAGCGGGCGACCTGCCTTTAGCTCTTGAGTTATGGAAAGAGCTTGCCGAAAAGTACAATGAAGCGCCGCCTTTTCTCTGGTACGGGCGAGTGGCGGAAAAGCTGGCGAAGTGGGAGGAGGCGGAAAACGCATTCACCCAGGCTCTCCGTCTTCAACCACACTCCTCTTTAACAAAATTTGTCGATTCTCCAATAGTTAACGTAATGATAGGGATGCTTTGGACTAATCGGACTGACAAAGACAGAACCGCGTCTCTAGAGATTGCCAAGGAGTGGTTCCAGAACGCAATAAAGATGGAAAGAAGTGCGCCCACGCTTTCGCTTTTGGGAGCGACCTATGCCAGACTTGACGACGCCGCTGCGGCAAAGGAAGCATTTGAAGAGGCTATCAAGCTAGATCCAAACTACGACGAGGCAATGTATAACCTTGCCGCGATTGAAGAAGAAACCGATCCTCCGAAAGCCCGAGATTTGCTGGAGCGCGCAATTCAGATCGATCCGGACTATGCACTCGCTCACCATATTCTCGGCCGTGTATACGTGAGACTGAAAGACCCGGTTCGCGCCGAACAACATTATCGCCGGTGCATGGAGATCAAACCGACCGAATATTGGAACTACCTTTATCTTGCCGGCCTCTTGGTGGCGCAGAAACGAAATTCGGAAGCGGAAGAACTCTACCTGCGCGCGATTGATTTGTCTCCGGAGATGGCGGGCGCATATGAGTTTTATGCTCGCTTCCTGGAGAAGAATGGAAGGGTTGCGGAGGCGATAGAGCAGCGCGCGAAGATTAAGCCGTCCGAGCAGGCTACAACTCGCCCTGTTCCCTAATCCCTGTTCCCTGCTTTTTTACTCCGCGCCGAAGACCCGGCGAAAGAACCTTCCTACTTTCGTAAAGAAGCCAGGCTTTTTCTTCGCCGCAGACGGAGGCTGGGGCGCGGCGGGCGTTGCCTCCACTGCGGGCTGCGCGGCGTGGTCGGTGGCCTTGTATACGAACGGTTCTACCGGCTGCGATGAGCTGGAGCTTTGACTGGGCACGATGGGAGCGGGCTTGGGCAGCGGCGCGAGGCCCTCGCTCTGCGCCAGCGGGAACTCATTCGTACCCGGATGCGGCGGAGGCGGGCAGCCGCAGGGCTCCTTCTCGTTGTCCACCACCTCATGCAGGCTGCCATGCTGGAACATCACGCGCTGGCCGGGCTGGACGCGGTAATCGCCGCCCTCGAAGATGCTGGTCACCAGCACATAAGGTGCGTTGATGCCCGCATTATCCACGCAGGTGTCGCCGTGCTGGCCAAGGCGGACCTTGACCTCCGCCGCGCCGGGAGCGCCGATGAGGATGCGGAAGTCGGGCGTAAGCAGAATGTCGGAGTTGCGCCCCGTGGCGAAGCTGGCCTCGATTGCGCCGTGATCCATCGCCATCATCAGGCCGGGCGTCTCGCCGGCGGGTACGCTGGAGTCGGCGGCCAGCTTGACGGTGGTGGAGGCGCAGACGCGCAGCACGCCGCGATGCGGCAGGACGACCTCGGTGGTCTCAGCGCCGGAGGTGATGGTGCCGCTGGCGACGATGATGGCCTTGCCCTGCGAGACTTCCAGCGCGCCGGTCACCGAGGCCGCGGCGTCAGGATTTTTGCTGTCCAGCGAAACGATGGCGATGGGAGCGGCGTCGGTTACGGCGGTCTTGGGCTCGGGGACGGTTTGGGCCTGGAGCGCTGGCGTGATGAGAAGCGTGGCCGAGAGCAAGAGGCAGATTCGCATGGCAGCTACATCTCCAGGAAGTTGCGGATCATCTGGTGGCCGCCCTCGGTCAGAACGCTTTCGGGATGGAACTGCACACCCTCAATGGGCAGCGTGCGATGGCGCAGGCCCATGATGACCGAAGATTTTCCGTCGGCGCTGGGCGTGCGGGCAGTCACCATCAACTCCGTCGGTAGCGACTCCTCGGCGACGATCAGCGAGTGGTAGCGGGTGCAGGTGAGCGGCGACGCGAGTCCACTGAAGACGCCCTTGCCGTCGTGCGTGATGGAGCTGGTCTTGCCGTGCATCAGTTGGCTGGCGCGGACGACCTGGCCGCCAAAGGCCTCGCCGATGGCCTGATGGCCCAGGCAGACGCCGAGAATGGGTGCTTTGCCGGCCATCCGGCGGATCAGCGGGACCAGGATGCCGGCTTCGCTGGGTGTGCATGGCCCCGGCGAGAGCAGAATGCGCTCAGTGTGCATCGCCTCGACCTCGTCGACGGTCAGTTCGTCGTTGCGATAGACCTCGACCTTGGCGCCCAGTTCTCCCAGGTACTGAACAAGGTTGTAGGTGAACGAATCGTAGTTGTCGAGAACGAAGACCATGGTGACTTTCAGCGTACCACCTGCGGTTGGGCAGCCGCTCGCTGCTCGCTCGCACGGGCTTATGGTCTCTTATCGATGCATCCTGATTCAATTGCAAACCCGTGCCCCATCCTTTTCGCGTTCTTTGCGAAAAGGGTGGGAAACCATGAACTCCAATCCGCCTTTTTCGAGGTTCCGGCTTGCTCATCGGTTGCACACTCGCGGCGCATCTGTAAAACTCACTAACGATGGTTGTTCATTTTCTGATTCAGGGCCGGGTGCAGGGAGTTGGCTTCCGCTGGTATGTGCAGCGCGAGGCCGGCCTGCGCGACCTGCGCGGCTGGGTGCGCAACACCGAAGAGGGCGAGGTGGAGGTGATGGCCTCGGGCTCTCCGGAAACACTGGCCGAGTTGCGCGCCAGCCTGCGCCGCGGCCCACGCGGCAGCCGCGTGGACCGGCTGGTCGAGCATCAACTGGCCGAGAGCGAAGCCGACGAACTCAGCTCCTTCCGCATCGATGGCGCGTGGTAGCCCCGCTATAATTGAAGCGAAGCCAATAACCAATCCGAATTAAGGAGCAGACCCCCTCATGCCCAACGAGATCAAGCCCGCCGACGTGGAAGCCCTGAAGGCGCTGGTGCGCACGGTGCCCGATTTTCCCAAGCCGGGAATTCTGTTTTACGACATCACCACACTGCTCAAGGACAAGACCGGCTTCGCCAAGATGATCGACGCCATGGCGGCGCACTATCTGGAACAGAAGATCGACATGGTGCTGGGCATCGAGGCGCGGGGATTTATCTTCGGGCCTGCTTTGGCCTACCGGCTCAACGCCGGCTTTGTGCCGGTGCGCAAGCCGCGCAAGCTGCCCGCGCCTGTCGCGCGCGTGACCTACGATCTGGAGTACGGCAGTGACACGCTGGAAATCCACATGGATGCAATCCAGCCCGGCCAGCGCGTGGTGCTGGTCGATGACCTGCTGGCTACCGGCGGCACCATGGAGGCGACCATCAAGCTGGTCAAGGAACTGGGCGGCGAGATCGCCGGGCTGGCCTTTGCCGTCGAGCTGGACTTCCTCAAGGGCCGCGCGCGCTTCCCGGAGTACGACGTCTTCAGCCTGCTGCACTACGACGAGTAAAGGGTTAAGACGCCTCCTCCGGAGCGATCTCTTCCGCCGCTTCCTCGGCATCTTCGCCAATAAAGCTCTGCGCGTCGGCGAAGCGGTAGCCCACATACACATCCGTCAGTAGATAGACGGGATTGGCGGGGTCGTCTTCAATCTTCTTGCGCAACTGGCGGACGAAGGTGCGCAGGTACTCGACCTCCTCGCGAGCGTCGGCGCCCCACACGGCGGTCAGCAACCGCGCGTAGGTAATCACGCGGCCGGCGCGGCTCATCAGGCAGTGCAGAATGTCGAACTCCTTGCGCGTCAGATGCACCAGTTCGCCGCGCTTGGCGACCTTGCGCTTGACCGGATCGAGGCGCAGCTCGCCGATCTCGATGGGCGCGTCTTCGGCGCGGGCGGGCGCGCGTACGCGGCGAACCGCGCTGCGAATGCGTGCGATCAGCTCGCGCGTGCTGAAGGGCTTGGTCACATAATCGTCCGCGCCCAGTTCCAGCGCCTCCACCTTATCCTCTTCCTGGTCGCGCACCGTCAGCATCAGAATCGGCAGCCGGGGCGCAAAAGCGCGAATGCGACGCAGCGTTTCAATGCCGCCGATGCCGGGCATATTCACGTCGAGCAGAACCGCGTCGAAGACGCTCGCGCGCAGCGTTTGCAGCGCCTCTTCGCCGCGCGAGGCCTCCATCACCTGAAAGCCGAGCTCGACGAGCGGCGGACGCAGCGCCCTGCGGATCGCCGATTCATCATCGACGACAAGAATGCGAATCACAGGCTGGTTCATCAAGAAGACTCCTTCCGCGCTGAGGCGGGGATGGCCGCAAAAAACGTGGTTCCCTTCACCTCGTCGCTGGTAACCCAAACATAACCGCCATGAATCTGCGCCACGCGCTTGGCCACCGAGAGGCCGATGCCTGTGCCGCTGGCGCGGTTGGCGCGCGTCGAAGAACGATAAAAGCGGTTGAATATCCTCTCCCGGTCGTTGATGGGAATCACCGGGCCGAAGCTGTGCACCGAGAAGATCGCCTCCGCGTTGACCTGCGCCACGCGAATGGTGATAGCTGTGCCGTAGAGCGAATACTTGCAGGCGTTGTCGATGTACTGCGTCAGCAGCATCACCATCAACTGGCGGTCGCAGCAGACCACCTGGCCGTCGTCCTCGAGTTCGATGGCCACCTTCATGCTGGCCAGCCGGTCGCGCAGGCTGGCAACGACCTCTTCAATCAGCGACGCGACGGCGACGGGCGTGGCGTGAATCTTGACCTCGCCGGCATCCAGGCGCGCGGTGGTCAGCAGGCGCGTCGTCAGGTTGCCCAGCAGGCCGGTCTGTTCGTCGATCAGCGCCACCAGCTCCGCCTGTCCGGGCGAGAGATGGCCCATCTCGCCCAGGCCCGTCGAAGCTGCGCGAATGGCGGTCAACGGCGTCTTGTAGGCGTGGGCGAGCGAGTCCAGAACCGTCGAGCGCAACTGCTCGGTGCGCCGTTCGGTCTCGATGCGGCTCTCGTTGGCGAAGGCCCGGTAGCGGTCAAACGTAATCGCGATCAGCGAGGCGATGGCATTATTGGTCAGCGGGCTGGTATCGCCGCGCACAACCAGAGAACCCACCGGCACCGTCCCCAGGCGGACAACACGCCGCCCCATGCCGGAGACCGGATCGTCGTCCGAGCTGCTGAAGTAGTAGACGTTCTGCGCCAGCTCGCGCGGGTCCACGTTCCAATTGCCGGCCTGATAGACCTCGTGCAGGTCGGCGTCGAAGACCGCGACGGCCTCCAGCGCGAAGATTTCATGCACCAACTCGGCCAACTGCGGCCCCGGCTCGACGTGCGGATTCAATTCCAGCGTGCGCCGGGTGAACTCATAGAGGTCGCGCATCTGCCCTCCCCACGACTCGGCCTCCTGTGCCTGGTCCTTGAGGCGCGAAGAGAGCCGGCTGACCACGAGCGCGACGATCACAAAAACCAGCAAGGCAACCGTGTTGGCGGGATCGGCGGCCAGGTTGGCCTGGGCCTGGCGGGTGGTGAAGAAGCTGTGCAGAAAAACAGCCGACAGCGAGACAATCACCGCCTGCCAGAATCCGCAGAGCAAGGAGATGGGCACCACAATCAGCAGGTAAAGCAGCGCGGCCACGGGCAGCAGCCATCCGGCCCAATGGGAAAGAGCCGAAACCAGAACCACGGCCACCACTCCCAGCGCGCACTCCAGAATGAAGAGCAGCACCCGCAATCCGGAGCCGCGCCCACGCAACGCGCCGAATGGGGAAGTGATCGGGATGGAGAGCAAAGACAACGAATCACTCAATTCTTCGCAAGACAGTCCGTGAATGCGATGAAACTTGAGAGGATTCTAGCAGGTTCTTCAGTTTCCCCGGCATGGAAAAGGCGTATTGGAGGCTGAGTTGATCGGGAACTGCCCCAGCTTCCGCCCCTGATTCCAGCGGCGGCGAATCTGGAGGGCGCGGATCGGTAAACGCCTGATTTTTCCACCGTTCAGCGGGAAATCTTCACGGATTCCTTATACGGAGACTCTATAATTTAGACGAATGCCCCACACCTTTATCTGCGTCCAAGAAGGAGACCCATGTCCACTGACTACCGCAATTTTCTAGCTCTCTCTTATGAGCAGCTGGAAGAACTCAACCTGGAAGCCAAGGCCGACCGAAACAATCGCGTGGCCGCCCATGAGATTCGCGAGAAGCGGCTGAAGTACCTGACCGACGAGAAGCGGATCAAGGCCGTAACTGTGCTCTTCACCGACCTCGAAGGCCGCCTCCACCTGCTCGACTACGACAAGAAGTTCCTGCTCGGCGCCCACGAGAACCTGACCTTCGACGGCTCCTCCATCCGCGGCTTCACCGCCCAGAAGGAGAGCGATCTTAGACTTGGAATTGACTGGAGCGCCTTCTACTGGGTGCCCGCCGACATCTTCGGCAACGGCAAAGTGCTGGTCTTCGGAAACGTCATCGACAAGGACGGAACCGCCTACTCCGGTGACCTGCGCGGCGTGCTCAAAGCCTATGCCGACGCGCAGCACAAGGCCAACGGCTACACCCTCAACGCGGCCACCGAGATCGAGGGCTTCCTCTTTGCGGGCAAGGACGCCGAGCGCACCTATCACCAGACCGGCAAGTTCGAGTTCATCTCATCCGGAGGTTACTACCACTCGCTGCCGCTCGATCCGCTGCGCCAGTTCATCGACACATCCGCCGAAGTGCAGCGCGCCATGGGCTTCCAGAACGAGAAGGATCACCCGGAAGTCGCTCCCAGCCAATACGAGATCAACTACAGCTACGCTGAAGTAGTGGGCGCGGCCGACCAGATTCAGCTCTACAAGCTGCTCACCCGCCAGATCGCCAACAACATGGGCTTCACCGCCTGCTACCTGCCCAAGCCGATCGTCGGCGTCAACGGCAGCGGCATGCACACCAACGTCTCCGTCTCCAAGGGCAAGACCAATCTGTTCTGGAACGAGAAGGGCGAGGAGCAGCTCGATGCCTTCGGCTGGAACTTCCTGGATCGCATTCTGACCAGCGCGCTGGACCTGTGCCTGATCTTCAACTCCAGCGTGAACGCCTATCGCCGTCTCGATCCGCACTTCGAAGCGCCGAACCAGATTCGCGCCTCGGCCGTGGATCGCGGCGCCATGGTTCGCGTGCCCATCGGCAACCACCGCTCGATGCGTACCGAAGTTCGCGCCGTGGCTCCGGACGCCAACCCCTATCTCACGCTCTACGGCATCTTCAAGACCGGCCTCGACGGCGAAATCTCCAAGGACAAGAACCTGCGCGCCGGCGGACACTATCTGCCCGACAACATCCAGAAGGCCATCGCGGACTTCGAAGCGTCACCGTGGATCGCGAAGATTCTGGGCGGAGACGTGCAGGGCCGCTATGCCGAGCTGAAACAGGCCGTGGCCAACCGCAGCCCGCGCGAACTGGGCACCGTCGTCAAGGGCTCCGAGGTGCAGTTCCACCACGAGGTCTATAACCAGTCGCTCTGGAATATGTTCTAGGCGAAGGCAAGAGAAAATTCCGGTTGCCCCACCCTCGCCGCGTTCTTGTTTTTGTGGCTAGGGCGGCATACCAGACAGTAGGGTGCCCCAGATCCCCATTTTGGGACCTGGGATACCACGACCCACGGCCAAGACAACAAGGGCGGCAGACCGGCAGCGGTTTGCCGCCCTTGTACTTTTATGCAAAGAGAAGACAAGGCAATTAAAGCCCTTGCCGCCATGATCGGCAAGGTCACAGTATTCCTCCCTTTGCTGAATGTCCTCAATGCGTAACGGTGTCAATTCTCCCCGGCGATTTGACACCGTGAGCCGCATTTGCGAGACTCATAACTGCTGCTTGTTCAGCGAAATGCTGGACTTGTGTACTGTGCCGAAGTGGCGGAATTGGCAGACGCGCGTGGTTCAGGTCCACGTACTCGCAAGGGTGTGGGGGTTCGAGTCCCTTCTTCGGCACCAGTTGTTTAGAATCAATGGATTAGAGTAGATTCATAAGAAAATTCTTTCCGAATTCCAGAGGCCTTCTTCATCCTCAGGTCTGCGCAACGCGGCCGGGTACCCCACCCTTGATTTGACTAGAAATTCTAGGTGTCCCATCCTCGCCGACCAGGCCAACCTCGCCGCCCGCTACCAGCGCCGTCTGCCGCTGTATCGCACGGCACACGTCTCCATCCCCGTCGATGCGCTTGTCCCAGAAGAGGCCGTGGACCGCATTTTGTCCGCATCGGGACGATAAAAGGAAAGACTGAGCAAGATTAACCTGACACAGAGTGCATCTCCGGCTCAATATCGGTTACGAACAAGGGGGTGCAGCCATGATGTTTCCAGACACATCCAACGCCCAGCAGAGCGCCGCGTTGCGTCAAGCCGCCGAGCGCTCCCCAGCCGCCTCCAACACCGAATACGAGTACGGGTACGCTACCTGGAGTCCCATGCCTCCGAGGCGCGAAGGACTCACCGGCATTCCTCCGCAAGCACATTCCGTCTCAACCCAGGAAACTCTCCGCCAAGCCAGCCGCTAATCCCTGTTCCCTGTTCCCTGTCACTGTAGGATCGGAATCCCCGCGATCCGCCGCTGCCACTCCGCCGGGCCGGTCTGGTGAACGCTCGTTCCTTGCGAGTCCACCGCCACCGTCACCGGCATATCGCGCACGTCGAATTCATAAATCGCCTCCATCCCCAGGTCGGCAAAGGCCAGCACCCGCGCCCCGTGAATAGCCTTCGACACCAGGTAAGCCGCGCCGCCCACCGCCATCAAATAGACCGCGCCAAACTCGCGGATCGCCTCAATCGCCGCCGGCCCGCGCTCGGCTTTGCCCACCATGCCCAGCAGGCCCGTCTCGGCCAGCATCTGTCGCGTGAACTTGTCCATGCGCGTCGCCGTCGTCGGCCCCGCCGGCCCCATCACCTCATCGCGCACCGGGTCCACCGGCCCCACGTAGTAGATGAACCGCCCGCGGAAGTCCACCGGCAGCTTCTCGCCCCGGTCCAGCATGGCCGTCAAGCGGATATGCGCGGCGTCGCGGCCGGTCAGCAGTTTCCCAGTCAGCAGCAGCACTTCTCCCGGCTTCCAGGTCGCCGCCTCCGCGCGCGTCACCGTGTCCAAATTCACGCGCCTCGCCGTCGATACATCATGTTCCAGCTTCGGCCAGCTATCCAGATTCGGCGGGTCCAGATACACCGGCCCGCTCCCGTCCAGCACAAAATGTGCATGCCGCGTCGCCGCGCAGTTGGGAATCATCGCCACCGGCAAATTGGCCGCGTGCGTCGGATAATCCAGCACCTTCACGTCCAGCACGGTGGTCAGCCCGCCCAGCCCCTGCGCGCCAATCCCCAGCCGGTTGACCTTGTCGTACAACTCCAGCCGCAACTCCTCGCAGCGCGTCGCCGCTCCCCGCGCCTTCAACTCCTGTATGTTGATCGGCTCCATCAACGACTGCTTGGCCAGCAGCATCGCCTTCTCCGCCGTGCCGCCAATCCCAATCCCCAGCATCCCCGGCGGACACCATCCCGCGCCCATCGTCGGCACCGTCTTCAGCACCCAATCCACAACCGAATCCGACGGGTCCAGCATGATGAACTTGGCCTTGGCCTCCGACCCTCCGCCCTTGGCCGCCACCGTCACATCCACCGTCGCGCCCTTCACCAGCTCCACCGTCACGCAGGCCGGCGTGTTGTCTTTGGTGTTGGTCCGCTTACCCGCCGGGTCAGCTAGAATCGAAGCCCGCAGCTTGTTGTCCGGATCAAGATAAGCCTGCCGCACGCCCTCATCCACCAATGTCTGAATGTCCTTGCGCTCTTCGCCCGGAGCAGCAGCAATAGTCACATCCATCCCGACCTTGAGAAACGCCGTCACAATCCCCGTATCCTGGCAGATGGGCCTGTGCCCCTCGGCGCACATCCGGCTATTGATGAGAATCTGCGCAATCGCATCCCGCGCCGCCGGCGACTCCTCGCGCTCATAGGCCTTAGCCAGGCTGGTAATGTAATCCACCGGGTGGTAGTAGCTGATGTACTGCAACGCCGCAGCAACGCTGGCAACAAAATCTTCCTGCCGGATGATGGTCATGGGGAAGCTCCTCGTAAACAGTTTAGGCTAATCGAAGAGGTTAGATACGAAGGGCAACACAGTCTCGGAGAAAACTGGTACAATTCCCGCAACTGGCCAATCACAGAAAGAGGAGAGCTTAATCATGGCACGACCGAGAGTATTCATCAGTTCGACGTTCTATGACCTGAGGCAAATCCGCGCCGATCTGGATTCCTTTATTCGACGGATGGGATATGATCCTGTGCGAAATGAAAGTGGAAAGATTCCATACGGAAAAGAGCAGAAGCCGGAAGAATATTGCTATCGCGAGATTGAGTCTTGTGACATAGTAGTTGCCGTCATTGGCGGTAGATTTGGTTCACAATCTCAACAGTCGGCCTACAGCGTTTCTCAGTCTGAAATTCGAACAGCAGTTAATCGGGAAAAGAGTCTCTTTATCTTTATTGAAAAGGGGGTCCATACAGAGTATCAGACATATTTGAAAAACAAGAATAATGAAGGAATAAAATACCATTATGTAGATCGGATAGAGATATATGGCTTTATCGAAGAGATTCTCAGCCTTCCGAGGAATAATCCGGTCCATCCATTTGAAACTGCTGAAGACATAACAGAATTTCTGCGCGAACAATGGGCTGGAATGTTCCAGCGGTTTCTTCAAGAACAGGATAGAGCACGTGAGGTTTCGCTCATACTCAGGCTAGATCAGACTGCCTCTACTCTGGACCGCCTTGTGCAATACCTAAGCGAACAAAATGAGACACAATCTGACGCTCTTGAGCAGATTGTACTTTCAAATCATCCCGCATTTCGGCGTTTGGCCAAAGTGATGGGTTTCTCATTCCGGGCATTTTTTGAGACTCGCGAAGAACTTAATAAACTGCTTGAAACGTTCGGATATACAGAAGAGCCTTTCCCAACCGACCCAAAGTTGTCCATTTGGACCCGTGAGCTTAAGTCTCAGAACAAAGTTGCATCCTTGAAGGTTAGGGACGAGCTATTCGATAAAGATGGAAGAATTCAGCCACAAGGCGCCATTCGATGGGATGACGATTGGATCACAAGAGAAGTACAGGATGCATACGCCGCGCCAGAAATATCCGATGACGATATTCCTTTCTGAGAGACAGATGTCTGAATATCGTTTCTAGATTCCTGGATACTCACTCCTGTTACACCGCCGCCCGCAAATCCGTATGCCCAAAATCATCGCCCTTCCACAGCACCGGTTCGCGCTTCTCGCGGGCCAGCGCATACGTGAAGCAGTCGCCGAAGTTGAGGTTAGAGGGGTGGCCGCTACCCTTGCCAAAGTCGCGATAAGCCTCCCACGCAATCTTTGCCTGCGCAGCGGTTACCGGTTCGATCTGGAGTCCGGGGTTTTCGAGGATTTCTTCCAGTCGGGCCATGAGGATCGGATCCTTGTACCGGCCCACAACAATCCTCGACTCAAGATAAGATGCGGCGGAGATGCGTACCACCTTTGCCGCCTCGATCACCTCGGAAAAGGCTTCGGCTTCCGGTTCATTCTTGAGAATTGCGATCAGGGCTGAGGTGTCAACGATCATATCGGCAGCCCCGTTTCCGGATCATAAAGTTCATCCAACAGTTCCTTGGAGGTCTTGCCGTCATTCATCATCGGCCCAGTCTCACGGCTGATTTCCATCAGCCAATCCGCGAAGAGCTTTTTTCTGCGCTGGCTTTGCTTTTCTCGCTCGATCTCGCGCTCCACAGCCTCAGTCACCGCGGTCACAAGGCTCACCCCTCGCAGCGCCGCGAGTTCACGAATATGCGTCTCAACTTCAAGGTTTTTGATGTTGATTGCCATCAAATTCCACCCTTCCACCATATATTTCCACCATTCTACCATAAAACCTCAACCGAATCGGAAAGAACCAGTTCGCCAAGCCAAAATCCCCTCCCCGTCCGGCGCCGGCTCTCATCCGCCCCGCGCCAGCGCGCCGCTCTGGTTCCCATCCCGCTCATCCTGTAAACTGTACGCAAGACTCAAAACCACAAGGCATCCGCCGTTTTACCTCAGGCGAAATCTATGAAGATGAAATCTATTCTTGAAACCAGCGCTGCCGACTGCCATCCCGCCAGCGTGCCGGATTACATCCCGCTCCCCGAGCTGCGTGCGTTGCAGTTGCAGCGTGTGCAGGCCGTGGTTGCGCGCGCCTGGGATCATGTCGAACTCTTCCGCTCCCGCATGGATGAGCGCGGCCTTGTGCCCGAGGATATTCGCATCCTCGACGACATCGCCAAGCTGCCTTTTACCGTGAAGTCTGATCTGCGCGCCACCTATCCCTTTGGACTTTTTGCCAGCCCCATGAAGGACGTGGTCCGTCTGCACGTCTCCAGTGGAACCACCGGCAAGCCCATCGTCGTCGCTTACACCAGTGACGATGTAAATGTATGGACCTCGGTGATTGTGCGCTGCTTTGCCGGCTGCGGGCTGCATCGCGGAGACATTCTTCAGAACGCCTATGGTTACGGCCTCTTCACCGGCGGCCTGGGCACGCACTATGGAGCAGAAGCGCTGGGCGCGACGGTCGTCCCCACATCGGGCGGCAACGCGGATCGGCAGATCATGCTATTGAAGGATTTTGGCGTGACGGCGATCTGCTGCACGCCCACGTATTTTCTGCATCTGATCGATCGCGCCGCGGAACTCGGCGTGGACTTGAAGCAACTGCCGCTGCGCGCGGGAGTCTTCGGCGCCGAGCCGTGGACCGAATCGATGCGCAAGCACATCGAAAACAAAAGCGGCATCGAAGCCTTCGACATCTACGGCCTCTCGGAGATTATCGGACCGGGCGTGGCCTGCGAATGCCGCCGCCATCAAGGCCTGCACATCTTCGAGGATCACTTCTATCCGGAGATTATTGATCCCGAATCGGGCAAGCCGCTGCCGGATGGGACAGAAGGCGAGCTGGTGCTGACTACGCTGAGCAAGCATGCGATGCCGATGATCCGCTACCGCACGCGCGACATCACCATGCTGCTGCCGGGCCGTTGCGAGTGCGGCCGCACGCTCAGGCGCATGGGCCGCATCGGCCGGCGCAGCGACGACATGCTGATTATTCGCGGCGTCAATGTATTTCCATCGCAGGTGGAGACTGCGCTCTTGCAGATCGAAGGCACGCTGCCGAATTATCAGATCGTGCTGACGCGCGAGCAGGGCTTGGATCAGATGGAAGTGCGGGTCGAAGTCACGCCGCATATGTTCAACGATCAGATCGGCGCGTTGCAGGGACTGCAAGCCAGAATTCAGTCCGCGCTCGATCATGTGCTCGGCATCCGCGTCCAGGTTTCGCTCGTTGAGGCGTATTCGCTGGAGCGCAGCCAGGGCAAAGCAAAACGTGTCATCGACAGGCGGACATCATGAAGATCAATCAGATTTCGCTCTTTGCGGAAAACAAACCGGGCCACATCAGTGCTCCCGCGCGCCTTCTGGCGCAGGAAGGCATCGACATTCGCGCCTTGTTCCTGGCCGACAGCCAGCACTTCGGCATTGTGCGCATGATTGTCTCCAACTGGCAAAAAGCTGCCGCGCTTTTTGAAGCTCATGGATTCGTCGTGAAAGTGACGGAGGTTCTCGCCGTCGAAGTGCCCGACCATCCGGGAGGCCTGGCGGACGTGCTGGGAGCGCTGGACGGAAGCGGCATCAACATCGAGTATATGTATGCATTTCCTTATCCTCGCGGAGACCAGGCAATCCTCATCTTCCGCTTCGCGGATCCGGACGCGGCGATTACGCGCTTGCAGGCGGCGGGCATCAACCTGCTAGCCAGCGACGAACTCTTGAAATAAAAGGCCAACAACTATGTCCGCATCAAAGACCATCACCCGGCAATTAGAGAACGCCTCCTGGATTCGACGTATGTTCGAGGAAGGCGTGCGCTTGAAGCGCGAGCGCGGGGCCGATGCGGTCTTCGATTATTCGCTTGGCAACCCCGACGTGGAACCGCCGCCCGCGGTGATGGATGCGCTGCGGCGCGTTGTGGCCGCCAACCGTCCCGGCTCGCATGGCTATATGCCCAATCCCGGCTACCCGCAACTCCGCGAGGCCGTCGCTCGAAAACTCCAAAGAGAGACCGGCCTTGCGTTCACCGCCGAGGATGTCTTTATGACGGTCGGCTCCGCGGGCGCATGCAACGTGATACTCAAATCGATCCTCGATCCGGGCGATGAAGTCATTGTCTTGATGCCCTTCTTCGCCGAGTACCCGTTTTATATCGCCAACCATGGCGGCTCCATGGTCCCTGTCGAGACCGATGCTTCCTTCCTGCCCGATGTGGAGCGCATCGCCGCGGCGATCACACCGCGCACGCGCGCGCTGATTCTCAACACGCCCAACAATCCCACCGGCCGCGTTTATCCGGAGCGTGTGCTGCGCGATCTGCAAACGATGCTTTCGCTCTCCGCCCAGCCCATTACCGTGATCAGTGACGAGCCTTACAATGCTTACGTCTATGACGGAAAGCATCAGCCCAGGGTAGCCTCGTTCATCGCCCAAACAGCGATCTGTAACTCGTGGTCCAAGTCGCTGGGATTGCCTGGCGAGCGCATCGGCTACCTGGCGCTCTCGCCGCAGCTCGACGATGCCGAAAATCTGCGCCGCGCCTGCGCCTTCAGCAATCGCATTCTGGGATTCATCAACGCGCCGGCGATCTGGCAGTGGGTGATGCTGGAGTCCCTCGATGAGACCATCGACGCCGCGCCTTACGAGTACAAGCGCAATGTGCTTTGCGATGCGCTTCAGGCCATCGGCTACGAGGTCACGCCGCCTGAAGGCGCATTCTATGTCTTCCTCAAGACTCCCATCCCGGACGACATTGCGTTTACCAAACGGCTTGCAGAGGAAGGCGTGCTGGCAGTGCCCGGCACAGGCTTTGGACGCTCCGGCTACATTCGTCTCTCGCTCACGATTCCGCTGGAGCGCATCGAGAAATCAATCAGCGGATTTGAGCGCGCATTTCTCTCCTAGCTTCGATGAGCAGGTTGAGAGATGCTCACAGTCTGCTTGTGCGGAATTGTCCATGCCGTATAGCTATTGAAGAGAAACTGTCCGCCCAGAATCAGCAGCCACACCCACAGCGCAAAGCGCAACTGTCGTCGCGGGACGCGCGTGCTGACCAGCGTTCCAACAATGGCGCCTGCAACGCCGCCCGCGATGAGATGATAAAGCAATTCCGGATTCGAGGCGTGCGAGAACCAGTGCGCGCCGCTGCCGATCAACGAAATCACAAAGCCGAAGGCAATATCCGTGCCCACCACTTGCGCGGGCAGCAGCGTGGTCAGGCTGAGCAGCGCGGCCGAACCGAGCGCACCCGCGCCGGCCGAGGAGAAGCCGACCTCGGCGCCAACGGGAAACATCAGCCATGGCAGGCGGGGACTATGATCCGGCGGCTGCGGATTCTGTCGCATCGGACGAAAATAAACAAAGATCTGCCACGCGGAGGTCGTCACCAGAATCGTGCCCAGCAGCGCGTTCATCAGGTTCTGCGATCCGGCGTTGACAAGATGCTTCAAGAAGAGCGAGCCAATGATCACGCCGGGAACGCCACCCAAAAGCATATAGCCGAGTGTCCGCCAGGCAACGTTGCGGCGCATGATTTGCGCTGGAATCAAAATCAATTTGACTGCCGTTGCGAACATCAATCCAATGCCGACCGCAATCGGCGCGGGAACTCCGAGAAACAAGACCAGAACCGGTACTGTGACGGTGCCCGCGCCCACTCCGGTGAGCGCGATAAACAATGCGATGATGAATCCAATGAGGTACTGCATACTCTCTCCTTCGCAACTGCTGACTCGCCTTATTGCCTCGGCGCTGCCTCGATGTGAATGCCGCATTCAACTTTGCGACCCGCCCAACGGCCGGAGCGCGCATCGTTTGGATCCAGTGGAAGCGAAGTACATGGCTCGCAACCGATGGAGGAGTAGCCGCGTTCATAAAGCGGCAGCAGCGGAATCGACAGCGATTCACAGGCGTACCAAACTTCGCGCGTCGTCCACGCGGCGAGTGGCGCCAGCTTGAGCACCTGCTTGCCGCCGGGAAGCGTGAAGAGCGCGGACTCCTCAAGATTTGTACGGCTCTTGGCCTGCTCCCTGCGCAAGCCGGTAATCCACACGCGGTATTCGGCAACCGCCTTGAAGAGCGGCTCAACCTTGCGTAGTTTGCAGCACTGATCCGGCGCGGATTGATAGAGCAGGCCGTGCTCGGCCTCTTGCTCGGCAACGGTGTGCGCCGGCAGCAGGTTGATGAGATTCAGTTGCCACTCGCTTGCCATGCGGTCCCGATAAGAATAGGTCTCGGCGAAGTGGTAGCCGGTATCAAGAAAAAGAATCGGAATGCGCGCATCGAATTCAAGCGCCAGCTTGGCGAGCAGCACATCTTCGGCCTGAAAGCTGCACGTCAGGCACGCATCCTGCTTAACGGTGATTTCGCGTGCCAGAGCCGCGCGCGCTTCATCGAGTTTGGTCTTCACCTGCGCATGGATTTCAACTGTGCTCATGACCTGCTTCCTTTCCGATTCTGTTGAATCAGCGGTTTCCTAGATTTCCCAATCCGCGTTTCCTGACGACAAAAGAATGCCGCTGCGCGCCAGCAGCTCATTCACGGCTGCGATCGCTGCAACCGGATCACTTGCGTTGAGGGCGATTAGCTCGCCATCGGCTTGCGCGGTGAGAGTCTCGCCCGCGGCCAGATTGACGATCAGCGCGATCATTCCGGAGAGAACCTTCGAGCGGATCAAGTGTTCAATCGTGCTGCTGATTCCGAATTCCGCATCGACTTCAAGGCGCGCGGTGATCGCGCCGCGAACAAAGAGCGAGCGCTCGATGCGATCAATCAACTCAACCGGCCCCGTCAATTCAAGAACGCCGCCGCGATGACCCCAGTGCGCGGCTCTCTCCTCCGCTGTCACCGGACCGGAAGTTGAAGCTGCCGGGTTGGAGGCCGCGGTGATCATGCCCGCCGCGACGGTGCTGTTGGTCTCGGCGTCGATCAGAATGAATGCGCCGGTCGAGCGATTTTCGCCGTAAAGGTCGAGCGCGATCGGACGCAGCAAATCAATGTTGACCACGCCGATGCCATTCATCTCCAGCGTCTCGGCTGCCTCATGCGCCAGCGTGCCGATGTTGGTGCGATGCTCAATGGATGAAACGAATGCGGGAACGGTCTGGCTGGTGTGCTTGAGAAGATAGCGCCGATTGCGCTGAAGCGGCCGCGCATCCATCCAGACGAGCGCTGCCTGAAGGCGCTTGGCGACCGTTGCCTGCGCTTGCGTGGCGACGATCAGATCGCCGCGGCTGATGTCGATCTCACGATCCAAAACCAGCGTGACCGATTGCGGCGCTATGGCCTCATTGAGGTCTCCATCAAAGGTTACGATGCGCGCAACCTCTGCGCTTCTACCCGAGGGCAGCACGGTGATTTTGTCGCCGGGGCGTACGGTTCCTGAAGCAACCTGGCCGGCAAATCCGCGAAAGGTATGATCGGGACGAAGAACGCGCTGCACGGGAAAGCGAAAGGGCGCGGCGTGCGTTTCCAGCGCCGATGGCAGCGACTCCAGAAGCTCCAGCAGCGATGGTCCCTTGTACCACGGCATTGCATCGGAACGATGCACGATGTTGTCTCCGGCAAGCGCGCTGACCGGAACGAAACGAACTTCAACAGGGCTGCCGGTATCGGCTGCAATCTGATTGAGTACGGAAGTGAAATCCAACTCGATCGCGCGGAAGGCAGCCTCGTCGTAGCCGATCAAATCCATCTTGTTCACAGCGACAATCACGTGGCGCACGCGCAGCAACGATGCAATGTAAGCGTGGCGGCGCGACTGAATCAGAACGCCCTTGCTGGCGTCGATCAGCACCACCGCGGCATCGGCCGTTGACGCGCCAGTGGCCATGTTGCGCGTGTACTGCTCATGGCCCGGCGTGTCGGCGATGATGAACTTGCGGCGTGGCGTGGAGAAGTAGCGATAGGCCACATCGATGGTGATGCCTTGCTCGCGCTCGGCGCGCAGGCCGTCGGTGAGCAATGCGAAATCAATCTGTCCGGGAGCGGTAGTTCCCTTCCCTTCAATGGAGCGCACCTGGTCTTCGTAGACCGATTGCGTGTCGTAGAGCAGGCGGCCGATGAGCGTGGACTTTCCATCGTCCACACTGCCCGCAGTCGAAAATCGCAGCAAATCTTTTTCGCGTTCATCAGCAAGATAATCGCCGACTGAGAATGGGAGTGCCGTGAGTATCGCCATTTAGAAGTAGCCCTCCCGCTTCTTGATCTCCATCGAACCTTCCTGGTCGTGATCGATCGCGCGGTTGGCGCGCTCCGACGAGCGGAATTGCAACAGCTCCGCAATAATCTTCGGCAGCGTGTCGGCGTCGGAGCGGATCGCCCCGGTGCAAGGGCTGCAACCCAGTGAACGCAGCCGCGACTTGATCATCTGCGGCTGCTCTCCGAGCCGCGCAACAAAAGCCTGTTCAATCGGAAGCAGCGCCTCCTGACCCGAACCGGCAGGGCGCACATACATTGGCCGCTCCTTGGCGAAGTAAAGATCGACCACCGGAATATTTTCTTCGTGGATGTACTGCCAAACGTCCATCTCCGTCCAGTTGGAGAGCGGAAAGACGCGAATGCTTTCGCCGGGATGTACGCGCGCGTTATAGAGATTCCACAGCTCCGGGCGCTGATTTTTCGGATCCCACTGACCGGCCGAGTCGCGGAAGGAATAGATGCGCTCCTTGGCGCGGGATTTTTCTTCATCGCGGCGCGCGCCGCCAAAGGCTGCGTCGAAGTTGTAGTGGCGCAGCGCATCGAGCAGCGCCTGCGTCTTCAGCAATCCGCAGCAGCGCTTGGTGTCGAGCGCAATAGGATTCGTACCGGCTGCAATCGCGGTTTCGTTGCGCCAGACCAGCAGCTCCGTACCCACGGAGCGAGCCATCGCATCGCGAAAGCTGATCATCTCGGCAAACTTGAAGCCGGTGTCCACGTGCAGCAGAGGAAAAGGAATCGGCGCGGGATAGAAGGCCTTCTGCGCCAGCCGCAGCATGACAGACGAGTCCTTGCCGATCGAGTAAAGCATGACGGGCCGCTCGAATTCAGAGGCCACTTCGCGCAGGATGTGAATGCTCTCGGCTTCAAGCAGTCGCAGATGGCTCAGGCGCTGCGAAGCGGTTACGCTCGCGGGCGGCGATGGAGGAGATAGGACTTCGGCAACCGGCATGCATGACCTCTTTCAGTAAGTGGATCGCTGAAGGCCAATGCTGCGGGTCCGCACACCGGCTTTTCAGCGAGGGGTGCGTCTTCTGATGAATTGCGAATGGGAAATCAGAGACTAGAGCATACACCCGTCGAAGATCATCGACAGGCAACAACACGAGCGGCTTTTGGAGACGCGAATCATGTGTATTCCCATAGTACCAATACAATTGGATAAATGCAATCCATAATGATTTGCATTCCGAATAATTGGAGCGCCGGGCGGGAGTTGAACCCGCGCATACAGGTTTTGCAGACCTGCGCGTTAACCGCTTCGCCACCGGCGCTTTTGAATTTGATTGCCCAGTTGGCTACTTCTTTCCGTTGTCTTTGAAGTTCAGCGCAAAGTAGTAGTACGTGTACGAATGGCTGGTTGTCACATTCGACAGGAACTGGCCACCACCGAAGTAGCCAACGCCGCCGCCCAGGTTGAAGTGCTTATTGAGTTCATACCAGGAGTAGCTATCGATTTCCGCGCCCACATGGCGGCCGTGAGCGGTCTTGTTGTACACGATCGAACTGCCCGAAGTGTTGTAGATCGAATCCAGCACCGAAGCCGCCCAAAAGTCCAGCCCCTGCACCGTGAGGCTGAGCCGCCGGTGAGGCTCAACGGTGGATCCCGCGCGCACCGACTCAATGTTCTGCGCGCCGAAGAGGTCGGCAATTCCAAGGCGGTCGTGGGCTGTTGGGTAGATCGTATCGAAAGTGGAGTGCTTTGCGTTCGTTGCCGGATTGCTGTTGCCCGAGGCGTAATCGTACTGGGTAAAGACGCGCGGCTTGGCCGCTACATCGAGGAATTGGTACGCCGCGCCTCCCTGCGCCGCCCAGGCGCCGATGCTTTGCGTTCCCACTGTGCCGCCTTCGTAGATCAACTCGCCCCCGTAATCGAAGGCCTTATGGGCTTGTGCCTTGAAACGCACACCACCAACCTTCTCGTTTTCCTTGCCGGTGGTCTTGCTCTTGGCTGGTTCCACGACCTCTGCCGGCTGCACTCGCCACAGGAAGAACGGCTCAAGATTCGAGTGCGGCACAAGAAAATCATCGATGCGGCCGTACGCTCCGTAGATGTTGTTGCCTTCCTGATGCGGGCTCACGCCATAGGCCTGCGGCACCACAGCCGAGGCGGCGAGGATGCCCAGGTGCTCACGCTTCGCATTCAGGTTCAGCACCGCCGCATCGTAGGAACGGGCCTGGTTGCGCCACTCGGAGTTGGCGATGATGGTGTTGTTGTAGTTGATGAGCTGCCGCCCCACGCGCAGGCTGAACCAGTGCTTGTCGGGCGCGCCGATCTCGACGTAAGCCTTCTTCAGATCCCAGCGAACCGTGTTTGGCGGGCCGATCGGCGGGTTTTGCAAGCCTGCACGAGCGTCCTGCACCTGCGCCGTAACCCGGAACCAACTGGGCGTACGCAGATCCACCTGAAACCGGAAACGGTTCAACAGATAGGAATCATCCACCTTCGCCTTGAAGCTTGAATTGCTGTACCCCTCGTACCGGAACCGCTCCTCGGCCTGCAAGTCAATCCACTTGGGCAGTTTTGCGTCAACATAGGTCGCTGGGGCAAAGTCGTGAAAGTCATAGGGCGCTGGATTGCCGGTAGTCCGCCAGGCCGCGCCGTTCAGAAAGCTCAAAGGGTTCGCCTCCGGCCCGGTGATGTATGCGCCATTGAACGCGGACGTCGCGTTTTGCGTGGTAATGTCGTCCTGCGCGGCCAGGGGCAGGCCCGCCGCTATAGCAATCAGAAAAAGCACAGCTGAGATCGATAGCGGCAACCGGCGCAGGAAAGTAGACATCACAGCGTAAAAGGCTATTTGCACTTTGGATTCTCCTTGAAATTTGGGGAAGCTGGGGATTGGTTAGAACCTTAGGCCTTGACCCGAATGGGGCGACAGACCTTTATCAATAGGTGGGAAGACAACAACAACACGAGCACAGCGCCGTTCCCGGCCTGCTCAGTGAGCGGCCAGAGTCTTCAAACAAGTGCACGGCGATGGGTGCGGAGAAGGGCATCCAGTACTCGAAAAATCAGTAGGTGTGCTTTGATTGGGAAAAGACAAAATCGCGGACAGGCCAGCGGGCGCTAGCGGCAACAGCAACAACACGCGAATTTGATCAGAAAGTTTTTCATCTCGTGAGCAACTCTGTTTTTTCAACTTAAACGACATTCGGATTCTTGTCAATAGGCGCAACTTGACTTTCTTTCGCCCCGCCCATACCATCTGACTATGCAAGGTTCACTCTGTTGTCGCCGCTGTACATTGCTTCGCGTGCGCGGGTGACCTGGGTCTAACATTCAGATTGAATCCACGGTTCCCCAATGCCCGCGACGCAGCTAAAACTGCCGCGGGTTTTCTGCTTTCGGCGAAGAGGATAAATGACTTCAGCAATTCCAGTGAAAGAGACCAATGCCCAGCGCGCGGAGCGCCTGAAGCGCGAGAAGAACCCCTGGCTGGCCTTTGACGAGGTGCGCGAATTTGCCCGCCAGGGCCGCGCCAGCGTCCTGCCGGAGTGGGCCAATTTGTACTTCAAGTGGTGGGGCATCTACACACAGGGCGACGGCGTGGGCGCCACCGGCGGCAAGGGCGGCGAGGGCGTTACCTCCGATTACTTCATGATGCGCATCGGCATTCCCAATGGGATTGTCAGCGCGCGGCAGCTTCGTGCCATCGGCGAGCTGTCCCAAAAGTACGGGCGGAACCTGGCCGACATCACCGTCCGCCAATGCATTCAGCTTCATTGGCTGACCATCGAATCGCTTCCGGAGATAGTCGACGCCATCTACGCCATCGGCCTCTCGCCCATCGGCGCCTGCGGCGATGTGATGCGCAACGTGACCGGCTGTCCGCTGGCTGGCGTGGCCGCTGATGAGTTGATCGACGCCTCTCCTCTCGCCGCGGAGATTTCCAAAGAGCTGAGCGGCAACCCGGATTTCTACAATCTGCCGCGCAAGTTCAAAGTCTGCGTCACCGGCTGCCCTTCGTGGTGTTCTCATCCGGAGATCAACGATATCGCCTTCACCGCGACCAAGTTCAACGGCCAAATCGGCTACTCGCTGCGCGTCGGCGGCGGCCTCTCCAAGGAGCCGCATCTTGCCGTTCGCCTGAACGCCTTTGTGTTGCCCGAGCAGGCGGTGCGCGTGACGCGCGCCACTGCGGAAATCTTCCGCGAGCAACAAGGCCTGCGCGAGAACCGCGCACAGGCGCGCATGAAGTACCTCTTCATGAAAGAAGGCTGGACCGCTGATCGTTTTCTTGCGGAGCTTCAGTCACGGCTCAACTTCACGCTGCTGCCCGCCGCGCCTGAGCTGGTGCCCGACGACATCTTCCGCGATCACGCCGGCATTCATCCGCAACGCCAGCCGGGCTTGAGTTTTGTGGGCGCATCGGTGCTGCGTGGCCGGCTCAGCGGGGATCAACTGCTCGCTGCCGCCGAGCTTGCCGAGCGCTTCGGCAGCGGCGCGCTGCGCACCACAGTCTCTCAGAATCTGTTGTTCATCGATATTCCCAACGGAAAAACTGCGGAACTGGCGCGAGAACTGAACCGGATCGGATTGCAAGTGGATGGCTCGAATTTCTGGCGCGGCGCGGTGGCCTGCACGGGCACCGAGTTCTGCAAGCTGGCCATCACCGAAACCAAGGGCTTCACGCGCTGGCTGGTCGATGAACTCGAAGAGCGGCTGCCCGAATTCGACCAGCAACTCAGGCTCAACGTCACCGGCTGCCCCAACGGCTGCGGCCAGCATTGGATCGCCGACATCGGCATTGAAGGCAAGAAGATCAAGCACGAAGGCAAGCTCATCGATGCTTACTATTTCTGCCTCGGCGGCGCGGTGGGCCAGCACGCATCCATCGCTCGCACGGTGGGCTTTCGCTGCCCCGCGACGCTGGTGCCTGAAGCCATCGAGCGGCTACTGCGCCACTACCTCGCGACTCGACAGCTGGATGAGAATCTGCGCGCCTGGTTCCTGCGCCACAGTAATGATGAACTGCGCGCTGATTTGGCGGGTGAGGTGTTAGCGCCGGTGGAGCGCGATCTGCCCACGGGCCATGTGCCGCACGGCGTCGCCGATTGAGGTTCAAGCCATGAGCCTGTTGCCGGTCTTTCTCAAACTCGAAGGTCGCACCGGCCTCGTTGTCGGCGCGGGCACGGTTGCGTTCGAAAAGATCAACAGCCTGCTCAAGACTGGCTTGCGGCTGCGCGTGGTCGCGCCTCTGGCACGACAGAAAATTCGCCAGCTCGCGATGGAAGGCAAGCTCGAATGGATCGAGCGGCGCTTTGAAATCGCCGACCTCGATGGCATTGATTTGGTCATCGCCGCCACCGATTCCGCCGAAGTCAACGCACAAGTTTATCGGGAAGCTGTCGAGCGCAGGATTCTGGCCAACAGCGTGGACGACCCTCCGCACTGCGACTTTTATTTTGGTTCAGTGGTCAGCCGGGGCGCGCTGCAAATCGCCATTTCGACCGCCGGCGAGAGTCCCGCCGTCGCGCAGCAGTTGCGCCGCGAGATCGACGAGCAGTTGCCTGATGACCTCGGCCCGTGGCTTGAAGATGTGGGAAGGTTGCGCCGCGAAGTTCTCGCAACGCATCCGCGCGGCGAGGCGCGCAGGCTGCTCTTGCATCAACTCGCGCGGCGTCCGCTCTGCGACTCTGAAGTCTGCCCCTCGCACCAGTTGGCTCGCGCGCCGCTCGACGAGAAGACTGCCGGCTCAAGCGCGAAGGTCTATCTGATTGGAGCCGGTCCCGGAGATCCCGACCTGCTCACCGTCAAGGCTCTGCGCCTGCTTCAATCCTCCGATGTTGTTCTGCACGACGGCCTTGTTCCGCAAGCGATTCTTGCGCTGGCCTCGCCGCTCGCCGAAGTCGTCAACGTGGGCAAGCGCTGCGGCGTGAAGAGCATCACGCAGCAAGAGATTAACGCGCTGATGATCGAGCGGGCACAATCGGGGCGCTCTGTCGTGCGCCTCAAGAGCGGCGATCCGCTTCTGTTCAGCCGCGCCGCCGAGGAAATGGCCGCACTCACCGAAGCCGGTGTGGCCTTTGAGATTGTTCCCGGCATCACCGCAGCTTTTGCCGCGGCCGCTGCTATCGGTTGCTCTCTCACCAGCCGCAACAGTACGTCCAATGTGATCTTCTCCACCGGCCATCACGCGCAAGTGCAACCGGAGAATCGACCCACGCACGCGCCGCTGCCGCAACTCGAAGATGCGACCCGCGTGGTTTATATGCCGGGCCGCGATCTGCGCTTGATCGCGCAACAGTGGCTCGACGAAGGCCTACCACCGGAACTCCCCTGCGCCGTCGTCTCGCGCGCCGCGCAGCCCGGCCAGCAGATCCGCACCACCACGCTCGCCGCTCTCGGCGACGCAGCGCCCGCGCTTGCGCCCAGTCTCCTGATCGCCGGCTGGGCTCTGCGTGAATCCTCTGCCGCATTCACAATTCAGGAGCAACTCGTCGAAAAAGGATAATTTGCGCGGGAAGCCTTACTCCGCTTGATAGCGATGCAGCCTGCCTAGGCCGTTGAAGGCGGCAACCTTATAGCATTCGGCGAGAGTCGGATAGTTGAATACATTGTCGATAAAATAATCCACAGTGCCTCCCAAAACCATGACCGCCTGGCCGATGTGAACCAGTTCGCTGGCTTCCTCGCCAATGATGTGCACGCCCAGCAGCGCGTGCGTGTAGCGATGAAAGATCAGCTTCAGCCGCCCAGTGGTGTCGCCGCGAATCTGCCCCCGCGCCGTCTCGCGATAGTACGCCATGCCGACTTCGTAGGGCACATCATCGGCGGTCAACTGCTCTTCGGTCTTGCCGATGAAGCTGATCTCCGGAATGGTGTAAATGCCGTAGGGATAAAAGCTGGGATTGGTGGTGGCGGCTTGATCGTTGAAGGCGCGCGCGGCGGCGATGCGCCCCTGCTCCATCGAGACCGAGGCCAGCGAGGGAAAGCCCACCACATCGCCCACCGCGTAGATGTGCTCTACCTTGGTCTGGTAATGCTCATCAACGGGAATGCGTCCGCGGCTGTCGGCCTCCAGTCCGGCGGCGGCAAGGTTGAGATCATCGACGGCGCCCTGGCGGCCAATCGCATAGAGCAGCGCATCGCCGGAGACTCGCTTATTGCTCTGCAAGTTGGCCACCACCGTGCTGCCGGGCAGTTCTTCCACGCTCTGCACCTCTTCGCCCATGCGCAGCGTCACGCGGCTGTCGCGCAGATGATAGCTGAGAGCCTCGATGATCTCCCGGTCGGCGAACTCCAGCAGCCGGTCGCGCTTTTCAATCAGCGTAACGCGCACGCCGAGCACCGCGAACATGCAGGTATATTCCACGCCCACCACGCCGCCGCCCACCACGATCAGCGAGCGCGGCAGCTCCGGCAAGTCAAGAATCTGGTCGCTGTTGACGATGGTGCGGCCGTTGACGGGCACTGTCGCCGACGAGGCCGGCCTGGCGCCCACGGCCAGAATGATGCGCTCGGCTTCGAGCAAAGTGTCGGTCTGAGGGCCTTCAACGCGCACCCGGTGCGGATCGACGAAGCGCGCAATGCCATGCACCACATCGATGCCGTTGCGCGAGAGTTGCGCCTCGGTCACGTTCACTTCGGTGCGAATGACCGCCTGCACGCGAAAGGCCAGGTCGGCCATCGTGATCTTGTCCTTGACCCGATAGTTCATTCCGTAGATCGAGCGATAGTTGTAGCCGGAGAGATGCAGGACGGCTTCGCGCATGGTCTTCGAGGGGATGGTTCCGGTGTTGACGCAGACGCCGCCGACGACGGACCGCGCCTCGACAACGCAGACGCGCTTCTTCATTTTGGAGGCAGCAACGGCGGCCCGCTGCCCAGAGGGTCCGGAACCCACGACAATCAGGTCATACTTGACTGCGTTCATGCGCGTCTCTCTCAATCTTTGGATGCAGTTGTTGCCGCGGCCGATTCCGCCGGAATCAGTTACATCCCGCCGCGCCGCGCCAGGCCCAACGCCAATAGTATCCCATGAAGCAGCGCTTCCGGGCGAGGCGGACAGCCGGGAATATAAACGTCCACGGGAATGACAGCATCCACACCGCCCAGCGAGGCGTAGTTGGTTCCGAAGATGCCTCCGCTGATGCCGCAGGCGCCCACCGCCGCCACCACCTTCGGCTCTGGCGTCGCGACCCAGGTCTTGCGCAGAGCCAGCTCCATGTTGCGCGTCACCGGGCCGGTGACCAGCAGCATATCGGCATGGCGCGGCGAGGCCACGAAATGAATGCCGAAGCGTTCAATGTCGTACACCGGGTTGTTCAACGCCACGATCTCCTGCTCGCATCCATTGCACGAGCCGGCATCCACTTGCCGAATCGACAGCGAGCGCCCGAGCAGATTGTGGATGGCCGCTTCAATCCTCTTGCCGGTCTCCTCCATGCCTGGGCCGCTGGTGGCCGACAGCAATGCGGCGTGGCTGCCATCGGGATAGAGCGTGTATTCGGCGGTAAGCACGAGATCGCGGCGATCCGTAACTGCAAGCTCAAACTGATGCGTCATGCGCACGGCTTCATCTGCGGAGGTCTCGGCGCATTCGCCGCAAAAGATGCAGCGGCCGTAATCCACGATGACCTGGCGCAGGCCTTCGCTGTCGATGAGGGCGATGGCTCCGGTGGGGCAGGCCTCAGCCGCGGGACGCGCGTCGTTCCAGGCCGCGAAGTCGAACTCCGGGCATCCGCGAAACTGCTCGGCCACGCGAGGCGCAATGCGCGGATAATCGGCCGTCGCCGTGCCTACGCTAAACGTTTTTTGGAGGATCTTGAACATCGCGTTACCGATCCGTCCCCGAATAGGACAAGTTGAAGCTCTTGTTGATCACGGGAAAATCCGCGACGATATTGCCTTCCATCGTTTCCACAATCGCCGGCCAATTGTTGATCGATGGATCTTTTACCTTACAGCGTTCCAGGCGATTGTTTTCGCCGGTGCGGACCCAGTGAATAATTTCGCCGCGCCAGCCTTCCACCGCGCTCAACGCGCAGCGGCCGGGCGGAATGGGCTGCCGCGGAGCGCGATGCGGGCCGCCGGGCAGTTGCGCCACTGCCGCGCGAATGATCCGCAACGACTCGCCCACTTCATCGATGCGCACCTGCAAGCGGTGGCGAACATCTCCCGCCTGATAGACGGGCACGCGGAAGGGCAGATGGCGATACGCCTCGTAGGGGTGATCGCGCCGCACATCGAGATCGACGCCGGAGGCGCGCCCCGCCACGCCGACGACGCCCAGCATCGCCGCCTTCTCCGGGCGCAGGATTCCGGTGCGCTCCAATCGTTCGCGGGTAGAGTTGGACGACTGAAGGATCGCCGTCAGATCGCGGAACTCGCGCTCCACCACAGCGAGCGTCTTCTCAATGGCTTCGATCTGATCGCGCTGCCAATCTCTGCGCACGCCGCCGATGGCCACCATGCCGCGCAGCACGCGGCTTCCGGTCAGGGTCTCGTTCAAGCCCAGCACCAGCTCTCGCACGCGGCCGGCATGGGCATTGGCAATCACGAATCCCACATCGTTGGCGATGGCTCCAGCATCGCCGATGTGATTCGCAATGCGTTCGAGTTCCAACAAGGTGGCGCGCATGAATTGAGCACGCTGCGGAACTTCAATCTCCGCCGCGCGCTCAATCGCCTGGCAGAACGCGGCGCCGTGAGAGAACGCCGAATCGCCCGAGATGCTTTCGGCCAAAAAGACTGCGCGGGGGATGGGAAGATTCTCGAAGAGCTTCTCGGTTCCCTTGTGCGTGTAGAACATGCGCAGTTGCAGGTACAGGATGGGCTCGCCGGCGACGGCGAAGTTGAAGTGGCCGGGCTCGATGATGCCGGCATGAACCGGGCCGACCGGAATCTGAAAGACGCCCTCGCCGAGCGTGGGCCGATAGACGTGCCGCTCGCCCTCAAACGCTGGCAGCACGGTGTCGAGCGGAAAGTCCTTGCGCAGCGGATGCACGTCGGGCCAGTTATCGTGCAGCGCCACGCGCCGCGGATTCGGATGCCCGGCGGCTTCCAGGCCGAACCAATCCTGAATCTCGCGCTCCTGCCAGTTGACGGAAGGCAACTCCGCGGCCAGTGACGGGAACGAGGGATGGTCCTTGGAAATGGGAGCCTTCAGAATCACCCAGGAGGGATCGCCCAGCCGGTCGAAGACGTAGTAGTTGTAGAAAACGCCTTCCGCCTTCACCCGATCCTCGGCGAAAACGGTCACCAATCTTGCCTGGCGCTCGGTGAGGAAGTGCCGGGTGATTGCGGTGGCATCAGAATTGTTCAACAGAACTGTGACCTGGCCGGAGACAGATTCTTCCACGGAGAGGACCTGCTCCGGGAAACGCTCGCGAAGTTCTTTCGAGAAGCTCTTCATTGTCCGTTCACCACCCGCGCCGCGTTGCTGATCAGTTGGAAGAGCGGAGCCGGCACCCAGAATCCGATGACGACCAGCGCCGCGGCCAGCGCGAGCATCGAACCGTCGCGCCAGGGACGGCGCGCCGCTACTGCCGTCTCGCCGCCCGGGCCGAGAACCATGCCGCCGACGTGCAGGATCGCGCCCGTGAAGACGCCCGTGCTGAAGAGGACGAAAAGAACGCCGGTAAGAAGATGCCCGCCATCGAAGGCCGCGCGCAGAATCAGGAACTCGCTCTGAAAGAGGCTGAAGGGCGGCATGCCGATGATCGCCAGCATGGCCATGAGAAAAACCACGCCGGTCAGCGGCATGGCCCGCAGCACGCTGCCTTTCAGCTTGGCGAAGAGGTCGGTTCCGAAGTGCTGATAGACGTTGCCCGCGCACAGGAAGAGCAGCGATTTCGCAATGGTGTGAAAGGTCATGTGCAGCATCAGGCCCAGGCTGCCCATCGTGCCCCCAAGTCCCAGCGCCGTGGCCATAATGCCGGAGTGATCGATGGTGTGGTACGCCAGCAGACGGCGATAGTTTTTCTGCACCAGCACGAAGGGAACGGAGACGCCCATGGAGAGCAGCCCGAAGAGCAGCAGCAGGTGACCGGGGAAATCCGCGCCCAGGCAGCGGCTGGTCAGGATGTAGAAGCGGATGAGGCCGTAGAGGGCGCAGTTCAACAGCGCCGTGGAAAGAATCGCGGTGGTGGGCACCGGAGCTTCGCTGTAGGCGTCCGGCTTCCAGGTGTGCATGGGCGCAAGGCCGGCCTTGGTTCCATAGCCGAGGAGAATCAGCACGAAGGCCAGCCGCATCGAGGTCTTGTCGAGTTGCGCGGCGTGCTGCGCCAGCACCGACCAGTTCAGCCCGCTCAGCGATTCGGAACCGGGCAGGCGGTGTCCCGCATAATAGGCCACCAGCGTGCCGAAGAGCGCCATCGATAAACCCACGCCGCCGATGATGGCGTACTTCCATGCGGCCTCCAGCGAGGTCACCTTCCCATAGAAGGTCACCAGAAAGATCGAAGCCAGCGTGGTGGCTTCCATCGCCGCCCACATCACGCCCAGGTTGTTGGCCATCGCCATGAAGAGCATGGAGAAGACCAGCAGCGGCGTCAGCGTGTAGTACATGCGCAGCCGCGCGAGCTGCTCAGCGCCGCTGGCGTCGTCGCCCAGCGCTCCGCTCTGCTGGTCGTCGCGCAGGTAGCCAATCGAGTAGGTGGCGCAAACCAGCGCCACCGAAGCGGTCAGCAGAATCACCAGCGCGCTGAGCGCGTCAGCATAGAAGAAGCCGTTTGCCAGCGAGACCGTGCCGCGAGCGAGCACCTGCCCGGCCAGCGCGACGGCGGCCAGAAAGACGATGCCGAAGCCAATCACGTTCGCCGCTTCCATGGCCGCGCGCCGGCGAACGAAGAACGATGCGGCAGCGGCGATGACGGGGATCAGCAATAGAGCGATCAGCAGCATCCTATCCTCTCAGCCTCCGCAACCGGCTCACATCCATCGACGCGAAGCTCTCGCGGATGCGGTAGACAAGAATGCCCAGCACCATCGCCGCCACCAGCACATCAAAGAAGATTCCCAGTTCCACGATCAGCGGCATTCCGTACGTGAGCGAAATGGCCGCGAGAAACAGTCCGTTTTCCAGCGAAAGCAGCGCCAGCACCTGCGTCAGCGCCTTGCGCCGGTTGATCATCGTAAAGAAGCCGATCAGGAAAAGAGAGATGGCTACGGCCAACGCGTTGTGGCCCAGGCCGGGTTCCTCAGGCCGGTAAAACGACTCCGCAACCACATAGCCCACCAGCGTCAGTCCGCCCGCGATCACCACCGAGAGCGGCACGTTCACAATCGGCTCGATCTCTTCGTGAATCTCCATGCGCTTCACCAGGCGTTCAAAGAGGAGCGGCACCAGCGTCACCTTCACCACCAGTGTGAGCACGGCGGCAATATAAAGATGAGGCGCATGGTTGTACCAGGCGATGGTCGCGGCAATCATCGCGAGGAAAACAGATTGCGCCGCGAAGATGCGGATGTGGACGACGATCCAGCGCTGCGCCACCATCGCGATCTGGAGCACCAGCACCAGCGCCGCCATCAATGTGACGATCCGGTCGCCGAATTGCATATCGAGAAAAGGACTCATAAGCCTCAGAAGAGAAACGTGGAAACTAGTGCCAGCGACCCCAGCGTAAAAGCCACCGCCAGCAATTCCGGCACGCGGAAGAGCCGCATCTTGGCGTTCACGGTTTCGAGCAGAACAATCGCGCAACATAACAGCAGCAGCTTCGCCAGCAGCCAGCCGATTCCCTGCAACGCGCCGAAGCCGAACCAGGTCGGCTGCAATCCAATCGGCCAGAAGCAGTTGATCAACAGCGTCATCAAGACCAGTTGCTTGATCGAAGCTGCCCATTCAACAAGGGCCAGGTAGGGGCCGGAATACTCCAGGATCATGGCTTCGTGGATCATGGTGAGTTCCAAATGAGTGTCCGGATTGTCCACCGGGATGCGGCCCGTCTCCGCGATCAGCACCAGCGCCAGCGCGGCAAAGGCGAACATCTGTGCAGGGGCGAGAAAGCGCCAGGTCTGTCCAATAGCGGCTCCGGCAATCTCAGTCAGTCCGGTCGAGCCGGCGCCGATGGCGACCGTGAAGATAGCCAGCATCATCGCCGGTTCGGCCAGCGCCGAGATGGTCATCTCCCGGCTGCTGCCCAGGCCGCCAAAGGAGCTGCCGGTATCCAGTCCGCTCAGCGCCAGAAAGAAGCGGCCCAGCCCCAGCAGGTAGATCACCGCCAGCACGCCGCCGAACAAGCCAAGCGGCGCCTTGGCGGCAACCATGGGAATCATCAGCCCCGCCAAAATCGTGCTGAAGAAGACCACCCACGGTGTAGCCGTGAAGATCCAGGAGGCTGTCTCCGGAATCACCATGCCCTTGCCAAAGAGTTTGCGCAAATCTCTGTAAGGCTGAAGAATGCCGGGGCCGCGCCGCGTTTGCAGGCGCGCCTTCAGCGTGCGAATCACTCCCGTCACCAGCGGCGCCAGCGCCAACAGCAGGAAGAGTTGCGTCGCGTTTTCGATGAGCCTCTGGATCATCCGCGCACTCCAAACAGCAAAAGCAGAATCAGGGTGATGAAAATATACGCAAGATAAACGTTGATGCTGCCCGCCTGAATGCCCTTCATGCGGTTTGCCGCGGCCATGATCCGCTCCCGCAGCGGGCCGTAGAGGCGTTGTTCAAAGGGGCGTTCAATCTCGCTCTCGAAGTGGATCGCGCTGGGGTAGTGCGGCGACACTTCGTACTCCGCCTGAATCTCGCGGCGCGGGCGATAGAGTGCCGAGAAGATCATGCGCAGCGGCTTAGAAAATGCCGTCGCTGTGTATTCGTTGTCGGCGGTCAACCCCGGAAGGCCGCAATCCCACACCGGCCCGCGAACGCTGCGCCGCCTCCAGCGCAACGCCAGAGGCAGCGCGAAGGCCGCGCCGGCAAGCAGGAAGAACAGCGCCATCCCGGCGGTCGAAATCGTCCCGCCCTGAACCGTTCCATGCCCCGTTCCCGCGGTGAGCGCCAAGCCGTGAGCCGTCACCAGCGCCGCGCTGGCGCGAACCCCTAGCGTCTGCTGCGTGATGGAGTCGAAGACCGGCACAAACCATGTCGCGCCCAGGCCCAGTGCGATGCATCCCACCGCCAGCACCGCCATTCCGGCGCGCATCGCGAGCGAACACTCCCGCGCCTCCGCGGCTTCCTCGCTGCGCGGCAAAGCCAGAAACGGAATCGCGAAAGCCTTGACGAAACAGGCCGCCGCCAGCGCCGCCGTCAGCGCCAGCAGAGAGCCGGCAATGGGAAACATCAACCGCGTCAGGCTTTGCGTGGTGCCGAAGCCCGCCAGCAGCGCCTGATAGGTGAGCCACTCGCTCACAAATCCATTCAGCGGAGGCAGACCGGAGATGGCCACCGCGCCCAGCAGGAAGCACAGCGCCGTCACCGGCATGCGCCGGATCAGCCCGCCCATCTTCTCCATGTTGCGCGTGTGCGTAGCTTGCACCACGGAGCCCGCGCCCAAAAACAGCAGCCCCTTGAAGATGGCATGGTTGAAGGTGTGATACAGCGCGGCAATCAGCGCCAGAGCGGCCAGATTCGCCTGCCCCAGCGAGCGGAAGATCAGCGCCGCGCCGAAGCCCATCAAAATAATGCCGATGTTCTCGATGCTGTGCCAGGCGAGCAATCGCTTGAGGTCGTGCTCCATCAATGCATAGAGCACTCCCAGCAGAGCCGACGCCACGCCCAGCCCCAGCACCAGCGTCCCCATCCACAGCGGAGGCGGGCCATAGAAATCAAAGAAGACCCTCGCCATGCCGTAGATGCCGGTCTTGATGACAATGCCCGACATCAGCGCCGATACGTTGCTGGGTGCCACCGGGTGGGCCTCCGGAAGCCAGATGTGCAGCGGAACCAGGCCCGCCTTCACGCCAAAGCCGAAAAGAAAAAGCAGAAAAACCGCGCCCTGCTCAAGCGGCGGCATGCTAGAAGCCAGCAGGTGGAAGCTGGAGAAATCCAGGCTGCCGCTGGCGGATGCGAGAACCAGGAACCCGATCAGCAGCAGCCCCGTGCCGGCGTGCGACATGATCAGAAACAGCATTCCGGCCTTGCGCGTCTTTTCCTTTTCGTGCTCAAAGATAATCAGGAAGAACGACGCCAGCGCCATCACTTCCCACGCCACCAGGAAGAAGAATGCATTCGACGCGGTGAAGACCAGCGCCAAACTCGGCAGCAGCAGGTTGATGAAGAACCCGAAGGCGCCCAGGTTGCGGCGTCCCTCCATCTCCCGCAGGTATCCAAAGGAGTACAGCGCAACGGCGGCCGCCAGCACCGCCAGCGTCACGTTGAAATAGGCCGACAGCGGGTCCAGGCGGATCGCCCATGTGAACGCCGGGTTGCCGAAGGGCAGGCCGATCGCGGTCGTGCTACCGCTGAACAAGACGGCCGCTGAAGCCACCAGATCGAGAAGCGAACCCGCCAGCGCAGCCGAGCAGCCCACCCGGCGCGCCACTGCCGGATGCCGCCACAGGGCCAGGCTGGCCACTGCGCCCGTAAGCCATACGATGATTCCGCTCAGGAAGAGTTCCGTAATCACCGCTCAGAAACCTCGCATTCCACTTCTTCGAGCATCTGAATGGCGTCCGCCAGATTGGCCTGAAAGTACCGGCGCATGATGTCGAGCACCTCCACCAGCAACGGATTTCGTATGGAATAGAAGACCTGGTTGCCGTCCTTGCGGTTCGCCACAATCCGGTGGCTTCTCAGGATCGCCAGGTGCTGCGACAGGTTCGCCTGTTCCACGCCCAGCTTCTCCTGGATCGCCCGCGTGGAGAGCTCCCGCTCGCGCAACACCTCGAGGATGGCGATCCGTGTGGGATGCGACAGCGCGCGAAAGATGCTCGCCTTGTAGCTTCGCAGCGTCTCCTGCATATCGTACAGTATATTCGCTCTTCCGAATATACGCAATGAACTCTATCCGGCGCAGCGGCTCAGCTTCCACGTAGCCCGGCCTTGGCCGGGTGCCCCATCCTTCGCGTTCTTTGCGAAGGGTGGGAGACCACGAACCTCGACTGCCGGGTACCCCATCCTTGATCCAGCCATAATGCTTGGGCCCCATCCTTCGCGTTCTTTGCGAAGGGTGGGAGACCAGAACCTCGACCGCCCGCGTCTCTCGTCTGAGTGCTGTCCATTCCGACTCGATCTCCACAATTCCCCAGCCCGAACCCGGCTGGTTGGGTTTGCTTCGTTTCGGGTGGATTTATGGGCACTTATGGGTGGATATATGGGTGTGAGTCGTCCACCGGCGTTTCCAACCCTCGATGGGATGAAACACTTTGCGACATTTCTCCCGGAGGGAGAAGCGTGAATAGCCAAGGACAAGCGCAGCGCAGTCCTGGGTCAGCGTTGGCGGGTGGCGCAGGTCCCATAGGATTAAACCATAAGAATGGATTACCAGGTCCGGATTCTCGGACCTAGTAATCCACGAACCTCAACCGGCATCGTTGAATAAGTTATTAACTCCATCCTGGGCCTTCGCCAGTACGACAATCGCGGACGCATCGTCAGGGATAACAGCAATGCCTCTACTTGTCGAGTTGCTTTGTGCCGGTAACCCGGAAGCTGGCGGTCAGCACCTGCGCGGAGTCCTCTGGCTGCGTGCTGCCGACGCTGATGCTGTACTCGCCGGGAACAATCACGCGGTTCCCTTTGGCATCAACCTGGCCCAGCGAGCGCGGATCGACCGTGAGGCTCACGTGGGTCGTCGCACGGGGCGCAAGATGCACGCGGGTGAATCCGGCAAGAACGCGGCGCGGAGTTTCGAAGCCCTTGGGCTGCGTCATGTAAACTTCGACGACTTCATCCCCAGCCACCGCTCCAGTGTTTTCGACATCGGCCTCAACCCGCGGGGAATCTCCGGCGGCAAGGCTTGAAGAGGCGAGCTCCAGGTTGCGATATGCGAAAGTGGTATAGCTCAAGCCGTAACCGAAGCTATAAAGCGGCCTGCCTGCGAAATAGCGATACGTGCGGCCCTGCATGGCATAGTCGTCAAACGCTGGAACCTGATCCAGCGAGCGATAGAACGTAAGAGGAAGGCGGCCGGCCGGATTGTTGTCGCCGGCAAGCGTCTCGGCAATCGCCGTCCCGCCCTCTTCGCCGGGATACCATGCCTCAAGCATTGCGTCGGCATGTTCGTTTGCCCAGTTCACCGCCAGGGCGCTGCCGTTTTGCAGCACGACGATCAACGGCTTGCCCGTGCCCGCCAGCGCCTTCAACAGTTCTTCCTGATCGGCCGGCAGATCGATCGCGGTGCGGTCGCCCCCGCTGAAACCCTCCAGCTTCACCGGCATCTCTTCCCCTTCAAGCGAAGGCGAAAGGCCGACCAGCGCAATGGTGACGTCGGCATTCTTCGCCGCATTCACCGCCTCGTCGCGCAACACCGCGGCCGGAGCCTGCCAGATAAGATCGATGCCCGCGCTCCCCGTCCCGTGCAGGTACTCGAGCCGAATCGCGTGGGGTCTGGCATCGGCAAAGTGCACGGAAGCTTCGATCACACCGCCGCGTTCTCCGGTGGACTTGTGTTCACTGGACACGAAGAGCTTGCCATCGAGAAACAGCCGGAATCCTTCCGTGTTTTCGCACGCATAGCAGTAATTCATTCGGACGCCGAGCTTGTAGTCGCCGGGCGCGGGCGGAGTGAAGCTGCCGCTCCAGCGCACCGAGTAGTTGTTGCGGCCAACTCCTGCCACCGGCGCAACCTTGTCCCAATTGAAGTTGATGTTGGCGTCAGTCCGCTTCAGCACCGGCTCTCCGCTGAGGTCTGCTGACGCAAAGTACTCGGCCGAAAGTCCATGGCCTGTGCCGCTCGCCGGACTGAGAGCGGTGTGTTCAATCGGCATGTCAAAGCCCGCGACCAGCGTCGATCCCTGCGCATAGCTCACAGTGGCCGTTGCGAAGCGCTTCTCGATCCCGGTGATCGGGTAGACCGGCTCCGGCGGCGGCGCGTTGTAGTTCCCTTGGAGCGACTGCACCAATTCAGCCGTGGGGCCAACAACCGCGATGCGCCTTATGCCAGCCTTCAGTGGCAGGGCCCCATCCTTGTTTTTCAGCAGCACCATGGACTCGCGAGCCGCCTGCAATGCGAGTGCGCGGTGTTCCGGCGAGTTGTTCTCGGCCAGCGAAATCCGGCCAAAGGCATAGCTCGCCGGTGGATCGAACATACCAAGATCAAAGCGTGCGCGGAAGAGGCGTCGCAGGGCCTTGTCGAGGTCGGCCTCGGTCACCAGTTGCTGCTGTACCGCTTCGACGAGCGCAGGAAAGGCTTGCCCCTCGCGATAGCCGCATTCCAGATCGGTCCCGGCCTTGAGCGCGGCAGCCGCGGCGTGTGCCATGTCCGGCGCATAATGGTGACCCGTATCGACATCGGCCACCGCGGCGCAGTCGCTGACCACGTAGCCGTCGAAGTGCCAGGCCTCCCGCAGGTGATCGCGCAGCAGCATGGTATTGGCGCACGCCGGCGCGCCGTCGATGGCGTTGTACGCGCACATCGCCGATTGCGCGTGCGCCTCGGTAACCACCGCCCGAAACGCGGGCAGATACGTATCCTCAAGGTCGTGCGCGGAAACATCGACGTTGGCCTGATGCCGCGTCGATTCCGGGCCGCTATGAACGGCAAAGTGCTTTGGTGTGGACACCACGCGCGGATGGCCGGGATCGTCGCCCTGCATTCCCGTAACGAAGGCGACGCCCATCCGGCCCGTCAGAAACGGGTCTTCCCCGTAGGTCTCCTGCCCGCGTCCCCAGCGCGGATCGCGAAAGATATTGATGTTCGGCGCCCAGAATGTCAGACCGAAGAACTGTTCGCGCTGGTTCTGGCGAATCGCCTCGTTATATTTGGCGCGCGCTTCGGTTGAGATCACCTCGCCCATGCGATGCACGAGGGGCGCATCCCAGGTGGCCGCCATGCCGATCACCTGTGGAAACTCCGTCGCGTAGCCGGCAAAGGCGACGCCATGCAGCCCTTCGTTCCACCAATCGTACTTCGGAACGCCCAGTCGCGGGATGGCCGGCGCATGGTCGCGCATCTGCTGCACCTTCTCTTCGAGCGTCAGCCGTCCAATCAGATCGTCGACGCGCCGGTCAACCGGAACTGCCGTGTCCATAAAAGGTAAAGGCTGCTGGGCCGCGACTCGCAGCGAGGCTGCCAGCACGACAGAGAGGGCAAAAGAGCACCGGATCTGGAACAAGTTCATGAGAAGGCCTGCCTGACGGATAGATTGTTGCGCATTCTGTTGTTGTGCCAAAGAAGAGTGCGAACCATGCCATTATAACCAGCGCGTCCGATCCGGCGAGTACCCCCTCGCGCACGGCCATCGTTTGTCCGTCAGGCGATCCGCCCAGCATCGCCGACAAGTATCGGTTGGACTTCATCTAGCATGATAAGGAAGTCCTACACCACTGTACAGAACTGTCTGTAGTGCTCAGAGAATTCCTGCGGATGGCCCCAGGTTTGGGCGGCGTTATCCGCTCGGCGCCAACCCCTCAAGCGGCATTATTTGAAGGCATTTCCGGGCTTGATTCCAAGGATTTTGAAGACGAACGCCATTGGGCAGAAGCCGGTGATCCCCGATTGAAAGAGCATGATGCCCACCCATGCGGTGAGCAGCAGCCACCACGGCGAAACAAAATGCCCCAGCGCCACGCTGACGAGAACCATGGTCCCGGCAAAAGTAAGGACAGATCGGTCGAGATTCATTGTTGGCTCCTTTCATTTTCCAGCGCGGCCAGCATTGTCTTCCATGCCAGCGTCGCGCATCGCATCCGCACCGGATAGGCATGCACACCGGACAGAACCGTCATCCGCGCGGTTTCAACATCCATGCCATCCTTGAATTTCTCTGTGTCGCCGGCAGCCAGAGCATGAAAGCGCTGAAAGAGCATCTTCGCCTGGGCGGGTGTTTTGCCAACCAGCAATTCGGTCATCAGCGAAGCCGAAGCCGTCGCCAGAACGCAGCTTCTTCCGTCGAAGGCAGCGTCGCGGATCACATTCCCCTGATCGATCCGCAGCGAGACAGCCACATCGTCCCCGCAAGATGGGTTGTCGCTTCGCGCAAAGTGGCTGCAATCGGCAATCGCGCGCCGGTTGCGCGGATGGCGGCCGTGATCGAGGACGGCTTTCGGGTAAAGTTCGACAGAATCGCTCATTGGAGAAACATAACCTCCACCTCTTCCAGAGCCTCGGCCAGCGCATCTACCTCGGCGGTTGTGTTGTACAGCCCAAAGGTGGCCCGCACCGTGGCCGGAAGCCCCAGACGCGCCATCAGCGGCTGTGCGCAGTGGTGACCGGCGCGCACTGCCACGCCGCGGCTGTCCAGCATCTGCGCAATGTCGTGCGGGTGAACGCCGTCCATCACAAACGAGAGGACCGAAGCTTTTTTCCCCGCCGTGCCGACGATCGTCAGCGACTTGATTGCGGAAAGGCGCTCAGTAGCATAGGCGAGCAGGCCGGCCTCATGCGCGCCGATGCGGTCGAGGCCCAGCGCGGTGACATAATCGATTGCCGCGCCCAGACCAACCGCCTGCGCAATCGGGGGTGTTCCCGCTTCGAACTTCGCCGGCAGCGGAGCGTAGGTCGTCCTCTCCAGGCTGACGCTGGCAATCATGTCCCCACCGCCCTGATACGGAGGCATTGCATCCAGCAGTTCCTCCTTGCCATACAGCACGCCAATCCCCGTCGGCCCATACAGCTTGTGGCCGGAAAAAACCAGGAAATCGCAATCCAGCGCCTGCACATCGATCTTCGTATGCGCCACCGACTGAGCCGCGTCGATCAGCACCTTGGCCCCGGCCTCGTGCGCCGCGCGAATCATCTCCGCAATCGGCAGCACGGTGCCCAGAACATTTGAAACATGCGCAAAGGCCGCCAAACGAGTGCGCGGCCCCAGCAGCCGGATGAACTCATCGAGCGGCACTTCACCGGCGTCGTTGACCGGAGCCATCTTCAGCACGATGCCCTTCTTCTCACGCAGAATCTGCCAGGGCACGATATTCGAGTGGTGTTCGAGGCCGGTGAGCAGCACCTCATCGCCTTCGTTCAGAAATGCTTCGCCAAAGCTGGCGGCCACAAGGTTAATCGCATCTGTCGCCCCGCGCGTGAAGACGATCTCGTGCTCGTGACGGGCGTTGAGGAAGGCCTGAACCTTGCGCCGCGCCTGATCGTAACATTCCGTTGCGCGCTGACTCAGAACGTAGAATCCGCGATGAATGTTGGCGTAATCGCGCGCATAGAAGGCGTGCTCAGCCTCAATCACCTGGAAGGGCTTTTGCGCCGAGGCGGCGGAATCCAGGTATGCCAGCGGATACCCGTGCATGGTCTGTCCCAGGATCGGAAAATCCGCGCGTACGGCCTCAACGTCATAGAAGCTTGCATGGTCTCCGTGCCGATCCGGGCAATGACAGACAGAGACGGAACCGCCGCCGTCGATGCCCTCAAGAGCGCTCGGTCTTTCGATTTCTTCGGCGGCAGCTTTCATCGGTCTCTCCACACGGCGCAGGTCATTTTCTGGCGCGAATTCCGGGCTTATCTCATTGCGGCTTACGCGAAAGCGGGCGACGGCTGCTTGAAGATTTTGGTCGTGAAGAACTCGATCATCAGCCCGAAGAGGCCATTGACAAAGAAATTCATTACCGGTATCGGACTCGGCCCCAAATGCATAAACAAGGAGTAGGAGAAGATCGATCCGACCGCCAACCCCATCACGATGCCATTCCAGGCCCAATGCAGTTTCAACCCGGAGTTGCCGATGGCAAAGCCCATCACGGCCCGGTTCAACAGAACCCAAAGTAGGTTCACCGCTGAAAAAGTGAGAATACCGGCCATAAAGGCGCCTGATGCGCACATTGCGCCGGCAACCAGGCCAAAGAATATGGCAACTACGATCCGCTTCATGCTTTCTCCATTCCGGCAAAGACGCTTCGCGCATCCGCTCAGATCAGAGTTACGGCTCTACGATTGGATTTGTTCCCCATGTTTTGAAGCTTTCTGGTATCGCGACCTTTCTTGCATCAAGATGAGGGCGCCCCGGCCGCAGGTGGCCCGGTCATCAGAATCACCATGAGTCATAAAAAGCTGTGCCCCGTTCATCGCAGTCTTATCGCGATGAGCGGGCGGCGGGTGGCCCAGGTCTCGATTTTGAGACCTGGGAGTCGATTGACTCTTGTCGGTCAAGATTGCAGGAAATCTCAGTTGCGCCAATGCGCTCAGCGAGCGATCCATCGGCCTTTCGTGACAGATTGCGAAAAAACGCTCCTGGCTGCAAGAAGCGTCAGGGCACGACTTCACCGGTTGCGGAAAAACTCGTTCAGGCGGAAGGCTGGGGATTTATCCCCGGCATAAAGCCAATGGAATCAGCATTGGGCTTTAGCCCCTGCGGTATGCTTTTTGTCCGACTCGTTTGAAAACAGGGCTTTTTCCGCAGTCTCCCAGGCCCCGAACCCGGAGGTTTGGGCTTGCTTCGTTCGTCGCTGAGTGCATTGGCGATTTAGCGTAAAGCCAGAATCCATTCTGACGCAATGGGCGTTTCCCGTTACCTGTCTTTGGAGAACTTCGGCTTTCCCGTCATCCCCCTGAACCTGGAAGTTTGGTACACTTTGCATCAACAGTTACGGCTGCTGCGCGGCAGCTCGAATGTTCTTTGGCCGGATCGCCCCTGCTCAGTGTGCGAGCATCGGTGCAATCGCTAGCCTGCCTGCCTCCATCAGCACTCCCAGCGATAGATGGAATCATGGTCCGGATCATTCCACACGTACCCCAATATGTCCCCAGGCGTCCCTGCCGAAACAGGTGAAGGAAGCAAGAGCGCATCTCCGCTACAGAACGGACCCGATCCAGGTCTTCGGCTGAAGACCTGGGGTCGTTCGAAAATCCCCATTCCGGGATGGATCGAGAGCTTACGGTTGGATTGCGATCCATATCACTCTGCTTCGCTCAAACAGTTCCTTCTACCGGACGATGCTCAACGGAAACGCCGGCTTCGGCCAAAATGAGATATGTCAGCGCATTGAGATAACGGTCATCGGTTTTCGCTCCAGTGACTACCTGGCGCCAATAAAGCTCCGCCGCACCCAGGTCGTTGAGAATCTCGAAGTCGACATCGGGAGACAGTTCACCACGCGCAATCGCACGCTCGTAGATACTCCTTCCCCGAAGGCGTCTCTCAATCTGCAGGCGACTTCGAACTCTCTCCGCCAACGGAGAGTTTCTTGCCATCTCCGCGTGCAGATCGGCGAGGATCTGCCGGACGATGCGGTGGCGAAGAGCGCTGCGCATGGATCGAAGATTCGCCAGGATGTCTTCTCGAAGCGAGCCCGTGTCGGCTACCTGCGTGATGGCCAAACCCACTGTTTCCAGCCGTTCCGTCACCATTGCGAACTTCGATGGCCAGCGCCGGTACAACGCGGCTTTGCCCACGCCGGCGCGTTTGGCCACCGCTTCCATGCTGAGGGTTCCATACCCATGGCGCGCCCACTCCACAAACAGAGCGCGCGTGATGGATTCCGTGACGCGAGGCTGCATCACAGCGGCGCCAGCCGGGGCCCGTTTTGCCGCATTTTGTACGTCGGAACGGTTGCGTTTCATCCAATCTAACTATACACTGGATTCCATCCAGGACGATACGTTGCTGTTCCGTCCTGAGAGGTGAAGAAAAATGGCAGAAAACAGGACAATGAAGCTTTTCGCAGAAGGCCTGCGACTCTGTATGGGAGACCGGCTCACTGCCGAGGCGGTCAGCTTTGTGGAAATGCTGGCCGAGGACGCAGTCATGGAATTCCCCTACGCTCCTCCCGGATCGATCAAGCGTCTGGACGGCAAAGCCACCATTGCGAAGTACATGGAAGAAGTGAGTGGCCGCCTGCAGATCGAGCGCTTCGCTCCGCCTGTCATTCACCCGACGCCGGATGGATTTGTGCTGGAGACCAGTTGCGAGGGAGTGGCTACACACACAGGAAAGCCCTATAACCAGCAGTACATCTCCGTCATTACGCTTCACAATGGCCACATCGTCCATTATCGGGATTACTGGAATCCCCTGGTTGTGCTCGAAGCGATGGGCGCTGGACGATCGACAGAACAGGGGGGCAACTGAATGTTCAATTCCGTCCTGCTTACCGGAGGAACAGGGAAAACGGGGAGCCGCATTGCCGCGCAACTTGCGACGCGCAACTTGCGGACTCGCCTCGCATCTCGCCATCCCCAAACGGGCCAGACCTTCTTCGACTGGTTCGAGCCCTCGACCTTCGCTCCTGCGCTGGAGAACATGGAGAGCGTCTATCTTTTGGCGCCCTTGGGTGTAGCCGACTGCCTTCAGGTCATGCGGCCCTTTATCGAACAAGCTCTGGCTGCTGGTGTGCAGCGCCTGGTCTTTCTCAGCTCGTCTCTCGTGCCGGAGGGTGCTCCAGCCCTGGGACAGGTGCACCAGTATCTTCACCAACATGCGCCTTCCTGGGTGGTACTGCGGCCATCCTGGTTCATGCAGAACTTCTCGGAGCAACAACACAGAGAAACCATTCGACAGCACGGCGCAATCTTCTCTGCAACCGGAAGCGGGAAACTTCCGTTCATTGACGCCGGCGACATCGCGGCCGTGGCTGCCGAAGCGCTGACGAACCAGGCCTTCCCGTCCGGCGATACCGTGCTCACAGGGCCGGATTTGCTCAGCTACCCTGACGTTGCGGCTATCCTGACAGATGTCGTTGGCTATCCTGTCCGTCATCAACCTCTCACGGAAGAGGAATTGGCCCGTAACTTCGAGAAAGGCGGCATCCCAAAGGAATTTGCTTTCCTATTGGCCTCCCTTGATCGCGCCATCGCCAACGGCGCCGAGGCGCGGCTCACAACAGAAGTTGAACGGATCACAGGACGGCCACCGATTTCGTTCCAAACATTTGCGCAGAACGCCAGATCAGCCTGGCGGCGCTCGTAAATGCATCGACAGCCGCTTCATTTCGCGCACTTCTTCGAGACGACTTCCCGGCACGAACCAGTTGATCGGTGATACTAGAGGGACGGAGGTTCACGGGTGCCCACGAAGAGTGTCTCGAAGTGTTGACAAGACAGGACAGGAGAACGGAATGATCCTGAAAATTTATGCAAGGTTCTTCACCTACGACACAGACAAATCGCTGAAGCTTCTCGAAGTGTTGCTAGGTAGAGAGCCCGACTACCGCTTCACCATGGGCGATCTGGAAATCACAGGCATTGGCGATGTATGCCTGGTGTGCGGAACCGATCAGGCACTTGCCCCCTATCGCGACTCGAAGGGTCCGTTCATCGTGGATGACCTGGACGCCACACGAGAAGAACTGATCCGGCTAGGTGCGACGATCACACGCGATCAATTCCAAGCCGAGACCGGAAGCGTGTTCTTCGCGAGACACCCGGATGGAACAGAGGTCGAATATGTGCAATGGAAGCCTGACCTGGTCAAGCGTCTTATATCCCACTAACAAAAGCGAACATGTCTCCTGCTGCGGGAAGTACAGATGAAAGAAGTTTATGACGTGATCATCGTTGGCGGCGTGACCTTCGGTAGCGCGGGCAAAGCATTCTAGGTTGGTCCGGACGATCGTTCCAGCTTCTCGTCGGAGTCATTGGGAACGCGGCATGCGCTTTCATAGCGGTTCACGAGATTGAACCAGCTCAGCATCAGAATCAGTTTCCGCGTGTTACAGACACCCCAGCGCTCGATGGCCGCTTCCAGCAAGTCCTCTCCGAGGGTGGCGTAGTCCGCGATCTCGTCCGCCATCCGCGCAATCAAAACGATCTCCGGATCGATTCCGGTGACTGGGCCGTCGGCGGTGAGCGCCTCCACCTCAGTTTGTGAAAGCCCGCTATTGAGCGCTATACGAATGGAAGCATGCACGGCATAAGTACAGTTCAAACGCACGGCGGTCCGCACAATCATTGCTTCCCGCAACCTGGCCTCGGCGGCGGGGCAGGTGAAGATCGCCCTCATCAACGCAATCGCCGGGCCTGCGAGATCGCCTGCCGCTGCCAGCGCGATTGCCCCATTGAGCGTCTTGTCAGGATTGAAATCGTCTCCGAAGATGGCTCGCGCTTCTTCGGCGGTTGGCGGCGGAAAACAGATATCGGTCATTGATCTCCACGGTGGATTAGACATCGTGCGTAACAGGCCACCATCCATGCGGCGTCTTGCACAACCTCCTGCTGCGCTATGGACTCAATGGGTTGACAAGAGTATCCCCCTTGTCTGCCCTCCGACGCAAGACGACGCGATTCCCTTCGATGTAGGACCGAAACGAAAACGCGATGTTGCCTTCCGGAAGCAGATTCTGCAATGGTTGCCTGATCTGCGGCAGATTCCGACCTGTGTTACGCATCCGCGTCCGTGGAAAGAGCAATTTGTTTTTGAGCTTCGAGGGCTGCCAGGCGTTTTGTGAGCACCTCATGGATCGTGGAATAGGCATCGCTGCCTAGTACAAGACGTTTGGGCGCCTCGGCCAAATCCACGCTGTCGATCACGGCCTGCATCATTTTGACCGGATCTCCCGGAGGGACATAGGTGCCGCTTGCAAGAAATTCTCCGCTCTGCCTGGCGGGAGTACCGGCATAAGCAGACAGTGCCGGGCCATGCACTAAGCGCCCTGCATCGAAGATTGCTGTACGTCCGCCACCCGGTTCAACCATAGTGGTTTGAATGTTAAACGGCGCAATTTCTTGTGTCGTCGCCTCGAAGAATCCTTCGATGCCCCACTTGCTCGCGTGATAAATCGACATACCCGGAACGCCGATTTGTGCTCCCACACTGGCAACCTGAAGAATGCGTCCGCCACCCTGGGTGCGCAGATGAGGCAATGCAGCACGAACCACCTGAATGGAGCCCATCAGGTTGGTATTCAATTGGTGGATGATTTGCTCATCCGTTAGCTCCTCGGCAGCTCCGATGAGGGCGTAACCGGCATTGTTCAAGATCACATCGATGCGGCCGAAATGTTGGAACGCGGCATCGACCACGTTACGGATGGCCGGGGTGTCTTCTACGTCGAGCGATGCGAGCCAGAGCTGTTCGCCATACTGCGCCTTGAGGCCGTCAAGTTGCTGCAGTTTGCGAGCTGTACCCGCGACTCGATCGCCGCGCTTCAAAAGTAGCTCGGTCGTGACCAGGCCAAAGCCGCTATTGACTCCTGTGATGAACCATGTTCGTTGCGCCAAAGGTCACACCCTCCAAAGGTGCTGAACTCAAGGTAAGCGGAAAGGCACAGGTACGGTAGACCAAAGTTATACAATCCTTGCACAATCGTCTCAATCAGGACACGCAAACTTTGGCGCTTATAAGGCGTGCGGCAGACCAGAAATGGAGAGTTACGTGTGAACATGTTGGGAGAATTGGAGAGATTGCTCGAACACCATGCGCGCCAACAGCCCTGTTGACTCAGGGAGCATCCCTCGATGGCAGGTGGTCGTCGGTGAGTTCACCGGCGATTATGCACGAAGCGAGAAACGCTCCTGCTTCACGTTTCACGGGAGCTGTTGACCAGAAGGTAACTTCCGGATAGGCGACGATCCGACCAGAACCACAAGATAGGGAGGGATCGAACTAGAAAACGTCCCCCTGCGCCATCCGCTCTACGAGTGCTTTTGCGACCAATCGCGGGCGCGGTCGAACCGCTCGCGATCCCGCCATACACTACGGTTCCAATGATCGCCGATCAGTTCGAATTGCTGGCGAGCAAAGGCCGCGTCGCGGAACTCGTAGGCGAAATAGGCAACCTCATTCTTGAGGTAGCCCGTGGTTCCATACTGCGCCGTAAGTGCCCGGTATCCCCTCTGAATGCGCGGCCAATCCATCTCCTGAGCCTTGACTTCCTTGCCGCTCTTTCCAATCACTGCGGTGGCGATGTGGAAATAGATGACGTCGCCCTTTTCGCCGCCTGCATTATCCGCAGCGGTTTTGGCGAAGGACGAGGCGTCTCCCGGCTTTCCGTCCCACTTGGGCAACAGGTAATTCGCCATTTGCTTGTAGAGATGGAAGTATTCGGGTTCAAACTGGACGCCCTGCTCGAAAACTTCCTTCATCTTTGCCACGTTCCAGTCCTGCGCAAGGCCGACGATCATCATCTCGGAATACCACTGCGGGCAGCGCTCATGGAGGTTGGCCGCAGCCTGCAGGACCTGTAGCGACTCCCCGATGCGCTGTCCAAACAGACGCCAACCTTCGGGAGTGACCGAATCCCCCATGCCGTTGCCGCGTGCTACCCAGGCCCAGCGATGAAGGCTGGTGGCCAGGGCAACCCGTGCGGTGATGGACTCTGGACGCTGGGCGATCCAGTGCTTGAGGTGCGCAAGGTGATCGAGGGTGTCCTTGTCGGTGAGCATCGGCTTGTCTAGCGCGCTATAAAAAGAAGTGAGCTTCCACCCGCCGCCCGGAAAGCGAGTCTTTTCGCTTCGGAACTGGGCGGCCATGCGGTCCAGATCTTCGAATTTCTCTTCGACCAGATCGGTCTCGATCAGACGCGTCCACTCGCCTCCGTGGAGAGTGTTTTCGTCCACATCGGTATCCATGAGGCTTGGGGTGGCCGGCTCTGTCTGCGCCGTCAGAGGCTTGGAAAGAAAGACGAGAGACGAAGCGAGGATAAAAAGGGCGGCAAACTTTGACAAGTGCACGACGAACCTCCCGGAACGACCTTATTTTAGTCTATTCTGCCAGCAGAGCAAGGTTGCCAGTCGATAAATATGTTCGCGGACTCTCCCCATTTGCGCCTGTGTCATTTGGAAAAGACGCTGAGTCTTAGGCGCGAGCTTCGGCACGTCCATAAGAAGGGATCCGGCTACGGCACAGTCCGCAGCCATCACCATTGGCTTTACCATGTCGGTGTCGTGCTCCGCCTAAATGACCGGCTATCCGGAAGTTACCCTCGAATGGCGGTAACAGCCCAATGAGCTCAGCGAGCGATCCATCGGCCTTTCTTGACAGGTTTGGTTGGTTCTTCGAGGGCAACCGGGCGAGGCTTTCAGCGCGGTTGCGCCGCGCTGATCGATTTCCAAAAACAAAATGCAGCTTTTGATCAAGGGTTTGAACCCCCGTCCAACCAGCCCGGAGGCCCGCATCCCAGACTTCCCGCAAAAGCCCCGCCGCGCCCAGCCCGCCCGAATCTCTGACCCCTGACCCCTGATCCCTGACCCCTGCCGTCACGCCTTCCGAATCCCCTCCTTCCGCATCACCGTCTTCAGCGCCTTCCGCATCCGCTCCCGCCAGAACGGCAGCGGCATCTTCGGCTTCGGCATCTGCCGGAGCACGCTGAGGGGCAGACCCGACGACCACAGTTGCCAATACTCTCGCCACTCCGCCGCCTGCCGTTCCCGCTCCTGCGCATTCCAGCGTTTTCTCGCCGCTGCCAGCCGCTGCTCCTTGGCCTTCTCTAGCTTGCGCGCCCACGCCTCGGCCCGCTTCTGCGCGCGTCCTGCTTCAATCGTCACGGCCATCGCTTTCAGCGTCCCTTCCTTGGGCGCCAGTCCGTACACCAGTACGCACCCCAGCGCCTCGGCCGCCCGCCGCAGCGTCTGCACCTCGATCACCCCTTGCCCCTCGGCGCGCTCCATCCGGTAGATCTCGCACTCCGCTACCCCCATCCGGTCTGCCGCGTCCGCCACCGGAATCCCCACCGCGCGCCGCACCGTCCGCAGCCAACCTTCCCCGTTTTCCTGAAAGTTCGTGGCCACGCCTCGCGCCACATGGAACGCCATCGCCATCTCATCCAGCGCCCGCAGCCGTTCTTCCCATCCCATCTTCCGCATCCCATTCTCCTTCCTTATACCTGTCATCCTGAGCGACCGAAGCGCAGCGAAGGGAGTCGAAGGACCTGCTTTTCTCTTCAAGCCCCAATAACCGCCCAAAACCGTCCACAAACCGCCCGCGCCATTCACCACTTCTGGCCAAATTTTCGCAAAAGTATCTCTATTTATATGCAAAGCCTTTTTTGCGCGTCCTATCCACTGAGAACTGACAACTGACAACTGAGAACTGAGAACTGACAACTGCCCCCTCCGATGGACACGGCGATTGCGGCAAATTAAACTAGCAGTCAGCCTGCCGCAAATCCGAAGTGGAGAGGATTCACCCAACTTCATGGCCGCTCAACTCTCATTCGTAGGATTTGCCTGGAAGAATCTCTGGCGCAGGCGTCTGAGAACCTCGCTCACCCTGTGCGGAATTGGCATGGCCATCGGCGCTTTTGTCGCGCTGGTCGGCTTCTCGCGCGCCTTTGAGCAGGAGTGGCTGCGCCTTTATACCAGCAGCGGCACCGACATCGACGTCGTCGAGAAGACCTTCCTCAACACTTCGGTCGATGAGGCTCTCGCTCCCCGGCTGCGCGCCGTGCCCGTCGTCGACCGGGCGGAGCCGATGATGTACAACATCATGGACCTCACGCCGGAGATCAACGCCATCGTCTTCGGCTGGCAGGCGGATTCCTACGAATTCGATTCGCTTACATTCACCAGCGGCGGCCGCTTTCATGATGGCAAGCCGGAGATCATTCTCGGCGAGCTGCTGGCCCGCAACCTGAACAAGAAAGCCGGCGAAACCGTCCAGATGCAAGGCTCCGGCTTTCTCGTCACGGGAATCTATCATGGCGGCTCCGGCCTGGAGGCTGCCGCGGTGATCATGCCGCTCGATCAGTTGCAGCAGATCTCCAGCCTGCAAGGGAAGGTCTCCGGCTTTCATGTGCGCCTGCGCCCCACTCCAGCCGGCGAATCGCGCGACCATTATCTGAAGCGCGCCCAAGCACTGATTGAAGCCGCGCTGCCCGGCCTGAACGCCGCGCCGGCCGCCGAGTACGCCGCCAACAACCAGTTCGTGACGCTGGCAAAGGCCATCGCCTGGGGCACCTCGTCCATTGCGCTGCTGATGGGCATTCTGGGCATCGCCAACACCATGGCCATGTCGGTCTTCGAGCGCACCCGTGAGATCGGCATTTTGCGCGCGCTGGGCTGGAAGAGCTGGCTCATCCTGCTGCTCATCCAAACCGAAGCGATGGCGCTCGGCATCGGCGGCGGGCTGCTCGGCATCGGCTTTGGATGGGGCGTTCTGAGCCTGCTGGCTGCCTTGCCCCAAACCGCCAGCATCGTCAGCGCCTCGCTTTCTCCGTTCTATCTTATCCAGGCGCTCGGCGTAGCCGTGCTCTCAGGGCTTGCCGCCGGAGCCTACCCCGCATGGCGCGCCGCCCATCTTTCCCCAGTGGAGGCCCTCCGCCATGACTGAGCCGATACTGACTGCGCCGATTCTGCAAGTGTGCTACCTGCGCAAGAGCTACGACGAGGGACGCATCGAAGCCCTGCGCGGCGTCGATCTCGCTATCGCAGCGGGGGATTTCCTCTCCATCAGCGGACCCAGCGGCAGCGGCAAATCCACCTTGCTGCAACTGCTGGGCGGACTCGACACGCCCACCACTGGCGAGGTACTTTTCAAAAACGAAAAACTTGGCTCGGCGATTGATCTGGACATCTATCGGTCGAGAAGCGTCGGCTTTATCTTCCAGGCATTTCATCTGCTGCCCACGTTGCGCGTCCTCGAAAATGTTCAAGTGCCGATGCTGGCCCTGAGCCCCTGCCCGCACAATCGCGCCGAACGGGCGGAGGCTCTGCTGCGCGAGATGGGCCTGGAGCATCGCCTGCGGCAGTATCCCAATGAATTATCCGCGGGCGAGCGGCAGCGGGTGGCGATTGCCCGCGCGCTGGCCAACGAGCCGGAGTTGTTGTTGGCCGATGAGCCGACCGGCAACCTGGACAGCGTCAACTCGGCGCGCATCATGGAAATCCTGACCGGGATTCAGAAGGCGCGGGGGATGACGCTGATTGTGGTGACGCACGAGAACGCTATTGCGCACTCGGCCGCGCGCCAGATTCGCATTCGCGACGGAAGGATCGAGCCATGAGAGTTGCATGGGCCGCTCTGGCCGCGACGATGCTGCTGCCAATGGCCGCTATGGGTGCGGATGCGCCCAAAGCGCTGGCAGCTCCGCGCGCGCGCATCGAGTCGGCGGACTATCGCGCCAGCGGCCACCTGGTCCGTGTGGATGCGAACGGCGCGCGCATCAGCTCTCCCATCACCATCAAGGCGCATTGGTTTCCCGGCGTGCTGCGGGTGGATGTGGAGCTTGGCACAGCCTCAAAGACGGGCTCTGATTCATTGTTGAGCGGCCACATCCCCGCCCACATCCTGCTGGAAATGCGGCCCGGCGGGCGGAGTACGATTCTGGTAGCGCATCCAGGCGACAAGGCGGCCGCGGTTTTGCCCTTCGACAAGTGGAGCGATGGCCCGCTCGGCAACGAATTCAGCTACGAGGATTTTCTCGAAGCGCAGTACTTCTGGGAGGGCCAGACGACGCTCGGTGAAGCAAAGTTTGGCGCGCGCGATTGCGATCAGTTGAAGAGCACCCCGGGCACAACTGACAAGAGCCACTACTCCGAAGTAAAGAGCTGGCTCGATCACACCATCGGCTTTCCGGTGTATGTGGAGAAGACGCTGCAAGGCGGCGCGGTGAAGGAGTTTACTTATTTCGGCCTGCGCCAGAACGGCGGCGTATGGTCGGCCAGCCAGGTGGAGGCGAAACTTCGCGGCCACGCCGGTTCCACGCTGCTGATCATCGACCGCGGCGCGCCCCGCGCAAACCTCGGCCTGAAGGACTTCAGCCCCGCGCAGCTCACGCACTTCTAGGTTTTTTGATGCTCCTGTTTCTTTCCATTCTCGGTTTGATTGCGGCTCTGCTCACAGCGGGCGTTGTATATCAGTGGCACGGTGCGCGCAGCGACCGCCGGCGCTACACCAGCGATGGCCGCTGGATCGATATTGGTGGGAGCCGCAGGCTCTTTCTGGTTGAAAAAGGGTCGGGAGAATCGACTGTTCTCTTTGAAGCGGGAATTGCCGCCACCAATCTGAACTGGTTTTACATTCAGGAGGCGGTCTCGCGCTTTGCATCGACGGCCTCTTATGATCGCGGCGGACTGGGCTGGAGCAGCCCTTGCCGCACGGCGCGCACGCCCGCCAACATCGCCGCCGAATTGCATCAACTACTGGAGGGAGCCGGCATCAAGCCGCCCTACATCCTGGTGGGACATTCCTTTGGCGGGCTGGTGATGCGCCGCTTTGCGCTCAACTATCCAGAGGAAGTGAGCAGCATTGTCCTCGTCGACCCGATGCGCTGCGAAGAATGGCCGCCGCTGGACCCCGGCAAGCAATCCGAGATCGACCGCGGCAAGAAGCTCTTCCGTTTCGCCATTCCGGTGGCGCGCGTCGGACTTGCCCGGCTGGCTGTCACTTCGCTCTTCCTGCGCTCCGGCCGCGCGGCGCAGCAGTTGGCCGGCGCCGCCGGCAATGGCGGCCAGCACGTCCTCAACCGCATCAAGGACGAGGTGGGTAAGATGCCGCGCGAGGTCTGGCCCATCGTTGCCGCCCATTGGTCGCGCCCCGGCAACTACGCCGGAATGCGCAGCCACGTGGAGGCCGTGCCCGACACCGTCCGCGAGATGCACAATGCGGAGCCGATCCAGAAGATCCCCGTACGGGTTCTTACACCGGGAAAATCGACGCCGCTCACTGATGAACAAATAGGCCGCATCGGCAATCGCGTGCAACAGGTGATTGCGCCGGCCAGCGCGCATTGGATTCATCTCGACCAACCCGACCTGGTGATCGATTCCATCCGAGAGATGGTGATGGCCGCCGCTGCAAAGGCGATGGCAGCTGCCGATTGAGGCGTTGCGTGACGGGTCAATCCATCTCTTGCGAACACCTCTCCCGCAGAACGCGCCGCAGCAGCTTGCCGTTGTAATTCCGCGGCAGGCCGCCGGAATCGAGAATCCAGATGCGGCGCGGCGCTTTATAGGGCGCGAGATTTTTGCGGCACCAATCCAGCAACTCGCTTTCGCTCACCTCGGAGCCGACGCGCATCTCGACTGCGGCGGCGGGAATCTCGCCCTTCTCCTTGTGCGGCAGGCCGAAAGCGACGGCGCGTTCCACGGCCGGATGAGCCTGGAGCGCCTCGTCCAGTTCGCGCAGATACACTGAGTAGCCGCTGCATTTGATCACATCCTTCATGCGCCCCGCCAGTCGGATCAGGCCGAGGCGGTTACGTGTGGCCAGGTGGCCTGTGCGCAGCCAGCCGTCGCTGGTCAGCAGGCCCTGGCCGTCGCCTTTGTCTTTCCAATAATGAGGAGCAAGGCCGCAGCGGCGGATCTGGCACTCGCACACCACTCCGGCGCGCACCGGACGGCCGTACTCATCGGCCACGCGAATGCGAAACGGCGGCAGGGGAAAGCACAGGTCACCGCTGCCCGGCAGGAACGATAGCTCGATGCCCATCATCGCCAGGCCTCCCAGTTCCACCATGCCGTAGCCGTTCAGCAGCACAGGTGGAAGCCATCGGCCGCCCGGCAACCGGGCCAAAGCGCCATACTTGCGCAGTTGCTGCCGCACTTCAATGGGTAGGTGATCGCTGGCTGAGAGCCACACGCGCACGCTCCTCAGACGGGCGGGCTCCGGATTGCTATTAACCAGCCGGGCGAACATTGCGGGCACGCCAACGATGGTGGTAATGCCGTGGCGCTCGACCAGATCCAACGCGCCCGCAACGTCGAAGCGATCCAGGAAGCAGCCGCGAATGCCCGCCATCAAACCATAGAGCGCGATGCTGACGGCCATGATGTGAGACCAGGGCAGTGCGATCAGCGCCAGATCGCGCGGCCCCAGAAACACCCCCGCCAGCACCGTGGACGAGCGCGCCCCCAGCAGCGCATTGCTCGACAGCGCCGCCCCTTTGGGAAAGCCGCTGGTGCCGGAGGTATGGAAGACCGCAATGGTGGCGGCGGGATCGATTGCGGCCGGCGGAAACGCTGCCCCGGTCTCGGCATCACCGCGGGGGACGCGTGCAAATCCCTCCAGCGTCTCCGCCTCATCGTCGGCTTGGATCCAGGTGCGCACATCGAGCGCGGAGCGGCCGCCGATGTTGCGTTCAAAAACCGCTTTGTCGGTCACCAGGATATCGGTGCCGCTTTCGGCCAGGATGCGCCGCACTTCGCTCAGCGAGAGCTGCGGGTTCAGCGGCACCGCGATTCCACCCGCGCGAATGATCCCGAGGAACCAATGAAAGCAGCGCCGGTTGTTTGTGCAATAGACGGCGACGGGCTGGCCGGGATTCAGAGCAATTGATCGGCGGAGAAAGCCATCGATGCGGCAGATGTAGGTGTGCAGCTCGGCAAGATGAAATGCTCCGTCGTCTCCAACGGAGACTTCGCAATCCCCTTTTCGCCGCAGCAGCTCATCGACAAGATTGGCCACCGTGACGCTGCGGTCGCGCGCGAATTGATAGCGGCGGAAGATGTTCAGTCAATACCCCCGGCAGAGCCGGGGGCTTGATTATGTGAGCCGCTCGAAGCGGCTTGTGCGGGGACGCTGACGCGGCCCCGGTTCGGTTGAGCCACCTTATCGGTGGCG